>Ga0136560_1001528_pt1 | contig 11964 bp, 6 predicted proteins | sample AntRauMeHopE1497_FD_104925 | JGI IMG/M metagenome (GOLD analysis project Ga0136560, IMG submission 104925) | Saline lake microbial communities from Rauer Islands, Antarctica - Metagenome Hop E1 #497 | ecosystem: Environmental > Aquatic > Non-marine Saline and Alkaline > Saline | place...
TACTTCACGCTGAACCACGCCCACGGGCAGCTGGTGCGCGGCGTCCTCGCGGGCCTCGACAGGCGCCTCTTCCGCGTCACGGTCGGCGTCATCCCCACCGGGAACATGTTCGTCGACCCGGACGTGGTCCGGGCGGCGGACGGCGTGGTCACCGTGCGACCGGGCCACGCCGCGGCGGACGTCGCCTCCGCGGGCGCCGACGTCATCGTGTACACCGACCAGACCAGCGAGGCCACCACGCAGCGCCTGGCCTTCCACCGCCTGGCCCCGCTGCAGGCGGTGTTCTGGGGCAACCCCATCACGTCGGGGAAGCGGGACTGCTGCGCCGACTCATTCCTCTCCGCGGACCGCATGGAGCACGACGGCGGTGGAGGAAGCGGGGCCGCCCGCCGGGAGGCGGTCCTGGGGGGCGGAGAGCCGGGGTGGGGGCAGTACACCGAGCAGCTGGTGCGGCTGGAGGGGCAGGGGGTCTGGTACGACCCCCTCGAAGTCCCGGCCGAGAGCGGCCGCGGCAACCGGTCGCGCTTCGGGCTGCCTCCCGCCCCCGCCGTGCTGCTCGGCTGCATGCAGAGCTCGTTCAAGATGCACCCGTCGCTCGACGCGGTGCTCGCGGCCGTGCTCCGCGCCGTCCCCGGCGCCCACCTGGTCGTCATCGCGGCGCGCAAGGCCACGTGGCAGGCGCTCCTGGAGGGGCGGTGGCGCCGGACCATGCCCGACGTCCTCGACCGCGTCCTCGTCGTGCCGCGGCAGCCCAACGGGCCCGCCTTCCTGTCGCTGCTCTCCTGCGTCGACGTCATCGTGCACCCGGTGCCCTTTGGCGGCTCCAAGACCGCGGCCGACGCCCTCGCCCTCGGCGTCCCCATCGTGTCGATGCCCACCCGCCTCCTCCGTGCTCGCATGGCCCGCTCCCTCCTCCTCTCCGCGGGCCTCGACGCCCTGCTGGCCACGGGACCAGCCCACATGGCACGGATGCTCGCGCGCCTTGCCACCGACGCGCCCCTGCGAGCCGCCGTCGGCGCCGCGATGCGACGCTCCGGCGGGCTGGTGTGGTCCCGGCAGGAAGTGGTCGGCCGCTGGCAGCTCTGGATCATGACTGCGCTGTCGATGCCGGCGGGGCGGAGGCGGGAGGCGCGAGCCAGGCTCTGCGAGCAGGAGGCGGGGCTAGCGGCCGCCTGGCGAGAGGCCACGGCGTCGGCCGACCACACCGCCGTCCGCGAGGGCATGGCAAGCGTGCCTAGGGGGGCGCTGACCCCGGAGGAGCGCAGCGTGTGGGGTGCTGAGGCCGCGGCGGAGCTGGAGGAGGGCGTCCTGGCCGCGGCGGCGGCGGGGGAGGCATCCACCCCTGCGTGGGAGGACCCCGGAACGCCTCTTTACGAGTGTGTGTGACTGATCGCCCGCCTCACATCTTGCAACAAACGGAACCAGACGGCCGATAGCGCTCGCCTGCCGTCGCCCGGCCGAGCGACCACGCGCTCCGAGGCCTCACGCGCGCCACGACGCCGCCTCGGCCGCGGCCTCGGCCAGGACGACCCCGACGCTGTCCCTCCACAGCCCGTGCGTGCAGTATGCCAGGAGTGCCGAGAATCCGACACCAGCGACGAGCCAGGGCGCCAGCCAGAGCGCCGCCACCGAGGCGGCGATGGCTCCGGTCAGTGCTGGGCGCTCCCCTGTGAGCCCGTGTGCTAGCGAAAGCAGCACCCGGGCCGCAGCGGGTGCGGCCGCCCGCAGCAGCGCCGTGGTGACGGCGAGCGATGGCGGCCGCAGCACGGGCGGCAGCATCAGGTCCGCTGCCCAGCGGAGGACGTCAGCGATGGCACCCGCCGCACCAGGTGCCTTGCCGCCGCCCGCAAGGGGCGCCTGTCCTCCGGCCGCGCCGATCGCACCGGCGGCGACGAGCAGCGCTGCGCGGCATGCCACCCAGCTCGCTGCCATCATCGCCACAGATCGCGCCACGGCGACCCTCCCCTCCGCAGGGCCGGACAGGAACGCTTCGGAAACCATCACGAACCCGAGCGTGAGCGCGCACGACAGGAACGGGTCGTCCCAGGACACTGCGTGGGCGAGGGAGGCACGCCACGACGCCAGCCACGACCGGGCCGCAGCCTCGGACGAGGCCGCCGCTGCACTGCCCTCGGCGGCCCGGTCGGCCTCCGACCCGGCACCAGCACCCGCAGCGACCGCGGCGTCTGCCGGCCCGGTGGCCTCGGCGCCGGCGTCGGGCCCGGGCCCGGGCAGGAGCCCGTAGACGAGCACGCCGGCGAAGACCACCGCCGCCGCCACGTAGTGGAGAGTGATGGTCGGGTGGCCGAAGGTGGCGACGGAGATGCCCCAGGTCAGCGCCTTACGCCCCGTCATGACCAGCGTGATCATCACGGGGTCGGCCCCGGCCCCGAGCATGGCGTACACCCCGTTGACGCACAGCACCTGGGTCAGCCCGTTGGCCAATGCGAGCACCCACATGTGCGGCAGGGCGGCAGCGGGGCCGAGCCAGGCCCAGCCGTCCGCGGCGATGGGCGTCGCGTCGCCCAGGAAGACGCCAAGGGGGCGGGACCCGGCCCAGCGTACGGCCTTGGCGGCCATCCCCTCCTCCCCCCCCCTCACTGCGGCGGGCACGGCGTCGGCGCCCAGCACGACCAGGATGACCAGGCCCATGGCGTGGGTCCAGAACAGCGCGTCGGCAGAGCTCGAGGAGGGGTACCTCTTGCGGGTGGCGCTCTGCAGGTGGGTCAGGAACGCCGCGAGGACGAGCACCAGGACGAGCACGGCCTCCCCGGCGGCGGGGGCCTGAGCCCACGTGGCCGACGCCTTGGCATCGGGCGGGGCGGGCGCGGTTGCCGGAGCCGCGTCCCCCTGCGCCGCGGGTGCACCACAGCAGCCCTTGTCGGACGTCGTGCTGTGCACGATACGTTCAGCGACTGCGATGAGGAAGGCGCCCGCCGTGGCGCCCAGCATCGCCAGGACCTGCGGCAGCGAGTACCGCTTGCGGTACAGCGCCCACCCGATCGCCATCGCCGCCACGCCGCCCGCGGACCGAACCACGACGTGAAGGACCTGGCTGACGCGCCCGAACGCAAAGGCGACGTTGTTCAGGTGGGACATTGGAGCGTGCAGCAATACCTGCCACAGAACCGCGCCGAGCGGAACCGAAGACTTCCGCAGCAGCCGGCCGCTGCCGTCACCCTGCGGCCAAGCAACACCAGGGCGGGTATGCGGTACCAGCTGGCGGAGCCGTCATGTGCAAGCGGCCGGGGCGGGACCGCCACGCGTCAAGGGAGCTCACGCTGAGCACAGACGGCAGGCTGCTGGCCACGACGACGAAGAACTGGAGCGGGGTCAGCAGGATGCCCGCGCGTCGATCCGCGTCGGGATTCCGTCGCGTCCTGCGGGCGCCGGCGAGGGAGCCATTGCGGGCACATCGAATGCCTGCCCTGGCGCATGGAACCCGCCCCGGCAACACCAGACGCAGGCATCTCACTCCACGATGAATTCTAGCACCAGGTTGTTCAGGCAGCATCCCCCGAGGACCATGCCGACGCCCCATGCCAATGCCGCATGCTTGGTCATGCTGTGCTTGCCCAGCGAGCCCCAGGCTCCGCAGCCTTGGATCAGTGCCGAACCCCGAGCGTGGAGTCCTGCCCCGGGTATGGCGGCTCGCGTGCTAATGTTGGTGCCCGGGTGCCACTCGCACGGCTGCTAGAGCCTCGGCGCGGGATCTGGCAGGGCTCGGCCCCAAGGGCTGCCCGCCTGCGGTGCCCGCACAGATTGGCCGACACAACGCAGTGCAACGCGCGATGGCCCCTGCTTCGGGATGCCGAGCGACAGCCGGCGCGCTTGCGGCGGTCATTCTGCTCCTCGCGACTGCGAACGCTGGTGGCAGCCCCCGGCTGCTCCAGGTCTCGCCTTCGCCGGTACCTACCGCGAGCAAGTCGCCGAACGCGTCGATGACATCGACACCGAGCGCTTCGGGCACGGCGAGCACCTCTCCCTCGATGAGCGGCACCCCCACCCCAACGCCGACCGCCACGCTCTCGCCTGGCGCCTCGCCGAGCACCAGCTCCACGCCCACGCCGTCAACATCTTCGTCACCGTCACCTTCTACCAGCCCTGGCACGGTGTTCTCCCGTCAAGGCTGCGTTTGCATGAGCAGGTGCCAGCGAACGTTCGGCACCACCCAGGAGTGGTGCCTCACCTCGGAGGAGGGTATCGAGGCACCGCCGTCGACCAACGTGCTTGTTCTCATCCCCAACGCGAAGCCCAGCCCGGGCGTGGACCCGGGCCAGCTGGACGAGGCTCCCTGCGGCTTCTACTCGTCCACGCGGCAGGCCTACTGGGACTTTGCGTGCACCAACACCACGGGCGCGGCGAGGCAGCTGACCACGGCGTACGACGTGTGGTCTACCATCACCACGGCCGCCATCGTGACGACCGTGACGCTGTACGCGGTGGCGGGGGCCTGGGCGGCGGCAGGGATCACCTCGCGCATCCGTGCCCCCGTGGCCGGCATCGGCGTGTGCGTCGGCCTGGTGGTGTACGGTGGCGCCGTCGGGGGCATCGTGGCGCTCAGCCTCGCCTTCCCCCTGGCACAGGTGTACCTGGCCATGCCTTACGCGCTGTCCGCTGACGCCGCGGTGATGCTCGGGATCTCCCTCGGCTGCACCATGGCGTACGTCCAGATGGGGCAGCAGGTCGAGGCGGTCAGGCCCCCGGTGTAGCGGCGGACCGCTCCCACGGATCCGGCGAGGCAGAACGGCCATAGCTCCCGCTGAGGGCGCGGTCAACGACACAAGGAATGCTACGATGCTGCGAGGAACTACGGCGTCGGCAGATGCGGATCTCAGCACCGCTCAGCGACCGCCAGCGGCCAGGGATGGGTGCAGCCGCCCATCCCCTCCTCGTCCGGTCGCAAAGCCTGGCCGGACGCGTGCTGACAGCCGCATCCGGGGCTGGTCCACCTTGCTTGAGCGTGCCATCACAGCATGCGCGTGTCGGTCTGCGAGTGGCGCCGAGTGTGGCCCGTCGATCGAAGAACGCTCCGCGGCCGCCGCCTGCCCCTAATCACTCCCGGCGGAATGCGTCTCTAGATGGGAGCTGCGGCAGTCGCGGCACTGATAGTGCGGGCCACCGAAGCCCAGCCGTCGGCATGCTCGACGGGGCTGAACCCGACGACGTTCGGCGTTGTTGAGAGCAGCGATGCACCGGAAGTACTCGTCCAGCCGGGCTCCATACCGCTTTCGCTTCCCATATCGCATGCGCGTGGTAGGCGTGGCAGCGGGAGGCACGAGAGGGCGCATGTTTGCGCGCCGCAGCACACCCAGGACGGATGCAGCGTATCAGGGCGTGCGCGCGCGGGTCCCGGCGCGACGGAATATGGCCTTCAGCGCACGTCCCCGCGGAGAATCGACTTGTTGGGGGCGTCCGCTGCCCCTGTGGGGCGGGGAGCTCAATCGGTCTGCATCGTGATGGTGTACTCGCCCCGGACGAGGGCCCTGTCCACGCCGATGGAGCCGGTGTAGGGCTCGTAGCGCACGCCAAAGGGCCGGGGGAGGCTGGCGCAGTACTCGCGCATGCTCTCCTTGGCGTCCTGCAGCGAGTCGGCCACGAAGTAAGTCGGCTGGTACTCGCAGATGGGGTACTCCTGCACCGCCGCCACCTCGGGCTCCCAGGGCTTGAACTCGGGGAAGTCGTCCCGGCCGCCCGCGGGGCGGTCCGGCGAGCAGGCGTACTCGAGCTCGCCGAAGGAGGACAGGAGGCCGGCGCCATACGCCTTGCGCTCCCCGCCCTCCATGCACAGCCCGAACTCGACGGAGAACCAGTAGCAGGTGGCCAGGCGCTTGACCTCCTCGTCCGAGGCACCGAGGGAGGCGAGGCCGATCTCGTGGGAGAAGGCCGCGAAGTCGGGGTCGGCGAACATGGGGGCGTGGCCCATGAGCTCGTGGCAGATGTCGGGCTCGGGCGTGTAGAGGGGGCGGGAGTGGTGGCGGATGTACTGGGTGGAGAAGAAGACCCGGAAGGCGAGGGCGTTGAGGAAGTCGCGGGCCGACAGCAGGCCGGCCACGGGGCGCAGCGTGAAGCCGGTGGAGCTCTTGAGGAAGCGGGAGATGTCATCCAGCTGCGGGATGTTGTCCTCGGCGTAGCCGCAGTGCTGCTCCATCAGTGGCATGATGTCCTTGTACGACTGCACCGCGTACTTGTCCGTGTTCTCACGCAGCTTCGAGTACACAGCGCCCCACGTCGCAGTCTCGTCCGCGGTGTACTCCACCCGGGGCAGCTCGTTGCCGTGGCGGAAGGACATGGCGTTGCCGACAATCATCGTCCGCCTGTCGCGGTACGTGGCGTCGCTGAAGCCGGGGTGGTCCGCCTCGAGCTCGGAGCCGGCGTCCAGGGTCTTGCCGGAAAACTCGTCAATGTCGGACGCGCGGGTGGGGAACCACGGAACGTGGACCGCGTCCTGGAGGTCGGCCACCACGGTCTGCGAGCGCAGGTCCTGCAGCGCCGGCTGCAGCCTCGGGTCGTCCGTGCTGCCCTCGAAATCGACCATAAAGTCAAACAGGCTGTCGCTGCGGGAGTTTCGGCGTGGGGGGGCCCGGGACAGGCCAGAGGGCGTAGGTCGTGGCCCGGACGCGAAGACGTGGCCGCTTCGCCTGCGCTCCCTGGGCCGTCCTCCCACAGGCACGACCCCGCCCCACAAAGCCGGGCACACGACGGGAGCAGGGTGTTCAGGCGGCGTGGAGTCCTCTCACCTCGCCTTGGTGGGCTTGCTCTCGATGCGCGTGAGGCTGATTCCGTGCTTGGCGAAGACCGAGAGCACGTCAACGAGCGCTCCCGGCTTGTCGTAGATGCGGAACATCAGGCTAACCTTGGGGGCGAGCTCGCCGGCGGCGGCCGACGCCACAGAGGCGTGCTGGGCGCCGTGGCGGAAGCCTGTGGCCTCGAACCCGACCTGCGCGGCCTGGGCCTCGGTCTGCGGAGGGCCGAGCGGCGGAATCGGGCGAAGTAGTTCGCACGCGACTGTATCACAGAGGGCCGTGGGCGACGCCACGGGCGAGCGCGGCCGCGGCGTCGGCGTTCGGAAGCGCGTTGAGGGAACAGTGATTGCACCTCCTCACCGCGAGGCCGCGCGCCACGACGGGGGGACTGAACGCCCCGACTGCCGCCCGAAAGCGAGCCGCCGTCCGCATCGCACGCGACACAATGGCCATCCGCGGTGCTGATGGCAGGAGTGAGCGCAGGGCGCGGTGACCTGGCACTGAACACCACATTTGGGCAAGCCGGCAGAGGCGATCTTGAACTCGGTGCGGCCGCGCTCACTCATCCGTCGGGGCGAAAACGGCCGCTGCGGCGCGCCTAGCCGTCTCCTGTGTCCGCGGTGTCGCCGCGGGCCCGGGGGAGAACGCCGCTCCGGCCCCGCGGTACGCAGGCCGCTCGGCGTCCGTCGGCCACCTGCCTCCGTCGTCGAACATCGCGTCGTCATCGTCCTCGTCGTCCTCGTCGTCCTCGTCCTCGTCGTCGTCGATGCCGCCGTCGTCGTCATGATCGTCGCCGAACGCCCCCGCTGCCAGGTGCCCGTTCCCCTCGCCCTCCTCGTCGCTGATGTCCACGTCATCGAAGCCGTCGGGCAGCCCCGCGCCGTCCGTCGCCATCAGCGCCTTGATCTGCTCGTCCAGCTGCTCCAGCTGGTCCACGAACCCGCCGAGCCCCCCCGGCAGGGTGCCGTCCTCGCCTGTGGCGTGCTCCCCGCTCAGCGGTGAGATGGTCGAGCCGTCTGTGCTGGTGGCGCCCTCAGGGCTCAGGGGGGGAGCCGGAACGCGCCCCACGCCCCGGGGCGGTGTGGCCGCCCCTGTCACCGGGGCGGCGCCGTCGCCCTGCTCGGCCTCGTCGTGCCTCGCCGCGCGGACCCGAACCTCCACGCGACGCCGCGCTGCCTCACGGGGCGAACCGGCGGCCCTCGCTGCCGCCGCGGCGCCCCTGTCCCCGGGTGACGGCGGCGAGGAGGACTCCTTGGCCTCGGCCGCCTCGGCGAAGCGGCCTGCGCTGAGCAGGACCGACGTCGGGGTGCCCGACGCCCGCCACCGCGCCTCCTCGCGCGCCTTGACGCCGTCCAGGAAGGCCTCGGCGTCGCGGACCGAGCTCGGGCTCGCGTGCCGGCGCGAGGCGCGGCCGGGGCTCGAGTCGGAGCCAGAGCCCGAGGAGGAGGCGGGCGCCGGCGCCGCGCGCGGCGGCCTGGCCGGGGCATCCGCACCCGCGTCGGCGGGAAGCTTCGGCGGCGGCACGGAGCCCTTCCGGGGGGCGGGGGACGTCTGGGTGGCCGCGGCCGCGGACGTGGCGCGGGGCGCGGCAGCGGGCTGCGCCGCGGGCGTCGAGGCCGCCGCGGGCGAGGGTGCCCACTCCGCCAGGCCCCCGGGCCCCACCACAGGCACCGCCCGCCCGCCCGGGCCTTCCGCCGCGGGCCTTCCCTCTGCGCGGGCGCTGAGACGGCGCCTGGCGCCCGCCCTGGCCTCGTCGTCGGCGTCCGCCCTGGCCCGCGCGGCCTGCTCCGCCTCCACCCGCTCCCCTTCCCGCTCCGCGTCCCTCTCCGTCTCCCGCTGCGCCCACGCCTCGTACGCTCCCGCCCCGCCCTTCGCCCCCGCGCCGGGCTCCTGCCCCCTGTCGCGCACCTCCATGTCGTGCATCATGCGCTTGTACGAGTCCTGCAGCGTCTCGTAGGCCAGGCCGACGCGGCGGAACACCACGTTGGCGCGGTGCCCGGCCTCGGCGGTGGACGCGTGCTTGTCCGGGTGCCACCGGAGGCACGAGGCACGGTAGGCGCGCTTGAGCTGGCCGCCCGTGAAGTCGCCGCCCACCCCCAGCACGGCGTAGTGGGACAGGTCTCGCATGCGCTCCGCCTCCAGCAGCCGCCGCGCCCACTGCCGGTCCGACGGGTCGGCGTCCAGCAGCGAGCGGAAGTCGCGGGCCGCCCGCTCGAAGTCGAAGAGCGACATGTGGCACTCGGCGCGCTGCGCCAGGGCGTTCCGGTACGTCCCGTCCTGGTCCAGCGCCTCCCCGCAGTCCTCCACCGCCGCGACGTGCCTGCCGAGGCGGAACGCGGCCCGGGCGCGGTTGTAGTGCAGCGTCGCGAGGTCCCGCCTGGACGCCCGGAGTCCCCGCTCCGAGGCGAGGCGGAGGGCGGCCGAGTAGGCACCGATGGCCGCGGCGTAGCGACGCTCCGAGTAGTGTCGGTTGGCGCGCACCGACGCGTTCCAGAAGAGCACGGAGCCGTCGGCGAGCACGGACAGGGCCGCCGTGCGCTCCTCCTCCTCCGCCGCCGCCGCCGGGTCCACACCGTCCTCGTCCGCTGCCGACGGGTCCGCGCCCTGCAGCAGCAGCGTCTTGCACACCGACGCGTGCCCCGCCCGGGCCGCCAGGACCAGCGGGGAGCACCCCGTGGTGTCGAGGGCGTCGAGGAGGAAGCCCGTCTCCCCGCGGGCGCTCGCCAGCGCGTCGGCCGCGGCCGCCCTCGCGCTGGCGTCCCCGGCATCCCCCGCCCGCTGCGCTTCCGCCGTGGCCGCGGCGGCCTTGGCCTGCGACCTCGTCTGCGCGTGCCGGATCAGAGCCTTGCAGGCGGCCTCGTGACCGCCGGCCGCCGCCGCGTGCAGCGGGGTCCGCCGCAGCAGGTCGTCGCCGTCCCACCGCCGCAGCGGGTCCGCCCCCTCCCGCAGGAGGGCTGCAACCGCGTCCACGTGGCCGGCGGCTGCGGCAGCCCGCAGCGCGTCGTCGAGCATGCCGTCCAGCGGCGACGCGGCGCCGGAAACGGTTCCCGCGGGCCGTGACGGGGGTGCCAGCGCCCTCGCGATGCCCTCGACGTCGCCCCTCGCGGCAGCCTCGGCCAGCCGCCCGGGGGCCTGCGCCCGCCCCTCCGCCGAGGCCCGGGCCTCGACGGCGGCGGCCAGCCACGGCCTGCGGCTCGCCTCCAGCCGCCTCACCGCCGCCCGCATCGCGGCCTCATCGCTTTCAGTGGTGGTGGTGGTGCCGCTGCTCCCGGCCGCGCGGCGCGCGCACGTGAGCAGGTCGTCGAGCGACGCGATGGCGCTCGCGGGGCCGCTCAGCATGATGGCCGACGACCCCGGCCCCACGAGGGATGCCAGTTCTGCGCCTGCATTGGTCTTGGCCGCCTCGCCCAGGAGCGAGAGGGAGCGCCCCGGATCGCAGGCCACCCGGAGCTCCGAGAACAGACGGAGCGCTTCACCCAGCGCGAACCGAGCCGCCGCTGCCTCGCGCACCGCATCCCGGGCCGCATCATCGCCGCCGGCGGCCGCGCGGATCGCCTCGGCGCGCGCCTGCTCGGCCTGGCGCTCCGCCTTGGCGGCCCGTCCGACCAGCGCGTCCCGCTCCGCCTCGAGCGCCCTCACCCGGTCCCGAGCCGCCTCATTCACCAGCTCCAGCTCGCGCTTTTCGTGCTTGCGCTCAAGCTCGAACTCGCCCGCGAGCTGCATCAAGCGAACGGCGAGGGAGCCGCCGCCCGTTGCGCCCGATTGTGACGCTCGGGGCGAGCGCCCCGGCTCCATGCCGCCAGAGCCGGCCCGGTACGATGCTTCGTACCTTGTCCTACGGTGCATGTCCCTTTCGAGGGGTTGGGTGCGCCGGGAAGCGGCAGCCGTTTGTGTTCGCGAGCGTTTGACAGAGCCTCGAGCTGGCGCGGGTTTCGGAGGCGATCCCACGCAGCCACGCCCGGACTGCGACGCGGCCTGTGACACGATTTCGGTTTCGGGGGTTGAGGAGCGCGCTCGGCGCTCGGTGACGACCTCGCCAGCCGTTCAGCACCTTGGCCGACGGCGGCCAACTGCGCGCGTTGTCCTGTGCCGCCATGGACCCAAAGTACAGCTCTGAGACGCTGTCGCTGTTTGAAGAGGTCGACGCGCTGTCTCGGCGCTGCGGGAAGGGTGCCGTCCGCCCAGCGATTGCTGCGCCGGTGCCGCTGAATCCCTCGCTGCCTGAGCGGCCTTCAGCGGCGGGGCGAGCGGCCGACGCGCTAGCAGCCGCGTCGGAGCGATGTAACGGCATGTCTGACAAGGTCAGGTCGCTTTTGGAGGAGCGGGAGGCGCTAGAGGCGGAGCTGTGTGACGTGGCAGTGGAGGCTGAGCGATTTCGGGCGCGAGCCACCGCGGAGTGCCGCAGGGCCGACAGCGCGTGGGAGGCGGCACGATCGGCTCAGGCGGAGGCGGCCGCGCTGGCCTCAGAGCTCTCGAAGCAGACAGAGCGCGCTGACGCCGAGGCCGCCGGGCGGGCCGGGGCGGAGCGCCTCGCCTCGGCGCTGGAGCAGCGGGCGGCCGCCGCGGAGGCCGAAGCCGCCCGCTGGCGCAAGACCTGGGAAGGCGTGGCGGCACAGGCGCGGCCGGGCGGGAGGGGGGCAGGGGCCGGGCGCGGCTGGGGTGGCGGGCGCGGCGGCCGGGACGGCACCCGGACGAGATCCCGGACGCCGGACCCGGACCCGGTCCGCGGCGGCCCGGGGGGCTCGTTCACCCCGGAGCGGTCCCCTGCCATCAGCGTCGGCTCCAACGGCCGCCCATGGTTCGGCGACGAGGCGGGGGGATCCCCTGGCTCCCTCTTCGAGGACCCCGGCCCCGTGGCGCCGGCAGCGGCGGCGGCGCAGCTGCTCCCGCCCCTGCCCGTGACGCCGCCTGAGGCCGACGAGTTCCGCGTGGACGACCCCAGCGCCGTGCAGGCGCTCGTCAGCGCCGCGGCCTCGTCCCTGTCCATGATGCTGGGCGGGGCCGCGCCGCGCCGGCGCTGACGGAGCCGGTGCGTGGCGTGGTGGCCCTGCCCGTGCCTGCGCCCTTGTGTGCCTCGGAGGTTTTGACGGGCTGAGACAACAAGGGCTCTGTTAGATATTGGTCATCACACAAACATTCGGGCGGTGAAGCCCGTCGTAAGGTGTTCATCAAGCCTTTCATGGCTCAAAAACTTGTGTGCCTGTAGGCCCTCTCTACA
>Ga0136560_1001529_pt1 | contig 11962 bp, 3 predicted proteins | sample AntRauMeHopE1497_FD_104925 | JGI IMG/M metagenome (GOLD analysis project Ga0136560, IMG submission 104925) | Saline lake microbial communities from Rauer Islands, Antarctica - Metagenome Hop E1 #497 | ecosystem: Environmental > Aquatic > Non-marine Saline and Alkaline > Saline | place...
CAGCGTCGACCCGTGCGTGCGTGTGGAGGTGATGGGGCAGCGGCAGCAGACCAAGACGGCGTGGATGACCAACTCGGTGGTCTTCGACCACCTGATGTACTTCTCGTTCAAGGACCTCGAGCCCGAGCAGCTGGAGACGGGCGCCGTGGCCGTCCGGGTGTTCGACGTGGACCGTTTCAGCCGCGACGACCTTGTCGGGCAGTACCTGCTCGACCTTCCGTTCGTCTACTTCCGGGAGCACCACGAGCTCCACATGCAGTGGCTCGGCCTCACGGACCCCACGGACCGCCGCAAGAAGGGCCTGATGGGGTACGTCAAGGTGTCGGTGTGCGTGCTGGGGCCGGACGACCGCCGGCACTTCTGGGACCCGGCGGAGGAGGCGCGCCTCGAGGCGGCGGAGCGCGAGCGCGGGCTCGAGTCCGTGGTCATGATGCCGCCTTCCATCGACCGCAAGACGGAGTTCCTCGTCGTCACGGCGCACCGCGCGGAGGATCTCATGCCCATGGACACGCCGCAGGTGGGTGGCCTCCTCAAGGGCGGCATCGACGCCTACGTGCAGGTCGACTTCGCGGGCAACCCGTCGGCCCGCACCCCCTGGGTGGCCAAGAAGGTCCGCCGCGGGGAGCCGCTCAACGTGTCGTGGGGCAGCAAGAACCAGCTTTGGATCCCCGTCATGGTGCCAACCATGACCACGGCCGTGCGCTGCTCCGTGATGGACTTCGACCTCGCCACCCGGGACGACCTCGTGGGCACCTTCTACCTGGACTTCCGGCAGCTCCGGCAAGAGCCGGTGCACCGCCGCTGGTTCAACCTGTACGGCGCCCCCGAGGGCGTGATGAACGCCGAGGCCGATGCCATGAACACCTTCCCCGCCGCCGCCACGCACTACCGCGGCCGCGTCCTCCTCACTGCCGAGGTGGTGCGCCACCCGGGGGACGGCGAGGTGGAGCACGTGCACGCCAAGTCGTCGCAGGTGCCCGTCTTCCTCGACCCGGCCTACGAGCTGTCGGCGCTCGCGCAGGGGCCCGGCCACTCCGCCTCGGCGTCTGAGGCCTCCACCACCCCGCCGCGCTCCCCCTTGGGCGAGGCCAGCGAGCCCGAGACGCGGGAGTACACGCTGCGAGCGCTGGTGGTGGCGGGGGCGGACGTCCCGGCCAAGTTCAACCCGCTGAGCCGTCGCCTCGGGGCCGCCAAGGGGCACGAGATGTCCGTTGAGTTCGCCGTGGGCCCGAACCTCGTCTTCACCAAGGGGAAGCTGGTCAGTAACGGCTCCGTGTGGTGGGGGGAGCAGCTCTCCGCCCGAGTCCGGCTCCCCGCCGACCCGGAGCAGGTGCCCGACGTGTTCATGTACCTGCGCCGCGGCAAGGACGGGGCGAGGGTGTGCTACGCCCGCTGGTCCGGGGCGGACCTGTCGCAGGAGGAGGACGCCTTCGTGGGGGCGACAAACCCGTGCGAGTGGGTGCCCCTGCGGGAGGACGCGGCCCTGGACGCGCTGGCTGGCAACCAGCAGGCCGGGGCGGTGCTCTGCCGCGTCGCCCTGGCGCCCTCGGACGACGAGGCGGAGGACGTGACGTGGGAGGACGACCTGGAGCGGGCTGCGGAGAAGGCCTCCTTCGAGCTCCGCGTCCACGTCTATCAGGCGCGCAACCTGCCCTCGGCCGACTCCTCCGGCTCCGCCGACCCGTACGTGCGCGTGCAGGTCGACGGTCAGACCGCGGAGACCCGGCACAAGCGCTCCACCGTCTCCCCCATGTGGTACGAGACGCTTCGCTTCCGGGACCTGGCTCTGCCGGCCTCGGCCGAGTTCCGGCCCCCCGTCACCGTGCAGGTCTTTGACTGGGACCGGTATACCTCGGACGACTTCATCTCCGAGCTCCGCCTCCCCCTCGGCGACCCGAGAGTGATGGTCCACAGCTTCGGGCAGGACGGGTCGTCGGAGCTGCCCGACGAGCTGCCGGACCCGGAGTGGTACCCCCTCACGGCCCTCGGGCGGGAGGACGACGGCCCCCAGGGGGAGCTCCTTGTGTCCTTCCAGCTCGTCCGCTACCCCGGCATCCCCCCCGGGCGGCCCCCGACCGTCGCGGCGCCCCGCCCCGCCTCCATCGTCCCGGACATGCGCCGGTGGAACATCGAGGTGCTCTGCCTCGGCATCCGCGGCCTCAGCGGTTTCATGGGCCTTCCGGTCGCCAACCCCCGCGTGGACATCGACCTCGGCGACCGTTCCAAGGCCGAGGCGGTCAAGTCCACGCGCCACTCCAACTTCCCCTCGGGGTCAGACCCCAACTTCTGCCAGCGGATCGTGATCCCGTGCCGGCTCCCCCGACGGGAGATCTTCGCGCCGGCCATCAACCTGACCGTCGTCGACCGCCGCCTCGGCGGATACCTCTCCCCCGTCGTGGGCACCGCCACCGTCGCCCTCGTCGACAAGATCCCCGGCACCTCGTCCTACCGACCCCCCTTCGGCAGCGAGCAGACGGAAAACCTTCACTTCCGCGACATGTCAGAGGCCGAGAAGGCATCCCCGCCCGTCTTCCCAAAGTCGGCGCGCGCCTCCGCCAAGCCGGCCCGCGCATCCCGCCTTGTGACCGCCTCTGCCCCCCTCCGCTCCGCCGGCGACGCCGTCATGCCCCTGGAGCTCGATGGCATCCCCCTCGACGCCTCGGGCGCCGCCTCCCCCGCCGCCTCCGTGGCCGCCTCCTCCACCTCCCGCCCCCGCCGCCGACAGATGGCCGTCCCGGAGTCACACGGCGCGTCGGCCGCCGCCGTCCGCGCCGCCGCGGCCGCGGAGGAGGCCAAGGCCGCCTCGTCGTCGGGCGTCGGCGCTGCCGCCGCCACCGCGGAGGCCCGCGCCGCCGCCAGCCTCGAGCGCGAAACCGCGCGCAGCCGCGCCTCGTCCGCCGCCCGCTCTGCCGGTGATGTCAGCCTAGAGCGCCCGACAGAGGCGACGAGGGAAGCCGCGGCGGGCGGCGCGGGGTCGCTGATCGAGATCGACGGCGTCGCCGCGGCACCCTCCCGCGCCGCTGTCTCCCCCCTGCTCTCTCTGGGGCGCGCAGAGGCCCCCCTGGCGGGCGCTGACGTCCGGCAGGCCCGGGGCGCCGCGCGGGCCGGGGTGGCGGCGCAGGGGGTCATCGCCAGGGGCGGGCCCCGCCCGCCCCGCGCCCCCAACACCCTCCGCGCCGCCCCTGCGGCCGAGGGCTCCCAGGCCTCCGCCGCGGCAGCGGAGGCGGAGGCCGCGGGGATCGACGTCTCGTTCCTCTCCCGGCACCTGAAGCGGGCTGATGGGGCGGTGATGGCCGACGGCACCGCGCGGTTCCACCCCGAGGACAAGGCGGCCAAGTACATGTCGCACCGCCGCGTGTACGAGCGGGGCATGGAGGAGGCGCTGCAGACGGCGCCGTTCGAGACCATCAGCATCATGCGGGGGCAGGACGTGGGGCGGGGCCACATCTTCGGGTGGAAGCTGCCGTCCACCAAGCGCCGCGTCGGCGTGTTCAAGGGCATCGTTCGGGTCATCGCCGACGCCGACGACGAGCCGCCCGCGGGCTGGGCCAAGATCCTCGAGCCCAAGGAGTACGAGGTACGCGCCTACGTCCTCGAGGGCAGGGGCATGCGCCCCATGGACAGGAACCGCCGGTCCGACTGCTACCTCCGGGCAGAGCTGGGGCGGGACCGGCAGTCGTTCCGGTCCGACTACGTCGCGCGGTCCATCGACCCGCCTCTGTACAAGGTGGTGACCTTCAAGACCACCCTCCCGGGCCCCTCCCGCCTGGAGCTGTCGGTGTGGGACTACGACTCTGTGACGTTCGACGACTTCATCGGCCGCACCGTCATCGACCTCGAGGATCGGTGGTTCGACCCCCGGTGGCAGGCCCTGGGCGCAGGGTTCGAGACCCCCGGGCGGCTGGCGCCCAAGCCCCTGGAGGAGCGCCGGCTGTTCACGCAGGACCGGTGGGAGAGCACGGGCATGCTGCAGGTCTGGGTCGACATTCTGGAGCCCGCCAAGGCCCGGGAGTACCCCGCGGTGGACATCGAGCCGCCGCCCCCGCGCGACTTCGAGTGCAGAGTGGTGGTCTGGCGCACCTGGGGCGTGCCCGCGCACGACTACTTCACCGACATGAACGACCTGTACGTCCGCGGCTGGCTCGAGGGCGCCCAGGCGCAGAGCACCGACGTGCACCTGCGCTGCAAGCGCGGCCGGGGCAGCTTCAACTGGCGCATGGTCTTCCCAACCACGGTGCCGTGCAAGTCCCCGGTGCTGCACCTGCAGATGTGGGACCGCGACTACCTCAAGGTGTCCGACCTCATCGCGCAGACGGCGCTCAACCTCACGGAGCACTTCGCCGCCGCGCGGCACTACAGGGGCCGCTACATGGTCATGGACAGCATCAGGGAGGCGTTCGAGGGGGCATGGGGCATGGACAGCGAGAGCGACGCGGGGAGCGACGCGGGGGACGGGGACGCCGGCCCCGGAGCGGCGGGCCTCGCCGTCCCGGGTCCAGCCGGGGCCGCGGCCGCGGCGGGAGGCGGACGCGGAGGCGGGGCAGGGCAGGAGGGGGCGGCTCTGCTCGCAGAGGGCGACGACGCGGCGGGGCCGGGCGGGCAGGAGTCCGTCGTGGTGCCGGTCCTGTCGTCTGCGGTCGCGGCCGCCGAGAAGGCCGAGGCCGACGCGGTGCAGCGCACGAAGCGGGAGCGGCGGCAGGCCCGGGCGGCGGCCAAGGGCCCCGCCGCGGCGGCAGAGGCGAAGCGCCGGGCTGAGGCGGCCAAGGGCAAGACCCAGGCGGAGTTTCTGGCGGCGGAACCGGCAGACGCCAAGGCCGGGTCGTCCGAGGGCGCAGCGCTGCTGGGGGCGACCAAGGCCGCGGAGGACAAGGAGCAGGCCGAGGCCGCGGCGTCGACAGTGCGCCAGGCCAAGGAGGCCGTCGGCGTGCCCGTGCATCCGCACGCGGAGAACGCGGCATGGCTGCCCATGTACCAGCACTACGGGAAGGACGACGACGGGAACAAGGTCATGCTCCGGCAGCCGGAGTACATGGGCAAGGTCCTGGTGTCCGTTGAGCTCGTGCCCAAGGACGTCGCCGAGTCCATCCCCGTCGGCCGAGGCCGCTCCGCCCCCAACGACCACCCCGCTCTGCCGGAGCCCGCGGGCCGCATGCGCTTCTCGCTGAACCCCTTTTACCTCGGGCAGGAGTGCCTCGGGCCCCGCATCTTCGGCAACTGCCTCCTCTGCCTCTGCCTCGTCCTCGGCGTCGTCGCCGTCTTCTTCGGGGCGCCCTTCATCGACGCCATCGCATCCATCATCTCCGCCCTCGGCGCCCCCATCGGCGGCATCCTCGGCGGCCTCCTCCTCGCTTTCTTCCTCGTCCCCCTCATCTACGTGTGCGTGCGGTACATCTGGTGCGCCGGCCGCCTCGGCGTCGTCTCCGAGGCCGCGACGGATAACCACACGTACCTGGACCTGATGCAGGTGCAGACGGCCAAGCACGACGCCTCCGCCTTTGGGTTCGGCCTCGACGACGCTTCGGGGGCGGACGGGGCCGCCGGAACCGGGACAGGGGCGGCCGGGGCACCGGCGCAGCCCAAGCCGGGCGCCGCGGGGGTGTCACGGCCCGGCGCGGCGGCCGACGCCAAGCCCCTTCGGCCCCATCAGGATCTGCGGGACGCTGCCGCGCACTCGGCGGTGGCGGACTCCCCGCCGTCGGCCGATCACTTGCGCTCCGCCCTCAAGCCCGCGAGCCAGCGCGAGTGACCCCGACGCCCGCGCGCCCCCCCCGGAACGATAGCCATGTGTGCGCAGAGGCTCGGGCCCGCGAGCTTGGCGTCTCTGTTGACGCCAGGTGCATCGGACGACGCACGGCACACGAAGCTCCCAAGGCGCCGTGCCGCTCGACGGCGGGGACGCCACGCCGCGAGGCGGGCGGCTTGGCAACGGATAGAAAACACACACAAACAGAACAGGGCGTGAAAGCAACGCGTGAATGCAAGCCACTCATTGCTGCAACACGCAGCGGCCCCCGCCGGACACAGGGCCCGCAGGCGCCGGCCTCAGCGACTTCACGGTCGTCCTGGTGCCCGGGGGAAGGGAGCGCGCCGGGCGGCTTGGTCGGTATCCCAGCTCTCGTGACCCCGGCGGAAGAGGCCGCCTTGGGCGCCGGCACGGCGTGGGGGGTTGAGAGGGCGCGGTCATCCGTTGGAGAGGCTGTCGTGTCCGAGACCGGACATGGAGAAGACGGTGTGGGCGTCCTGCCTGTGTCCGAGGGCGGCCATGACGGCTCCGATGGCGGAGGACCCGGCTGAGACTGGTACGGCGGTGCCGTGAGGGCCAGCGAGGCCGGGGAGGGGCGCCGAGACGGCGGAGAGGGGGAAGGAGGGGAAGGACGGGATGCCGGGGAGGGGAGGGAGGAGGTTGAGGGCGGTGTAGGGGTGGAGGCTTCCGGCGGAGGAGGCGGAGAGGGCAGCGGCGGCGGCCTCGGCGGCGGCATAGTCGGAGTCGCGGCTTCGCTTGGAGGCCGGGGCGGAGACGATGGATGCGGCGGCGGCCTCGGCGTCGGCGAAGGACACCGGCACCATGGCGTGGTGGTGGTGGCCGCTGTGAAGGGTGACGGCGGCGGCGGCGGCGGCGGCGGCGGCGGCGGCCGCTGCGGCGTCGGTGTCGGTGTGCCCCATGTCGGGGAAGACCCTTGCCGCGGCGGCGGCCGCGGCGGCTGCCGCTGCAGCGGCGGTGGAGTTCGGCTGGGACTGGTCCGCTTTGGCCTCCCCCGGCCTGAGCCGCTTCCTGGGCTTCGCCGAGCTCGCGCCCTGCGGCATGTCGATGCCGTGGTCGTGCTTGCTGTGCTGCCGCACGGTGCCCAGGGAGCCGTAGGCGCCCCCGCAGGTGGAGCAGAGGAAGTTTCCGATGCGGCGCTGGCTCCCGTGGCTGTCCACGACGAAGGGCCTGGCGGAGACGAGGGCCTCGGCGCAGAGGGAGGACTCCACGGGGGGCATGGGGAGGCCCGCGGACCGGTGGTCGCCCTGGTTTCGGGTCTGCCGCGGCTTGCCCAGCTTGGACTTGGAATCGGCCCGGGCTCGCTTGGCCTCGGCCTCCTTCTCGGCGGCGTGGACGTGCTTCTGCCCGGGGCCCGGCACGACTATGGGGTGCACCACCATCATGTGGGTGCGCTTGTTGGAGCCGGTGGAGAAGCCGCGGCTGCAGAGCTCGCAGGTGTGGGGCCGCTCCTTGTCGTGCACGGTGCGGCGGTGGAGGCTGAGGTGGCCCTTCTCGGTGAAGCCGTTGCCGCACACGTCGCAGCGGAAGGGCTTGACCGCCTTGTGGGACGTGGCGACGTGGTGTCGCATGGCGGTGGAGCGCATAAAGCCGAGGCTGCACTCCGGGCAGCGCACCTTGGGGTCCGAGGCCGCGCTCTCGGGGACGGAGCCGTCCGGGTTGAGGTGCGGATCGCCGTTGGGCTGCCCGAGCATGTCCGCAAACGACCGCGCGGTCTCGCCGAGCTCCGGCGTCGCCCCTGACGACAGCGTCCCGGACTGGGACGGGGCGCCGGATCCGAGGGCTGGGGTCGGCGCAATCACGCCCCAGTTCACCGCCCCGACGATTGCGGGGACAGGGGCGGCAGGCTGCAGGCCAAGGGACGCGGACGACACCCCGGCCGGGTGGCCCTCAGCCTCGGGCGGCGTGACTGACGAGCTTACCGGCGCCATGCCGCTTCTGGTATGCTCCAGAGATGGGGTGCCGGACGCCAGGCGTGAGAGCAGCGGCTGCAGGTTCATCATTGGCACAGAGGCGGACGTGGCCGCGTCGAAGCCGTGGCTGATCGGCGCCGTACCGTCCATAGCGCGAGCTGGCCCCACTGTCCGGGCAATCGCAGCCCGATGGCCCCAATTTGATCCTGCGCAGCACGGCGTTGCGGGGTCAAGGGCCACGGGGGCACTCCGATCGACGGCCACAATTGGAAGCGTTCGACCAATGCCCAACCACAATGGGCCCGGCGCGATCCCCGACCTTTCGGACGGCTCACAGCGGGGGTGGGGTGACAAGCGCCCTAGCGAGACTGGCCTGGGCCGTGCTGGCCGGGTGTGGGAGTCGGGGGAGGCGAGACCGTTGCCGCTGCAATGCCGGGCAGCGAGTTTCGTGTGGCTCTGCCGGCTGGTCGGAACAACCCACCTGGCGTGGCGAATGTTGTTGGCGTCCTCTCAGACATATCGCCCGTCATAACCCTCCAAACACCCCCATCTCGACCAGTCATGCCGGGCGATTGCCCGCCACGAATCTACGAGCCCGGCTGCAACGCCCGCGGCGGACCCGGCATCGTCAATCGCCGGCCATCACTCGCACTCCGCGCCCAAAGGCAGCACTGGCACCTCGTACCGGCACATCCCAGCTCCTGGTACGAGCACAAGCGCCACCTGATGGTATGGAGCCTCTCCTTTTGGCCATGGATCGGCGCCCAAGGGTGTTGCATTCGGGGACTCAGCCCGAAGGGTGCCACACCGGCTCGCGCCCTCGCAGAAAGCATGATTGAAGGTTCGTACGGATGTGGGTGCGCAAGGAGGGGGCGACGAGCCCGCCCCTCCCGTGCCGAACAGCGGCCGTGCCAAGCGGCATATTTGCCAGGCTCGAAGATGTAATACTGCACGGAAACCTGCTCGCCTGGCCAAGCCCGCGCACAAAAGGCCCGGCCTTCAGCCCACGGCCGCCGCCAGGGGCACAAAGCTTCACGATGGACGCCGACGACCAGCTCAGGATCGCCATGGAGGCGTCCCTCATGGAGGCCATCCTGGCGTCGGAGCAGGCGCAGTCCCAGCACCCGCCTGCGCGCCTCAGCCCGAGCATTCCGCCCGCCCCTGCCGCCCCGGACGGCGTCCCGGTACCAAAGGCCCCGGATGCACCGGGTGAGCCGGACGAGGAGGACTTTGACGAAATGATGCTTGCTGCTATCACCTCCAGCCTCGGCGGCGCTGGCGCAGCCGGCGTGTCGGCGGCGTCGATGGCGCGCCGAGTGATTCCGTCCGGGGAGCGCGCGGCGGCCCCGTCGTCGTCCACCTCCTCACCGGCGGCGGCGGCGGCGTCGGCTGACGACGATGCCGCGCCTGCCCTGGCGCGGGCTCCGAGCAACATGAAGACGTCGCTGTCCGCCCGCACGCTGCGGCGGTGCCTGAGCAACGATGGGAGCGGGGAGGACGGCGGGACGTGCGTCATGGAGGAGGAGAAACGCGCGGACATGGAGTACGACCACTCGCTCGCGCAGAGCCTCGCGACGGGAACGCAGTTCCAGGACCCGGACTTTGCCGCCGCGCCGGGGTCCATCGGGTCGGGGAAGGGGACGGTGACGGTGCGCGTGCGGGACGCGTCCACGGGGTCGGTGGAGACGCGGGAGGTGCCGATCGCGTGGCTGCGCCCCGCCGAGATGGGGAGGCGGGACCTCGGGCAGGAGCGATGGGTGCTGTCGCGGATGGCGCCGTCGGGCGCGGACGTGGCCCAGGGCTCGGAGGGGGACTGCTGGCTCCTCTCAGCGATGAGCGTGGCGGCGGAGGGGGAGGGCCACATCGCCCACGCCCTGCGCTCGGCCGAGGCGGACGGGTGCGGCGCCGTGCAGGTCCGGCTATGCCTGGGCGGGCTGTGGACCGTGGTCACCGTCGACGACCGCATCCCCTGCGACTCGCTCTCGCGCAACCCCGTCTTCGCCCGCGGTGGGCACTCCCAGCTCTGGCCCTGCATGATCGAGAAGGGTGAGCCTTCCGGGCACGCGGAGAGTGGCAGCGTCCGCTCGCGCGAAGCCCTCCTGTCGCTGGGGGGACCGGGGCTGCAACCGCCGCCGCCGCAACCACGCCCTCCCCCGCCCCTCCCCCGCGCTCCTCCATCGCAGCCATCGCCAAGGTCACCGGCTCCTACCGCGCCCTTTCCGGCGGAACCGTCGCCGAGGGACTCCGACTCATGACGGGGGCCTCGGTCACCCGGCTCCACCTGTCGACGAACGAGACCCAGCAGGAGCGAGCGATGCGCCGCGCCGCGTCATTCCAGCTCGACTCGGTGGAGAAGGCGGCAGAGCGGGCCGCGGGCCGCCCGGGGACGTCGGCGTCGCTCGGGTCAGCGATGCTGCGCGTGGTGTCGGAAGCCCGGGCAGCCGGCCTCCCCGTGACCAAGGCCGCGGAGGAGGCGAGCAGGGCCGGTGGCGGCGTGAGCGCGGACGCGGACATGATGTGGGCGCGGCTGGTGTCATGGAAGGAGAGCGGGTGCCTCATGGGGGCGAGCTGTGGCATGGAGTCGATGGAGTGGGAGGATCAGCAGTCGTCCGCCAGGGCGGCCGCGGCGTCGGTCGGGCTGCAGACGGAGCACGCGTACAGCGTCCTGGAGCTCGTGGCCAATGGCGAGGACCGGCTGCTGCGGCTGCGGAACCCGTGGGGGAGGGGCGAGTACACGGGCCGGTACGGCTCGGGGTGGGACGGCTGGACCCCCGAGCTCAAGCACCGGGTGGGCGCGTACGGCATGGAGGGGTCCGGCGTGTTCTTCATCGAGTTTCGCGATTTCCTTCGGTTCTTCGAGTCGGTAGAGGTGGCGCGACTGCACAAGGGGTGGCAGACCCTTCGCTCCGCGACGCTGCTGGCAGAGTCGGCGAGGGGCCTCAGCGTGGAGGGCGGCTTCCCGGCGTGGGAGCTGGTGGCGGACGAGGACGCCGACGGATACCTCACGCTGTGGCAGGCATCGGGGAGGCTCAGGGGGGGAGGCAGGCTCCGGGGCCTCGCGCCGGGGGAGGATCTTCGCGCCATGATGGAGGAAGGGGTGGTGGGGCCCGACGGCCGGCCGGCCGAGGCCGCTTCCTCGTCCGGGACCGGCGCCGCCGCGGCGTCGTCCTCCTCCTCGGCCGCCGTTTCCGCTCTCGCGCGGCTGCCCAGCTCCGGCGTCGTCGGCGACGACGGCCGAATTCTCACCCGCGACAGGCGCAAGCCCGCCCCCGAGCTGTCAGAGATCGGTTTCGCCGTGCACGGCGCGGGCTCCGCCGCCTCGTCGTCGCCCTCCGACCCGGTCGGACCGTTTGTCGGTGGCGGCCTTCGCTCCTTCGGCGAGTGCGCCGACGCCGACGTGCGCTTCACCAAGGGCCGCAGGTACACCGTGGTTCCCCTGGCCTTCGCGCACATGGCCAGGGGGCAGTGGCAGGAGGCGGTGCTGTCCGTGCACGCGCCGTCCACCATGCGCCTCAGGCGGGTGACCTTGTCGGCGCGCCGCTTCTCCGAGGCCCTGCTCGAGCGCATCTCCTCGCTCGGCACGTGCACGCGCGTGGAGCTGCAGCCCGGGCAGGTTGTGATGATCCGTCAGCTGCTCTCGGATCAGTGCACCATGCTCGCCGTCGAAAACCGGTCCGCGGCCCACGCCTTCACGTTCGAGTTCACGCTCTCGGACGTGAAGGGCGCCGTGGCGTCCCGCGGATCCATGTTCACCAAGGACGTGATTCCGCCGAAAACCTTCCAGATCGTGCAGGTGCTCTCGCTCGACAGCACGTCTGGCTACTCCTTCTCGACATCGATGGGGTACAGCGCCGAGCTCCTGCCGTCCGCCACGGCAGCGCTCACGGCGGAGTCTCACTTCCCGCTCGTCGAGGGCATGCACCAGTGTGTGCCGTACGAGTGACGCGTGACGCGGCGCCGCGGGGCGCCCCCGCAACGCAGACCCACGCAAGCAGACGGGAAGGCACATCGAGCAGCACAACCACGCACGGCGGGCGTCGGTCACGGCCCGTCATCGCTCTCGTCATCGTCAAACAGGCCGCACGATTCGGCCGGCACATCGGTGGGCTGCGCGCGCGAGAGCACCGCCTCAGCGGACTGCATCTCCGCCTCCCGCTCCGCCTTGGCTGCCTCGGACCTGCTCGGGAGCACGTTCTGGGCGCTGATTCCGTCCAGGACCGCCCGGAGCTCGGCGGCCCGCGCCGCCTTAGTGACCTCCGCCTTGGTCGGTGCTGCCCCCGAGAACTCG
>Ga0136560_1001530_pt1 | contig 11959 bp, 11 predicted proteins | sample AntRauMeHopE1497_FD_104925 | JGI IMG/M metagenome (GOLD analysis project Ga0136560, IMG submission 104925) | Saline lake microbial communities from Rauer Islands, Antarctica - Metagenome Hop E1 #497 | ecosystem: Environmental > Aquatic > Non-marine Saline and Alkaline > Saline | place...
CCAACATCCGACATAGGTCACCGCACACCCGACACCGCACACCCCACACCGGCCACCCAACATCCGACACAGGTCACCTCACACCCGACATCGGTCACCCAACATCTAACATCGGTCACCCAACATCTAACATCGGTCACCCAACACCGATCATCGGACACCCGACACCGGTCATCAGAAACCTGACACCAGTCACCCAACATCCGACACAGGTCACCTCACACCCGACATCGGTCACCCAACATCCGACATCGGTCACCTCACACCCAACACCGGACATCCAACATCTCTCAATCCTTCAACTCTACAATTACCTCAATCTCCACTGCGATATTATTGGGCAATGCCGCTACTCCAACCGCAGATCTGGCATGCTTTCCAGGTTCGCCAAATACCTCTACCATCAGGTCCGAGAAGCCGTTGATCACTTTGGGATGGTCTGTAAAATCAGGCGCGGAATTTACCATTCCCAATACCTTGACAAATTGTTTGATCTTGCCAAGATCTCCTCCGGTGGCTGCTTTCAGTACTGCCAAAATCTCTACACCAGTTTCCCGTGCTGCTTGATAGCCTTGCTCCAAGGTCAAATCATCCCCGACTTTCCCAAATACGTTTGGTCCGTTTCCAGCAAGATATAATGTGTTTCCCACTTGTCGCCATTTGACATAGTTTCCCATTGGTTGTCCCACTTCAGGCAAGTTGAGTCCAAGCTCCTTGATTCTTTGATCCGGGGTTTGGGCAAAAATCAGAAAAGGGAATAAAAGCAGTATCCCTAGGATTGAGAAAAATGAAAGTTTCTTCATGGTTGTATTGGTTTTAAGTATTTTCAAATTAATCTATTTTTTTACTTTTGGCATTCAAAATCTTCTAAATCTAGTTCGCTTTGGATCAAATTCAAATAGTATCTTATTCCCAAGAGTTTAATTTTCATTTCAAGCGAATCAGCCAAGCTTGGGTTGAGGAGTTATTTTCGCTGGAGCCATTTGATATTGCTCAATTTGAAACGCCTGAGGAGACGATTATTGCCACCGGAGGGACAATCATTTTTGCGAAATTGGATGACGAAATCGTGGGTACCGTAGCATTGTACAAATCAGGCGAGGATACGTTTGAAATGATCAAGATGGGAGTGGACCCCATAGCGCAAGGTAAAGGGATTGGGACGCTACTGGCTAAAACAATCATCGCGCATGCAAGGGTGATGGGAGGTAAAAAGCTGATTTTGTATTCCAACACCAAGTTGAAAGCAGCGCTTCATATCTATAATAATCTTGGTTTCCAATCCGTGACTCCCGAGACAGGTAAGTATGAGCGCTGCGATGTAAAGATGGAAATGAATCTTTAGTCCTCTTTTTTACTAATTTTTATCATAGAATTAGCTGACTTTCGGCATTTGAAAAGAATCGTAATGTGCTCAAATTGTGGATCAATTCAACTTGAAATCACTATGAAAAAGATCGTTGTTCCATTTGACTTTTCCTCCTATTCTTTGGCAGCGCTTAAAACTGCTCAAAAAATCAGTTCCAAGTCCGATGCCGAAATCATCTGCATCACAGTAATTCCCTCTGAGGTAGATTGGGATTTGCTTTCAACTGAGGCAAGAAAAAAACATCACGACTTGATCGATGAATATGAGGAGGCCGAGGAAGTTCTTCCAGGTTACATTCAATCCATCGCCCCGGGTAAAGGAGCTATCCGGCAAATAATCCGAATCGGAGTGCCTAATGAATTAATTCTTAGGGTAATTCAAGAGGAAAACCCTGATATAGTGGTTCTTGGAGCTTATGGAAAAGGATATACGGAGGGTAATTTTATTGGTTCTACACTCCAAAAAGTACTTCGCAAAGCAACCTGTCCGGTCCTGGCTGTGAAAGAAGCACTGGATGGAAATGATTTCAGAAAAGTTGCTTTTGCTTCTGATTTTGGTCCCAAAGCCAAAATTGCTTTTGATAAAATCAAGCCTTTCATCAAACTGTTCAAAAGCAGCGTTCATCTACTATACGTCAATATTCCAGCTAATTTTAGAGCTACTTCTGATATTACCGCAGGGATGAATGCTTTGATGAAGGGGAATGAGGAACTGACTTTTCATCCCCACGAATTTAATGATTCTGAGATCGAAAAGGGAATGATCGCTTTTGCAACGGCTCACGATATCAATTGGATTATTATACTAAGTGGTGATCATAGCCGAACACCCAATTATCAAATTGGCACTACAGAGACCGTACTATATAAAAGTAACTTGGGCGTGTTGAGTTTAAAATCATAGTCTACCAGAATCTGAATCGCTTCTCGTTTACTCGATTTCTGAAAATCCAATTGTCGAAGATATCCCTGGACATGTGGATTTCCAACCCAAGGTTGACGGTCATGTAGCCATCAAATCTTTCGGTAAGTCCCGAACCTCTTCTGATTCTACCACCGTTGCTGAGAATTTTATCTACATCTGGGAGCCCATTGTCATCCATAAAGTTTGGATTGCGAATCGCAAGCCGAAGCCTATCCGGATTATTGCCAGATACGTAATCATCCACTAGATCCAGATAAAACTCTGATACATTAAATGCGGAAATATCATCCATGTAGTCGGTAAACGTCCATCTGTAATTTCCCTCCAGGGTCAAGTCCATGTATACATTCAATTTGTATTTGAATCCTATGCCTGTGGGAATCACTAAAATGTATTTCTCGTAAGGATTGTTTTCGAGTTGGAGTGGGCGGAGATCCACCCAGTTCCCATCCAGCTGAGTTTCGGGTGTATTGGTGGACATTCCTACACCCGCAAATAGATATGCATTCCAAAGTGGGCGATTGATATTCGGGGTTTTGACTGGAAATAGGTAATATTCAATGATTCCTGTCACCTCCCAGTTTTGAGCTCGAAAATCAAGATTTCTAGGTGTTCTGTTTGCTCTAAGATCAGATGGGGGATCTTGACCTGACATTTGAATGTAAGAGAAATCTCCTCTTGCTTTCAAATGCGTACCAAAAGTATAGCGAAAACTTATGTTTGCATTCCAGTCAGGTTGGACCCCTTCATTGTATTTCCAAAACGAGTATAACTCACCAAAATATTGAGTAGGACCAATGCTCGCCGCCACGGACCAAGGCTCTTCAAATCTATACCTGTAAAAGCTTTGCGAGTAAGCAGAAGCTGTAGAAAGAAAAAGAACAATAAATAGTAATTTTTTCATGTTTGACCTTACTCCAGCCTTATTTCCTTATTCGGACTGAAAATTAGCCTTATTTATTAAATTTTCAAACCCTGAACGTATGTGGAGGTCTCGCTGAGGGAACGGAATTTCTACTCCTGCGGCCTCAAATCTCTTAAATATTTCATAGTACAATTGACTTTTTAGCACATTTGGACGGTTGATGTACTCAGATGTCCATACTCTCAGATTAAAGTTCAAGCTACTATCGCCAAAACCATCAAATAATACATCCGGCTCAGGAGTGTTTAGGACACCCTTATTTTCTTTCGCTATTTCCATTAGTATCCCTTTGATTTTCTGAGGGTTCTCTTTGTAGGAGACTCCGACTGGGAAATTGAATCTGATGTTTCGATCATTATGGGACCAATTGATGACCTGACTGTCGATAAACTGACTATTGGGCACGATGATGCTGATATTATCATTGGTGACGATCATAGTAGACCGTGCAGAGATCTTGATGACATCGCCCGAGACATCGCCCACTTCGATTCGATCTCCTTCCTTGATCGGCTGTTCAAACAAGATGATCAATCCACTGATAAAGTTGTTGGTAATATTCTGAAGACCAAAACCGATACCGACGCCGACTGCTCCTGCCAAAATCCCGAACGCGCTAAGATCGATCCCATTGGTCTGGAGAATCGAAAAAATTCCCGCTAGAATCAGGAAATACTTTACCATGGTACCGATGGACTTTCGGGTTCCGATATCCAGTCTATATCGGCTCAGGATTTTTGTGACTATGATCTTCCTGATCCATTCGGCTCCCACAAAGAGCACTATTAGGGATATAATAAGAGTTAAAATCAGTCCAACGGTCAATTTGGAATCTCCTAAATTGAAGATACTCAGATTCATGATTTCGCCGAACCATTCGATAATCCCCTCTGCTTTTTCCTTTGCAACTACATCCAATTCCTGCTTCATTCGGCTTGATTATTACTTTTAAATTTTTCCCAACAATCATTAAATCCTGTCGAAATTAACCAATTTAATAGGCTAAGTTACTATTTCTTGATTAGCAATTCGAAATAGACCATACCCGATTATCTGAGAGTTTTGGCTAATTTTGACCCATGAGTAAACAACGAGAAGAATTAGAGCATCGTCTCAAACTGCGAACTATCAAGCTTTCCGATTACGATAATATCCGGGAAATTATGATTTCCATCTACCGGAATCAAGGTGGCGCTTGGACTAAAGCAGAGCTGAAAAACCAACTAAAAGTTTTTCCAGAGGGGCAAATCTGTATTGAGGATAATGGGATCGTAGTTGCGGCTGCATTGAGTTTGATTGTGGATTATTCACGATTTGGTGATAATCATACCTATGATCAGATTACAGGTTTTGGGAAGTTTGACACCCACGATGATGATGGTGACACATTATATGGTACAGATGTATTTGTACATGCAGACTATAGAGGTATGCGGATCGGCAGGCGATTGTACGACGCTCGAAAGGAGCTTTGTGAAAATCTAAATCTGCGGTCGATCATTGCAGGTGGACGAATCCCCGGCTATTCGAAATATGCGGATGAAATGACCCCAAGAAAGTACATCGATTTGGTGAAAAATAAGGAAGTTTTTGATCATGTACTTTCATTTCAACTGGCAAATGAATTTCACGTCCGAAAGGTAATTACCAAATACCTGCCTTCCGATCTGGATTCCCGAGCTTATGCTACGCTTCTGGAGTGGATCAATATCTACTACGAAAAGGATGAGAAACTAATAGGAAATAAAAAATCTATTGTAAGATTGGGCTTGGTCCAATGGAAAATGCGACGATTCTCCAATGTGGATGACTTGATGCAGCAAGTGGAATTTTTCGTAGACACCGTATCAGGTTACAAATCTGATTTTTGTCTACTTCCGGAGTTTTTCAATGCGCCGCTTTTAGCCGAATTCAATGATATGGATGCATCGGAGGCCATTCGGAATCTGGCAGATTATACCGATGAGATTGTCAGCCGAATGAGCGACTTGGCAGTATCGTATAACTTGAATATAATTGCAGGATCCATGCCGGATTACGATGGCAAAAAGCTCCGAAATGTCAGCTACCTCTGTCGTCGTGATGGGACGCAGGACAAACAATATAAACTGCATATCACTCCCGATGAAGCCTCTTATTGGGGGATGCAAGGTGGGAATGGTATCAATGTGTTTGAAACTGATGCCGGACGAATCGGGATTTTGATTTGCTACGATGTGGAATTTCCCGAGCTGGGGCGAATTCTGGCAGAGCAGGAGATGGATATTTTATTTGTGCCATTCTGGACAGATACCAAGAATGCCTTCCTTCGGGTAAATACCTGCGCAAGGTCTCGAGCCATAGAAAACGAGTGCTATGTAGCGATCACCGGTTCGGTAGGAAACCTTCCCAAAGTAGAGAATATGGATATCCAATATTCTCAGGCAGCGATTTTTTCACCATCGGATTTCTCATTTCCACACGATGCGATCGTAGCTCAAGCGTCCGAAAACGAAGAGACTATCATTGTTGCCGACGTGGATCTGGATTTATTGACCAAGCAGCGGAAGGCAGGGAGTGTACGAAACTTGGAACAAAGGAGACTGGACCTATATTCAATCCAATGGAAACAGAAAAAATAGTATCTGCTTATTTCGCTCACATCTCAGCCGAAATCTGGGAGCGAGCTTCGAAAATAAAATTGCTGATCACCGATATTGATGGTGTGATGACCGATGGCGGAATCATCTACGATGATCTGGAGACGGAATATAAAAAATATGATGTCAAAGATGGTTTGATCGTACACCACCTTCGTAGAAATAAATTTATGGTGGGAGCCATTACCGGCCGAGATTCTCGTGTGGTACAAAATCGCTGTGAGGAGCTGAAGTTTGATTTTCATTACCACGGAATTAAGAATAAAGGTAAAAAATTTGATGAAGTGCTGGAAACGTTGGAATTGGAGCCAGATCAGGTAGCTTTTATCGGCGATGATTTGATTGATTTGCCAGTGCTTACCAGAGTTGGTTTGGCTGTCTGTCCTGCCGATGCGCTTGAATACGTGAAACCATTTGCTCATTATACCTCTCGATTTGCAGGAGGAAAAGGAGTTTTCCGAGAAGTTGGAGATCTGCTTCTCCATGCCAGTCATTTGCTGGTCCCAATTATTGAAAATTTATCCCAAAAGGAAAATGATAAGAACTAATCAAGTCATGAAAATTACTGACGAGGTGATTTTAGGAGCAGAAAAACCCGTTTTATTTTCTGGTCCGTGTGCTGTTGAAAGTTTTGACATTTGTATGGAGATAGGCACCAAGGTAAAAGCTTGGGCCGATCTACATGGCTTTTCTTATGTATTCAAAGCTTCCTTTGACAAGGCCAATCGCACTTCTTCGGGCTCTTTTCGAAGCATAGGAATGGATAAGTCACTGGAAGTATTACAGCGTGTGGGCAAAGCTTTGAATGTGCCTTTGGTGACAGATATCCACGAAAGCTATCAAGCTGCCGAAGTAGCTGAAGTGGTGGATGTGCTTCAAATCCCCGCATTTCTGTGCCGGCAGACGGACTTGCTTCTGGCAGCTGGAAATACAGGCAAAGCTGTCAAAATCAAGCGTGGTCAATTCATGGCACCTGAAGATATGCAGTATGCAGTGACGAAAGTTCGATCCACCGGCAACGAAAACGTCTGCCTGACTGAGCGTGGTTTTTCCTTAGGCTATCATAATTTGGTTGTGGATATGCGTGGACTGCCGATTATGAGACAATTTGCTCCTGTGGTATTTGACATCACTCACTCCGTACAGCAGCCCGGCGGACAAGGCGGTACCAGTGGAGGTCAGCGGGAATTTGCTTCGTTCTTGGCAAGAGCTGCAGCGGCAACAGGAATCGATGGCTTTTTTATCGAAACACACCCAGAACCCGCCAAGGCACTGAGTGATGGGCCAAATTTGATTCCGCTTCACCGCATGGGTGACTTTCTGGAAATGCTCAAAGCAGGATGGACTTTAGGTAGAAAGTATCAGGATTTTCAAGTTCAATAATTCCATTTTCATGAAAACCCTATTGGTAGTTTTGGGTGTTTTTTGCTTTCAATACCTATCGGCAACTGAGATCAGTGATCAGATCAGATTTAGATTAGAATCAGATGAGCCAGGCCGAAAGATCAAAATCAGGAGCACTACATTGCTTAGTACTGCGGATATTCAGACCTTTTATGGAGATCGTAACTTCAACGAAATATGGTCAAAGGATGGTGTTTTGACTGAATTGGCTTATGAAATGCGATTTGAAATCCGACAGTCCAAGTTTGATGGGCTTAATCCAGATGAATACAATCTACAGGCAATAGATGTTTTTTTCCAAACTTTTGAATCCAACAAAAAAAGTAAAACAATTAATAATTCTGGTGATTTGGCTGATTTGGATTTGATACTTACCGATGCTTTTTTTCATTTGGCAGCTCATCTGGAGCGTGGAAAAGTAGATCCTGCGGTCTTGAAATCTGATTGGCAGATCACATTAAAATCCAAAAAAGAGGATTATAAATCGCTCTTGGAAATCGGCTACCGAACTGGAGAAATCCGCCAACAACTCGAAAAGCTCTACCCTGATTTTATGATTTACAGGAAGGGAAGAGAAGTCCTTAGGGCATTAGATGAACGGAGCAAAAAGGATACACTTACCTGGAAACGAATAAAAATCGATAAAACGATCAAAGTGGGAGATTTCAATTCGGATATCACTACGCTAAGAGAGCGGTTGATTTTCTGGGGATATGTGGAGAAATATCCTGTGTTGGATGAAAAGAAATACGACTCTACGATGATGAAAGGAGTTGCCGATTTTCAGCAAAAGAATGGAATGGAGCCTGACGGCGCCATTGGCAAAATGACGGGGCAAGCGCTTAATTTTTCTCCAAACGACTTGATGGATAAAGCTGCCGTCAACTTGGAGCGCCTGAGATGGCTGCCAGATTCGGTAAAGAATCACAAATTTATTCTGGTGAATATTGCCAACTATCAGTTGGATTACATCAATAATCTCGATACTATTTTTTCCACGCGAGCAATTGTGGGGAAGCAATACCATGAAACTCCGATCTTCACTGCCGAGATGAGTTACATCGTCTTTAGCCCTTATTGGAATATTCCATACTCGATCGTCAAGAAAGAGATAGCACCATCTGTGCGCAAAAACTCGAATTATCTTTCGCAAAAAAATATGGAAGTAGTCACCAATTCAGGGAGATTGGTAGATCCAAGTTCGGTTAATTGGTCGTCAAGATCTTTCCCTTATATGGTACGCCAAAAGCCCGGTGGAAATAATTCCTTGGGTTTGGTCAAATTCATGTTTCCTAATCAGCACAGCGTTTACATTCACGATACTCCCGCCCGTACACTATTTACCAGAGAAGAGCGGGCATTGAGTCATGGATGCATTCGAATTCAAAATCCTGAAAAACTAGCTGCATTACTCCTCAAAGATGATTCGGCTTGGACATCGGATAAGATTGATGCGGCGATGCATCAGACTAAAGAACGCATTGTTAATCTTGATCAAAAGATTCCTGTAGTCATACTTTATCTTACTTTCTGGGCAGACTCAAACGGAAAGGCACATTTCAGACCCGACATCTACGATCGGGATGCAGAGGTTTTGGAGCTATTGAGAAAATAGCACTTTCTTTTTCGTTTCTTCCCCTAATGGGTAAAACCCACCTCATATTACTTCCTGACAGATCCACCATCAAGAAATTTATGATTCTGATTAATCAATTGGTGCTTAGGAGACTCAAACATAATTTTTGTTCTTAATGGCCGAGATTCCTTAAGTGTATGGAATTTGTCATCAGGAAGCGAACTCGAAACCCCTTATATGAATAAGAAATTGATATTCGCTATTCTTGGTCTTCTCTTCGTTACCGTTTTAGCTATTTGGTTTTTCAACCAACGGAGAACAGATTTGAAAGAGGAACTTCCAATTGCACTTGATATAGAAAGTTCTTCCCTACTCGATGAATTAACCTATACAGATGAGATTGTTGATTTTTACAAAAAGCGTGATTATTTGGAAATATGGCTTTTCAACGGTTCACCTTCTAAAAGTGGTGAGGAATTAATCGAAGCAATCGCAGACTCCAAGTACGACGGATTGCAGCCGGAGGATTACAATTGGAGACAGATAAGTAATCTGTCCACTAATCCCGATAAGAAGAAAAGAAAGTTTAAAAATTTATCTACAGATGAGCAAGTCAGGCTGGAGATCTTACTATCGGATGGCTTTTTCAAACTTCTTCATGATCTGGAAAGTGGGAAAGTAGATCCCGCTAAGCTGGATCCCCAATGGAAATTTGAAGCGAAATCTACGAATACAAATTATTCAAAACTTCTCGATGAAATAGTAAATGGTAATTCTGTCCCTGAGACCTTAGCTAAGGTTTATCCAAATTCTAAAATCTACAGAAGAAGTAAGGAAGCCATTCAAAAGCTGTATGCGATATTGGATAGAGATACACTTACTTGGGAATTTGAAGCCGTCAAAGGAGCTATTGAAGTAGGTGAGCATCATCCTGCAATACCTAATCTTCGGAAAAGAATATCTTTTTGGGATTTTCTAAAACCTTACGAGCCGACAAATACTACCCAGTTTGATTCTGTGATGTATGAAGGCTTGAGGAGATATCAAAAAGCGAATGGGATGAACCCGGATGGTGTCATCGGAGAACTGGTGGCAGAGTCGCTCAATAAGTCTCCGCAAGATTTTATTGATATCGCATCTATCAACATGGAGCGATTGCGCTGGATGCCCGAGCTAGATTGGGAAGAGGAGATGGTGTTGGTAAATATTGCTAACTATCAGCTGGATTATATCGAGCAATCGGATACAGTCTTCAGTGCTAAAGTGATTGTCGGCAAGGAATATAGCGAATCTCCTACTTTCGTAGCTCCTATGACTTATATCGCTTTCAGTCCCTATTGGAATATTCCATTCTCAATCACTCAAGATGAAATTATTCCTGCGATGAAAAAGGATGAGAGCTATCTGTCAAAAAAGAATATGGAGGTAACCACGGCATCGGGAGAACCTGTAAATCATAAAACAATCAATTGGTCGAAAATGAAAGGAAATGAATTCCCATATTTTATCCGACAAAAACCAGGAGGAGATAATTCTCTCGGATTGGTGAAATTCATGTTTCCGAATGAGTACAACATTTATATACATGATACACCTGCAAGAGGATTATTTAGTAAAGAATCCAGAGCTCTAAGTCACGGTTGTATTCGAATCCAGAATCCTGACCAATTCGCTAAAATATTGCTTGATGACGACTCATGGTCGGATGAAAAAATTCGGATCGCCATGAATCAGGACACTGAAGAGGTGGTACTGTTGAATCGAAAGATTCCTGTTGTGCTGGTTTATCTTACTTTTTGGGCTGATGAGAATGGAGATTCACACTTTAGGTCTGATATTTACGATAGAGACCGAGCACTTCTGGATGCGCTAAAAACTCATAAATCAAGTCGTGGTAAAAGTTGATTTAAGGAGATAATTTTCATCGTTGCCAAAAATAAACAAAACCGATCCATCTTTTATTAAATCTATCCCTTGGTTTGTTACCTCCGTAGGCAATGCCGGACAGCCAAGGCTACGACCCAGTCTTCCGTTGACTTTTGCAAATGCTTCGGTAGCATAGTCAGCACCATGGATTACTATTGCACGATTCCGTGCCTGACCGTTAAATTCTTGCTCCAAACCGTCTAAACGAAGCGAGTAGCCATGTTTGCCTTGGTAAGTTTCTCCGGTTTTGTAAAAACCAATACTACTTTGAAACGATTCAGGACGATTTGAAAATTTGTTTGCCATCAATTCTCCAGAATTCCTCCCGTGGGCGACGACCGAGTGTAAAAGTATTTTTCGTTGGATTGGATCAATGATCCAAAGCCGCTTTTTGTTGGAGGGAAGACTGAAATCAATGATTGTAAGTACAGGCGTCTTGAGACTTCCGTCTAGTTTCTCCCATCCGGAAAAAGCCAATTGAAAAACCTCCTTAGTGGGTAAGTTGGAATGGTTTTCTTTTAGACTTTGATAAAAAGAATCCATCAAATAATGGTTTTTGACGATTTCCTCAAGATGGTTCACCTTCTCAATTGGTGATTCAGATCTAACGAAGAGAAAAATAAAGGAAAAAAAGAGGAGTGTTAATTTCATAAACTGTCTGTAATTGTAAAGGTACGAACTCAAAATGAGTGGGAAAGTTCCTGTGAAATAAAATCGTATGATATAGATCAATTAAAGCGATTTAGAGTTAAGGGAACCTATCGCGACTCAAATGGGGTTTAGAAATGGGTCTAACAGCTAAACGAATAAAGCAAACAAAATATTATTCTGTATTTTTGCGTCAGAATTAAAAAAAAAATAATTCGCTGAAAAGCAGTGATTTAAATATTCTGTTTAACGATTTTATAAAAAAATTAAACAAAAAGAAAATAATCAGGGTTCCCTACACAATGAAAGTATCCGTATTCAGAAAAGAGCATTTCAATGCCGCACACAGATTACACAATCCATCTTGGACTGATGAGAAGAACCAAAATATCTTTGGTAAGTGTAATAATACTAATTATCATGGTCATAACTATGACCTATTCGTAGAGTTGACTGGCGAAATAGACCCTGAGACTGGGTACGTATATGACATGAAAGTACTCAGTGATCTTATTAAAGAGCACGTCCTAAATAAATTTGACCACAAA
>Ga0136560_1001531_pt1 | contig 11952 bp, 6 predicted proteins | sample AntRauMeHopE1497_FD_104925 | JGI IMG/M metagenome (GOLD analysis project Ga0136560, IMG submission 104925) | Saline lake microbial communities from Rauer Islands, Antarctica - Metagenome Hop E1 #497 | ecosystem: Environmental > Aquatic > Non-marine Saline and Alkaline > Saline | place...
GGGCTCCGCGCTCACCTCGGCGGATCCTCTCCCGCGTCATGTCGTCGCCCTCCCGGTAGACGAGGGCCCTGGCGTCGGCGTCGGCCCGCTCCTTGTGCCTGACCTGTTCCATCACGCGGCTCGCGTGCTCGAGGGCGGCGCGGCGGCGCTTCTGCGCGGGGCGGCGGCGTGACAAGGCGGATTCCGTTCAAGCGACGAGTCGAACATGCAAATGTGGATTCAAATGTGACCGGCTGCAGTGTCGGTGGAATGCGACGCGGGACTCTCACCTTGTCCTCCTCGGCGTGCTTGCGCAAGAAATCGACGCGAGAGGTCTCTGCGAGCCGCGCCGCCTCCGCCTCGGCCGCCAGGTCCTGCATGCGCCGGTCCTCCTTGGCTCGGATCTGACCCTTGCGAGCGATGTCCACCTCCCTGCGACGCGGCGGGGCGGGGGACGACGAGGGGAAAGGGTGAGAGTGGGCGGCGGGACGAGGGCGGCGCTGTGCTGGGGACAGACGAGGACACTGGGGAGGCACGGCGCGCCGCCTGGACCGATACCGGGACCGCCCTGTACGCGGAGGCGTCCCCGTCTCGTCGTCGCCTCACCGCTCCAGCGCCGCCGCGCGCGCCGCCCTGGCCGCCGTCGCTTCCCGGTCCTTCCGCACCAGAGCCTCCTGGTGCCGCCGCGCCCGCTTCGCGTCCTCCGCCGCCCGCATGTCCTGAGCCTTCTGCTGCTTGCCCGCCACCCGACGGAACTGCCGGTCTCGCGCCTCCTTCTCCGCCGCAGCCCGCGCCTCCGCCGCCCGCTCCTGCTCTGCCTTCCGCATCCGGTAGAGCTCCGACTCCTTGTCCCGCAGAGCCTCCTGCTCTGCCCGCATCACCTTGACCTCCATGGCCCGGGCGTTGGCGCGCCGCAGCTCGTCCCGCTCCACCACCCCCCTCGCGGCCTTTCGTTTCGCCGCCTCCCTGGCCGCCCGCTCCATCCGCTTCACCTCCTCCAGCGCCCTCTGCCCCTCCAGCGCCCGCTCCTCCTCCTCCTCCACCCGCCGGGCCCGCCGCACAGCCAGCTGCTCCTGCACCGCCCGCTCGTCCACCAGCGCCTTCTCGCGCCTCGCCGCCTCCACCAGCCGGAGCCGCTCCGTCTCCGCGGCCATCCGCCTCTCCTCGTGCGCCGCCCACGCCCGCTCCCGCGCCTCCTCCGCCGCCGCCTTGCGCTTGTTCCGAGCGATCTGCTGCTTCACCTCCACCAGGGCGAGCGCGCGGCCGGCCCGCAGGTTCATCGCCTTGATCTCGTCGTCGTTCTCGATCGCGCGCTCCAGGGCGCCGCGCATCGCGGGGTTTGCGCGCTCCTCCTCCTCCTGCCGCTTGCGCTCCGCCTCCCCCGGGTCCCCGCGGGTCGCATGCTCCGCCGCGCGCTTGTGCTTGCGCTGGTCAATCGCCAGCATACGGGCCTGCGGGCAGCGGCGCGTCGGCAGCGGGGGATACGCGGTGGCGCATCAACTGCCCTCGGGCCGTCGGGCGGTCATACCGCCCCCACGCCAGGATTCACGCACGGCCGCTCGTGACAGGGCGGCCGTGCCCAGTCGTCATGCGCGAGGGGGTCGTGGTGCGCGAGCAGGGCGCGCGCCCGGAGCAGCGCGGCCGTGGCGTCCCTCTCAACCGCTCGCAACACCGCCCCCCGGCGGCGCCTGAACCCCCCGCCTGCCGCCCCACGGCCCGCGCAGCTGCGAAATTCACCCCTCCGTGCTTCTAGGGCCGGGCCCGCGCGGTCGCTCGCTCACCTTGCGCTGCTGCGCGGCGTCGGACCGCCTCGACGCCGTCGTCCGGAGGCGCTCCTCCCCCGCGCGCGCGAGGGGCGACGTTGTCGACCCCAGCCGCACCATGTGCTCCACATCTCCGCGCCGGAGGATGACCTTGCCCTGGGCTGCCATCGCTGGCCGCCTGTGGGGGCACCAGAGGCGGCGAGGCAGGTGGTCTTTGCGTCGGCACGAATATACAATCCCGCCCCGGGCAGCCTCTGCTTGCGTGACGCTCCAGCCACAGGCGGAGGGGGTTGCCAACAGGACTTGCCGGACCGTTGCAGCGCCTTGACGGGCGGGGGAGTTCGGGCGCGGTATCGGTGGGTTGGTCGCTGGAAATGTCCAGACAATCGTCGTCGAGGATGTGGCCCGTGGCCGCGGTCGCGCTGGCGTGGCTCCTGGGGACGGGGCAGGCTAGCAGCACGAACATGGGGCAGGTCACGGTTCGGGGGAACGCCGGGGGAGGATTCACGGCGTGGGTTGAGGCGTCGCCATTCGTTGTGCTTCCGGAGCTTGTGGCCGTCGCGGGGGCACTCTCCGACCAGGTCCTGGCGAGCCTAGGGCTCGATCGCGGCAAGTCAGTCCTTTGCAGCGCCGACGCGTCGCTTTCTGGCCGCGGCATCGAGCTCCAGGCCGAGCTGGCAATCCAGCTGAGGCCTGCGGCACCGTCACTCTTTCCGTTCACGACAGTGATTCCGTACACCAGCGACAACGGAGGCGACTCAGCGGCGGCCCTCCTTCGGGAAGGCGTGCGGGCGATTTGCATCGCGGCGACGGGCTTGCTGAGCACCAATGCCGTGACCATTGCTTGCGACACTGCCGGGGCGCAGCTCCGGCCGGCTCCCTTTAACTGGGTCGCTAGCGTCAGTGGAAGCACGCCGGGCACGGAGCAGTTGCTGCGGGGCGCCGAGCTGACCGCCGAGGTCGGCAAAAGATCGTCCCGGCTTCGGCTGGTCGTCGAGTCGAGCGAGTTTGTGTCACTTGTGAACGGCAACTTGGCCGGGAAGGTCATCCACGTCATTCGCGAGGAGTTCCAATACGTGCGCGTGGAGGGCATCGAGGTGTCGTGGCGGGCCGGCGGCCTGCGGGTGACGGCGGTGGCTCGGGCGGGCCGAAGGCTCCTCGGCGTCTGGGCGCGAACCAGCCTCGACGTCGACGTGGACGCGGCGCCCCTGGTCCACGGCGGCGAGCTGCGCCTGGAGGTGCGACGGCTGACGACATCAGGGCACGGGGGGGGTCTGGGTGACCGCCTGGTAGCGGGCATGCTCGGCGCGGCAGAGGCGGCGACGTCGACGCTGTCGCGCCGCATCGAGGAGGCAGTGGGCGGGATAGGCCTGGCCGGCGCGCTTGGCGATGCCGTGAGCGCCATGGGAGGCGAGGGCGTCGTCGGCGCGTGGTCGCTCGACGAGGCATCGGTGTCGGCGTCGTTCGATGAGCAACGTCTCCTCGTTGCCGCCCGGGTGGTGCACCCCGACCTGCTCGCCGCCGTCCGGGCGCACCGTCGCACGGAGACCCCGCAGGAGTGCCGAGGGCAGGGGGCGGTCGGAGCAGCCCCGCCAGCCCCGAGCGGCTCGGGCGGCCCGAGGGGGCGGGGCGGCGGTAACGATGAGCTGTGACGGCGCCGTCACATCACAGCCCGCAGCGGGCGCACCGAGCCTTGATGCACCGGTGGCGGTACGGCCGGGTGCCACCAATTGTCGCTGGACGGCCTTCGCGGTGCGTTGTGGTGGTAGTGCGTGCGCGGCAGCCATCGCCTTGGGTGGTCTGCAGTGACCGGCAGCTGAATGTGACTCAGGGCCGTCGACTGACGTGCCTGAGGTGACGGATTCGAGCGTCTGGATAGCAGGGTGCAAGTGCCGGCCTTGTGTGTGTTCCATTACCGGGTCAAACGCCTTGTGTGTGACAGCATAAGGGCTGTGCTCGCCGGAAGTTGGGCACAGCGAAGGTTATGGAGCGAAGTGCGTGACGTGCCGTTTGGGCAGGTTAGGACACAGCCCGCTGACTGCATGGTGCACGTAGCCTGCCGGTCAGAGGACCCAGCATCCACCCCGGCTCGGTCCTCGCGCTCCCTGCTGCATCGCCCCCTCACTGCCAGGCCGCCCCCGCCCCTTCCCACGGCTTCCGCGGCCTCGCGTGCGCCACCAGTCCCTGGCCCCGCAGCGCCGCCGCCATCGCGTCGACAGCCTCGTCCACCGCACCCCCCGACGCCGCTGCCGCGCCGATGGCTGCCTCGAGGCGGTCGGCCGCCGCCCTCCCCGACGTCCTGGGGAGCCGCTGCGGCGTGATGGGCGACGTGGCGCGGGACCCGGGGCGTGAGAGACGCCGAGCCGGGGCCTCGGCCGTGGCGTCGCTCGGAGCAGGGAGCTTGGGGAAGAGGGGTGACGGGTCCGGCGCCCCAGCACACACGGCGCGACCAGCCGGAGCCTCGGACGGGGATGGGACAGCAGAGGGGACGGGGGAGGCCGGAGAGGCCGAGGATGTGCCGACCGGCACCCCAGGCAGGGCCGGAGTGGCCGGCGGGGCAGAGGAGGCGCCGACCGGCCCGGCGCCCCCCAGCAACGACGACGGGGCCTCCGCCGGGGTGGGCCCCGGCAATGCCCCTCCGGCAGAGCCGGCCTGGTGGGCTGGGTGTGCCTTCGCCTCTTGGCCTCGCGGTGCGCCCGTCCCGTCGGCCGGCGCTGCGGGCGACGGCGGTTTCGCGTCAGGCGTCACCGACCCGCTGCCGCCGGCCTCCTCCGCCGCGGCGCGCAGCCCCCTCGAGGCCCGAAGCAAGGACCGCCACTCCGGCCACTCCGGCGCCTGCCCGACCGCCAGCCGGCTCAGGCCGGTCTGCGCGTCGAGCAGAGCCGCGAGGGACAGAGCCCGCCAGTCGGTGCCCTGCAGGGCGTCGCCGACCGTGCCCTCCGGCGCCCCTTTCCTCGTCGCAGCCTCGGCGGCGAGGAGGCAGGGGCGCCCCGCCCTCCCCGCGCGGCCGCCGGCCTCGCCCGTCCCGGCCAGCAGCCGGCCGGACGCCTCCAGCACGGCCCCGCCGTCGGAGTGTAGGTCGTCGGCGAGGACCCATTCCCACGCCTTGTGGTCCGTGGCGGCGCGGGGGGCGAGGGGCCCGGCCTGCCTCCACGGTGCCGGGGTCGACGGGGGCGCGAAACCGCACGCGAGGAGGGCTGCCTCGTGGCCGGGGGAGGCGGCGAGGGCGGACTGGAAGCCTGAAGCGCGGAGGGGGAGGCGGCGGTAGCGCGGCACGTCGGGCTGCTTCCTGAGGTTTCGCACCAGCATGCCGAGCATCTGCCACAGGGCAGAGCCGGAGGAGACGGCGGCGAGGGCGCGGGAGCGGGCCGAGGCGGCGGGGCGGCCGCCGTCACCGCCGCCCTCCTTCTCCTCCTCCTCGCCCTCGGCCGCCTCCTCCTCTTCCCCCCCTCCGGACCACCACTCCGGCCCGAGCCCGACGGCCGTGGCCACAGGCTGCAGCAGCCCCCGCCGGGCCACCCGCCGGCGCGCGAGCGCCACCGCCTCCCCTCCCGCCCCGCTCGCGACGCGGCCCGACAGAGCCATCCCCGCGCCCAGCAGAGCCAGAGGGACGCCGCAGACGGTGCCCCCGCCGGCCGCCGCCCCCTCCGCCGCGACCACCAGCGCTGAGTCACGGCTCGCCGCACCCCCAGCCAGAGCCGCCACGGCTGCCCGCGCCACCGCCGCATCGTCGTCGTCCTCCTCCTCGTCCCCCCCCTTGTCCTCCCCCTCCTCCTCCGGGCATGACCTCGCCGCGGCATCCCTGGCAGGGCTCACCGCCGCGGTCAGGCGCTCGATCGAGCGACGCTGCTCTGCCGCCTCTCGCTGGAGGCTCTGCACCGCGGCGAGGAGCAGAGCCACGGAGGCACCGGAGGCGGCCGCGGCGGCGGGGTCCGCACCGGCCTTGGGCCAGCCGTCAGAGGGCCGCGCCATCGCGTCCGGGTCCAACGCCGACCGCACGGGCAGAGCCGGTGAAAGGGATGGGGCGAAAGATGCCATGGCGTTCCACGGCTCTGCCATCGCGTCGGCCGGTCGTGACCCCGCTCTGCCGCCTCTGGCCGCGGCGGCAAGCGGGGAGCAAGCCGGCGAGCCTGACAGGCCCGGCCTCGCGCTGCGCGGGGCGGGGGTCGACCACGGCGGCGCGCTCGCGCCAGGAATCCCCACAGGGTGCTCCGTGGCGGCCCCGTCCGCGTCCTGGGCGTCCCTGATCCATCGCCGCGCCGCCCAGCCGATCGCGATGCCGACAACCACGGCCGCGGCGCCGGCGCTCGCCTCATCGCCGACCCAGCGCACCCATGATACCAGACCAGACTCCGCTGAACCTGGCGTAGGCATCTCGGGTGTGGCCGCCCTGCGCTCAGTCCTGCCGCGCGGCGCGGAGTGTGGCAGAAGCCCCCCCGCCCTCCCGAACGAAGGCCCGTCCACGCCCGAGACGAACGACTCTCCGCCGCCCAGCCCCATTCGGCGCATCGCCTGCTGCACCGCTTCGCTCGAAACGCCACGGTCCAGGAGGTAGGCCACCCGCGAGCGAATCGGCGCCCCTGACGCGTCCGGGTGGGACAGGAACCGCACGGCAGTCTCAACCTCCGATGCCCCTGCCATCGAAACGAGTCGCCTCCGGGCTCGCCGCCCGTGCCCCAGCCCGCGTGGGCACCCACGGGGCGGCCAATATGTGGCAGAGCCGAGGCCGGCGAGTTTCCGGGCGCCGGCCCGCAGCCCACACGTGGCCGAGCCGAGCACGGCAGGCTAGGAACCATGGTGAGGCAAACAACGCCTAGTGTGGTCCTGCGGGGCGAGCGCACCCTGCGCAACAGACCTGGGTGGCAGCCAGCAGCACGCTCTCGCGTCCGCCGTGGACTGCCGCCGCCTACCCGAGCCGCCGCCTGCTCCCTGAGCGCCTCCTTGCCCGTGTGCTTCGCAGGCTGCTGCTGTGGCGGGGTTCCCTCCCGACATTCCCCGGGCAGTGGGGTTCCTGCTGCTCGACGGCACGTCTGGGGCGAGGCTGGTGGCCAAGTATTTCGACTCCAGCTCGTTCACGGACCTCAAGGCGGAGGTGAGTGGCCCGCATGCGAGACCCTGCAGATGATTGTCTGCGCGGAGGTCGGGGCGGGCATCGTGCCGGTGCGGCCAAGCCTGTCAAGGCGATCTCGTCCCCACGCACCCGCCCTCCGCAGCACGCCTTTGAGAAGCGCGTGTTCAAGAAGGCTCGCGCGGCGCCGGCGGTCGATGATGCCGAGGTCGCCATCGTGGACGAGTTCACGTGCGTGTACCGCACCGAGAACGACATGATCGTGGCCATCGTCGGGGAGGCGTCGGAAAACGAGCTCCTCCTCGAGGCGGCCCTCAGCGCCGTGCTCGACAGCCTCCGCATGCTCCTCAAGCGCGGCGTGACCAAGTCGCAGGTGAGCTGCGCCCGCACCCACCCGCCCCGCTGCAGTCGCGCGCCCCGGCACGTCGTGCGCCGTGCGGACACCACCGCGCCGTCTCTCCGCCCTGCCCCGCTTCGCAGCTCTACGCACACCTGCCCCGCGTCCTGCTCGCCATCGACGAGGTGCTGGACGCCGGCATGATCCTGTCCCTGGACCCTGCGGGCGTGACAGACAGGGTCATGCTCAAGGGCGCAGTCCCCGAGGCCCTGTCTTCTTACTCGGAGATCACCATGTCCTCGGCCATCGAGAAGGCGCGCGAGATGGCGGCCAAGCAGTTTGGGCCCAAGGCTTGAGTGCCGAGCGCGCCCGAACACTGCACGTGGATGATGCGCGCCCCAGACGGCCTCGCGCAGACACCGGCTCACGCACCACCGTCGGGCTGGTCGCGCTGCCCCGCCAAGGCCCCTTGATGCACGCCCCCCGGTCAGCACAGCCACCAAGGGCGCCGCGAACTCTCAGCCACACACCTGACGTGTGCCGACCCCCCCCCCCCCAGCCAGATCCCATGTATGCTGGCGAAGACCGGTCTGAGCTCCTGGCAAGTGGCCCTGTCCCACCGGCCGCACATCCGCATTCACCAGCGGCACGAACTTCGGCCCTGTGCTTGCCTATGCAAAGCCGGCCCAGAGCGCAGTCACAAGCTCGGCTGAAGCAAAGCCCTGGGCGCCGAAAGTGCGTTCGGCGCGTGCCTGGTCCACTGGGCGCGTGTGACAGGCGATCGAGCACCGAAAGCTGACTGCGTGCCTCGCCGCAGCCCGATGCCACAGCGTGCCGGCCCACGAGAACGGAAGGCTGGTGGCGGATCTCTTGCGTGCGGGGGCAAAGGAGGCCACGTAACCCCCCCCGGCAGACACGGGTCTGTCGGAGGGCGAAACCATGGTCCCGGAGAGCGCAGCACTGAAGGGGGGGCGGGGGGTGGTTGGCGGGGGCCACAAGCGAGAGAGCTGGACGTCAGCATTTTCCAACGACGGGGCTGGGTGCAGCGCTTGCCCCGGGACGTCCCCTGGACGCGGTGCGCACGCACAGGAAGACACTGGTCACGGCAGCGGGGAGGTGGGAGCTCTTGACGGGGGAGGGCGTGCGGTCGGAGTCCGGGGGCTTTTTCGATGATCGATGGCCGGGCGAGGCATCGGTCCCCGCCTCGCCCGTCCGCAAGGACGTGCGGCTCTTCTCCCCACGCGTTGGCTCCGGCCCTGCTTTTCGTGCCAGGCGACGTCGACTAATCGCTCGCGCGGAGCACATGGCGTGAAGGAGCGCGCGGCAAGGTGGTGCCAGCGAGCGGGCCGTCGCCCCTAGACGCGGGCGTATTGTTGCTTGAGCCGGGAGTGCCATTCGGTCGCATTCCATGATTGTGCCCGCTGCACAGCGGCTGCTGAGCCCCGGTCGCGGAGCACCAGGTCGCGGCCACCCCAACCCCCTGTTCGTTGTTGCTCAGCGTTTGCTGCTCGTGCCTGCGCTTTGGTTACACTCGAGCATGCTGCGAGGCTTCTGCTCCCCTGGGGAGCAGGCCAGGAGGACGACGGCGCCGTGGGGCATGACCAGCTCGTTCGCCGCTGAAAGCTCCTTGGCTTGGGCCGGGCAAGCCCACACGAAGAGGCTGGTACCTTTGTTGGCGACCGAGGCGCGCCGCTGTGCTGCTATTGCTTCCCTGAGCCCGCGAGGAGCGCAAATCGTGGCTTGAGCGTTCTTGCAGAGCCGACGACCACCGCAGGGTTGGCGCGATATGTCGCCCCGCACCCGCCCGCCCGCCCTCGGGCAGGCCGCTCCTCCACCTTTCGTCGGCTCACATTGCAGTGCCCGCTTGCAGGCGATCTACCGATGGCGTCGGCGCGGTGAGCGCGAGCGACGGCCTCGGCCACCCGCTCTGCACCTTGCATGCACCGTGCAAACGCGGCGACGCAGGACGTTTCATGCGTTCGGTGGGCGCGGGGTGCGAAAAAGTGCACTACCGATGGCCGTGGGGGTATGGTCTGGGATGTGGCGGCTGCTCCGCGCACGGGGGCCCCGCCGATGGACGGGGGGGAGTCTGTTGGCAGGGATCCCGGTCCATGACGCCCTGCGAAGTCATTGGCGAGCAGGAAGCAAGGTGTCATGCAAGTTGGCGTCCTGCATGCGGTCCGGGGCCCAGATCCGCCCGCTCGGGCCTCGCGGTGGCACGCCGAAGCTTGACCCCATTGCCCGACGCCCTCCCGCCCCATGACCTTCGCAGCCCCCGCGTCACAGCAGCGAGCCTGGAGGCCCGGCTGGCGGCCGCGAGCGACGGTGACTGGTCGTCCCGTTCCGACCTCTCAGGCGTCGAGGCCGGCATGGCTAGCGCGAGGCAGGCGCTAGAGCGCGACGCCGACCTGGCCGGGCAAGTGCCCTCCCGCCGATCCTCGCCGCGCGGGTCCCGCCGCTCGCCCGGCCGGGCCTCGCCGCCCCGCTCCCCCGGCAGCCCCCTCGGCCCCCGCTCCGGCGCGTCGCCCCTGCGCCGCGGCGCGAGCATGCTCGATCTGGAGCAGCGGCTCGCCAGCGCCCGGGCGGAGATCCTCGACGACGGGGGAGGGGCAACTGCCCGCGGCGCGACGGCCCCCGAGACCAAGTCCGCGTCGGACGAGGAGGAGGAGGAGGGGGAGGAGGGGGCGTACAACGACGGCGGGGGATCGTACGGCGCGGCGCCGAGCGTGTCGTCATTCCGGGCAGCGGCCGGCGGGCGGGCCCCGTCCCCCGCCGCCGCCGCCGTCTCGTCGACGGCAGTGTACGACCGGAACGTGGCCTGGCAGCGCGACAGGCAGTCGCGCGTCGGCAGAGCCAAGGCAGAGCTGATGGCGAGGGAGGATCTCGAGGCCACGGGGACGCCGCGCATCCTCCGCCGGCGGAGCGCCAGCGGCAGCGGGCCCGGCGGCGACGGCGCCGGGGACGCCGCCGGCCCGCCCCTGTCCGCGCGGCGCCAGCAGCGCACCACCGAGCGGCTCCACCACCTCGGCAAGGTGTACGACCAGCGCAGAGCCCAGCGGGCAGAGCTGGAGAAGCAGAGCGAGACGTTCACTCCGGCCATCACGGGGCGCGCCCGGTCGCTGGTGCGGCGTGGCGACGCGGGTAAGAGGCTCTACGAGGAGGCTCTGCGCCGCGCCCGCGCGCAGGGCGCGGCGGGTGACGCGGCCGGGGGCGGGGGGGAGGAGGCGGCGGGCGTCGGGGGCAGGGCGGCGGCGCCGCGGGCGCGGCTGTCGGCGGTGGAGGCGGAGCGGTCGGGGCGGCGGCTCCACGACGACGCGGAGCGGCGGAGGGCGGCGGAGGAGGAGAGGAGGGCTGCGGAGGAGGAGGAGGCCGCGGCCCGAGCCCGGCCGATGCTGAATCGCGAATCGATGCGCATGCTTCGGTCGATGGGATACCGCCGGCCCCTCGTCGCCCCCTCCGACCCGGAGGCGCACAGGCGCGCCAAGGCCTTCATCCAGCGGGCCGGCAGGGGCGCCGCGGCGGCGGCAGTGCCCGTCACCCCCGTCCGCGCGGCCGGGCAGCCGGCCGCGGCGGCGGAGTCCCCCGCGGCCTCGTACGGCCTCGGCGCGTCGGCCGACGGCGGCCCCGGGCTGTGGGCCGTCGCCGGGCCCGCCGGGCCTGACCTCTCCGCCGGCCGCCGCCTCGGCTTCGGGAGCTCTGTCCCCAGGGGGGCCCTGCCCGTGTCGCCTCACTCGACGGCGGCCATCGTGCGGGCCCCGGGCCCCGCCACGGCGTCGGCCCTCGCCGAGCAGTCGCGGGACCGAAGGCCTTTCAGGGAGCGGCGCGGCGTCTCTCACGCCGGCGGGCCGGCGGCGCCCGGCGGGACCGGCCCAGCCGGCCACGCCCCCGGGATCGATCACGGGACTGGGGGCGTCGGGGGCACGGGCAGCGTGGCCTCGGGCGACCCGGGGGGAGCTCTGCCCTTCCGTCCCCGCATCAACGAGCGGTCGCGCCGGCTCGCCCAGCGCGTGAGGCGTCGCGACGGCCAGGCCAGCGGCCTCGTCCAGCGGCTCTACGCGTCCGCCCTGGAGAGCCAGCGCGAGGCGGAGCGGCTCGCGGCGGCGAGGCGCGAGGCACGGGAGCTGGAGGGTTGCACGTTCCGCCCCAACGCCGAGGCGGGATTCCGCCCCGCCCCGCCGCCCTCAAGCCCCGCCGAGGCGAGGGCGAGGGCGGCCGCCGCGGCGGAGGACGAGGCCGCGGCCTCCGCCGACCGCCGGGCCGGCTCTGCCATGTACCAGCGCCAGCAGACGTGGGCCGCGGCGAAGGAGGCACGGCTCCAGCGCCTGCGCGCCGGCAGAGCCGGCAGAGCCCTCGAGGGGTGCACGTTCCAGCCCAACGGCGCCAAGGTGTCCGCCCGCCGGTCGCTTCGCCGCTCCCGCCGCGCCTCCATCGGCGGCTCTGCAGTGACGTCATCCGAGGCGGGGGCCTCCCTCGGGCACGGCGCGGCGTCGCGCCTCGGCTTCGACCCCTCCCTGGTGGATCCCACGGCCGCACCAGCCGTACTCGACGCCTCGGGCCGAGAGCTCAGCGGCGCCCCCCGCCTCGCCACCGCGGCCAGGTCCGCGAGGCGCCGCAGGCACTCCATCGACGGCTCTGCAGGGTGGGGCTCTGCCACGGGAGGCTCTGCCGTCGGGGTGTCGAGCCACGTGCTGCGGCAGGAGCGCGGCCGGGCTCTGCAGGCAGAGCGGACGACGCCCCGGTTCGCGACGGGGGAGCGGTGGCGGCCGACGCTGACGACGCCGTCGGACGTGCGGCTGGGGAAGGAC
>Ga0136560_1001535_pt1 | contig 11934 bp, 10 predicted proteins | sample AntRauMeHopE1497_FD_104925 | JGI IMG/M metagenome (GOLD analysis project Ga0136560, IMG submission 104925) | Saline lake microbial communities from Rauer Islands, Antarctica - Metagenome Hop E1 #497 | ecosystem: Environmental > Aquatic > Non-marine Saline and Alkaline > Saline | place...
CTTGGCCGTAGGCGCCGCAGTCATTGGCTACTTAGTTTATATGCTGATTCAGATTGGGTTCTTTTATGTGTATTACATCCCCAAAGTACTCAGATTAGATAGTAAAAAAATCTTCTTTGGCTCTTTCTTTCCACCTGTGATTGGAGCCATCCTTGCGTTTTTTACTGCGAAAGGGATAGATTTTTGGGCAAATTTCCCGGACGGAATGATGGGAATTCTGATTAACAGCGCGATTTTCTTCATGGTTTTTGTATCATTTCACTTGCTTTTCATTATCAAATCCCAGGATCTCGATCTTATTCGAAAGATAATTTTAAGAAAGAACGATTAAAATAAACCTTATGGGTAAAGTAAAATTTTCAATTTGTATTCCGGCATTTAAGAGTAAATACTTGGATGAATGCTTGGACAGCATCTTTTCACAAACCGTGGATGACTTCGAATTGATCATTTTGAATGATTGCTCGCCTGAACCAATTGAAGACATCGTCTTGAAAAGAACAGATCCAAGAATCCGATATTTCAAGAATGAAAACAACGTAGGAGCTTTCGATTTGACGGACAACTGGAATAAATGTCTGAACCTCGCCAATGGGGAATTTATCGTCATTATGGGGGATGATGACCGATTTGCCCCAGATTATCTTGCCGAGTTTTCAATTTTGATCAAGAACTACCCAGATTTGGCAGTGTACCATTGCCGAAGTAAAGTCATCGATGATAATGGTCGAGACGTGACCTTGACTCCCGCTCTACCCGCTTTTGAGCATGTTTATGATTCCATTTGGCATCGACTTCGTCAATTGCGTGCCAATTATATTTCCGATTATGTCTACCGAACCTCAGACCTTGTTGCGCAGGGAGGATTTTACAAACTTCCCCTTGCCTGGGGATCTGATGACATTACGGCCTTTATCGCCTCAGCTGAAAAAGGTATAGCGCACAGCAATCGACCAGTCTTTGAATATCGAAGCCATCGACTTTCCATCACTTCCACAGGAAATGATCTGGAGAAAATGACTGCTGATTTAGCATACGGTGATTGGCTTAGAAATTTCCTTCGGGATCATCCACCACATCCTTTGGAAAAAGTCATTTATCACGACCTACTAAAAGGGCAAGCCCAGTACATTCAAAAAAAAAAGAAGTACACTATGCTCCTGTCCATGCGTGGAAATCCGCTGAAAAAGGCCGGTATGTGGATTAAACACCAGAAGAAGTTTGAGCTGTCGATCCAGGATATTGTCATTTCATTCACGAAGTCTTTGAAGAAAAACTGAGATGAGCGCTTCGGTTCAATCACCAAAAATCATTTTTAATCCCTGCGAAAATCCAGAAAATAAGTACGTCTCAATAGTAGTGAATGGACTGGCGAAACGTGGCTATCAAATAAGTGGATTGGAACACTTTTTAACCTCCATTTCGCACTTCAACTCGATCAAACTGGTGCATCTCAATTGGTTTGAAAATTTGGACGATCAAAGCAGGAAAAGCATGTGGATCAGCTATTTCAGAAAAACTGTTGTATTGACCCTGATTAGATTGACTGGTAAAAAATTGGTTTGGACGATGCACAACAGACTTTCGCATGAGAAAAAGTCGGGTAAGCTAAGTAGAAAATTAACTCAAAAAATAATTAAGCAAGCTGATGCAATTGTGATCCACTCCAATTTTTCCAGAGCGATCCTCCTTAATCAATCCCCAACAATCGCGGCTAAAATCATCCATATTCCGCATCCTGATTTTGTAGATGTGTATGGACCGGCGATTTCAGATGAAGCAAAAATTAGAGTAAATCGGCTCCAACTCCTTTTCTTGGGAGCGATCAAACCTTACAAAAACATCGAATTGCTGATTGATGCAATGAAACCCTTTTCGGATACCGTCCACTTGACGATCGCAGGTAATCCAAACTCGATTACCTACAAGGACGAATTGATGCGACTTGCTGCTGATTCTACGAATATTACGCTTGACTTAGGTTTCATCCCAAATGAAAAACTGCCCAAATACCTCCACCAAGCGGACCTCTTGGTACTTCCCTATTCCTTGGAAAGTAGCCTAAATTCTGGAACGGTCTTGCTCGCTTTTTCTTACGGAAGAACTGTCATCAGCCCCCGAATTGGCACTATTGATGATCTAGAAAATGAAGAAGATATCTTTGTTTATAGCTATTCGGACGAAACTGAGCACTTAGAAATCCTAAAAGCACAAATTCAAAAAGCCTTGAATATTTATCTTGAAAACCCAGATTCACTACTTGAAAAAGGGCTAAAAATGAAAAATTTGGTCTCCCAGCAGAATCAAAAAGAAATGGTAATAAATGCCTTTGACAAACTCTATCAAGACCTGCTGAATTAAAAACACTTTTTAGCTGAAAATGAAAATCCTCTACATCAATTCGCTTTATAGTCCAGACATATTTGGAGGCGCTGAGATCTCTTTGAAACTCATCGTCGAAGGGATGAAAGCACGCGGACATGAAGTAGTAGTGTTGGCCTTGAGCCCGACTCAGGGATTGAAATCAGAGCAAATCGATGAAGTCACAGTCTACCGGGCTGAGTTGAAAAATAGCTATTGGCCCTATTCAAAAGGGAAGAGAAATACACTTTCAAAATTGACTTGGCACTTCAAAGATCAGTCAAATACACAAATGGCTGATATTGTGTCAGCCATTTTGGATCGTGAAGATCCGGACATCGTATCCTGTCACAATCTTGCGGGTTGGTCCGCAGCAGTTTGGAAGCCAATAGCTGAGCGCGGCATTCCAATTGTACAAGTCTTGCATGATTTATACCTGCTTTGTCCAAATAGCAATATGTTTAAAAATGAGGAAAGCTGTGAAGTACAATGTCTCAGCTGTAAGGTATTGCGGATTCGACATTCAGAATTATCCTCCCAAGTAGCTGCGTTGGTGGGCATTAGCAACAATATTCTGGAGCGATTTCTATCCTTTGGTTATTTTTCAATTGCTACAAAGCAGGTAATCTATAATACCCGGGAAATACCTCTTTCTTCATTTCCAGCAACAAGGAAAAAAAATCAAGCTATTCGATTTGGCTATCTGGGTACTTTATCAAAAGTAAAAGGCTTGGAATGGCTAATCGAGCAATTCAATTTATTGAACTTCGAAGCAAGCCTCTACATCGCCGGTAAAGGAGAAAAAAGCTATGAAAAGCATCTGAAAGAGATTGCTGGTGACGCTCAAATCAAATTTGTCGGATACGTGGATTCCAATGAATTTTTTAAAACTATTGATGCGTTGATAGTCCCTTCCCTCTGGGAGGAGCCATTGGGGATGGTTGCGATTGAGGCTCTGGCGCACCACCTTCCAGTCATTGCCAGCAAACGCGGGGGTCTTCAAGAAACTGTAAAAGATGGTGTGAATGGATTGTACTGCTACGACCAAGATCCTAATTCTCTGGGTGAGGCGATGCAAAAGCTCTACGATCAGCCTGAGCTTCACCATACTTTTAGCCAAGCTGCCCGAGATTCAGTTGCCCCGATCTTGGACTCTGACCGGTTGATTGAAGAGTACGAGCTGGTTTTGAAGAATACGTTAAATGATCGCGTTTCAAAAACAAAAATATGAATCCCTCGGAAACGGCCGTAAATGGCCAAAAATCAGGGTTTATAGGAAACCTATCTAGCTCTGGTTACTTAGCTGAAATGCTGTTTTTGATTTCGTTGGTATCTATATTCTTCCCAACAAAGATCTATCCGGCAGTTTTTTTAGTCAGCTGCTTTTTTTTTTACCGGGATACGGCTGAAATCAGATTTCCAAAATGGGCTATAGCACTTGCTATTTACAGTGCTTATGCTTGCACAAGCTATGTTTTCTATTCTGGGGAAATCTCAGCGGGAGCGATCAACATTTTTAAGCTCCTGATCAATTTTTCATTTCTGTTTTTCACCGTCAACTGGCTGGCTGGCAGAGATAACAAGCTCCTGATCCGTAAATTGGATACCGTTTTACTCGTCGTCCTAGCACTTTCACTTCTGCAAATCGTGGTGTATCATCAGGCCTACGATTTCCAGCTTTTGGCTGGAAGCACTTCCTCAGGACAAGCAAGTTCCCTCTATCGCGATTCGCTTTATTACTGGGGACTAGATGACAAAAATATGTTTGGAGCAAGGATAGCACTACTCGGCTTTGCCTATATCTGCATTCCGATCACCAAAAATCAGCTTTCTGTTTGGAGAATTGTGTTTGTGTTTTTGATCGCCTTTTTGAGCCTTTCCCGCACACCACTTGTGGCCTTGTTTATTGGGGTGTTCTTTCTGATTTGGATTTCGGTCTCCAGAAAATGGAAGATTCTCGCCTTTGTTTTAGTAGTGTTGTCTCTCCCTTTGGCATTACAGAAATTCATCAGGATCGATTCGCTGACTTCATCAAATGATGGGATGGGTATTCGTATCACCTATTGGAAGGCGTTTTTTCTACATTTTGGAGAAATCTCTCCTCTGGGAAATGGCTTTGGAAGTACTCCGGAATTCTTGAGAAACTATGCGGATTACTACCGTGGAGAGCCACATATCCACAGTACGTTTCTTTCGAATTACCTGGAGCTGGGCATTTTCGGATTCTTTTCATTCTTGGCCTTTTTGAGCTTCTATATCCAAGCTTGCTTGCAGAAAGGTGAGAATGTAAAATTCTGGACGGCACTATTTCTGCCTTTACTTTCGATTATGATGATTCTTTATTCCGGGTATGACAATGATGTGGTGATGTATCTCTGTCTGATATTTCTGATCGGTTCGGTAGGTAAAGTAAATTTTCACACTTTAAAATTTACGCTTTGAAAGCTGAAAGAAAGATCTTGATAGATAGCCGCTGGGCGGGAAACACCGGTATCGGCAAGCTGTATCATGAAGTAATGTTTCGCATGCCAAACGGAGTCACTTGCGAATATGTACCTAATAAAATGAGCTTGGGTAATGTACTTTCCCCACTTATGCTAGGTGAGGAAATCAAAAAATCCAATGGGGAAGTTTTCTACAGTCCTTCCTTTATGCCTCCGGCATTTTCGAAAGTCCCTTTCGTGTTTACGATCCATGATTTGATGCATTTGTTTTATTATTCTCAGTTGCATAAAATCTATTACCGGCAAGTAATAGGGCGGCTAGCCCTGAAGGCAAAGAAGATTATTACCGTTTCACAATTTAGCAAGGCTCAACTAATAGAGTTGATGGACATACCTCAAGAGTTGATTCAGGTGATTTATAACGGTGTGGATGGACGGTTCCTACAGAATGAGGAAGAATATGAATCTGAAAGACCCTATTTCCTCTATGTAGGTAATCGACGAAAAAACAAGAATCTGCCCGCGATGCTGAAAGCTTTTGCGATGGCTAAGATACCTCAAGAGTTTATGTTCTTCCTTTCTGGCGATCCAGACCAAGAGCTGGAGAATCTCATTCAGCATCTGGGAATCAAAAAGCGGGTTCGGTTTTTGGGTTTTATAGAAGAGGAAAATTTACCGAAGCTCTATAAAGGCGCTCATGCCACTTTGTTTGCCTCGTTAATGGAAGGTTTTGGGCTCCCGGTCATTGAATCGATGGCATCCGGCACACCGGTGTTGACTTCCTCGAGTAGCTCGCTGCAGGAAATCGCAGGTGGCGCCGCACTTTGTGTAGATCCGTTGGCGGTTTCGGCAATACAGGCAGGAATAGAGCAGCTTGTCAATGATCAGCAGATCTATCTGGACTGTGTGATCAAAGGTCTTGAAAGGTCCAAAGAATTCACTTGGGAAAAAACAGCCTCGGCTACTTGGCAAACTATACTTTCTTAAGCTAAATGATGAAAAAATTCACTTGCATTACCCTTTGCTTGATCGCTATTCCCCTACTTGGAATTAGTCAAACGAATTCCACAAGTCCGGGCAAAAGGATTGATGTAACCAATGTGGGAATTCTGAACAACTCCGAAGCCGATCAAACCACCGTAATTCAAAACGTGATTGAAAGTGCATCGGCTGGGGATACTTTATTTTTCCCGGAAGGAGAATATTTGATCCGATCCTTGCAGCTCAAATCCGGAGTCCATATTCTTTCCGAAGGAATATTAAAGCACCACCCCAATGCCAAGATCGGTCAATTTTCGATCGAAAAGCAAAACTCTCCCAATCCCTTGATCATTGGTCGGGGTGTCAAAGACTTAAGTATTTCTATTCGTGCGAAATCGAAGAATGAGGGGATTTATCTTTGGAAAAGCCATCAAATCCGGATCTACGATTCCGAAATTGTGGGAGATTCGACCAAATCCTCTTCCCACCCGGGCATTATGACATTCGAGTCCAGCGGTATTGAGATTGACCATGTCGAAATCCGGAATTTTGGAATTGCGAGGGAAAAAACAAATAGTTACCATCCTGGGAGCGGAATCAGGATTTTATCAAGCAATACCATTTCTATTCGAAATTCTGAAATCTATCAAAATGGAGAAAATGGCGTATTCATCCATGGAAGTCGCAAAGTTGAGGTGATAAACAACGTCATCAGACATAATGGAATGTCTGGAATCCAGGTGGCATTTGGCCCTTCCGGTAAGGAGCGGGATTACATTTTCTCTGATAATATTCTCGATAGCAATGCTGCCGACGCTATTGACATCAACAATCGTTCGGAAAAAGACCCGATGGATATTGAATGTCTGATCAGTGCAAACATCACCTGTGACAACGGCTATGTCGGGAATGAATCTACTCCTGATGGCTCAGGCATCGTGACGCTGATAAATGTATCGAATGTGATTATCTATAAAAATGAGGCCTATCGCAACAATCGACCTGCAATCTATCTCGAAAGCTGTGGGATTATATTGGCCAGGGAAAACAAAGCTGATAATCAAGTAGAAATAACTTTGGGATTGGATGAATTCCTGATGGTCAAGAACAGCTTTGGCAGTGTGAACTTGATCGCTAATACAGATGCCAATTCAATCTATATCCTAGACAATAAACTAGGATCCATTTCATTGCCAAATGGAATCCAGGTAAATGAGCTAGTTATTGAAAAAAATCTTCTTTCAAATGCCTCTTTAAACCTTAATATGGAGGGTCAGGTCAGGATAATCGATAACATCATTAAAAATAAATCCAAGAACCCGGCAATTTTAATTGTGAAAGCCGGGGAAGCAATTATCGAGAACAATGAAATTTTGAGTCTAAATGCTTCAGCGATTGTTCTCCGACCTACTGCCCAAAATGTAGAGTTGATCAATAACAAAATTGAATCGATCGAAACAGGCATTTTTGACGAAAACTCAAAATCCCTGTTGGTGCGAGACAATACTATCACATCACTATCCGGAGGAGAAAAAAATCAAGCGTTTCGAAGTCATTACCCCAGAAATCTAACTTTAACCGGAAATGAATATCATGGGATAAGCGAGCAAGTTACCGTGCTCTTGGTTGGAAACGGGCAAGCAAAAGTATCGGATGAGAAGCTAGTTTCTGGAACTGTTGACTACGGAGAGGTGAAAATTAGTAAAAATTGATTTTTTAGAATATGAAAGTAAACCTTTTCATCCCCACACTAAATGCAGGAAACATCTGGAAGGAGGTCCTGGAAGGAGTGCAAATACAGGGGTTTCCACTGTCAAAGATCATAATTATAGATTCTGGTTCGACAGACGAAACTTTGGAATTATCTGGAGAATTACGCACAGACCTGATTCAAATAGACAAACAAGATTTTGATCACGGCGGAACGCGACAATTGGCAGTAGAAAAATTTTCCGATGCAGATATTTTTGTGTTCCTAACCCAAGACGCCATTCTCGCCAATCCTGATGCTATACAGCTCATGGTTGAAGCATTGGAGCAAGATCCTACGCTGGGGATGGTCTATGGACGTCAACTTCCGCATAAAGATGCAAAAGTGCTTGAAGCCCATGCCCGCTTGTTTAACTATCCCTCTGAGTCAAAAATCAAAAGTTTGAAAGATGCTGATCGCTACGGGATCAAGACAATTTCCTGTTCGAATTCTTTTGCTGCCTATCGGAAAACCGCCTTTTTTGATGTCAATGGATTTCCGGCAGGTTCGATCCTTGGCGAGGATGTTCTGATTGCTGGGAAAATGCTTTTGAAAGGCTGGAAAATGGCCTATCTCGGAGATGCTGAAGTACATCACTCGCATGATTATTCCGCTTTGGAAGAATTCAAACGCTATTTTGATATTGGGGTATTTCATGTAAATAACGACTGGATTTTTGAGCATTTTGGAAGGGCCGAGGGTGAGGGATTCAAATTCCTCAAATCAGAGGTCACTCACGTTTTAAACCATAATCCGTTATTATTACCAAAGTCGGTCATTGCGACTTTTTCAAAATTTATAGGTTACAAACTTGGCCTAAACTACCGGAAAATCCCTTTTGCAGTGCGAAAAAGTCTATCCATGACCAAAGCATATTGGGAAAAACAGCCTACAACTGAGCGGTAAACTATCTCTCAACATGTGGACATGTTACACATAAATAATGTTAATTCGGCGGACTATACCCCTCTCATTTGAAAATTAGACAGGTTTTTGCTTGGCACCGGAGTTGAATAACTATATACGCCACACTATTTATTTGACTTAAATACTAAACCAATGTTATCCAATTCCGCACACCAACAAGAAATTGTTTTTAAAGGCTACCAGTCAGGCAGGGTAATCCCTGATCTGTTTGCCTTGACAAACATTTCCAGAAGCTCTGTCAACCAAAGAGTAAACGAGAGCATAGAGCTAACCACTCGATTTGTAAAACGATCATTTGATATTGCATTTTCATCTGCTGCTATTTTGGCGGGATTACCGCTCTTTATGACTTTAATTCTCGTCACCAAGCTGACTTCAAAGGGACCGGTATTTTATAAGCAAGAACGAATCGGTAAAAATGGCAATCCATTCAACATTCTCAAATTCAGAAGCATGATCGTAGAGTCAGAGTTGAACGGTCCACAATTGACCAAGGATAATGATCCAAGAATTACCAAGTGGGGTAATTTCATGCGAAAAACGCACTTAGACGAACTCCCACAATTCTTCAATGTATTTGTTGGAGACATGTCAGTGGTGGGACCAAGACCTGAAAGAGCCTTTTTTATCCGCCAGATTGTATCCCGTCAACCTGTCTATGCACAGCTTTTAGCTATTCGTCCAGGTATCACCTCTATCGGTCAAGTTGACTTCGGGTATGCAGAGACCGTGGAAGAAATGTGTCAGCGTATGGTGCTTGATCTTCAATATTTATCCCAGATTAACCTGTTGACCGATTTAAAAATTATTGGTGAGACAGTAATGACCGTCATAAACGGAAAAGGTAAATAATAAATAAGGAGGAGAAATTCTCTGTGGAAATAGGCGCTAGACGAAAGTTTGGCGCTTTTTTCTTGAAAGTCTTTCTTGACCAAAAGATGACCGTCACAACTGTCCTGCATCTCGAGAATCTGAACTTGGGTTCTGATGCCTCGGTCTGTGATTTCACAGTTCGAAAGGTTCTGAATTGCTTTCCAAAAGGTAGGTTTTTTTGAGTCTATTTTTGACCGCGAAGAACTCGGATGTTTCGCCAAGTTTGAAAAGTCTGACTTTTTTTTTAAAATATTCTTTTCATTCCTTCGATTAATCAAAGGTCTTCTGCATAACTTTTAAAGTTATCCAAAATCGACTGCCAGCCTTTTGTTTGGGATTCAATGGAGTTTTCCTGTTCTGGCTCAAACGTTTCAGTGACTCGAATGCTGTCCCCTTCTTTTTCGAAATTTATACTAACATTTCTTTCATCAGCGAGGACATATTCGATTAGTTTTTCGGTTTCTATTTTTTTATAGGTGCCCTCAAAGTCAAATCCAAAACTACCATCACGCGCCTCCATACGATAGTTAAACTTCCCTCCGACTTTCAAGCTATTTTTCACAAAAGGAGTAAACCAATCCGAACTTGCGTTATTCCAGTTTTTGATGTGAACAGGCTTAATCCATACTTTCCAGACGATTTCAATAGGAAGATTAACTAAAGTGGAGATAGTAATCGGTTGGATAGCAGGCATTACCTTGAACTTAAGTGTTTTGGAAGGTAATTAAATGAATTTGGAAAAGCTATGAAAGTGAGAAGGATTAATGGGATTCACTTTTCCGGCAAAGGGGCAGAGCGAAAGAATTTTTTAAAAATTATAGCCTTTCAAAGCGATGAGCATATTCTATCTTGAAAAAAAATCAACCTAAGGTATAATTTGCCGGGCTGAAATTGATATAAGCGCAGATCTATAAGTCAAAAAATGAGGCACCTTACGCACACTGGCCCTTGAAGACAATGTGCCTGAGAGCAGATTTATTTAAAAAGACTCAATTTGCTATCCATGTATTGTAACTACGGGAAAAGGGAAATGAAAGTAATTTATGGCGACGCATAAACATTGTCATCATAGGTTAAAGGGGAAAAAGTTCTTGGACTAATTTTTAAAGAGATCTTCAGTGGAGTCACATCTTTGGGAAAAATAAAAAGATGATTGGCAAAAGCTAGCCGAAAATAACACTTAAAAGTGCGGCAGTATTCTGGATTGTAAGGGGATGTAAGGATATCCCGGGAAAGAGCTATTTGAATTTTATGATAACAATGGAACTGTTTATAGGTTTGATTCTGGTATAGCGGATAACTATATCAGTACAATTATGGGTAGTGAATTTACTACAAAAGATTTCAGAACATGGGCAGGAACTGTTAGCGCTCTAGCCGTATTTAATGAACTTAGAAGTTTTAAAACGACAACAGAAAAGAATCTAAAAATTCCTGTAGCTTTAATATTGTGGTTAAACAATTAGGAAACACCATAACCATTTGAAAAAATCACTATGTACATCCGGTTATAGTAGAAATTTATAAAGAAAATAAATTAGAAGAATATTTGAGCGTTCTTAAAGTTATCGAAAGTACTGGAGGGTAAAGGGAAGTAATGACGGAAGAAAAGCGTTGTTGAATATTTTGTAACGTACTAAAAATAACCTTGATTAGTTTTAACTTTTAAAACAAACCAATGACAGACATAATCATACAGGTTACGGGCATCACGGCAGGTAGTATCACAGCGCTGTCCACTTTACCTCAACTAATAAAAGTAATCAAAGGAAAAAAAGTAGAAGCTATTTCTATTTGGATGCTTATTTTATTGACAACAGGATTGGGCTTCTGGGCTTTTTACGGTTTTTTAATAGATGATATTTTTATTTTAGTAACCAATCTATTTTCTTTGACAGTTAATTTAATTCTGATTGGTTTCAAAATAAAATATAAAAAATAACTAGCTATGGTTCAATGTAATCATCTAGTGTCAAATCAGAAAACTCCCTAAGTATTTCAAATTCTTTGCTGTCATCCGAGTAATTTTTTGGCTACCAATAATAGTGTGTTTTAGGCTAATAAGATATTTTTTCTTTTTCTTTCAAAATACTCCCTGTACAATTTTGAAGATATCCAATTGTATTATTTCCAGATTTCGCTCCTCCGAGCTCAGCCAGTTTGTTCTTAGTCCTACTGTTAGACTCTAGTATTTGGGTTTATGATCGTACCTATCGATATCTTTTTATCTTGTAGAGTACCTGATGTTCATTTATTTGTAAAGTTTTTCAGTGGCATCTGAGTTTGTAAATAGGTGTGCAATGATTAATATTCTTGCATCTCTGACGCTCATCAGTTCGTATTCTTTTTTATTTTCGAATTTGACTTGTTGCAAATGAACACAAGCCATCATTACCAAAGACTGATGATGGTACCAAACTATCCTCTTTCTTACCTGATATCCAGACAGACCGAGTTCGTTTTTTGTATCATCAAAGCTCCTCTCCACCCAATACCGACTACACTGAAAATAGGCATGTTCTTTTTCCGAATACGTTTCCATTGATCCATTACTGAAACTGAATTTTACCTTTGGATTTTTCTCCTTGGTTTTTGTGA
>Ga0136560_1001538_pt1 | contig 11921 bp, 1 predicted proteins | sample AntRauMeHopE1497_FD_104925 | JGI IMG/M metagenome (GOLD analysis project Ga0136560, IMG submission 104925) | Saline lake microbial communities from Rauer Islands, Antarctica - Metagenome Hop E1 #497 | ecosystem: Environmental > Aquatic > Non-marine Saline and Alkaline > Saline | place...
ACGGCGTCTGCGTGCGGCGGGTCGCCGGCCACGACGTCGCCTCACGTAGCGTTCGCGTCGTCGGAGACGCCGGAGCGTGTGTGGGACCTGGGCGTGGTGGTGACGGAGCGGGACGACGGCCTCGGGCGGTCCCTCGGCGTGCGGCCGGCGGAGGCTCAGAGTGGCGTCGTATTTGAGTCGATCGTGGTCGGAGGGTCTGCGCTGGCGGCCGGGTCGGCACCGCTGACGCGTCCCAACTTCACGTCATCGACGGCGCGCGGGCCCCTGCTGGTGGACTTTCACACAAGCTCCACGGCCGTCGAGCTCGTTGAGGTGAACACGTCCGAAGGAGCGTTGCGAGGCATGCCGCGCCAAGTCTCCTTCGGCGCGACTGCGGCCTCGCGCCTGCAGGTGGTCGTTACCTTTGACGCGCCCGTCGCCTACTTTGACGCCCAGCGCGACCTTCAGACGTTTGGGCTTCGCCTCTGGTCGCAGCAGCCGACGCAGAACGTCACGGACCCAAACGAGAGCGTCGACTGCGAGGCGGCGGCTGCCCCGTCCAACCGCAGCGCAGGCAACACATTGACGCCAGGATCCCCGCTCACGGGAGACGAGCTCTTCCGGGCGCTGCCCCTGCCATGCATCGTGCCACTCGCGGCCGAGGTCGTGGCCGGGACTCTGCGCCTATCGCCAAGGCCTAACATCACTGGTGTCGCCCGTTCGGTCGCGTTCTTTGACAAGGATCTGGTCGACACTGGGGTGGCTTTGGTGTCCAGGAATTCATCGCTGTCCGGCTTCCAGGCTGCACGCTCGTCGCTGCTGCCGCAGGTACTGCATCTGTGCGCACTCCGCGGTGTTCCGGCCGTCATTCCCGTGTCCAACCGGTCAGCCACGCTCATCAATGCCACGCTCCTGATCCCGCTGGATGACACGGACACTGTCGCCCGCCCTGCTTCTGCCGTCAACTGCTCTGGGCTCCAAGCGCAGGCCGAAGGCAACGCTTCGCTCTCGTATAACGGCACGGCAAACCAGACCTCGAACGCAACTTTGAACAGCACTATGAGCGATGGCTGCAACTCCACGGGAGCCGGAACAAGCCCGCAAACATTCTCCGCCGTGAATCTCAGCATCCACGGTGCACCTTTCGCAATTTACCCTGTGGACTGCTCGCCTGTCGTTTACGTCCCACCACCGCCGCCCATGCCGCTCGTTGTTGCACCCATCTGGAGGCGGACCTGGATATCGGAGTTTAACGTGACGGGTGAGACCGCCCAAGTCGCAGCTCTGTTGACGCCATACCGCGCAGAGCTTTGTGCGGCCGATGACTCCTCGGACCGAACGTCGTTGCTTCCCGACCAGTCGTTGCTTGCCGCCAACCTGGCCGACTCGGGCCGCGGCACCAGCGCTCTGCTGCCCACCGCTCGGGGGTCTTCCAACGCGTCATCACATGGCCACGGGCAAGGAACGCCGTGGGCGCGAGGGTCGGCAGTCACTCGGTGTTCTGTCGCGGTGCCTCGCGTGGCCGACTCAAGGCGGTCACAGTTGGCCGTGAATGTGACGCAATTTGCTTCGCCAACGTCGATGGAGTTCAGGAGCCACCCTTCCCTGGACGCCACGACGCTCATCCAGAACGGCTCGTGGACCCCACTTCGCGAGGTCTGGGCGGTTTTGACGCTGTCTGTGCCTGCCTCCAGAGTTCCCGCGGCTGCCTGGGGCCTGAGGGGGCTCTTCAGGACCCCGAACTCGCTGCCTGTCGCCATTGACACGACTGAGAACTTCACTTCGCCCAGCGGCACGGCGCGGGTGTGGGCGCTTCGCCTGACTGTCGACGAAGACGCTCCCACCCTGGCGGCAACGAGCCGAGACGTGTGGTCCTGCTCTGATTTCCCAGCTTCAGATCTGTCGGACGGCGACACCAGCGGGGGCTGTGAAAACCTGCTGTCCACGCCGCTGGTGCGCCACTTTCCGCCCGCCGAGCACCGGACGGCTGTGATTGAATCGCGAAGCGAGGTCGATTCTCTCAGCATCATCGAGGAATGGAACTCCGGCACAGCGTCCCGGTCGCTCCCGCTCGTAGCAGCAGTGACGGCTCGACGCTGCGTGAGGCTTCGTGCACGCTTTCGAACGGGTGTGGTCAAGGTTTTGGCCGGCCATTTTGTCCTCCTCGGGCTTCGGGCAGGCAGCTGCTGGGCTTCGGGCAGCACACCAGCGCCTGGTGCCCAGCTCGCGCCACCGTCGGCGCAGATCCCTGGGATGGGAAACAGGGCCTGGGACCTGCTCGCCGAGATCGCGGACCCGTCTGATGGTGTCATTGGCTTCTCCGTCGCGGTGGTCGACAGGAACGGTACCGCCACATCACCAGGCCTAGTCCCGTCGCCAATCATCGCTCGTGCAGAGCACAGGACCGTGCCGCTGTCGCTTGCTCTCATGGAGGCCAGCACAGTGCCCGTGCGATTCTCATCGGGGGTATCGTTTCCGCGCGTCAACGACACCTCCAGGGCACTGCTGGCGGCTTCCCACCGGCCGAGGAGCCTAGGCAACAGCACCCAGCCTGGACAGGCGCGGCAGGGCCCGGTGAGCGGCACACCTACCGCATACACGCACCTTCGGCTCGCGATCACCTTCAGCACCCCGCTCTCCGGCTTCCGCCCGGGTCGTGACCTCCGGCTCACTGGGGCCAGGGTTGTCCGTGGCAGCCTTGCGCGGCCCATCGGCGACGTGAAAGCGCCGCCCACGACAAACTCAACCCTCAGGCCCCTGGCAGAGGTCCTCCCGGGAACGAGGAACCTGACACTGGCGGACCTAGCGGTATGCACGAACGCGTCGGGGCACTCGGTCTTCGGGGTGCCCCTGTCGCTGGTCCCGCATGCCGGCTGCGCCCCGTTTCCGGTGTGCGTCAATCGCACCTCACGGGCCTTTGCTCTGGGCGTTCCGCTCGCTCGGGGCGAGGGTGGCCCGCTCCTGGACTGCAACCTCAGCGCTCCCGTGCAGGTGTGGCCGCCGGCCGACCATGCTCCTGCCTCGGCCAGCTGGGAGGTCGATCTTGAATCACTGGGCCAGGCCAGCGCCTTGGCCGTTGCGGTGACCCCCTTCCGCGCCGGCGTTTGCGAGGGGCGAGCGCTGCCTCCGGGCGCACCGCCTCTCGAGCGGCAGCCCGGCCGGAGCTCTGACGCGCTCCACCTTTGCTCGCGGACTGTGCCACGGATCGGGGCGCTGTCATCGGCACCCTACGCCGTCGTCACAGGAACGAGAGCGTACCCGGTGGAGTGCAGGTTTCGTGCAGTCGAAGGCGGTGAGGGAGGTAGGCTGCTGGCACCGCTTGGGCGCACGACCCTGTCCCTCCTCTGGGCCGTGATTACCATGAGCGCCCCGGTCAGGTTTGTGCCTTCGTCCTCCGTTGGGCTGGCGAGTGGGCTGCGGCTGGCCGAACCGGACCTCGTGGGCCTGCGAGATTCGGACGGGAGCATTGCACGGGCTGATGAAGGCACGACGCAGTGGGCTGGCCTGGTGGAAGTCTTGCCGTCTGCGTCGAGGCTCGAGTTCCATGTTATCACGAACGCTTCGGCTTCGTGCCATGGCAACGCTACCCTGCGCCGCTGCGCAGAGGCTGTGCCGCCCCTGACGCTTGACCCGGTCACGGGCCTTTCGCCCGTTGGAGTTGCCGAGTTCCTCGCCGTCCCGTCCTCCCTCGTTGCGTTCGTCGACGAGGACGCGGACGGGATGGTCGGCCCATCTGAGCGCGAGCTCCGGCGTGGCCAGACAACCCGGCACCGATGCCTCGTGCTTCGGGCCCGGTTCCCCACTGGCGTGAGGGTCCTGCACGCGGCCAACTTTGTGCTCAAGGGGCTTCGCGCGACCGACTGTCGCACCGGGAGCCCGACATCTCCGGCCCGGGCAGCGGTGTTGCTGGACTCGGTGTGGGATCTCGCAGTGGAGGTGCTGGACGGAACAGATGGCAACCTGACGGCGTCGCTCACAGGCGGGCTGGTTCGCTTCACCGAGGCGGCCGGATTGGTCGGCAGCAACGCGTCGGCTCCCGTGGCTCGCTTGGGGCTGTCTGTGCCCGATCTGCTCGTGCCCGCGCACCTGACGGTTGAGCTGTCATTCCGCGCCAGGGTGTCATCCGTCCGAGCTTCCCAGGTCCCAGGAGCCATCGGTAGCCTCGAGCTCGGCCGCATCAAGCTTGGCCCAGGCCGGTGGCTGACGCTGGCGGCATCGTCTCGCCTGAGTGCACGATATGGGGCCCTGGTGCAGGCAGCGCAGACCTGGTCGCCCTGGGCCGCTTGGCCAGACTCGCCGTCGGCTTCCCTGACAGCCTCGACGATGGCCGTCTTCAACTTCACCTTCAACTCGCTGATCCGCCGCTTCGACGCGTCCCGCGACGTCGAGATGGAGGCTGCATGGGTCTCAGGCACGCCGGTGGTCCCTGGCCTGGCGGATCGCCTCGCGGCCCAGCGGGTCTCGTACACGAGCGGTCCGTTCGAGGTGGCTAATTGCACGGATGCCGCGTTCGTTCCTCCTGCGTTTGGCTCCACCCCTTGCTCCGAGGTATGCGGCGGCACGGATGCCCCGCTCTCGGCTGCGAGCGCCGTCGCGGCTCAGTTCGACCGGCCCGTCGCGTCGTTCTGCGCGACCGGCAGAGCCTTTGAGCTCGGAGCTCCCGGCGGCGCTGGGTTCCCCTTGGCGGCCGTGTCAGTCATAGGCGCCAAGCTCGTCGGGCCCGTGCCGCCCTCTGTGGCCGCGTACGACGTCCTCAGTCGTGAGTGGACGGTGGTTGCCGACCTCAGCGGCAGAGCTGATGTCGCTTCTGCGGTGATTCTTCCGTTCCGTCCACAGTTCTGCGAGCCGGTGGCGGCTCTGAGCGCCACCGAAGCTCGAGGTCACGCCGGGCTCGAGCTGCTCCCCGGAGCAGCATGCTCCCGTGCCCTTCCCAGGATCGACTCCTCCCCGGGGCAGGCATGGAAGGCGTCCGTGTTTATGCAAGCTATGGTGCTCGCGACTGATTTTGTCACCGCGATAGATGAGGGGACCGGGGTGGTCATTGCTCCAGACTCCTACACCGTTCTGACGATGTTCTACGTTCGCGTCCGGCTCTCTGTCCCCGTGACCAATCTCACGTCTCACTCCCTCGAGCTGTCTGGGCTCGCGGCGGAGTCCGTCCCAGCCTGGGCGAGTGACGACGGGCGAGTTTACTTCTTCCTCGTCAACGTCCTGGACTCGGCGCTGACGCTGGCAGCTAGGGTCCGGGCCCTGCGCGCCTGCGTTGCCGCAGGCTGCATGGTCCCCTCCCCGAGGCTGCACTGGGCCTCGGAGGCGGAAGTCTTCGACCTTCGCCTCTTCTTTGAGGCTGAGGTGACTGGCACGCTCTCGGCCTTTGTTCCAGTGCCAACGCCCTCTCCCAGCCCGTCGCCGGCTGCTTCACCTTCGCCGCATGCAGCGCCGAGCGTGTCGCCGAATGCAAGCTCTGCCTTGCCAGCACGCAGGGCGCAGATGGTGCCCGGCGATGCCGCTCTCGGCCCCGCGTGGCTTGAGCGCACAATCAGCGGCCTCGGCTCCTGGGGTCCCGCGGCAAGGGTGTCGTCCTCCCTGGCACTTGCGATTGCGCCGCAAGGCTCGCTGCTCCCCTCGCTTGCGCGTCGCCTGACCGCCGGAGGAACGAACCCGGAGTCCTCGGTGCCCGGATTCGTGGACCTGACCGCACGGTCAGCGGCGAACGGCACCGCTTCGGTTCTGCTTGTGGCCCGATTTACTAGGATCATCCCAAACGTGACTCGGTGCTTCTTTGAGCTCGGGGGAACCCTGGCTTACATCCAGGGTGTCGTGCCGACTCGCGCGGACCACCTTGCAGCGGGCTTCGGCGAGTCCTCGTGGAGCCTGCTTGTGCGGAACACGGTCCCATCCGGTGGCAGCGTAGCCTACCGGCTCAGCCCCACAGGGACGGCTGTCTCGTGCACGCCAGCGGAGATTGCGGCCGCACAAGCAGCAAGCCCAGGGCAGCTGCCTCGCATCAGACAGCCAGAAGACACCGCCCCCGCTCTGCTGCTCTGCACAGGCAACGCCGTCCCAGATGGAAATGGCGGCTGCAAGCGCTGTGGTGCCGGCGAGCTCCCGGACGTGGAGACGGACCGCTCCACGTGCGTGAAGTGCCCGGCTGGAAGAGTGCTGACCCACTTTACAGGCGCGACTGCCCTGGGCTCGTCCGCAGAGTCAACATTCCGGTGCGTTGACTGCCCTGTCGGTCGTTTCTCCCCTCTTCCTGGAGCTTCGGAAGGAGCCTGCCGCATCTGTGCTGCCGGCAGATTCACGGACAACCCCGGAGCGGCCGCCTGCCCCATCTGCTCCCCTCGCTCCACGACGCGGACAGTCCCTCAGCTGAACCTTCAACGGTGCGGGACCGAGACCCCCAGCAACACCAGCAGCTGCCGGGTGGCGAACGCAACGGCAAGCGACAGGGTTGTGTGCGAGGCGTGCAACGCGACCGAACTGTGGCTGGCCGACTCCGGGCTGTGCTTGGCGTGCGAGCCTGACGAGGTCGTCGTGGACAACACGTGCGTGCCGTGCAACCCGGGGACCTTCAAGCCGCCCGGCGGAGCAGCTTGCGTCAAGTGCCCAGCCGGCCGCTTCCGGTCTACAACTGAGCAGCCGAGCAACCTTGACTGCCTGCCCTGCCCAGGGGGTACGTTTGCAGAGCCTCCAGTAGGGGATGTCGGAGCCAGATTCTGCAGGTTCTGCGCTCCCGGGCTCTTCTCGTCTGTGCTCAGTGCAGGCGCGAGGGACGGAGCGAGCGCGTGCACCCCGGCGTCACCGGGGAACCACCAGCCGATCGCAGCGGGCCTTCAGGCTGCGCAGATCCTGACGCAGTTTCACTCTGCGCAGACAGCTGGAGCCCTTGAAGCCGCAGTCAACGCCGAGCCGAGGTACACCGAGCTCTTCCCCGTGGTTCAGAAGGCGTGCCCTGTTGGCACCTTCCAGAGCGTGGAGGGGAACGATACCTGCGTCGACTGCCCTGCTGGCAGGTTCACCAACGAGGAGAGCTCTGCCGCGTGCAGCCTCTGCGACCGCGGGCAGTTCCAGCCAGCATCAGGCACAACCGCATGCGCATCTTGCAGTCCTGGCGAGTTCCAGGACGAGACGGGCACCACGCAGTGCAAGGCCTGCGAGCTAGGCTCGGCATCGGCAGAAACTGCTCGGACATCGACATGCGCCCGGTGCTCCGTCGGCCGCTTCCAGAACGCCACGGCACAGCTCGACTGTATGGACTGCACGCCCGGCTACTTTGCGCAGTTCGAAGGCAGTCCCGTGTGTCAGCCCTGTCCCGTCGGCGACTTCCAGTCTGCGAGCGGGCAGGCTACCTGCCAGGCTTGCCGGCCGGGCACATACCAGAACGAGCTTGGCAGGCCGCAGTGCAAGAACTGCCCGGTCGGGACAGCCAACGACAAGACCAGGCAGAGTCTCTGCACCTCCTGCTTCGGCACTACGTTTCAGAGCAGCGAAGGAGAGACGGCTTGCGCGGGCTGCGACTCCACGGCGATCAACAGGAACGGCGTGTGGCGCTCGTCGAGGGTCCTGACCCCGGATCACAGCGTCGGCCTGACTAACTGCACGCCGTGTGTTGCCGGGACGAACTGCACCGGGTCGGACGGCACGGGAGACTTCCAGATCACGGGCAAGGGATACTTCTGGTGGTCGCACATCGACATCCGCACCGCTGATGACTTCGTTGACGCCATGGGCATCAGGACGCTGTCGAGGCCGAACCCCCGGTCGGAGCGACGCGACGTGCGGATCCATGAGTGCCCCAACGAGGAGGCATGTGTGACCGTTTTCGGGGTCCGGCCTGTCGTGGGAGCCGGCTTTGACGAGGGCGAGCAGGTGAACGAAACTGCGGGCCGCCGCCTTGCCACAGGCGGAAGCGCCTCTGCGGCTGGGACGTGCAACGGCAGCTCGGCGGACCTGAGCATAATGCACGACGATGCGCCGGTTCCCGCAGGCTGCGCACCCCCCAATTCCAGCGACCGGATCTGGGCGCAGTGTGCCGAGGGGTTTGAGGGTGTGCTCTGCTCGCGATGCCAGCCGGGCTACTTCACTGCCGGCACGGCATGCCTGCCGTGTGCGGACTGGATGCCCGGAGCCGGGTGGTTCATGGGCGTGTTGGGTATCTTCGCGTTCTGCTACAACTCGTGGAACCTGTTCGGCAGAGAGTTGTCTGTGAGCCGGGGCCCGCCCAAGAAGGACAGCTTCAGCGCAATCATCAAGGTCGTGATCAACTTCATCACGCTGACGACATCGCTGGGTGAGTTTGCCAGCAAGGGCGCAGCCCTCTCGCGCGATGTTCTCGAGAACCTGGCGGTGCTCAACTCGGTGTCAGACGGGCCTGCTCAAGCCGGGGCGGGGTTTACGTCCCCCTTGGAGTGCGCATGGCACCTTCGATTCCGGGAGAGCTTCTTCTTGTGGTTCTCGGCGCCGGGCATCGTCGCCGGCTTGATCCTGCTGACGTTCGTCGTCCGCTACGTCTCGAACCGAATCGCCTACAACAGGATCGAGTACGACTGGAACTCGGACGACGTGCCGCTGGAGTTCCGCCAGTCTTGCTGCGTCTCGCTGGCAGCGAACATCTCCAAGGCCTTGAACGTGTTCGTCGTCTCGTACTTCCTAATCTACATCACGATGAGCACAAACCTCCTGTTGAGTCAGCAGCTGTCGGACAACATCGACGGGTACAGGTTCGTCAGCACGGACTACACCGTGGTGGCATACACGCCTGTAGAGCAGAACTTGCCCGGGGACATCACAGAGTTCTACCGAAACATGAACAACACGTTCTTGGCCGGGATGCTGCTCTGGGTCGTGATGCTCCCCCTTGGACTGTGCATCTACCTTGGCTGCATGAAGAACCGGCTCCTTGAGCCGGAGCAGGCCAGCAAGTGGCTCTTCCTCTACGATGGGTACGACCTCGGGCTGCAGTACGGGACGTATGACGAGAAGCTCATGAATGCTGCCGTGTCAACAGCACAGGGCATGATGGTGAAGCTCGCGAAGCACACGTCGATCGAAAAACAGAGCCGGTGGCGGAGGAGCTACGAGGTCGCCGCGACCAGAGCCCTAGCCTCGTCAGGGAAGTCCGGACGCGAAGGCAAGGGGCAGGGCGGCACGCCCGCAAAGCCCGACACCGCAGGCAGGACGTCGGCGCCTCCCAGCGGTGTCTCGGCTGTCGACCGCGTCCTTGACACTCTCGCCGGCGTCACGACACAGCGGGCCGACGTACGCATCGACGAGGAGGTCATCCGCAGATCGATTGCGCGGTCGCACTACCAGCTTGCCAAGTACACCGAGCTGTACCGCGGTCGAAACTTCTACTACTGGGAATTCACCATCCTTGCGCGCAAGATCCTGGTGCTTCTCGTGAGCCAAGCCGGATCGGGCCCGACGCAGTCCCTGATCAACTGCCTCATGATGCTCTTCTTCCTCATCACCCACGTGATCGCTTCGCCGTACGACTCACCTGACACGGACTTTGCTGAGTTTTTCGCCCTTGCCACTCTGGTCGTGCAGCAGTTCGGGTCGCTCGCGCTCTACACCTTTGACGCAGAGAGCCAGGAGCCCATCTTCCTCGGCATGACAGCGCAGACTATCCAGACTGTGGTGCTGTTCGCTCTCCTTGGCATCACGTTCGGCTGCTTCGTCCTTCTCGCGACGATGGCGGCGTTCCATTTCCTTGTCGGGCAGATCGCGGGCTGCCGAACGGGGGCGTCCAAGGGCGCCATGTTCGGCATATACAGATCCGTCGGCTGGCCTTGCTTAGCCCGGTGCTGCTGCGAGGATCCCCGGGACCTCCGGGTCCAGCAGCGCCACGATGAGGAGCGAATCAGGGTCTCCATCTTCTCTCAGGCCCAAATCTGCTGCCGCGGGGAGTGCCCGTGCCAGTGCCCCGCTGCCTGCCGGGTGCTGCGGGTCGCCGACTGCTTCGGCTGCTGCAGCACATCAGTTGCAAAAGCCAGGGCGCGCTACGAGCCGGAGAGCTCGGCAGACGAAGATCCGATGGCGAGAGTCTCGCTACCTCTCTCTGCTTTCTCGCTGATGCTGTCAGAGTTCATCCTGGACACCTCGCTACCCGAGAAATGGGCGGGCAAGACTCGGAAGCACAGGATGAACCAGCAGCAGCGTCTGCTTCGCCAGCTGGACAACGAGCTGGAGCTTCTCAAGCGGAAGCTCGGCCACCGGAACCCGTTCGAGTTCAAGAGCACTGACCCGCTCAGTGTCCGACGGGCATTCTTCGAGCGAATCCGGCCAGACAGCGTGCCGCTTCCGGCAGAGCTTGGCTCTGGCACCGCGAGAGCAGCCGACGCCGAGAGCGACGAAGAGTCTGCCGATGGAGAACGCGGGGAGCGCGAGGCACCAGCGCTGCATGCGTCTGGCAGCCAACCTCGAGACGAAAAGGCACCAGCTGCTGCACGACCGCGATCCAGCCGCAAGGTACCAACGCCCGCGAGCAAGGCTGAAATGTCGGGCCTGTCAGGAGCGGGCAAGGGTACCAGCAGAGCGGCTCGGCCCCCAGCGGAGAAGCGCGCCAGATTCGCAGCGGCACCCATTGCAGCAGCTGCGCCAGGGCCTTGGCCCCTCCATGGGCATCTTGCTGCCACAAGCCCAGCCCAGGGGAGAACGATGGCAGCGGCAGCTGGCTTCGGGCCTCGAGACGGCCGGGAAGGCGATGCCCCGGGCGCCAACGTTGCATCGGTTCAAAGGTACGCTGATGCCGCTGGAGCGCTGCCGCAGCAAGCACCATCGCTATCAGGGGCTGGGAACGAAGCCACCCAAGCCGCACGCAGAGCGCGAGTGCGTTCTGTTCGCCTAGACGCGGAGCGGCTCGCCACGCAGCTTAACGCCTCAGATGACGAAGGAAGCGGTGCGGCCACGTCGGGAGACGACGGCGAATCATCGGACGCCGGTGAATCGACCAGATCGAGCGGGGAGAGCCTGGAGGAAGCCCTGGCCGCGCTCCGGAAGACGATGGAGCCTTGAGCCCGATGACCCGGTGCCCTTCAGTGAAGCCACACCCGGGGAACAGCTACGGCTGACGCCATGGTAGTGTAGCACCTCATGCAGAGTGAATCGGGCGGCGGCTTGCACTGGAGCTCGTCGGTGGGCATTTCGGAATTGTGTTGTGTGACCTCGGCACGAACAAGGCTTCGAGTTGCAGACGCCCAGGCGCGCTCGCCACCACTGTGTGTGGGTGGCGCGTTCCCGGAGCTTGCGATAGGGTGCATACGGAGAGAGACATAACAAGAGCGAATTGCACGGCGGGCCGCAGAGTGAACGAAGCATCGTAGCTTGCGGAGAGTAGGAGGTTACGGGCGTGGCGGGGGGCAGAGCTGGACGACAGGCTGGATTCCCGCACCTGGCACTCGCTGTGGAGACATGGCGACAGGCAGTCCAGGAAGGGGAAATTGTCTTTAGTCTTATTTTCTGTGTGGGTGGCGTGCCCTCGCAGCGTGCGACAGTGTGCAAGCGGAGAGAGCAATGGCAAGAGCGAATTGAACGGCGAGCCTCCTCGAGGTCCCTCCGTGCCACCCATGTGCCATTGTGATATGGGCCCAGCAGAGCTAGCATAGAGATGCAAGCGACCGAAGCTCGTCGTTGTTGCGGATGTAGAAGCGAATGCTGGAGAGTGACCGAGCGCGTCGTTCGAGCAGCCGACACATCCGCGTGGCCGCACACTCCGTCAGAGTAATTGGCGAAGTGCTTGGGACATCCAATGCTGCAAGCTTCGGCGGGCGCGTCGGCAGTGCGTTCGGAACGCTCGAGACTGCACGCTTCGTCGGAGGTTAGGTTGTGTTAAGGTTAGGGGAGCAGAGCCCTTACCTCATCCGGCTCGGTTCGGACCCCCCCACCGCACGCACCAAGCTCCTCTTTGCACAAACCCTTGTGTTGCATGACTGCGCACC
>Ga0136560_1001539_pt1 | contig 11914 bp, 11 predicted proteins | sample AntRauMeHopE1497_FD_104925 | JGI IMG/M metagenome (GOLD analysis project Ga0136560, IMG submission 104925) | Saline lake microbial communities from Rauer Islands, Antarctica - Metagenome Hop E1 #497 | ecosystem: Environmental > Aquatic > Non-marine Saline and Alkaline > Saline | place...
AAATTCTATTACCCACTATAATCCATATAGAGCCAACAAATTTCCAGTTTCATAGCGTCATGACATTCAATAAATTAATTCACTTTACACAAAAACGATGATGAGAAAAATGATGATTCTGACCCTTGCCGTACTAGGTATGGTATTGGGTAGTTTTGCGGTAGTGCAGCCTGTGAAGGCAAGTTCATTTGATTGCGATGTTTTCGAAGACCCATACAATTGCTTCGTTACAGTTTGTACCTCCTGTATATTCTGGGATTGTCCTGATGAGGATCCAGGGTTGGTAAATTCTGCATGTATTAATTAATCTATTATGATGCAGCGCTGCATATTAGTAGTGGCATTATTCGCGTTGATTTCTTGCAAAAAATCAGATGGGAATAATGCCTTACCTATTTTATTAAATCTTGAAATTGTGGATTCAATAAAACTAGAAGAGAAGGATTATTTTTTAAATGGTCAGTTTCATGTAAAAATTATTGGTGATAGCCTTCTAGGGGTCAGTTCGGTAAAATCTCCATCTGTAGCGTTCTACCATGTCAATGGAAAACAAAGGAAAAGAATTGCATCTGGAGATTACCCGGTGGGCTCATTTTTACCGTCCTATTTTGATGCTTCTGAGTATCCAATAGTATACTTGCTTGATAAGAGAAGTCAATCAATTTTAAAATTTAATGTTGAAAAACAGGAACTTCTTGAAAAAATCAAACTCCAATTTCCAGATGACAAAGAAATAAAAATCATGGGCTCTAAATTCCAAAAATTACCAATCGGGTTTTTAGTAGAATTAGGATCGGCAAATTATGAGCAAATGAATCCAAAACATTATCGGGAAGGCGGCAAGTTGATTTATTTATTTGATGATTTAGGTCAAATGAAAGACAAACCTTTCTTGGAATATCCAGATCAAATAAAGGACGTTGAAGGCTCCTTACGAGCAATCGACTACCTAAATCTAACATCAAATCGTAAATCACTCTATTTCACTTTTGCACACGCTCAAAAAATAATTAAATATGATGCATTTGATTTCGGAAAACTTCTAAAAGAAATTCCATTGCCTCAAAGTCGGTATTTTAACTATCAACTAAAGGGAGCGGAAGAGATATACTCTTTTGAAGAAATGGAAAAAAATGGAGAACGGAAAAAAGTGAATATTCCTTCAAACCACTATTTTAACTCAATCCATGAAACAGATAAGTCAATTTTAATTCAGACTTGGATGAACAACCAAGAGAAAGACAAAAAAAGCATAACCATCTCCCATGTTTTAGTCTATGACAAGGAAAAAGAAACTTGGTCAGAAACCTCAAACCCGCGAAATATTCTTGATATCGGCATGCTTGCGGGAGTGGTCAATGACACGCTTTACTTCTACGAAGGAAGCCTTATGAAATCAGATGAAAAATACATCAAACGTGCTGTCCTGAAGCCTACTAAAGAGTGATAAATTGAGAATTCAACAACTTTTCCAAAGTTTGAAACTTTGGAAAAGTTTACACCCTAACACTAAAAACAAAAAAAAAGTCCAACCCGCAAGAGTTGGACTTTTTTGTTCTATCTATTTTGCTTAGCCGACTACCTTCTCTGCCAGCAATACAATAACATTGTCTTTCACTTCCACTACGCCGCCATCGATAATCATCGTCTGCTTACCTTCGGCGGTGGTGAAAGAAACAGCTCCTTTTGCAAGTGCAGAGACCAACGGGGCGTGGTTACTCAATACCTGAAAGGATCCGTCAGCACCAGGAAAACTGGCCTCTGATACTTCGCCTTGGAATACTTTCTTCTCAGGTGTGACGATTTCTAATTTCATCTTATCAAATTTTATTTAGTTGTTAAAGGCTTAGTATATTCATTAATAGCTCAATCGTTGACAATTAACCTTTAACTATTAACTCTTAACCAAATTTACCTAACCTCAGCTAGCATTTTCTCGCCCTTAGCAATTGCATCTTCGATGCTACCTACTAGGTTGAACGCTGCCTCTGGAAGGTGATCCAACTCGCCATCCATGATCATGGTGAATCCTTTGATCGTATCTTTAATATCAACCAATACACCCTTCAGGCCTGTAAACTGCTCTGCTACGAAGAATGGCTGAGACAGGAAACGCTGCACTCGCCTAGCTCTGTATACGACTTGCTTATCTTCCTCAGATAGCTCCTCCATACCCAAGATCGCAATGATATCCTGCAATTCTTTGTAGCGCTGAAGGATCTCTTTTACGCGCTGCGCACAACCGTAATGCTCTTCACCCAGAATATCCGGAGAGAGGATTCGGGAGGTAGAATCCAAAGGATCCACAGCTGGGTAGATTCCAAGCTCGGCAATTTTTCTGGAAAGTACCGTAGTAGCATCCAAGTGAGCGAAAGTCGTCGCTGGAGCCGGGTCAGTCAAGTCATCAGCAGGTACGTAAACGGCCTGAACTGAAGTAATCGAACCATTCTTAGTAGAAGTGATTCGCTCTTGCATGGTTCCCATTTCAGTGGCTAAAGTTGGCTGGTAACCCACCGCCGATGGCATACGGCCTAGAAGTGCAGACACTTCAGATCCAGCCTGAGTAAATCGGAATATGTTGTCGATGAAGAAAAGGATATCTTTTCCAGGCTCTTCGCCATCACCATCTCTAAAATATTCTGCCAAAGTCAAACCAGTCAAGGCTACTCGTGCACGCGCTCCAGGAGGCTCGTTCATCTGACCAAACACAAAAGTTGCTTTAGAATCTTCTAATTTTTTCAAATCTACTTTGGAGAGATCCCATCCACCTTCTGTCTCCAGACTATGTACAAATTCATCACCATAAGTCACAATACCTGACTCGATCATCTCACGAAGCAAGTCATTACCCTCACGGGTACGCTCACCCACACCTGCGAATACAGATACCCCTGCATAAGCTTTTGCGATGTTGTTGATCAATTCCTGAATCAATACCGTCTTGCCTACACCGGCACCACCAAACAAGCCGATTTTACCACCTTTAGCGTAAGGCTCGATTAAGTCGATTACTTTGATACCTGTAAAAAGTATTTCCGTGGAAGTCGAAAGATCTTCAAATCTAGGAGCAGATCTGTGAATCGGTAGACGCTTTCCCGAAGGAATTTGCGGAAGACCGTCAATTGCCTCACCCACTACGTTGAAAAGGCGACCTTTGATCGCATCACCGGTCGGAACAGAGATCGGTTGACCCAAATCCCGTACTTCCATACCTCGAACCATTCCCTCGGAAGAGTCCATCGCAATAGTTCTTACTCTGTCTTCACCTAAGTGCTGCTGAACTTCCATTACGACCACTTGACCGTTTTCTTTGGTTACTTCCACTGCATCAAGAATATTTGGCAGGTTACCGCCTTCGAAGGAAACGTCCACTACGGGCCCGATTACCTGAGTTATCTTTCCAAGATTTGCCATTTGATAATTGAAATGTAAAAAGGATGTGCTTTTTTAATTTGAGCGCAAAATTAAGCAGAAAAGCCTAATACCAAAGGATATTTGGAAAATTAAAACAAGCAATAGACCTAATCCGCTGCCTGTTGATTTTTCAATACACTATAATAACATCCTGCTACGACTTCATTCTGCAAATCGACTCTGAGATCCAGCTAGACCAATTCCATCAAAAAAATCGAGTTTTTATTTGGACTAATTCTATTTAGGAATATATTTGTATCATTATTAATAATTGATCTAAATAATGATAAAACAATTCTCCTTCTTGATTCTGGCCTTGGCAATAGCCTGCAACCCGAAAACAGCCGAAGTTCAAAGCACTACGGATGACTCCAAAATCATCAGCGCAGGCGGTACCATTACCGAAATAGTAGATGCGCTGGGCATGGGCGACTTGATCATTGCAACCGATATTACTTCTACATACCCAACTCGAATGCAAGAGCTACCATCCATCGGCTACCGAAATCAGATTAAAGCAGAGGGGATTTTGGCATTAGGCCCAGATCTTATCCTGATGGAAGAGGGTTATCTCAGCGGGGATGTAGTGAATCAACTTCGAACTGCACAAATCGAAATCCACAGCTTTGGCAAGCCTACCACCGTAGCCGAAACTATCACATTGATCGAACAACTGGGCGAGCTGCTCGATCAAAAAGAAAAAGCTGAAAGCTTAAAAGCGCAACTCAATCAAGATTTAGAAGAATTAGACACCTATTTAAAGACCACTACCTCCAAGCCAAAGGCGGCTTTTATTATGGCGCGGGGTCCGCAGACCGTCTTCTTGGCCGGCGAGGAAACGTTTGCTCAAGAAATTTTTCAAATGGCCTATCTGGAATTTCCTGCCACAGGCTTCAAAGACTTTGTTCCGATTACCCCGGAGTCTATCGTGAAGATTAATCCGGATTATCTTGTGTTTTTCGAGTCTGGAATTCAAAGTCTCGGAGGCACACAGGGACTGGCCAAGATTCAGGGAATAGATCAGACGACCGCATTTCAGAAAAATCAAATCATCGCTCTGGATGGTAATTACCTCTCAGGCTTTGGCCCTAGAGTCGGAAAAGCAGCACTGGAACTGGCAAAAGCAGCAAGAGGAGAATGATCCAAAGTATCCCTACATATACTAATGTCAATGCAATAAGATTGTCGGCGCTTTCTAGCTTGCTGTTTATTGTCTGTGTGGCCTCACTATGTCTGGGAGCTTATGCGATTCCCTTAGGAAATACGCTGTCCATTCTATTTAATGCAGTAGGTATTTCTTCTGCCAATTTCGAGTTAAGCCAATCCAATGTCTTGCTCCAAATCAGACTTCCCCGAATTTTGCTCAATCTGCTTATAGGTGGAGGTCTTGGGATTGCCGGGGCAGCACTTCAGGGCATGTTTCGTAATCCACTGGTGGAGCCAGGGCTCATTGGAGTCAGCAGTGGCAGCGCGCTTTTTGCGATTATCTTTATTGTTTTCATTTCCGGAGGCACTACCAGCGCATTCCTTACTTCATTGGGACTTCCCTTATTTGCCTTCGTCGGCGGATTACTTCATGTGGGTGCTGTGTTTAAGCTCTCCCAAAGTCATGGCAATTCGGATACAGCTACTTTGATTTTGGCAGGCATTGCGATTAATGCTTTTGCAGGAGCATTGATCGGATTAGTGCTGTTTTTTGCAGATGATTCAGCTTTGCGCAGCTTCACCTTCTGGAGTTTGGGAGATATGAGTGGAGCATCTTGGGACAAGATCCCCTATGCCTTGGCACTCATCGGGATTCCGTCAATTTTTATCCTGCAAAAGACACGTGAACTCAATGCACTGGCACTGGGTGAGCATGAGGCGTATCACATGGGTGTACCGGTGGGACAAGTGAAAATTCTTCTCCTGATACTATCTGCACTTATCGTCGGAGCGGGTGTTTCAATGGTAGGCATCATCGGGTTTGTGGGATTGGTTGTGCCTCACCTAGTACGATTGCTCTTCAGTGCAGACCATCGCATTGTATTGCCAGGCTCATTCCTGTTTGGCGCAATTTTGCTTAATGCAGCAGATTTGATCGCAAGGCTGATCGTCATTCCGGCAGAGATGCCCATTGGAGTAATTACAGCACTTTGCGGAGCACCATTTTTTATATGGCTTATTTTCAACTTCAAAAAAACCAGATCCTAATGCTACTTGCAAAAGACATCCATCACTGCATCGGCAAACGTCCGATAGTTGACCAAATCAGCCTTGAAGTACAGCCTGGAGAAATACTGGCTATCCTCGGTCCAAACGGTGCGGGAAAGTCCACTCTGTTTAAGCTCTTGAGTGGAGAAGTAGTCTGCAAAAAGGGAATGGTCTCCTATAATCAGTCTAAAGTCGCCGATCTCAAAGCCAATGAACTTGCAAGGATCCGAGCGGTTTTGCCACAGCATTCACAGGTCAACTTCCCATTCACAGCAAGAGAAGTAGTCACCTTGGGCCTACATCAAGTCAAAGCAAGTCGCCATCAGGCCATACTTGAGGAGGTTATGGAGATGACAAAAATCGGAAAGTTTGCCGACAAACTCTATCATCAACTTTCAGGTGGAGAGCAGCAGCGGGTGCAGCTTTCAAGGGTCTTGGTTCAGATCTGGGAACATCAGCCCTATCCCCGATATCTACTTTTGGACGAACCCACCTCAAGTTTGGATATCGCCCAGCAGCATGCAGTACTCAGAATCATCAAAAAACTCACCGCAAGAAACATTGGAGTAGTGATCATCCTTCATGAGCTCAACCTTGCTGCACAATATGCCGACAAAATTGCTTTATTGAAAAATGGTATTCTCAAAAAGTGGGGCAGTGTGTCCGAAATCATGGATGAGCAATTATTGGAAATGGTCTTTGATCACCCTGTTCAACTTATTCCCTTTCCCTCCTGCGCTGCAGGATGCTTTGTGGCCTCCGCAGGAATCCAATCTACTTCCTATCAACATTTAAATCAAGCCTAATATGGAAACTTCAACACTTCAATCCACAGCTTTAAAAACAGCCTGGGAGAATCTCAAACTATCAGAACCAAAGCTTAGAATTCGAGATGCCGCCAAAAAAATTGGCGTATCCGAAGCAGAACTGCTGGCCACTGGAATCGGTGAAAATGTAATCCGACTGACCGACGATTTTGTCGATCAAGTCAAAAAACTTCCCACACTTGGAAGAGTGATGGCTCTATGCAGAAATGATGGCTGCGTGCTGGAGCACAAGGGCACTTTCCAGAAGATTGAGATGCATGCAGCAGGCCCTTCGTTTATTGCCACTGTAATCGGCCCGATAGAGCAAAGGTTATTTTTCCACTCTTGGAAATTTGGTTTTGCAGTCAGCACCGAAAACGCTCAGGGGCCACAGTTCAGCTTGCAGTATTTTGACAAATCCGGCGAAGCCATTCTGAAAATTTTTCTTCAGGAAAAAGCTGATTTCGATGCCTCAGAGAAGTTGGTTCTAGCACACACGTCGGAAACTCAGAGTGGAGAACTTGAGATTGAAGCTTTTGACATTCCCGAATATGTGTCTCGGGAAAACTTGGATTTTGCACTTTTTCAAAAAGAATGGGAAGGAATGAAAGACACCCACGATTTCTTTGGAATGCTTCGCAAGCACAAGCTGAATAGACTTGATGCAGTAAAGTGGATAAATGACAAATGGGCGCACAGGGTAGATCGCCTGGCAGTACGAAAAGTATTAGAAGTCGCAGCTGAGACCAAGCTTCCGATTATGATTTTTGCAGGAAACAAAGGAAATATCCAGATCCACCAAGGCCTGATACGCACGATCAGACCGATGAGTCAGTGGTTGAATATCATGGATCCAGATTTCAATATGCATCTCAACGAAGATGAGATAGACTGTGCCTACGTGGTACATAAGAATACCGATGACGGCTTGGTATCCGCCTTAGAACTATTTGATGCTAAAGGCGAAATGGTCGCTCAATTCTTTGGCTTGCGAAAGCCGGGACTCCCTCAAAAACCAGAATGGAAAGCACTTCTTGACTCATTAAATCAATAAAAATTGCGGGAGTATACGCTCCCGCAAAAATTTTTGCCACCATGTTTAGAATTAATCTAATTAAACTATTACTCTTTGCTGCTTTTCTATTCAGCGGGATAAATGCGCAAGCGAAGCGTCCGCTTCGGATTTTAGACAAATCTGGCGAGGCAATTCCTCACGCGTTAATACAGATAGGAGGTAAAAAACCAATCCCGGTAAATGCTGCAGGTGAAATTATTTTGACCAATCTTTTAGCTGAGGATCAAGTCATCATCTTCGCTTTAGGATATGAGACTAAAATGCTCTCTGGACAAGAATGCACCGGCAAAAACCAAATTATCCTTGAAGAAAAAGAATCCGCATTGGAAGAAGTGGTGGTCTCTGCCACTCGTACCGATCGTAGCGTATCAGACTTACCCATGCCCGTCACAGTGATCAGCCAAGAGAAAATCCAACAGACAGGTGGAATTCGACTCTCGGAAGTATTACTGGAGCAGACAGGTCTTCAGATCTCTTCAGACCATGGAGCCGGGCTACAGATGCAAGGTCTGGATTCGGATTACATTTTGATTCTGTTGGATGGGGAGCCGCTCATTGGCCGAACGGCTGGTACGTTTGACCTGGATCGCATCTCGGTATCCAACATTGAGCGGATCGAGATCCTTCGAGGGCCATCCAGTGCGATCTACGGAAGCGAAGCCATGGCTGGCGTGATCAATATCATCACCAAGTCCGGAACTCAAGCCAAAACCGCAAATCTGGGTTTCCGACATCGAAGTTTCAACAGTTGGAATCCCTTTGTGGAGCTTGGCATCCAGCAGAAAGATTGGCAAGTGGACGTCCTCTACGATTATTTCCAGACGGATGGTTTTGACCTGACGCCCACGGTAATCGGCCAGACTCAAAATCCCTATCAAGGACAAACTGCTCAGGTGAAAGTACGCGGTCAGCTATCTGACAAATTCGAATTAAGTCTCTTTGGCCGGGGCTATATCGAAAATGCCAGAGGTGAAATGGAAGTAAACTCCAATAGTCCAGAGGCAAGCCGGATATCCATGGATAATTCTTTGAGAGACTGGAATTTCAACCCTACACTCCGCTTCAAACCAAATGAAAATTGGCTCTTCTCCCTTCGTGGAATGAGTTCTTGGTATGCTACACTTGCCGATTCACGCTACGAAAGCAGCGGTGAAAGCTTCGACTTCCAAGATTTTAATCAGTTCTATCACCGTACGGAGCTGCAGACAGATTATCAGGCAAATGAAAAGAACTTATTCACTTTGGGTCTGGGACAAATCACGGAAACAGTTGAAGCAACGAGATATGAAGGTAAAAACAGATTTGATGCAGGCTATCTTTTCCTACAGCATCAGTGGAATCCGGGCAAAAAAGTGAACGTGGTCAGCGGACTTCGTGCAGATCTCCACTCCGAATACGGAGGTCGCATCAGTCCAAAGATCTCTGCTCAATACAAGTTTTCCAAAGCTTTTTCTGCTCAGGCCTCTATCGGGTCGGGATTCAAAGCGCCGGATTTCAGGCAGCTATTGCTCAACTTTAATAATGCTGCTGCTGGATATTATGTGTTCGGATCATTACTCGCCGAAGACGGGATAGCAAATCTGCAATCGCAAGGCTTGGTTTCTCAAGTATTGATCCGACCTGAGTCTCTGGGAGAGTTAAAAGCTGAAACCTCCTGGGCGATAAACGGTGGTTTTCGCTGGAATCCAGATCCTAGACTGAAGATTCAAGTGAATGCCTTCCGAAATCAGATCGGAAATCTCATCGAAACCGCTCCTATCGCCCGATTGACTTCAGGCCAAAATGTATTTTCTTATTTCAACGTACAGTCTGTAATCACGCAGGGTGTAGAAATAGACCTTGGCTATACTTTCCGGGAAAACATCCGTTTCAGCGCCGGATATGCATTTTTGGACACCCGCGATCTGGACGCATTGGAGCAAATCGATGGCGGACAAGTATTCAAAAGAAACGAGCAAAATATCACTTCGCTAGTCACTCGATCTGACTATGGGGGACTTTTCAACCGAAGCCGCCATAGTGGAAATCTCAAAATCAGCTACCAAGAATATCACACAGGCATCAACTTTTCGTTGCGAGGAATCTACCGAGGTAGATTTGGCTTTGGCGACCTCAACGGAAACCTGATTCTCGACGATGACTCCGAATACGCCGATGGCTGGATGAGTATGAACTTCACCGCGTCCAAGCAATTCAATAATGGAATATTCTTGGAGCTTGGCGGTACCAATCTCTTAAATACATCTACTCCCAATCAACCAAATAACCCCGGTAGAATGCTCTTTGCCGGAATTCAAGTGCCTCTTTTCAATAAATAAAATTCAATTTAAATTCTAAAAAACCAATGAAAACTACTCTAAAAACCCTCTTAATCCCTGTGCTTACGATAGCGCTATTTTCTTGCAATGACGCCAAAGAAACGGAACCGATCGTGCCTTTAGAAGCTATCCTTGTGGAAGATTTGGCTGCACCAAATGATGTAATTAACCGTGCAACCGGCCAAGTCATTGAAACGCGTCCTTTTCAACATTTCAGTTTGGAGCAAAACCAAATTGTCTCCGAAAGTGAAGATTGGGATATGGCTTTCAAAGGGACGACCATTCGAGTAAATAGTGATAAAGGCGTAAGTGCTGCCATCGTGACCGGAATATTTGACCAAATCGATGTAGTCCCCGCTTCAGCCACTTTTGCGCAAGACACCGCGTCTGAGTTTGCTATCCCTACCGGAGGCGGCAAGGGTTGGTACAATTATAATCCTGCGGCAAACACGATCACCCCAATTCCGGGTCGGGTGCTGTTAGTAAAAACAAGCGCTGGAAACTATACCAAGATCGAAATCCTGAGCTACTACAAAGGAAACCCTCCTGCGGCAAGTATCGATCCTTTCACTACTCCAAGTGCTCACTACACTTTCAGATATATTTTACAGCCTGATGGAACACAAAAATTCTAAGACTTTCAGCGCTCAGAAATAGTAGGATAAATAGAAAAGAAGGCTTCGGCCTTCTTTTTTTTAGTCTAAGACCCTTCGGGCGAATAAAAATGCTTTGGACCAATAGCGATTGCTGAGGTAATCTTCAGATACCCCCAGAGAAGTGGAAGAATGGATAAATCGGATATCGCCTTTCGAAGCTTCGGTCACGATTCCCGAGTGTGTCACTAGCTTCCGCTTACGGCCGGTAGCGAAGAAAAGCAAGTCACCGGGTTTGATTTCATTTGATTTGATACTTTTCCCCATTTTGCTCTGATCAGTGGAAATACGGGGCATTGTGATCCCCACCGCATAGAACGAGTGGTAGACCAACGCTGAACAATCTATCCCTGATCGGGTAGTACCACCATAGCGATAAGGTGTTCCCTGATAGGACTTGGCCGTAGAAATCACAGTGAAAATAGGATTCTCTTTCCCGATCTTTTTAGATTTACAGGATGCCGACAATCCAGCAATCACTAAAATAAGAAGGACAAGGCGAACAATTAGAAAGTTTCTTGGCACTTGAGTTGGTTTAATTTTTTCTGAAAATCAATTTTAAGGACCAAAACTTTCAGATGCAAATATTTTCGTTCGATAATTAAGATTCATTTAAACAGATAGAGCACCTTAAGTGATCTCAATCACTTAATAACTCTTTTGACTTTCATAAATTTACGTACCTAAAGTAAAAAAATAAGTTATGAATATTAAGCAGTTTTATGACGAAGGCCTAGCTCACGCCAGTTATGCCATTGAAAGCGAAGGAAAGATAGCGCTAGTGGATCCAGGACGCAATCCAAAGCAATATTACGATTATGAAAAAGCGAACAAAGCTAAAATTGTTGCAGTAATTGAAACTCATCCTCATGCAGATTTTGTCAGCTCTCATTTAGAATTTCATCAAAATGACAAAGCAAACATTTACGTCTCCAAGTTGGTAGGCGCAGACTATCCGCACCTAGCATTCGATGAAGGCGACTCTTTTCAATTGGGAAAAGTAAGTTTACACGCACTCCATACTCCTGGACACTCACCGGATTCGATCAGCATTTTACTCAAGGATGAAAATGGCAAAAAACACGCGTTGTTTTCTGGGGACACCTTATTCATAGGCGATGTGGGCAGACCGGATTTGAGGGAAAAGGCAGGAAATATGAAATCCCAGAGAATGGAATTGGCCAAGATGATGTACCACACAGTTCAGGATAAATTGAGACCACTTGAGGATCATGTCATCGTATTTCCTGCTCATGGTGCAGGCTCGCTATGCGGTAAAAACCTGAGCGATGCCAGACAGTCCACCATGGGAGAGCAAAAAATTTCTAACTTGGCATTTGGTGAAATGGATGAAAAAACGTTTGTAGATATACTGTTGGAAGGTCAGCCATACATTCCGAAATATTTTGGATATAATGTCGATATAAACAAAGAAGGTGCCCCGGCTTATAAAAA
>Ga0136560_1001540_pt1 | contig 11900 bp, 8 predicted proteins | sample AntRauMeHopE1497_FD_104925 | JGI IMG/M metagenome (GOLD analysis project Ga0136560, IMG submission 104925) | Saline lake microbial communities from Rauer Islands, Antarctica - Metagenome Hop E1 #497 | ecosystem: Environmental > Aquatic > Non-marine Saline and Alkaline > Saline | place...
CAAAATTCAGGTTTGGGTCTGGTCTTGATTTTCACTTATTTTGATGGATTGGGAGGCATGGCGATAATCACAGCTTGGTGGGGAATCTGGCATTTGATCTCAGGCATGACCCTAGCCACTCTCTGGAAACCAAAAGCCCACCCTTCAAAAATTGATTTGTAGTACATGAAAAACCTGCTGAACGCCTACATTCGATTTCTTTTAAAAATCTGCTTGCACGGGTATTTCAAAAAAATAAAAGTCGAGGGCTACGAAAATATTCCCAGAAACGTACCGGTGATCTTGGTAGCCAATCATCAAAATGCTTTGATCGATCCCTTCCTTTTGGCCACGCATTCAGCATTAAAGCCCTATTATCTCACCCGCGCTTCAGTATTTAAAAGTCCCATCGCTGCCCGTTTGCTTGATTTGATGCAAATGCTACCCGTTTATCGTATGCGTGATGGCTTTTCGACGATCCATCAAAATCAGCAGACATTCGATCAGACTTATGAGGTACTTCGCAAGAACGGGACAGTACTCGTTTTTGCCGAAGGCAATCATAGTCTGATCCGTAACCTCAGACCCTTGAGCAAGGGATTCACTCGGATGGCTTTTGGATTAAAGGAAAAGTATCCGGACCAAAATCCGGTTATCTTACCAGCTGCAGTGGATTACAGCGTGCATCGCAAATCCGGCGGTCGAGTAAGAATCATTTATGGAAAACCAATTCCAGTGGATATGCCGGATTCCAAATCAGGGCTTTTGACCAAATCTGTAGCGAAGGCACTCCAAAATCTGGTGGTAAATATTCCTAATGCAAATTATGACGATGACTTAAATCGATTAATTGAAAATAAGGTCGATCTCACCTCCAAAGCTGATGTCGATTTATTTCTACAGTCAGGATCAGTCCCAAATCCAATCTCAACAGGGAGCGGATTCAAGAATAAATTGATGAAAATCTTTCATTTTCCACTTTATTTCCTCTGGCTTTGGAAGAGTTCGAGCGTCAAGGACAAGGTTTTTGATAGCACTTGGAAGTTTTTGATTTGCTTTGTCTTTGGGCCGATTTGGTACTTATTATTGCTTTACATGGCTATCGATACTCCGCTTGGAAGTTGGGCTCTTGCTTTTCTGATCATGGCTTGGATCAGTCTACAGATGAATAGGAACCCTCAGGAATAATTCCTGAATACCAAATAATATTTGGCTAGTTTCCCTACCTTTGAGTTAGAATTTAACCCAAAAATAACTAGCTCATGTCAGAAGATTTTCTTCCTCTCAATGGTACAGATTACGTAGAAATGTATGTCGGCAACGCCAAGCAATCTGCATTGTACTACCAATATGTATTTGGATATGAATTGATCGCCTACTCAGGCCCTGAGACAGGCGTTCGTGATCGTGCCTCTTATGTATTGAAGCAAGATAAAATCAGATTGGTACTAACGTCTCCTATGCACCAGGATGGCCCTATTTCAGATCACCTGCGTAAGCATGGCGACGGTGTAAAAGTACTTGCGCTGTGGGTGGATGATGCTGAGAAATCTTGGAATGAAACCACTGGCAGAGGCGCTGAGTCTGCTGGAGAACCAAAAGTCATTTCGGATAAATATGGGGAGGTAAAAGTGGCTTCGATCAAGACCTATGGAGATACAATTCATACGTTTGTCGAGCGAAAAAATTACACTGGCGTATTCCTTCCGGGCTATATGCCAAGAAAAAGCTCCTATATTCCTACCCCGATTGGACTGATGTATATCGATCACTGCGTGGGTAATGTGGCGCTGGGAGAAATGGACAAGTGGGTTGAATTCTACGAAAATGTAATGGGATTCAAGCTTTTGATCACATTTGACGACAAAGATATTTCGACTGAATATTCTGCACTAATGTCCAAAGTCGTTTCAAATGGAAATGGCTATGTAAAATTCCCTATCAATGAACCTGCAGAAGGCAAAAAGAAATCACAGATTGAAGAATACCTGGATTTCTACAATGGTCCGGGAGTGCAGCATATGGCTATCGCTACCGATGACATTATTCATACCGTTGGCGAATTGAGAAAGCGAGGAATGGAATTTTTGGAAGTGCCGGCGTCGTACTATGATGATTTGCTGGATCGTGTTGGGAAGATCGATGAGGATCTGACTCCGCTAAAAAATCTGAATATTCTTGTCGATCGAGATGAGGAAGGATATTTATTGCAAATATTTACCAAACCGATACAAGATCGCCCAACGCTGTTTTTCGAAATTATTCAGCGCAAAGGAGCCAAATCTTTTGGAAAGGGAAATTTCAAAGCACTATTCGAAGCTATAGAGCGAGAGCAGGAACTCAGAGGAAATCTTTAAATTTAAAAACCGGTCTTAGATCGGTTTTTTTTGGGCTATAATTTTTCACTTTTTGATTCAATCTTCAACTCAGAGACCACTCGATTCTTTCACGTCCAATACAATAAAAGGCGGGATATTTTTTGGTAGACGAATTCGATAAGGGCGATAGCGTAACCTTCGTTTCTTCGGCACCCAATACTTGGAAAGGATCTATAATGATTTTTATAAAAGAACAAGTCGCCGAAGCCTCCCGAGAGTAAGGTGATAGCACTATTATCACGCAAAACCCAATATCGGAACAGCTACACTTCTCACCAAACAAGGGGAATCAGTTGCGAAAAGCTGCAAAATTGATTCAGGCTCCTCATTCCATTTAAATTTGGATCTCGATTGGTAGGTGGAATATCTAATTCTAACATAATATGGTTTTACCTTCCGAGCTGCCTGACGATCTGGTATATATCCGCGACATCAATCCAGGCTATACCAGAACAAAAAAAAAGGACAAATTTCACTATTTCGATCAATCAGGAAAACCAATAACCGACCCGTCCAAGCTAGATAGGATCAATGCATTGGTCATACCACCAGCTTGGAAATCCGTCTGGATAAGCCCAAAAAAAAATTCGTATCTCCAAGCGACTGGGTTGGATGATAAGAACCGGAAACAGTATCGGTATCACACTAATTGGTCAACTTATTCGCAGAAATTAAAGTATGACCAGCTTCACAGCTTTGGACTTTTCTTGCCCAATTTGAGGAAACGATACAATACTGATCTTGGCAAGAGAGGTTGGCCTAAAGAGAAAGTCTTGGCTCTTGCCGTGGCAGTGCTTGACGATCTATTCTTACGAATCGGCAATAGCCAATACACTGAGAAAAACAATACTTATGGCCTCACTACCCTCCGAAGAAGGCATATTGGCATCAATGGCAAAGCGATGGAACTAAAATATACCGGTAAAAGTGGAGTTTCCAGAATGATCAATCTTACTGACAAAAGACTTGTCCGACTCTTAAAAGGATGCTCACAACTCCCAGGTTATGAAATTTTTCGATATCAGGAAGATGGGAAATGGTATACAGTTGATTCTTCAGAAATCAATGAATATATCAATGTAGACAAAGCAGCCAACCATTATTTCACTGCAAAATATTTCCGCACTTGGGGCGCCAATTCGCTTTGCATTAAGAATAAGCGTGAAGCGCTCGAATCCGTGAAAAATACTCGGAAAAAACCGGAAACTGCTTTAATCAGAAGTATTGCAAAAAAAATGGGACATACTGTATCTACCTGTAAAAGCCACTATTTACATCCCGAAGTGATTGGCTTTTGCATGGAAAATAACTGTGATTCACTGAGAATACCCAAATCGATAGCTGAAAATGATTACAAACCAGAAGAAAAGACACTGATGACTATATTGAAAAAGATAGTGAAAGAATAAGGTCAGAGTTGAGTTTTATTCATCCATAGCACTCCATGGCATGATCATTTCACCTATTTCAAGAAATCTATTGAATCATTATGACTTTAGCAGAGATATTTGGCTTTGAAACCAGTAAAATTTTAGGAACAATTACGGAAAAGCTTGAAAGCTGGTTTAATATTATAGTGAGTAATTTACCGAATCTTGTTTTGGCAATTATAGTAATACTACTTGCCTTCTTTACGGCAAAATTTGCAAAGCGAATCGCCAATCGATACATTCAGAAGCTGGGGACCAGTCTAACCATCAGTCAATTTTTAAGTCAGCTGATATTCATGGCAATATTAGTATTTGGAATTATGCTTGCGCTCTCGGTTATGGATCTAACCAAGACCGTTTCTTCGATTCTTGCTGGTCTGGGAATAGTTGGTTTAGCTTTGGGTTTTGCGTTTCAGGATACCGCTGCGAATTTTATGTCTGGGGTGTATATCACCTTTTCACAGCCTTATCGATTAGGAGATATTATCCAGACCAAAGATGGCCGTGAAGGATCTGTTATTAACATTGATCTTCGAGTTACCAAAGTACTGACCTACAACGGTCTAGTGGTGCACGTCCCAAATCGGTATTTGTTTCAGGAGTCCTTCATCAATTATACTGAAAATCAAAAAAGGCGAGTGCAGATTGCTTGTGGGGTCAGCTATGGGGAAGACTTAGAACATGTCGAACGAGTTGCTCTCGAAGCGATGAGAGGATTGACTACCCGTATCCAAGAAGAGGAGCCTACCCTATTCTGGACAGAATTTGGCGATAGCTCCATTAATTTTACCGTGAATATCTGGGGCCATTTCAAGCAGGGGCAGTTGGACTTTATACCAGTAAGAAATGAAGCCATAAAATCTCTCAAAAAGGCTTTTGATGCTGAGGGAATTATGATTCCATTTCCAATTCGTACTCTGGATTTTGGTATCAAAGGCGGAGTCAAACTTCAGGAAGAAATGTCTAAAGTCGATTTCTCCTCCAATCCCAAATCTAATTAATTAAGCATCACAACCGAATGTCCGAATATAAAAAGTTTAATATCAAGGATTTTCCAAAACTCCTAAAACAGAGTTTTTCGCAATGGAATAAACATGACCCCTGGCGAATGAGTGCAATTGTGGCGTATTACGCTTTACTTTCTCTACCCGCACTGATGGTAATCGTAGTGAATACTGTCGGAGCAATCTGGGGAAAGGATATCGTCGAGGGCAGGCTTACGAGTCAGATTTCCTCAGCCCTTGGAGCCGATGCGGCAGAATACATCCGAGAGATCATCACGCAGACTCAAACAGGAGGAAATTCCTTTGTTGCTTCAGCGATAGGAATCGGCGTTTTGATTTTTGGAGCTACCGGAGTCTTTTTTCATCTAAAGATCTCTATGAATGAAATCTGGGAAATTAAACTCATTAAAGAACTTTCATTCAAGCGAATATTGCTTGATCGACTAATAAGCTTGGGATTCGTCCTAGTGCTGGGATTTCTTCTCTTGATTAGCTTTCTACTTACCGCAATCCTTTCTTTCTTCAGTGACTTTATCAAGACAATTCTACCTGATTTTGTAGTATATGTGGCATATGTGTTCGATATCATTCTCTCTTTCGGAGTGATTTCAATGCTGTTTGCCTTGATATTCATGTATCTACCTGATGCAAAAATCAAATGGAAAACGGTCACTATGGGAGCTGTGCTCACCGCATTCCTGTTTGTCATCGCCAAATATTTATTGGGATATTACTTCTCCATCGCAGAGCCTGGCTCTACCTATGGCGCAGCAGGATCAGTCATCTTGGTTTTACTTTGGGTATATTATTCTTGTTTGATCTTTTTCTTCGGTGCCAATTTTACCAGAGTATTTTCAATCCAATACGGCGAAGGAATTATTCCAAATGAGAATTACTCCAGAGTGCGAAAGAAAGATGTGTTTATCGATCAGATTAGTAGATCTACTGATGCAGATTCCTTAGATCGAGAATGATAAGCCACTCATAGCGATGCTAAAGTTCATAAATTTTCATCAGTCATAATTCTATTCTTTCAAAAGACACTTACTTCCAATAATTATTCTTGGGACAGTTTTTGGTTTGATAGGATTGGACATTACAAGAGCCATCTTTACATAAAACACAAGAACCTAAACTCAATAATCATGAGTAAACTTTAAGATATAAGAGTCGCAATTTTAGCCACTACGGATTTGAAGAACCTGAACTAGTAGAACCCAAAAAAGCACTTGAAAAACAAGGCGCCGAATGCTATATCATATCATCGGCGCATAGAAGTATAAAATATTGGAAAGATGTAAGCTGGAGCGAAGATTTCAAAGTTGACAGGCGGATTAGATCAAGTCAATTCGACTGATTTTGATGCACTTTTGATTTCTGCAGGTGTGTTCAATCCTGATAAACTGAGAATAGATATGACCTCGGTGAGATTCGTGAAGAGTTTATTTGAAGGGCACGAGCTAATTGCAGCTATCTACCATGGACCTCAAATGCTCATAGAAGCAGAAGTAGTGAATGGTCCTACGCTGACTTCTTTTCCTTCCTTAGCAAATGATTTGAAAAATGCAGGTGCAAAATGGCTGGATGAAGCCGTAGTCACTGATCAAGGACGGGTCACTTCAAGAAGTCCGAAAGACTTGGCAGATTTCAATACCAAAATCGTGGAGAATTTCAGAGAAGGAAAACACGCTGGACAAACCACCTAATCAAAAAGCCCGAATCTGAATGGATTCGGGCTTTTCTGATTTTTGAAATTTGCTATTTGTAAAGTTCTGAATGAGTTTTCCTTAAGAACTGCCCGTCGTACTTAAAGATTTTCCGATCATAAGTCATCAAACCATTCGTCTCTACTTCCACGTCCGTCGTCTGAGTATACACCGCAGCTGCTAATCCAAGCGGAATCAATTTTTTAAGATCCACCATCAATTTTTCGTAACGTTTTTGGAGATCCTCCCGATTAGTAAAGCTTTGATATCCCCAATTATCCTTGTTCAGCCATGTGTGACCCTCAACCGGCAACCCCAGTCCACCAAATTCACCCAATACCATCAGGTCAGTCTTGCCATACGTGGCAGGATCGGGCATCACAGGATCCGGATAATTATGAAGGTCCAAAATATCTCCTAAGACATCCGTCCCATTCATTTCAAAATTGCCGCCACTTGCCGAATTAATCAGTCTTGTTGAATCCAAACTACTCGTCAAATCCACAATCTCGGCAGTTTTGAACTGCCCCCAAGCCTCGTTGAAAGGTACCCATACCACGATTGAAGGAAAAAATTTAAACTCATTCATAATTTCCGTCCATTCAGTCTTGAAGATCTGCTCACTTTCAGCTGTCCTGTCTTTGTACATTCCACTACGAAAGATTCCCGGCCTTATCTCCCACTGATTGCCCATATCACCACTTGGCATATCTTGCCAGACTAGCATACCCAATTGGTCCGCATGGTAATACCACCTTGCAGGCTCAACCTTCACATGCTTTCGGATCATATTGAAGCCCATTTCCTTGGTTTTGACAATATCAAAAGCCAACGCTTCGTCAGTTGGTGCGGTATACAAGCCGTCAGGCCACCAACCTTGGTCAAGTGGCCCGTATTGGAACAGCGCCTCACCATTCAAATACATCCGTTGAAATCCGTCTGAATCCTTTGCCATCCGAATATCACGATAGGCTGTATAGGACGAGATCTGATCTATCACTTTTTTCCCTTGTAGCAGCGTCACTGTTACGTTGTATAGAAATGGACTTTCCGGGGACCAAGTTTTCGGATCTTTCAAGATCACAGTCTGAATCTCGGATATCAATTGAGTGCTGGTTTGGGTATCTTTTCCCCCTTCTGAAAGTGTGACTTGAAGACTCATTCCTTCGGTATTCCCAGAGACCTTCGGCATAAAAATCAAGCTTGCGTTATCCCAATCTGTCACTGAGTATATAGATTCTAGGTAGGTCTGCGGAACTGATTCCAGCCAGACGGTCTGCCAGATCCCAGTCACAGGAGTGTACCAGATACCTTTAGGATCTTTGACTTGCTTGCCTCGCGGCTGAGGACCCGAATCACTGGGATCCCAGACTCTTACTTTTATTTTTTGGGTGGTTCCTTTGCTCAAAAATGTAGTGATATCAAAGCTAAAACCATCGAATCCACCTTGATGCATCCCCACTCTTTGGTCATTGATCCAAACCTCTGATTCCCAATCTACTGCCCCAAAGTGAAGCAGAATCCTGTTTTTACCTTTATCCAAAAGCAAGTCAAATGATCGCTCATACCATAATTCAGATTCAGGACCTACCGTTTTTTGAACTCCGGATAATAGCGATTCCGCTGGAAATGGTACCGTTATTTTTCCCTGCTCTATAGATTCCGGTGTATCCCCTTTTGCTTGAATTGTATAGTTCCATTGTCCGTTAAGATTTTGCCACTGAGCCCTCACCATCTGAGGCCTAGGATATTCTGGCAATGGAGCTTCTGCATTTACTTGATCCGTCCAGTCTGTTTTGAGAATTGGTCCTTGAGCAAACCCCACTAAAGTCAGGGCTAAAAAATATAGGAGTAAGAGTAGTTTACGCATGGTCTTTTGGGCTAATAGTTTAATTTATTTGGTTCTACCCCTATATTAGTGGCACATATAGCTAATATTTGCCAAGACCATTAATAAAAAGTTTTCAGTAATCAGCTAGACACTTGATAGAGATTTCTTAAAATGATCCTTTCAGAGAACAACTATCATCTTATTTTTCTGCTTCCATTAAATTCGTGGTAGACCCATTTATTTAAAGTCAAACCAAAGAATCATTGAATATCCGGTATCTCCAAGGTGAGTTTTACCGGTCGCTTTTTGACCTTGAGGTCCCATTTCCTCTGCGTTGCGAAACTTAGTACCGATTGGAGTTATTTTATACAAGAAAGATAAGTCTCCTTTCGGCAATAATGGTTTTGTTCCAGGCGTAGAGAGCTCAGGCAATTCAGGATTAAATAGTCCAAGAAATAACCCAGGAGTCTCGGTGCGAATTTCTATCTCTCCTTCTTCAGTCTTCAAGTTGAGCGCATGGAAATTAGAGTGAAAACCTTTAAACTCCGGATAAATCAAATTCTCGAAACTGTACCCAGTCATGGTATTGTTATATTTCTTTTCCCAAAGCCCAAATTCAACACCTTTGAGTCGGTTTTGCCATACGCGGTAAGGTCCATTTCCAATCCACTGCGCACTGATTACTTTTTCCTCAGGATAGCTGAACCCAAGCCCAAGTAACTCCAAGTTTTTGCCGTTGAAGTTTGGGGCAGAGGATTCCATTTTCAAAAGACCATTGGTCATCACCGTCCAGGTAACTCTTGCGGGATAAGGCTTGAAATCTGATTGAATCTGAATGGAGCCATCCTTATTTCGCTTCCACGAAACTTCCGAGACGGTAGATTCAACACCTTCTACTTCTTCCATTTGAACTAGCGAAATCAAATCTCGATGAACTCTCACCAACTGAAGATTCCCAAATTTCTTTCCAAAGAAGTATATTTTTTCACCTACAGCAATTTGCAAGTCCGTGGTCGTCTCTCTAACTACAATTTGTTGATCTTCCAAGATTGGATCATTTTGGAAGTAGCTTTTAATTCCCTTTTCGGGTGTCCTTATCGCTTTCGACCAAGTGTAAAGCTCCTCTCCGTTAATTCCGATGGCAGTAATTTTCAGCAAGTCCCCAGCTTCCCATTGATCAGGAAGGTTAAGATCGACGATTTTGGTTTCCCCCGGCAGTGCTTCGGGGAGACTCACTGTCCCAGAATTCAAAACCTTCAAATTTTTCCAGCCAACAATAGACTCAATCGACCAATTGAGCTTGGTCTGATCCAGATTTGAATAAAGATATTTATTGGTGATTCTGATCTTTCCATCGAAATCAGGAGAAAGAACGAAAGGCTCAATCTGCACTGGAGACCAAATGGATTTGATCGTATAAAAGCTTCCTTCTTTTTCACGGTATGGACCCAAAATCCCATCAGGCGCATGATTACCATCGGCATCATGGATATTGCCCGAGTCCTCTCGCAATATCGCTTCATCTGCAAAAACCCAAAGGAAACCGCCTGCTCCTAATGGATTGGAAGTATAGCTTTGCCAAAAGTCCTCCAGTCCTGCCCCGAGTCCACCATCGTAGAGACCATGAAGCAACTCAGTGGGTAAAAAGACATCTTGACCTTTGGTCAATCGGTTGACACCGAGATCATAAATGGGATAGTGGTGCGTATCCACACCATTTCGCTGTAGCCAAGGATAGAGAATTGGCCGCTTTTGAATGTCAAATTGATGGAAATATTTTTCATTGGCAAAGTTCCAGCCTCCTTCATTTCCATGATTCCAGATCACAACTGAAGGATGATTCGCGTCTTTAAGAATTGTTTCCTGTATCAGTTTAGGTCCCACGATAGTATCATAGCCATCTTGCCAACCTGTCACTTCATCCAAGACAAATAGCCCAAGTGAATCCGTTAATTCCAAAAATCGCTTGTCAGGGACATAATGAGACATTCGGACAGCATTCATGTTCATCTCCTTCATCAACGCGATGTCTTCCAAATGATTTTTCTCTGATAATGCTCTGCCAGTGGTCGGATAGGAAGAGTGGCGATTTACGCCTTTGAAGATTACTTTGACGTCATTGATATAGAAGCCGTCATTTTCGCGAAGCGCTACGGTACGAAACCCGATTCGTTGCGTTTGCTCAAAAAGGATCTTCCCATTTTGAATGATCGAAAATCGGGCATCATAGAGATATGGAGTCTCGGGGTTCCAAGCGTTGATTTGATTAAATTGACTATTGACCCAGATTGAGTCAGAACTGATGGCTTGGGTCTGAGATTCAATAAGTTTAGAATTGCCCTGCTCATATAAGTCAATTTTGACTTGAGCAGATTTGGGGATTTCACTTAATGTGAATAAAGTCCGCATAGAGCCATCAGCTTGAGGATCAACAGCGATTCGGGTAAAATGAAACTTGGGTAAAACTTCCAAAAATACGGGTCGGAATATCCCTCCAAAAATCCAGAAATCTGCTTGGCGCTCTGCTTTGTTGACAGATTCGTTGGCAGAATGCTTTTTAACAGTCACTTCAATTAGATTATCTTTTTTGTAATTCAGAAAATCTGTGATGTCATACGAAAATCTATAAAAGCCTCCTTGATGAACAGGACCTACAATTTCACCGTTAATCGTCACCTCTGCATCGGTCATTACTCCGTCAAAAACCAATCGAATCACCTTACCTTTCCAGTCTGATTTCGACTCAAAAGTCCTTTTGTAATACCCGATTTCCTTTCCCAATATCCGATCAGCCTCACGATGATCGTGACCATAGTTGAATGTGCCAAAGCCTTCCATCTCCCAATTGGATGGAACCTTTATTTTAGACCATTCGCCGCTATTTCTGCCTGCGGAAACCTTAAAATCCCATATCACGGCACGATCGTAGTCTTGACCACTGAGATAGATACGCTGATAGGAATTTGATTCCTGACCAAAAGAAAAACTGATGCAGACTAAAAAAAGGGCGGCGAAAAGGCCTATTCGGAGAAAATATTTCTTCATAAATAGCAGCTGAGTGAGATATGTTTGTTTAAAAATAGGTCAAAGTCTGTGGGATAAAAATATTTTTAACACAAAGTGATCAAATGGGACTAACAAAAATTTCTCGATTCATTTATAGTATCCGAATGGCATTTTTTAACAAATTACATATCTTAGACCCATACAGAAATTTTTGAAATATGACTTCAATAGACCCTTCCATCCGTGCAAAAGCCGAGTCGTGGCTTACCGGTAATGTAGATGAACAGACAAAATCAACCATCAAAGCGCTACTCAAAGAAAACCCAACGGAGCTTATCGATTCCTTTTATCGAGATCTGGAATTTGGAACAGGGGGACTGCGTGGACTAATGGGCGTAGGCACCAACCGCATAAATGTCTATACCATCGGAATGGCAACGCAAGGCTTGGCTAACTACCTTCTCAAGTGCTTTCCTGATGAAACAATCAAGGTAGCCATCACCCACGACAGCAGAATTAACAATACGCTTTTTGCGACCACGACTGCTAATGTATTGACTGCAAAC
>Ga0136560_1001541_pt1 | contig 11896 bp, 4 predicted proteins | sample AntRauMeHopE1497_FD_104925 | JGI IMG/M metagenome (GOLD analysis project Ga0136560, IMG submission 104925) | Saline lake microbial communities from Rauer Islands, Antarctica - Metagenome Hop E1 #497 | ecosystem: Environmental > Aquatic > Non-marine Saline and Alkaline > Saline | place...
ACGCCGTGGTTGAGTTCGGACTCCGCCCCCGAAAACAGCCACCGGCACCCCCCCACGTGAGTTGCGTCAAGCCTCACGGCTGCGACACAGGCGGCATACTCACCGCTTCGAGACCGCCGGCCTCGTCGTCCGACACTCCATCGTCGGCGAATGTGCCAATCAGCATGTCGGCAAGCGCCTCATCGTCGTCTGCGCGGCTGTCGGACGCCATGGAGCGCACCAGGGCCTGGCAGCCGTGCCCTTGGGCGGCCTCGGGTGCTCCGATTCGGGCACGTCGCTGTTGACGGGCGAGAGTGTCTGGATCCAGCCACGATTTTCGGCTGCCCTGCCCCGCCCCCGCGTTGCTCGAGCCGGGCCACTCCGCAGCCTGCTGCGCTCCGGTTCAGGCCAGCGATGCGAGTCCCGGCTCTCACCATCCTGATTGCGGCGCTATGCGTCGCTGCAACCGGCGCCCTGGCCGAAGCTGAGGGCCAGAACGAGATGGACAAGGTGAGAATGGTTCCCGCCGCGGCGGCAGCCTTTGTGCTCGGAGCGGTGTCCCCTGGCGCGCGCCTGGCAAGGGTCAGAGGACCGCATGGTGACCTGCCAGCGCTCGGGGGAACAGGGGTTGCCGCGGGGGCAGTCCACGTTGCTGCCGCTTCTGCCCCCGCCCCCTGATCGCAGCCGGTGACGTTCAAGGCGGCAAGCGCCGTCCTCAAGGCGCCCGTTCACACGTGAGAGCCGGATGCCGGGCGAGTGGGCACAAGCCCCGCGTGGCGCAGTCACACAGTTGGCGGCGCATCTTGTCCCCGCCACTGCGGTCGTCGTGGACGGTGCCCGGGTCGTGCGAGCTTGGCTTGGTACAAGCCGCAGTATGCGTGCTGGGCCGCGCAGCCCGCTGCGCGGCCGGGCCGGGGGTTGCCGTGGCACTGCGGCGCGCCGACGCCCCGAGCAGCGCCCAAGATTGCTCCCCCGCCTCCGTCACGCGTCGCTGCCCTCTCGCAGCTGCGTGATCAAGTACTATCCCGGCCTGAAGCAGTTTGTCAGGGATCGCGCGCCCGACTTCAAGAAGGGCCGCCTTGACGTGCAGGCCTACAGCCAGCCGCCGAACTTCAACCTCTACTCCGCCGACGGCGAGCACTCGGAGCGGATCGAGGTGCACAACGACGCCACGTCGGAGGAGATCGAGGCGATGCTGGCACGCTGGGGCGTGTCCCCCGGAGACGGCGGGCAGGACCCGACGGACGTCAATGAGTGCGGCATGGACGACCTGTGAGCGGTCCCGGGCTGGTGTGCATGAACGATGGGGCGATGAGGCTGCGTGTCACGTGCGTGCACGCGTCGCGGCACGCTAGGCAACCGCGGAGCGCGCTGGGTTTTCGCTCGGGCTGGCCGCAGCACCGCCGCCCGCACGATGAGGCAGCCAAAGGCCACGGTCAGTGCGGCATGCGGGTTGGGGCCCGACGGGAACCCGCGCGTGCTCCGGCCGGGGAAGACCGCAGGCAGAGCGCTTGACGCCCGTTTTTTGCGGCTGTTCCCGGCCGGCGCCCACCGCCACAGCGTCACTGAACTCGCGGCCCCGTCAGCCTGTTGAACGTGTGCGCCAGTCATGGCAGTCGCGATGCATGCGGCACCCCGGCAGCCCCAACCCGCCATTGGCATGCGCCGCGAGGCGGAGGCCAAGCCCGCCAAGGCGCGCTCGCGCCGTGCTGAGCGCCTCGCCGCCATCAAGGTCCCGGCCGTCGTGGTGCACCGGAGACATTCGAGCAATGGCGAGCCGGTCGTGCGGACGTACGAGAAGCAGCACGAGCTCGGCAAGGTGAGCGCACGGTGCCGAGGCCGAATGGCTGCGAGCCACCGACCCGACGTTATTTCCCGTTCCTGCCCATGGCGAGGCGTGCGCGCGCCACGTCGGCACCTTGCACTGCCTCTAGTAGCCTGCGATCCCTCTCGCTCCTGTTCGCTCCGTTTTGCAGGGCGGGTTTGCGCGCTGCTACCAGTTTCGGTGCGTGGAAAAGGGCGCCGACCTTGCTGGCAAGGTCGTGGCCAAATCCTCCCTCGTCAAGGACAGGGCACGCCTGAAGGTGAGTCGCAGTTGGCGCCTGAACCCATCCTGGCGTGCGCTCCGCCCGACGTGCCGCCCGGTTCGGGGCGGCTTTGGGACGAGGGGCTGGGCGCCATCCGCCGCCAAGCTCGTGCCCTCACGTCGTCCCGCACGCAGCTTCTGACCGAGATCCGGGTCCACCGTGCCATCTCACACCCCAACGTGGTCCGGTTCGACTCCTTCTTCGAGGACGAGAACAATGTCTACATGTTCATGGAGCTTTGCCCCAACGGCAGCCTGGCCGACATGGTGCGGGCCAGGGGTGCGCTGACCGAGCCCGAGGCGCGCGGCTTCATGGTGCAGCTGGTGCAGGCGTGCCGGTACCTGCACCACCACGGCATCATCCACAGGGACCTCAAGCTCGGCAACGTGTTCATCGCCGGGGACATGACGCTGCGCGTGGGGGACTTTGGCCTGGCGACGAAGCTGCTCAGCAGGGAGGAGCGCAAGCGCACGGTGTGCGGGACCCCGAACTACATCGCGCCCGAGGTGTTGGAGGCCGGGTCGGACGGGCACTCGCTGGAGGTCGACGTCTGGTCCCTCGGCGTCATCCTCTTCACGATGCTCGTCGGCCGCCCGCCCTTCGAGACCAAGGACGTCAAGCAGACCTACGCCCTCATCCGCCGGGCCTCCTTCGCCTTCCCCGCCGGAGCCGCCGCCAGCCCCCAGGCCCGCGACCTGGTCCGCTCCATGCTCAGCGTCGACCCCTCCCGCCGCCCCAGCCTCGCCGCCGTCCTCACTCACCCCTTCTTCACCGGGCCGGCGGCCTTTATCCCCGCCGCCCTCCCCTCCTCGGCCACCTCGGTGCCGCCCTTCCTCACCGCCGCCGCCCTCGTGCCCGGCCGCTCCGTCATCGAGGCGACGCTCGCCGCGGCCCCCGGCGGCCTCCGCCGCAGGATCCGCATGACGGGGCCCGGCACCGAGCGCCCCGACGAGGCGCCCGCGCCAAAGCTCGCCGCCGCCCCACCCCCCGCCGTCGCCGCCGCCGATGTCCGCCGCCGCTTCGTCGCCAAGGCCGCGGGAGCGCCGTCCTCGTCCTCGGCGGCCGCCCCCGCCGCGCCCAGGCGCGTCGCCCTCTCGGTCATGGGCGGGAACCGCGGCGCACCCGGAGCCGGGCTCGGCAAGCCGGCGGCCCGCCGGCCGCTCGCGGCCCCGCCGGCGCTGCCCTCCTCCTCCGGCGCGCAGGCAGGCGCCTCGTCCTCCTCGTCCGCCGCGGCCGGGAACCGCAGCCCCGGCCACGCCGGGCCGTCCACCGCGAGCGCCGCCGCGCCGCCTCGCGCCGCCCCGCGCGGGCTCGCCGCGCTCAGCGCCGGGGCCGGCCACACCGTTCGCTTCGGCAAGACCGGCTACGGCCCGGAGCCCGCACCCACCATCGTGGCATTCGTCGACGACGAGCTGCGCGACGATGCAGGCGCCCGTGCGGACAACGGCGCGGCCAGGGAGGACGACGTCGCGTCGGTGGACGGCAGCGACGCCGGCATTGGCGCCGCGGCGGAGGAGGACGAGGACGATGTGGACATGGGCGAGGAGTGTGCCGACGCGCCGCTGGCGAGGTCCACGGGACTGGCCCCGCCTCCCCGGGCGGCGTCGGTCACCCCGTCTGTGGCGGCTGCGAGGGGTGCGCGGGAGCCCGGCACCCTGGCCCGCGTCGTGTCGGCGCTGCAGCGGTCGCTTGACCCGAGCGCGCCCTCGGCGCAGGAGGCGTCGGCCGGCAAAGCGCCGGCGGCCTCCGCCGCGCCCCGCGGGGCGTCGTCGTCCTCCTCCTCCTCCTCCCCTCAGGTCGGGGCGGGGGTTGCCGTGCCCGAGGTCTGGGTCGTGAAGTGGGTGGACTACACGTCCAAGTACGGCCTGGGCTTCCTCCTCTCGGACGGCAGCGTCGGCGTCCACTTCATGGACCTGTCCAAGATCGTCACCGCGTCGGACGGGCACGCCTTCGAGTACTGCCCCGCCCTGCCCCACGAGGACCGGCCCCGGGACCCGTCCACGGGCCGCCGGGTCTCCCCCGTGGAGCGGCACACCACGTCTGACTACCCCGAGTCGCTCAAGAAGAAGGTCACCCTGCTGCTCCACTTCCGCAAGTACCTGCTGGAGCACTGGCAGCGCGCCGTGGACGACGGCTCGGCGCTGCAGGAGGAGGTCGCCTCCATCGCCGCCGGGAGCGCGGGCCGCGGCCTGGTGTACCTCCGCAAGTGGCTGCGCACGGAGCACGCGGCGGTGTTCCGTCTCTCGGACCGCACGGTGCAGGCCTGCTTCTTCGACGGGTCCTCGGTCACGCTGAGCCCCGACGCGGCGGGGGCCATCTTCACCGACAAGCTCGGCCGCAGGAGCCGCCACGAGCTCGCCACGGTGGCGGAGCAGGGCGGGCCGTCGGTGGTGAAGCGCCTCCGGTACGTCAAGGACCTGCTCGCCAGCCTCGTCGCAGACGCCTGAGCTCCGCCCCTGCGTGGATGGGGCGGGCGTGACTGAGTGCGCCGCCGCGACCCGACCGTTCTTCAACGAGTGTGCATCAACCAAGTCTCTCCACGCGCGCACAGCGCGAAGGAGCGCCGGCGGGCCGTCGTCCTCTCCGCTCGCCTCACTCACGCGGCCGTGCCCAACACTCTTCGCTGCTTGGCAGCCTTGCCTTCTGCCTCCCGCTGCCTACTTTGCGGCCCTGCCCTTGGCCTCCTGCCGCCTGGAGCGCTCGTGGCTGACTCGCTCCTCGAGGCCCGACTCGACGAGCCTGAGGCGAGCCACGGTCACGGCCTGCGCCACGCGGTTGAGGCGCTTGTGAGCGGCGTCGAGGTCCAGGGCCGGCAGCTGGGTGAGCTTCACTCCCGCGTACTTCTCGCAGGCGTGCACCAGCGCCACGTCCCGCTCCGTGACGATGGACACGGCCCGGCCGCCGCGGCTCGCGCGCGCCGTGCGGCCGACTCGGTGCACGTAGTCCTCTGCCACTCGGGGCAGGTCCCAGTTGACCACCAGCCCCACCTCGGGGATGTCCAGGCCGCGGGCAGCCACGTCCGTGGCCACGAGGATGGGCACGAGGCCGGACCGGAACTTGGCCAGGGCGGCAAGGCGCTTGCGCTGGCCGGCCGCAGAGTGAAGCGCGTCGGTGATCCAGCCCAGCTCCCGCAGAGACTCGCTCACCAGCTGGCACTCCCGCACCGTGCCGCAGAACACGATGCAGGCCTTGGTGCGGAGCTGCACCCCCGACTCGTCGTCGTCCTCGCCGCCGGGTGCCGAGGCATCCGCCTGCTCCTCCTCGCTCCCGGCACCGTCGCTCCCTGCATCGTCGTCCTCGTCGCTCTCCTCGCCGTCCGACGACTCGTCCTCGTCGCTGCCGCTGCCGGCCTCAGGCCCGGCGGCCAGGCCATCCTCGTCCGCGTCCTCGTCGTCCGACCCGGCGACGAGCTCGCCCCCGGCCGCCTCGTCGTCGTCCTCGTCCTCGCCGTCGTCGCTTTCTTCCTCATCGTCGCGGCGCCGCGCCGCGGCGGCCTCCCGGGCCTTGCGCCCGTCCATAAACGTCGGCGCCCGCGCCGCCTCGGCCCTCTCCCGCCGCCTCGCCGCCGTCGCGACGCGCTCCTCCATCTCCTGCCTCGCCTTCCCGGCCGGCGTCCCCTCCTCGGGCTCGGGCCCGTGCATGAGGAGGAGCTGCTCGAACACGGCCATCTTGGCCGCCGACGGCGCCATCACGTACTGCTGCAGCAGCCTCGACGCCGTCTTCCGGTCGTCCGTCACGCACTCGGCCACGCGGAGCGTCGGCGCGCCGCCGTCCCGGACCAGCGGCATCCCCGACAGCGCGTTGAGCTCCGCGGCCTCGCGGGGCAGGCCCGAGGCCGTCGCTGTGAAGAGCAGGGTCTGCCGCCTCTCGGGGGCGGGGAGCGCGGCCACGATGGCGCTCAGGGCCGGGGCCATCGACGTCTCCAGCAGCCGGTCCGCCTCGTCCAGCACCAGGTACGCCACGCGGCGCACCGCGCGAGCCTCGTCGCTTCCCGGGCGGAGCAGCGACGCCAGCCGTCCCGGCGTGGCGACGATCACGTGAGGCCGGCGCCGCAGCGCCTCGGCCTGCTTCATGGCGTCCAGCCCGCCGACGATGACCTCCACCCGGATGCCGATGGGCGCGCCAAAGGCGCGGAACTGGTCCGCGACCTGCACCGCGAGCTCGCGAGACGGCTCCATGACCACCGCGCACACGCCAAAGGGGTCGCGCGAGAGCGCCCTCAGGATCGGGAGCGCGAATGCCGCCGTCTTGCCGCTCCCCGTTCGGGCGCTGGCGAGCACGTCGGAGCCACCGAGGATGAGGGGAATGGCCTGGCGCTGGACCGGCGTCGGCGAAAGGATGGCAAGCGCGGCCAGTGCCTCGTCCATCCACGCGTCCAGCCCCAGCTTCCTAAACTCGGACGCTCCAGACTGCCGCTTGGCGCTCGCACCGGGGCTCGTCCCGGCCGCCGGGTCCTCCGGCCGAGGACGCTTCGTTGCGCGCTTCGCGTCGCCCCCAGGCGCGCTTGCCGAGGCGCTGAACAGCGAAAGGCCGGCGCTGGCAGCAGCTGCCATCGCGGCTGATTGGGCCCGACCCGCTTCGAGAGTGCGGCCGCGATATGCGCGCCGGAGGCGGGCATGCCTCGACGGCTCTACATGAACAGGCCGCGGGGCGACTTGTGACACCTTACGGCGCGTGCCAACGGCCAGCGCTGCGCCACGCACGCATGCCAATCCTGGCCCACCCTATGCGGGGGTGTCGGGGTCGCTCCAGCGCCAGACGCGCACGGCCCCGTCGTCGCCGCACGAGGCGAGCAGCCGGCCGCCTCCCATGCTCCACGGACACCACGCGACACAGTTGGCGTCGCCGTCGTGCGCCCCCTCCTCGTGGTGGAGCGGGGAGAGGGAGCCCGCGCGGATCGCGCTGAAGCGGAGGCTGTCGTCGGCCCCGGCGGACGCCACCACGCCGCCGGACGGGCTCCACGCCACGGAGAGGCACGCCGCCCCGTGCCCGGACTCGAAGGTCCCGGCGCTCCTCCACTCCTTCGCGTCGACGCCGGCGTCTGCCGACGACGACGACGACGACGACGACGACGACGACGACGAGTCGGCCCCGGCCCGCGTCCACACCATGAGCCGTCCATCGTACCCCGCGGTCACGAGGGCGGCGCCGTCCGGGGCCGCGGCGGCCGACCACACGGTGCCTCCGTGGCCCTCGAGCACCTGCGCGCACGCCCAGTCCCCCGTCGTCGGGTCCTCCCGCCACACCCTCGCGGTGCTGTCGTAGCTGCAGCTGACCAGGTCCTGCGGCCCGCCGTCCGCCGCGCGGGGCAGCCACAGCACCGTCTTCACGTCCTGCGAGTGGCCGGTCAGCACCCCGGCGCACTCAAACTCCCCGTCCTCTTCCGCCTCCCACACCCACACGTTCTTGTCCCGCCCGCTGGTGGCGAGGTAGCCCCCGTCGTCGCTCCACGCCGCGCCCTTGACCTCGTTCTCGTGCCCCTGCAGGCTGGCCAGCGCCTCGAACGACGCCGGGGCGCCGGACTCCGCGGGCTCCCCTGCCGCGGGCCCACCCGAGCACCTCCAGATGGCGGTGTCCCCGTCGAACGACGTGGCCGCGAGGAGCTCGCCGCCGGGCGACCACGCCACCGACCTCACGGTGCGGGTGACAAAGCCGTCTAGCTTGCCCACGCACGACCACGAGCCGTCCGACCCGCACGACCAGACCCGCACCGTCTTGTCCGACGAGCACGACGCGAGAAGCTGCTTGGTGGGGTTCCACGCCACGCACCAAGCCGTGGCGTCGTGCTCGGCCAGCGACGCCACGAGCTCAAGCCGCCTCGGCTTTCCCGCTGACGCTGCCATTCACCAGTATCCGCCGCCCGGTGGGCGGTGTGCCGGCAAGCCGGTCCCGCGCGTCGAGGATGGCCCGGCCGGCCGAACCAGGGGCACGCGGACGGCTCTGCCAGGCCGGCTGGTTGCGTCTCTCATCAACTTTGCGCGGCCTGCCCGCGCGCTGTCGACTGGCGATAGGGCACCACGCACCGCGGACAGCCCGCTCATGTGGGCGGTCGCTGGTCGTGCGCCCCGCGAGGGCGCAGCTCGTCGCGTGGCTTCAGCAGCCGGCCGGGCAGCCAAGGGCACGCCGGCCGTGGCGCCCGTTCTCCCGGAGACGGCCGCCGGCGCGGGCCTCGCCCTGCGAGGCGCCCCTGCGCGTGGAATCCGCTCCACCGCAGCGGCCACGGACTCGGAGTACTGGCGGATCAACAGCCACAGCACCCCGCAGCACTGGTTCCCGCGCAAGTCCGCTGCCAGCGGCTGGGGGAACAACTACGTCGAGCCCAACGCCCCCGACGGGGGCCCGTACATCCCGCGCTCGATGGGTGACGAGCCGACCGGCGGATTCGGCACCGTGAGACCGCCAGCTGATGCCCGAGCCTCGAAGCCTCGATCGGCGCCCCGCCTTTGCCTTGCCCTGCGGCGCCCTGAACCGGGCCGGCACGCCGCGGCCGCCGTCAGCTTGAGCCGAGATGGCGTTACCCGCCGACTGCGCGGTGCTGGGCTCCCGGGAGGTGCCGGGGCAGCGCGCGGCGCCCGTGCGTGTAGGCTCGGCCGGCCATGACGCCAGCATCGTCGTCAGTGCGCCCCAGCCCGCGGTGCGCCGTCCGCCGCGGTGCTTGCCGGGGCGTGATGGCGCCCGTCCCTGCGGCAGCTGCCGGCGCCTCGAGCGCCCGGCTGGGGCGCCCGGGCGCCGGCGGCTGCGCGCAGCCCTATGTCGCCGTCCTTCGCGTCCGCTCGCAGCGCCCGCCGAGCTGCCCGCGACCACCTCCCCGCCGCCCTCGCTCGACGATCCCCCGCAGATCCCCCGCTCTGAGGACTCGCACCTGCTTTCGCGCCACAGCGAGGGCCTGCGCATCATTTACCTCAGCAAGCCGCGCTCCCTCAACTCGCTCGACGCCGACACCGTCACGAGGCTGCGCCGGCGCCTCGAGGCGCTCGACACCAACCCCGCGGTTTCCTCCGTCGTGATCAAGGGCACCGAGGACCGCGTGTTCTGCACCGGCACCGACTACAAGTCCTTCTGGCAGGCCGCCCGCGGCGACCGCGCCGAGCGCCGCCGCGTGCTCGAGTACATGCGCGAGGAGTACGCCCTCCAGTGGCTCGTCCACACCATGACCAAGCCGGTCATGGTCGTGGGCCACGGCGTGACGTCCTCGACCGGCTTTTCGCTCGCGGCCAACGCCGGCTTCGGCTACGCCACGCCCAGCACCAAGGTCATCATCCCGGAGGCGTCCATGGGCCTTGTCCCCTCGGGCGGCGCGGCGTACCACCTCGCGCGCACCCGCTCCGGCGTCGGCATGTTCGCCGCGCTGACCTCCCTGCCCGTGGACGGCGAGCTAGCCTACTGGGGCGGCCTCCTCCCCTACGCCACCACGTCGGACATCGTCGAGGGCCTCGTCCCCGACGTCGCCGGCCGCCTGGGCAACGCCCCGCTGCGGTCCGCGGACCTGTGGGCGGACCCGCAGTACCGGAAGACCCTGGCCATCATGCGGGCCGGCCTCCCCGAGGAGAAGGCCGAGTGGCTCGCCTCCGTCGCGGAGCAGGCGACGGACCCCATCGCCTTCGACCGCCTGGTGGACCTCGAGATGTGGCACAAGGCGCTCAAGGCCGGCCGCCCCGACATCGCCAACGACATCGCCGAGGGCGCGATGGAGGGCGAGGAGCCCGACTACGAGGGGCTCTACCCCATCAACATGGACGACCCGGAGGACGCCGCCCTCATCACCGGCATGGGCGTCGACTGGTTCGAGTCCCGCGAGGCCCTGGGCTTCGACGGCGTCGCCACGCCGGCGGAGCCCTTCGAGGCCGCGGCCCACGCGGAGTCGGGCACCACCGCGGCGTCCCTCGCCGCCCAGTGGGGCGCCGTCCCCGCCGCCCCGTCCCGTGAGGCGCTCTTCCAGCTCCGTGCCATCGAGCGCTGCTTCGGCGGCCACGTCGGCAAGGGGGACCCCGTCCTCGTCATGCGCGACGACGTCAGGCCCGCCCGCGGCGGCGGCTCCTTCCTCCAGCCGCCCCCCGACGCCGCCCGCGAGGCCCTCGACGCCGCCTCGTCGGCCCGCCTCCGCGCCGCCACCGACGCCGAGCTCTTCGACAGCGACGCCGGCAGGCGCATGGGCCTCGCTCACGGCGTCTCGCCCGCCGAGGAGTCCGTCCGCCGCCGCTGGCGCGCCGTCGCCGACCGCTCCGCCCGGCCCGAGTACTGGCGCGAGCGCGCCGCCGCCCGCGCCGGCCTCACCGTCACCCCGCCCCGCCCCGACTCGGTGCGCCCCGGCGACCCGCACTCGGGCCTCGCGACGCTGTCCGGAACCCCGGCGCCGCCCCCCAAGGGCTGGGAGTCGGGCATCGGCGTGCTCGAGGGGAAGGCGCAGGGCAAGGCGACGGGCGTCCGCGCCGCCGTCCTCGCCGCGCACGAGGCCCTCGGTCTCCCCGCCCACCGCGTCACCAGCGCCGGCGCCGCCGAGGCCGACCCGTCGTCCGCCGAGGCCGCCCGCCGCGGCGAGGAGCTGCGCCTCCGCGGCACCGTCGACGCCGCCGTCCGCGCCGGCGTCCGCCAGGCCTGGCCCCTCGGCTGGCTCCCCGCCTCCACCGTGGCCGACTGCTGCGAGCGGGCGGGCGCGCCCACCGACGCCGACACCCGCGCCGTCGTCCGCTTCGCCACCGCCGTCGCCACCGCCCGCGTCCACGGCCAGCCCGACCTCGCCCTCGTCCCCCGGCAGCACTGGGACGCCCAGCGCGCCGAGGAGCTCCGCCGCCGCCTCGCCCCCGGCCGCATGTCCGACGCCCAGTGGGCCCGCCTCCAGGCCCAGTTCCCCTTCCTCGTCCAGCACCTCTTCGGCGCCGAGCCCAGGGACCTGGAGCTCGCCACCCAGCTCAAGGCGGCCGACGTCTTCGCCGGCAAGATCCTCACCGCGGGTGTCGAGGCCCGGGCGGAGGAGGGAGTCCGGTTCATGCTCGCAGAGGCGGAGCGCCGAGGCGTCCCCCTCCGCGGCGCCGCCGCCCACGCCGCCAAGGAGTTCGGCCTCGACGCCGGCATCGTCCCGCTCCACGGCCTCGACGGCGAGGCGCTCAACGCCGCCGCGGCCGCCGGGCCCGGCACCGCCACGGCCGCCGCCGCCGCCGGGGGCGGGTCCGCCGCGTCCGCGAGGCAGGCCGGCAGGGGCCCCGCCCCCGCCCCCCGCATCCACGAGACGGTCCGCAGCCTCCTCGGCGGCCGCGCCGCCGCCGCGGAGGACGCCGTCGACGCCGTCGGCAGCGCCGGCATGGGCCTCACCGCCGCCGAGCGGACCGAGCTCCTCGCCGCGCGCCACCGCCTCGCCTCCCTCCTCCACCGCGTCGACGCCGACCGCGCGCGAGAGGCCGTCGAGGCGCGCGCCCGCGGCGACGCCGAGGCCGCCATGCGCGACGACGCCGCCGCCGGCGCCCCCGCCGCCCTCTCCCCCGAGGAGATCGAAGCGCTCGAGGCCGCCGAGGCCGCCACGGCCAGGGACGCCCGGGGCCGCGCCATGCCCGGCCCCCTTTCCCCCGCGGACTTTGAGTCCGCCCTCGCCGAGGCCGCCGCCCTCCGCGACCGCCTCGCCCAGCTCAGCCGCAAGCAGGCCGCCGCCGTCCGCGTCCACCGCTCCGCCGTCCTCAACTCGGACGGCATCCTCGGCGCCTCGGGGCCAGAGGCCGATCCGGAGACGTCGGCCGCCGTCGCCGCCGCCGACCCGTCCGCCGCCGGCGAGGACTTCCTCCCCGCCGCCTCGGGCCGCGGCGCCAAGCCCTGGAGCGTCCGCCTCGCCGCCGCCGAGG
>Ga0136560_1001542_pt1 | contig 11895 bp, 5 predicted proteins | sample AntRauMeHopE1497_FD_104925 | JGI IMG/M metagenome (GOLD analysis project Ga0136560, IMG submission 104925) | Saline lake microbial communities from Rauer Islands, Antarctica - Metagenome Hop E1 #497 | ecosystem: Environmental > Aquatic > Non-marine Saline and Alkaline > Saline | place...
GCCTCGTGTCCTGGCCGGGTAAGACGGGGGCGGGGGCGGGGCCAGCCCGAGGTCGGCCGGGGAGAGGCGGCCTGACGTGCGGCGCGGCGCGTCGCTGGGGGCGCGGTGCGCCGCGTCGCTCAAGTCCCCGAGGGCAGCCGACCCCGTGTCGACGGCCGATGCAGCGGGGTCCCTGACTAGCGAGGCCAGCAGGGAGATGGATGCGAGCACGCGGTCCCGCGGAGCGTCGGGCGGCAGCGACATGGCCAGCTCGGCCAGGGACGCGGCAGCGGCGGCGGCAGCCTCCGTGTTCACCCCCGGCCGGGCGGCCGACGCCCCGAGCCTCCCGCCCGGCTGACCCGTCGCCCACCCCGTCTGCCACGCCGACCCGCCCATCACCGGGTGTCCCGTGCCGGCCGCCTCGCCCGCCCCGTGCGGCACCGCAGCGCGTGCCCGGAGGCTGGCCGTGAGCCGCTGCATCTGGGAGGAGACGGAGCGACCCGTGACCGCGAGAGAGGCGTGCGCCTGCGGCTCCGCGAGGCTGTCGTCGTCGCCATCGCTCGACGTGCCGTCGCTGGCTGAGCCCCGCGACAGCTCATCCGCCCGCCACTCCCGCCCGAGGGGGCGCCCCGCGCGAGCCGAGGCCGGGGCCCCGCCCCTCCCCGGTGTGCTGACGAACCGCAGCGGATCCGGCCTCGCGGGGCTCCCGGGCCCGGCAGGCCTGCGCTGGACAGAGCGGTCGAGCCCACCCCGGCGCGCCCCTCCCCTCGCCACTCCTGGGGGACTGCCCCACGCCCCCGCGTTGCCGTCACCGGCCGCCAGCTCCTCAAGCGATGTGCCAGGGCCGCTCGGCTCCGCCTGCCCGGCGAGCGTGCCGTCATCGCCCACGCCGGCCGGCCCGGCATCGCCGCTCCCCCGGGCTCGGCGGTCCGGTGGGCCCGCCGACGAAAACGACTGGCGTGACGGTCCTGCCTCCCGCTGCGAAGCGGCCAAATTGGCACGAAGCTCTGCCGTGTCGGCTCTGGCCTTGGCCGCGTCGTCCACCGCCACATCGCGCTCCAGCTCTGCCCCGGCCGTCGCCTCCAGGGCGCTCTGCAGCTCTGCTTCGAGCTCTGCCACGCGCTCCGCAGCAGCGGCCGCGTCTGTCCGTGCCGCCTTGGCGTCGGCCTGGGCTGCTTCCAGCCCGGAGCGGAACTGCGCCGCCTCCGCCGCCGAGGCTGCCGCGGCGCGCTGCGCAGCGGCCACGTCCGCCTTGGCCCCACCTGCCGCGGCCTCTGCAGCGGCCGTGAGCGCCTCCTCGGCCTCTAACGCCTGCTCCTCCGCGCGCCTCAGCTGCCCTCGCAGCGCCGCCTCCGCCGCTGATCGCTCCTCCCGTGCCCGCTCCGCCTGCCTCTCCCGCCCCGCCGCCGCCGCCGCCGCCTCCGCCCGTGCCCTGTCCACTTCGAGCAGTGCCTTTTCCACGCTCGACGCCAGCTCGTCGTTCTGGCGCAGTAGCTCCTCCGTGCGGCTCGCAGCCTCGTCGGCCGCGGCCTCGGCGGCTCGCTGCGACGCGTCACGCTCCTCCTCGGCGTCCCGTGCCCGCCGCTCCGCGGCCTCGGCCCGCTGCCGGTGCCTCCCCGCCTCCTCCTCCGCCTCGAGCCGGCACGCCGCCACCACCTCGGCCGCTCGCTCCGCCTCCTCCTCCGCCCGCTCCGCCCTCGACGCTTGCTCTCTCGCCTGGTCCTTGGCCTCGTCCGCCGCGCGTCGCGCCGTCAGCGCCTCCCGCCTCCAGTCGTCAGCACCCCCCACCCCCATCGCCGCCATAGCCTCCGGTGTCCACCCCAGCCTCGACGCCATCTCCCCGAGACCGCCCATGGCTGACGCCTCCGCCAGCCCCCTGGCGCTAGCTCCGAAGGCGAGCGTACTCAGGCCCTCCGCCTCTGCCGCGGGGTCCGGCGACAGGCAGAGCACCAGGGACAGCGACGACCGGCTCGCCGGCGCCGCGTCGACGTCCGCCGACGTGACACGCTGACCCGCCATGCGTCCCTGTAGCAGCCGTGTTAGGGCCGAGTCCCGCCAAGGCACGAAGCCGTCGGTGACAGACGTCCCGACGCCGCCGGCGCCCGCCGTGGGGGTCTGGCCGCCGCCCGTTCCCCTGGCATCCACCTCCTCAGGGGCCGTCGCCGCGGCGCGGACCAGTGCCCGGATGACCCCGCCGAGGGCGGAGAGAGAGCTGTTGATGTCGGCCGCCTCGGCCGCTCGGGCCCGCGCCGCCTTGGCCCCCGCCGCCCCGTGCTCGTCACCCTCGAGCACAGAGAGCCGCTCCGAGCCGGCGAGGTCCACAAAGGTCAGGGTGCCCGTGACCGGGCCGCCGCCCCTGCGGCCGCCCTCCCCCGGCAGCACCAACGACGCGACGAAGAAGGTGTGGGCGCGGGACGAGCGGGCGTTCCGCCTGGTGGAGGCGACCCTCCGCCAGCGGCTGCCGGCGTCAAGCACGGCCAGGCAGGCCCGGACGTCAGCGGCGTCGACGCTCGTGAGGCCCTCCACCCACGCGCCGCCGGGGCCCTGCCGCACCGGCAGGCTGTCCCAGTCCTCCCGCACCGCCCCGCCGCGCTGCTTGGCGGCGTGGTCGGCGAGCAGGTCGATCACGCGGCCGAGGTAGACCTGGAAATAGCTCACCCGCACCAGGCACGCCCCGGCGCTGCTCAGCCGCCCCGCGCCCTCGAACAGCTCGTGGATGCCGCGCGGCACGAGGCCGAGCGCCGCCGCGTCACGGGCCGTGACCCGAGTGGAGTCAATGTCCGGCCCGATGACCGTGTGGGTCTTGCCCGAGCCGGTGTGCCCGTACGCCATCACCACCGCGCTACCCCCGCGGAGCACGTCCATCACCGCGGCACCGGCCGCCGTGCGGTGCACTGAGGCCTGCGTCGCGCCCGCGCCCATCACCGCGTCAAAGCGGAAGCGACGCTCGCGCTCCTTGTGCCGCCCCAACCGGGGGCCGTTGCCCGTCGTCCGCGCGGCGGACGCGCGGACCACGACGTGGTCTGAGTCTTCCGCCGCGACGACGCGCGGGCTCTCGCGCTCCCCGGCGATGGGCGGGCGCAGTCGCGCGACGACCCGCACGCGGTGGCAGCGGATCGCAAAGCTGCCCCTCGGCGCTGCGCCGCCGCCAAGGCCGGACCGACCCGCGTCCATGGCAGGCCTTTCGGGCTTCGCGCCGCTGCTGGGGACGAGATCTCAGACAGCCGCGTCCCAGCCGCCTGGCGGTTGGCGGCCGGCAGGCAACAGAGCCCTGCAAACGGTCGGACGCGGGGGCGCCGGCAGGAAGCGATCCGATGCCGGTCGCCACGAGACGTCCTTGAGCGGCCGGTGCGCTGCCGCAGGCCGGCCTGTGCGGTCTGGCACGCGGCCTGGGGGGGCGCGGGTCGCCGTGCGGAGCAGAGCGCCGCCGCCGGCAGAGTCCCTCCGACGAGCGGCCGGGCGTAGGCCGTCCACGAGCTGGGCGTGCACCCCTTTGCTGCTGCGCTCGCCCCCGGCCGGTGCGAGGTGCGTCAGCCGTGCGGAAAGAGCGCGCCTCTTCGCCGCGCATTTAGCTTCCCCCTAAAGTGGAATTGTTCCAGGCACAATACTCGCATCACGCGTGCCGAGGCTGCGGATGGCCACCACGTCGGCTGCGGCTGCCGTTGGCATGTCGAGGCGGAAGCGGCGGCGCATGGAGGCCAAGGTCATCAGGCGGGAGCGGCAGGAGAGCTCTCGCCGCGCCGCCATAGCGAAGCTCGGCGCGATGCAGATGGCCCCGACGGGCATCCTTGCGGGTGCGGCCTTTGAGCCGTACGCCTCGGTGACGGGGCTCCGGGCGGGCGGCGTCCGGCGCGTGCACACGTCGGCCGGAATGCCTGCCGACGGCATGACCCCGGCAAGCGCATCGCCCGCTGACCTGCTGCTCGCGGACTGCGGCCGCTTCCTCGACGGCTACGACCAGTCGGGCGCGGCCTATGGCCCGGCGTCGGTTGGCCCGCGCCTTCGGCACGCGCTCCCGTCGCCCTGCGTTTTCACGTCCAAGTGCAAGCGCCGCTGGGTCGGCCGCCGCGCCCTCGACGTCCTGTGCGAGGAGTTCAGCTGGCGGCCCCGCGAGTACTGGGAGGACGCGGCCCGGGACGGCCTGCTTCTGGTCAACGGCGGCCCCGTCACGCCCGACACCGTCCTCGACGACGCCTCGGTGACGCAGCACCTGTCCTGGCGCTTCGAGCCGCCAGTGCTGGACACGGACCCGCGCATCCTCGCCGTCACGGCCGCCTGCGTGGCGGTGGAGAAGCCGCCGTCGCTGCCCATGCACCCCGGCGGCGGCTACAGCATGCTCAGCCTGCAGCGCGCGCTCGAGTGCCGCGCCCCCCACCTCGGGGTCCTCCGCCCCGTCCACCGCCTGGACCGGGTCACGGGGGGAGTGGTGCTCTTCGCCCGATCCTCGGGCTCGGCGCACTGGCTCGCCCAGCTCATGCACCGACGATTTGTCTCCAAGACGTACGTCGCCCTCGTAAGGGGGCGGTTCCCGGCGGGCCCGCCCGACGGCGCCGAGTGGAGGACCAGCCCCGTCCCCGACGCCCCGGGCGTGGACGACAAGCCCCCCGGGGAGGACACCGACGGGGCCTTTCGCTCCCTGCCCTGGCCCCCCGCCCTCGAGGACGCGCCCTGGCTCCCCTGCGCCGAGGCTTCGCTATCGGAGGACTCGGCCGCCGCGTGCGCGGAGCTCGGTATCGGGCAGGAGGCGCTGATGCGGTGGGTGCGCCTCCCGGCTGACGAGTGGAGCGGCGAGGACGGCAGCGGCGGCGGTGACACCACCCACACCGCGGTGCGGCCCCCCCTCCCGGCTTCCGTGGACGCCGAGGGCCCCTGGCTCCTCCTCGGCATGCCCCTGTCCCTCGAGCGGTCACAGACGGCCAACGGTGGCGTCACCGGCGTCGCCGCCCCGACCCCCTCCGCCTCCTCCTCCTCCTCCTCCGCGGACGCCGGGTCCCCCAAGACCCCCGTGACCCCGTCGGAGGGGGGCATGGAGGGCAGCAGCGCCGTGAGGGCGGCCGGGAAGCGGAGCGTCACCCTGGCGCGGAGGCTCGCCGCCCCGTTCCGCATGGCGGGGGAGTGGTGGTCCCTCGTCGCGGCCCGGCCGATGACGGGGCGGACCCACCAGATCCGCATCCACCTCGCCTCTGCCGGCTTCGGGATCGGCAACGACCCCCTCTACGGCGACGCCACGCCCCTCCCCGGCGCGCCGCCCGCCGTCGACGTCGCCCCCCGCCGCGGCGTGCCGGACCCCGAGGCCGCGGCCCTCGAGGCGGCCGGCGGCGACCCGGCCGCCATGCCCCGCTCCCCTCCGTGGGCGGACCAGCGCGTGAACACCCAGTTCTGTGTCCGCTCGTACAGCGCCCCCGCCCCCGTGCTCGAGCACGGGCCGGAGGAGGAGGCCGCGCTGCGGATCAGGCTCATCGAGGCCGAGCAGGGCCTCCGCCGGGCCGCCGAGGCGCGTCGGACGGCCGCGGCCATGGCCGAGGTGGAGGAGGAGGAGGAGGAGGAGCTGGAGGATCCGTGGGACGGCGCGGAGCGCGTGAGGCCGGCCAAGCGGGTCCGCGCCGCCATGGCTGCGGGGCCCTGGGAGCCGCTCGGCGACGCGGTGGGCTCTGCCGACCCGAGCAACGACCTGTCGTCGCCCGATGTGGCCGCGTTTGCGAGCGTGGCGGCGGCTCGCGACGCCTCCTGGTACCGCAAGTACGGGGCGCGGGAGGACTTCAGCGCGGCGCAGCTGGCGTGCCTCGGCGTGTGGCTTCACTCGGTGCGGTACCGGGCGCGGACGTCCAACGGCACGTCGTGGGAGTTCGGGTGCGGCCTCCCGTCGTGGGCCGCGGACGCCATGGCTGCCGCCGCCGCGGAGGAGGAGGGTGCCGATGCTGGCGGCACGCCGGCGTGAGCGCCGCCTGCGGCAGGCGAGGCAGCGACGACCGGGCACTCGGCGCGGTGCCTGCGCTTGTGGGCATTGGCGTGGAGGCCTCGGCGACCGGGGCCCACTGCCACGGCCAGGGCGAGAGGGGAGCGCAAGTGTGAGTGGCAGGGCGCCTGTGTGGTGTGCGGGGCGCGAGCGAACGAGGGCGGGCAGAGGGGTCGCTGCGGAGTCCTCGGCAGTCACGCAAGCGCCGCGGTAGGCTGGCGCACACTCACGCTGCGGCACGCGGCTCAGGACACGATCATGACCTTGAGGAGGTTGGTGGAGCCCGGGCGGGCCTCGATCATGCCGTGGATGGCGACGACCTTGTCCCCCGTGTCGACGATGCCGTCCTCGCGGAGCTGCTCGACGGCGCGCAGGAGAAGCGCGTCGGTGCCGAGCATGGACCCGACGTTGATGGCGCGGGCGCCGCGGGTGAGGCCCGAGGTCTGGCGCGCGACCTGGTCGTCGGCGGTGAGGACGAGGATGGCCTGGGGGGCGCGGTACTTGGAGACGAGGCGGGCGGTGCCGCCGGTCTCGGAGCAGACGATGATGGCGCGGGCGCCGATGTCGCCCGCCGTCTTGACGGCCGAGGAGGCAATGGACTCGGGGACGGCGCTGCCCTCCGAGGCGAGCCCCGCCCAGCGCATGGCGGTGTCGAAGCGGCTGTAGCCGAGGACGCGCTCCGCCTCGACGCAGATGCGGGACATGACGGTGACGGCCTCGAGGGGGAAGGCGCCGGCGGCGGACTCGCCGGAGAGCATGACGGCGTCGGTGCCGTCGAGCACGGCGTTGGCGACGTCGGCGGCCTCGGCGCGGGTGGGCCTGGGCTTGGAGATCATGCTCTCGAGCATCTGGGTGGCGGTGATGGCGGGCTTCCCCGCGCGGTTGCACTCGGCGATCATCATCTTCTGGGCGAGGAAGACCTTCTCCGTAGGGATCTCCATCCCCAGGTCCCCGCGGGCCACCATGATGCCGTCGGCCTTGGCGAGGATCTCGGAGAAGTTGTCCAGGCCCTCCTGGTTCTCGATCTTGGCGATGATGCGGATGCCGGCGCCGGCGTGGCCCAGGGCCTCGCGGATGGTGTCGATGTCGCGCCCCTTGCGGACGAAGGAGGCGGCGATGAAGTCCACCCCCTGGGGGACCCCGAAGTTGACCAGGTCGTCCTCGTCCTTGGGGGTGATGGTGGGGAGGTCCACGATGACGCCCGGGAGGTTCATGTTCTTGCGCTCGCCGAGCGTGGACGAGTTGGTCACCGTCACCACCACGCCGTCCTCCAGGCACTCGTCCACCACCATGACCACGGAGCCGTCCGCCGCGAGGATGGTGCTCCCCGGCTCGACCGAGGTGGGGAGGCTCTTGTAGGAGCAGGAGATGGTGCTCGCGTCGCCGAGCAGCGAGTAGTCGGTGGAGATCTTCAGCTTCTGCCCCGCCTTGAGCTCGATCGCCTTGTGGTCCTTGAGCATGCCCGTGCGGATCTCGGGGCCCTTGGTGTCCAGCAGGATGGCGACGTTGCAGCCCGGGCGCTCGTCCGCGGCGGCGCGGATGGCCTCGACGGTCTCGGCGTGGCGCTCGTGCGAGCCGTGCGAGAAGTTGAGGCGCGCCACGTTCATGCCAGCGTCGATCATCTCAACGAGACGGTCCTTCTCCCACGAGGCCGGGCCGATGGTGCACACGATCTGCGCGGGAACCACGGGCGGACAGACTCGCTTGACCTCACCGCTCGCTCAGGGACCGGGCCCGCTGGCGCAAGGGCCGGCGAGGAACAGCACCAATGCGCTCGCCCGTCGGAAGCCGAGAGGATCAGGGCGCGGGGCGGCCGGGGTAGCCGGCTCAGGGGGCGCACTGACCCTCGGCTCACTTTGGTGCAGCGCGTGGAGACATCCGTCTCGGCGTAAATCTCCGGGAGGCTGCGGCATGAAAGAGAAGCGCGAGCCAAAGCGGCCGGGTCGCAGTGCCGCATGCTGTCTTATGGAAGCTCCGCAAGCTCCATTGGCTGGGCTCGGCTGCCAAAGCGCAAGTCGCGCGGCCTCACCCGATCGCCTTCTTGCCGAGAAGGGAAACGGGGGCAGACGAGCCAGAGCTCGACTTGCCAGAAGCAGACGCGCCGGATGCTGCCATGGATGCGGCTGTTCGTGTGATCCGTGGGCTTGCTGCAGCAGGCAAGCTCCCGAGGTTAGGGTTTGCGTGGCCGCCCAGATGCGTCTCGGGACAGGTTTGGAGCCGCGTTCCCCCAGAGCCCGTTGCCGGGCCGCCCGCCTCTGGTGTCGGGGCTTTATCTGTGCCTCGGCCCTGTGCCGCGTGCGTAGGAGGCGTGCCGGGAAAACTCCTCGCACCAGGAGATTCTCGTCGTGCGGCCGTGGCGGCCCAAAGCGAGATGCACAACGATGGGTGACGACCGTCTGTACTTTGCCCCGTGCGGGATGCGACATTGGGAGACCTTGGAAGGACGCAAAGCATGACGAAGCGGCCCCCCCCCCCGGGCCAGCCTCGCGTCCCGGACGACGGCTCGGCCATGTCACGCGCTCACAACCATGGATCACGACCCGTGGCGGCCCCACGACAGTGGGTATCTGGGGCTGGCTTCTTCTCCCGTGCCTGGGCCATTGCTCCGAGGACCTGGCCGATCGACACTACTTCTTTGGCACTCTTACCTTCACCCCACCACCCCCACAGCCCTTCACCCCGCTGCCAGGTCCGTCAGGGCACGCGCGGTCTTAAGCAGCGCGTTCGGTCACGCACGCGCAGCCTAGGCCGTGAGCCGCATTCCCTCAAGCCATGGCAGCAGTTGAAAACCCCCTCCCTGCTGCTATCAGCGGCTCGGATGCCAAGTCCCAGCCCGCGCCTCCTCCCGCGAGGCGAAAGAGCCTTCTCGACACATTCAACTCGCCGGAGTTCCAGGAATTCCAGAAGCAGCACCAGCACCAGGACACTGATTCGACAGACTCAATGGACGACGCTGCTTCGAAGCAAGGCGACGAGATCCTCGACCTGATCTCCGATGCCGTTGCGAAGGCTGCCAGTGCCGTAAGGCTTGCGTTCGTGCGCAAGGTCATGGGCATCTTCTTGCTGCAGCTGGCCGTGACGTCGGCGATCGCCGCGGGCGTGGTGCTGACGCCCGCCATCAACGCTTGGCTTCAACAGAACCCCCTTGTCGTCTTGGGGACATGGGCCGCATGCCTTGTGCTTATGGCCGTTGCCCTGTGCACCCCGGAGGCGCTGCGCTCCTGGCCTGTGTGCCTGGGCTTCCTTGCCGCGTTCACCATGGCGGAGGGCGCCCTCGTCGGCTTCATGTTCGTCGTGATCGCGGCAAACGCAGTCATCGTTGCAGTGATTGCAACGGGGTGTGCGGTCCTCTGTATCCTTGGCATGACCGCCAGCGAGACTCTGGGACTGTCGAAACGCGTCGTCATGCTTGCGAGCTCGGCTACAGCCGTCGCCGTCTTCGTCGCCTGCCTTGCCGGCGGGCTAGTGACTGTGGCTGGTGCCCTGGGCGGCGGGATGCTGGCGGTCCTGTTCTGCGCGTTCATCGCTGCCGACGTCCTTGCCATCGTCGGCGGCAAACACAGATGCTACGAATTCAGCATCGATGAGCCCCTCCTTGCGGCCACATGCCTCTACGTGGATGTGCTCGGGCTCTTCATGTACTCTTTGAGCTGTGCAGCCAGCGCAGTGGTTCGGACGTAGCGCCACTGACGCTTCCCCGGTGAATTGCCAGCAGCAGCAGCCCGCTGGGGGCGACTCCATCATGTCACGAGCTTATTTCGATCGTTTCCATGACTGAATCGACAGACGGAGACTCGTGCATTTGCGCCTCCACACACGCGAGAAGGTTGGATGGCGAGCCGCCAAGACGTGGTCCTCACACGTCACCGGAGCAAACTCTTCTGGGGCACGCACGGCTTGCCTTGCGAGCGCGGGCTTGAGAGGGTCCCGCCGAGTGACCCGGTGCCGGCCCGCGGATCCGAGGTGCTCATCCCCCATGTGTCCCGTTCCCACGACGCCACCGAGCGATCATCGGCGGAGGCCGGCGTTAGGTCGTCCGCGCTGCTCAGCGACGCGCTCGCAGCTGGGTCTCCATAAGCACGGTCGGTGTCCCAACCCAGGCGGTGCCGAGCCAGGGCCGATGTCGGCAGGCTTTCCGAAAGCTGAGATCGGTGCGAGATCCTCAACCGGCGAGCGATCAGGCTTCTGCGCTCGCCGGGCGGGAGCTTCCCCAGCACACCTGGCAGACTCCAGGCGGCTCGCGGAAGCGGACCCCCAGCGTGCACAGTGTCCAGGCAAGCAGACCATGACTCCAGCGGCTCCACTCTCCGGGCGATCGCCTCTTGTCCATTCCTTGCTGGCCATGCTGGCGCAGCGGAAGGCGAGAACGACTGGACGGCCCTCGAAAAGGCACCCTCACCAGGCAGCGCCGTGATGGGCCTCAGGCTCAGCACCGGCGAGCTCCTTGTCCCTGGCTTGCTGGTGTCCCACCGCTCTGGGGCTGCTGCTGCGCATGGGCTGCTCGAGGATTCGTATGCTGTCACAGTCCTCCGAAACAGCCCCCGCGGATCAACGAGTTCGACCTCGCGCTTCGGGCGCACCCTCCGGACTCGCGCGCCGGTCTCGGGGTCGAATGAGTACTGCAGACCCGTGTCAATTCCGCTCTGCGCGAGCGGGGCTAACACACGCACGGAAACCTGGGATTGGGTGCCATGAGCGAGGCATGGTGACCGGCTGACAGGCTTGCCTCCCGGCGAGACAGAGCAGGCTGTGCTTACCTCCACGTGGCGGTAGCTGCTCGGGGATGCCGAGCTCAGCCCCACCGGCGTTGGGATGGACGTGCGGACGCCGTTGGTCCGAGAAGGGTTATGCGGCGACGGCGGCCGCATCGAAACCGCCGCCACTGGCTCGCCGAGCCACGTCGAAGCTGGTGAGGTTCCGATGCCGAGCATGCGGCGCTCCGGGGCTGCCCTGAGGGGGGCAACGAAGGGCTTGGGTGCCTGCTCCCATGGCACCGCGGTGTGCGTGCGAAACTGACCGCGCCCCGTTGCCGCGGAGCCAATCATAGCCTGGCTTTGCGCCCTGGGGCTGGCTCCAGCCGGGCGGAAGGGCTCGCCCGGTGACGCAAGCCCGTGGGTGGAGGCGAGCCAGGAGGCCGCACAGTCAAGTCCCAATCTGCGCAACTCGCCTGCCGCTGTGTCTGCCTCTGCGTTCTTGCCCAACAACAAGGGCTCTGTTAGATTCTTGCCCACCAATGCAGAGCTGCTCAGCCTAGCCATTCACGGCCAGGATGACGAGCGCAGTGATTATGAAACCTACGCCCCTGGTTGTGGCGGCATGCAGTCATCACACACGAGGATTTCAGGCCTTCTTGGTATTGGAGTACTGCTCCAGCGAGCGACCGGTCAGTGACTTGACGACTTGATCACGCGCGGCCGACGCTGCGACCTCCGCGATCTGGTCACCGTACCTCCTGTGGAGCTTACGCTCCGCCCGCTTCGGAAGGCGCTTCAGCGTCCGGTCCATGTCCGACAGCTCCTCGGTCGTCTTGGCAAGGACCGCGCTGGCCCTGTCTCGCTTCAAGTTCGCCTCCTCCTTCGTCTTGAAGATCTCCCGGTGAAGCTCCAGGTAGCTCGCCCCCAAGGAGTCCAGCTTACCGCTGCGAGAGCCGCTGTCTTCGCTGGAGTCCTTAGACCCGCCCGCAAGCGATGCCGCTGTCAGGCTCGGGCGTCCCGGCGACTTGCCGCGCCATCCACGACCGCGCGACGTCGGTTTCGCTCCGGCCTTGCCTGGCCGGGCTGTGCGACCCCCGGCCTTGGACGACGGCAGCTTTCGAGCACCCCCTGCGCCCAAAGGTGCGGCGTCCGCGGTCACGTCGCCGCACACGCCCTGCCGCACCTGGCCGTTGCAGCAGCACACCGCCGCGCTTCCTGCGATCACCGTCATCGCAACCAGATACTTCACGAGCGACTGCACGCCAA
>Ga0136560_1001543_pt1 | contig 11895 bp, 14 predicted proteins | sample AntRauMeHopE1497_FD_104925 | JGI IMG/M metagenome (GOLD analysis project Ga0136560, IMG submission 104925) | Saline lake microbial communities from Rauer Islands, Antarctica - Metagenome Hop E1 #497 | ecosystem: Environmental > Aquatic > Non-marine Saline and Alkaline > Saline | place...
AAATATAGTCTAGATACTAGATCCAAAACCGGAACATCATCGAATAGTCATTGCACTGTAGTGCTAATACACGACCACAACGGAACGATCCTCAGTATCCAAGATATGGTCCGCTGTTTCAGGTAAATAAGAGTAAGGCGGATCCGATCTAGAAGTCGTGCCATACTTGGCGTGCATGATACGCAGTCTCGCTACCGTGATGTTCGATTAATTTCGTAAAGTGCACAATTGTCCAGTCAGGAAATGTCGAGTGCAGCGTGGTCGCTCTTTGACTCCAGTTAGAGTGACGAATCCGATACTGGGGGTGATAGTGATGGTATTTACACGAGAAAACTCGACAAGCTCAAGGCTGAGCAAACCCGAGCAGACATTTAGGTTGCTCTCCACAGGTGGAGTGGCGCAGCCTCAAGCGCAGATGACCACAACAATATTCAAACCCAGAGAGATCGGCTGGCAGGCCGCATTGCAACAGTGGAGAGCTTGAGAACTGATTATCGATCCCGAGCCGAGCATACAGGTAGGTCGCACGAAGTCCAGCGCGACAAGCTTGGGGAGGATTTGCGCATGTAGTGGCAGTAGAAAAGAACGCAAGGGCAGGTAGCCGCAGCCGCTCATCGAGCACAGAGGCAACTGATACTTGCAGATGGTGGCGGTGCTTAGAATAACTTGGGCAGAGAGCGCCAATAGCTAGGCGCAACACAAACCACTGGGGGTAAGGCCCTATCCGCTTTCCTTGAAGAAATGGATACAATCGACGGCTCTGGCTGCAGAGAATCTTTCCGATTTGACCATGAATTCAGACCATCAAAGTATGGACTTGCGGCTACGCGTCGGCTAGCTCATCATTTGAACTCCAATGGTATAGCGCGGTAGAGCCTTGCCGCTTCAATCGACAGCTGCGAGTCACCTACACAAGGCTCTCAGACCGACCCCAGTTAGATGCAGCACAGGTCGGTTGATCGTCCCAAACATCCATGTGTAAATGTACTTTCAAGTAATATCAAGCAGCGAGACAGGGCGCCGGCTGTCGTAGCTTGTTCAAACCTCGGATCTGCGACCTTGGTGGCACCGCCTCGAGCAATCCAAGGAGAGGAGACCTTGGTGGCACCGCCTCGAGCAATCCAAGGAGAGGAGACGAACAAGGATGTCAGAGCAAGTGCGACGGGAATCAAGTAGCCACAGGCTGCGCTTGTGATGCGTGAGTACTGCGGTGAAGAGATTCTTCGAGTCGCTGCAAGGGACATTGTCGAAGGCACTCGGCCGCAGTCAGCTCACGTCAGCCCAACAGGTTCCACTGCTCGAATTCGGTCACATGGCAGTAGAGCAGACAGCGAATGGTTAAATCGATCAAGCACAACAAGTAAATATAGGCCACCTAGCCCAATGAGTCGAAAAATGCAGTCCCTCCAAAGGCGTTGTCACATGTGGCAGTGCAAGTAGCGCACATCACGCGGGGTCGGAGGAGTGCTACTCGCTCGAGAGAGATCTGCAGGCAGCCAGAACCCCAGGTCTCACAGTATCGCACACGAATCGTCAGTATTATCAGATGCAGTCGATCAAGCATTGGGTATGCATTGGTGTAGTGGTCCTCCTGCTGCCTAGTCAAGCGGGAATCGATCGCATGCTCGGATGGGGGCACAGGCACTAGGTGGCAAGGGACCCACACGAGGTGGAGAGCTCGGTGCTGTCTTCAACTATCGTGCCCAATCTCATCCGCCTAACGTCGTATTGGATGTGAAAGAAAAACTGCGACCAGACGCGTTGAGTTGCGCTGCTGCTGCCTATGCTCAAGCCAATGCCACATTTCGATCCCAGAGATCCTATCACCATCGTTTGGACAGACCATCTTTACTTGGACAGACACATCTAGGAGTACTGAATTCTGCCGGAGCATGTTGGATGTCTACCCAAGGCAAATAGTTGCGCGGCACACCCGATGTGCGATGCCTGCCAACTAGTACCAATCGTGGTGAGATTCTTACGGGTAGCGCAGCTTCGAGTTTGTTATTTACAACTGAAAACAGATCAAGGAGGTTACACGTCGAACGAGGCACTAGTGAAGAAGTACGCACTCATGCCGACGGAAGCGCCGCGGCAAATTACGAACTCGGCTTAGGGGGCAACCAAAACTTCGACGGTGTGCTTGCCTCCGGGGGAATGGCGTCTGCTGGTCGTAGAATCAAAGCTGCTCAATTGAGATATGGTCATCGATCGAACACGACGCGAGCAGCGTATCACCACGGGTGCAGTGGATACGGCTTGCATTTAAAGACTAAAACAATTGGGGCCCGTCATCTCCATGGCCCTCAGGCTCGAGAGGTCGGCGAGAAAGCACAGCGTCTGTCGAGACTGGCCTATTCGAGACACCGCCATCGCGCTCCGCCCGAGATTCTGAACGCTGCTTCTCCATATGCAGCCACAGTGACTCCTGCCCGGCTGCAAGGTGTAAATTCTATCGCTGGCAGTGCGATCTGACAACGCATCTAATAATATGCCGGATCTCGAGGCCCTGGCAAATCCTAGTCATAGCCATCCATAAACTGCCTTCCGCAATCGAGATGTCCTGCGCGCTCATGCGGTACCCGTGTATTAGTAGGGCCTACTGGCGCCTTGATTGGGCGTGTGTGGTTTAACGCATGGATGCCGGTGCGTCGTGTGTTTTGGAGAGCGATCTGAGTTTATACACTTTCGGTGCTGTCCCCTTGGCGCCAAGATCGCCGACTCGGAACCGAATATGCACATGGTTCCCCGCAACGAAGTGCTGGATTCAAGTCCATAGTAGACATATCAAACTTGCCGACCAACTAAATCTTATCATAAATTCATTTCGCTTGTGTAGAATGGATGGCGTAGGCAAAACTATGATGCGAAATCTTTCCAAAAAAACCAACGAGGCTGCGGGGAGTGCCGTGTCTACTTTCGCAATGCGCCAACTTGAAAAGTTTGGATGGAAGACTGGTTTGGGGCTTGGGAAAAATAAACAAGGTAGAACTAAGCATGTTCAAGTTCGCAAGAAAGACGACAACACCGGGGTGAGCAAAATGCTACGTCTGATGGTGGCAGACGTCCAGTAACCCCTTATCACCAAAAATGTGAATTCGTGTTTCATGCTTGCGCGCAGGTCGGAGCTGATGCTGCTAAAACCTAGCAGTTGGCATCGTAGTGGTGGTGGTCGTCTCATTCCGCGGCATCGGTTCGTGCAGACTCTACTTTGCTCATGCCAAGGCAAAGTATTGCCCCGTCGTCGTCCAGCTCAGTCTCCGCTAAATCAAAGACTGGTATGAGCACATCTAAAAAAGCTCGAAATGGCAATTCCAGCAAGCAGAGTGAGTTTGCTGCTCGCGATGGTCGTACTACAAGCAGTGACGATGACAGTTCTGATGATTCCGATGATAGCGAAGTCCTTGGCGGTACTGTGGGCTGGGCTGGACAAGCGCCACCATCAGATGAAGAACTGTTCCGCATGTGTGGAGGCAAGCGGCTTGGAATGCGCGCTCGTGGCTCTCAACAAGGCAAGTGGCTTCGGGTTGAAGGCGATGTCCTTGAGGGCCGATTAACTAAAAGTATGAAGACGAAGGACTCCATCAGTGCGTCGGTGCAGGCGACGAAAGCAAAAGTAAGCACCAATGCAGCGGGACTTGCACGTGATTATGTATCGAATTAGGACAGTCGCATAGGTTCTGTGCTTACATTAAGCAGTGAGACTGCGAGGGAGATAGGCGGCACAAACCAGCCCGACGTTGAGGAAGAGGGGCAGCACGAGGCAGCTGGAGGTGATGGTACTGAGACCTCGCAGCGATTGGGCAAGAAGAGGTCGAGAAACAGCTCGAAAGACGAGACCAAGAAGACCAAGAAGCGCAAGAAGAGCTCCAAATCCAAGAAGTAATCCGTGATGCCACAACAAAAACGGTTGCGTGCGGGAATCGACGACTGGCCATGGTGTGCTTGGACTGACGCCGGGTGACTGCCCTACATACGTGACAGTAGGAGCAAGACCTGAGCTGCCGATCGTGGATTTCAGTAGCAGTTGGGTGCATCCGGATATTGCGACCATGGGTCTCGCGACCAGCACAGTGGATCCACCGCGCTAGATCTAACCGGAATCATAAATGTGATTTACGGAACCAATTCACGAAGTGTTTTTTCACTTTAGAGCCCACATATAGCAGTCAATCTGAGAATTCCTGTATCTGAACTGTTGGTATGTCTTGATCAACTACATATGTCGCCTTGACCTGCAGGTTCTAACAGAGACCCTCGTACTATCTGCCGAAATACTAAAGACTCTCGTCAATGTCGAGCTAGAAAGCAAGCTCCTTCTTAGCGGTCTTGCACGACCTAGCTGGTAATGAAAAAGTAGACCTGGTTAATTTTGGATAGAATGGTGATAGTTTGGTGATCTCTAATGTTGCAAAGTTCGAAGATGAGGTGCTGCCGGCTAATTTTGCGACAACGCGATTCGCTTCCTTTATCCGTTCCCTTAGTTACTATGGGGTAAGATAGAGGCTAATATCCTCGTGATGTACCTGCTGAATCAAGGGTAGCCCCTGTACACTCTGCGCCTCCAGCCTTGCGGCAGAATTGTCATGGGCTATGTTTCTACGATCGCAGTTCATTCGGCAAGGACAAGTTATGTTCGACGATGAAAGAGGGAGGCGGGCAAAGCGTGTCACCTATACCCACGGTGTGAGATCAATAAGGAGACGAAACAGACCGACGTGTTGCCGACACAGTTCGAATCATACAACGGAAGTGTGTTTTGGTTTCTCAGCACTAGCACCCTTCAAGTTGGACATGTGTTTTGAATTATACGATCATGATGAAAGTTTGTTTTCATATTTCGATCGCAGTCCTTCAGAAGAGAACGAGCAGATCTCCTTGAAACAATTAAGCGCAAAGGTACTGGTCGCAGGAAAGTAGAAGACGCAACAGTGGTGGACACTTCGAAATCTGCCACGACAGGCCCTGTCGCAACAAGGGAATACCCTGTCAGTCCTAAACGTCGCTCCAGAAAACAAGCCAGCCAAGGCACGCTAGAGGAGCTCTCGTCTGCTCTTTTCCCTATCGCACGCAATCGCACGCGGATGACAAAGCGGATGCGATCATCGCAGAGAATCGCGAGCAAGCCGACGAGCTCAACCCAGCAGCATCTCGATAGAACCACAAAGCCGCAGGTTGGTTCAGCAGGCATGCCTCTGATACAATCAACTACTACACACGTTACTACAGGTGTGCTTGATACACAACATCAAGACGTGCGCCCTCGCTCCTCTGTTGAAAATGAACGAGTTGGAGCAACCAAGGCTCGTGTTGAGTCTAGTGAAGAGATCGAGCCAGCAAGCCAACCATGGCAGTGTGACTTCGTTCGTCAAGTATAGAGCCCTAGACCAATGAATATCACAGAGGCAATGTTGAGTAGCCTAAAATTGTATAGATCGCTACAAACAAAACAGAGCAGGGTGCCCAGAACCGGTAGCAGCTGGGGGCCGCTGTCTCGTGATGCACGCCTTCGGAGGCCCCAGAGGGAGCCACATGTACGACATCAAGGTTTGAATGCTAGTCGTTAGTTGCATGGTCATTTACCTGATGTACTGAGCAGAGGACTGACCTTGGGTGTGCCGCAGTGGCGCCAGCCTGGGGATTGTCCATCCATGGAGGGGAGCATACCGCCACCTCCACCTGTCCAAACTGGAATTCTGTCAATTAGAGAGCTCTCGTCAGATTTTGAGGGTGCCAATACTGCTGCAAACCACGAAGATATCAGTGAAGACGCGGCCAGAACGCTTGCCTCCCTTGGGTCATCATCTCCGGGAACTGGAAGCCGCCGCAGAATCAAAGACCACGAATCGTCTGTTGGCGACGATGGCGAGCTAGAGGGCTCGGATGCGTCCTTTCTAGCGTACTCGGAGGGCTTGTTCCCTCCGACGTCGTGGTCTACCGGATCTGGTCGCTTCTCGACTGCGTCTTGCCAGCATGAAGGAATGGCTGCACCAACATTGTCAGGTTATGGCAACCTCAGAAGCCAAGCGGGAGAAACGACTCAATAGCGTCTTGGAGAAGATATGGCCACGGGTAAATCAAGTCAGCAACATCCCATAGAAAATATTGCGTTATTAAAAGCAGCCAAGGGGGCACCCTAGCTGGCCAGTGGCGGTAGCAAGCTGAACAGAACTGCGGAGTCAGTATCGGACCTGCAATGCCCAGACCAGGATGGCTGCTTTGAGAAGGGCTGCACTAGCGATTAGGCACAAGTGAACCATGCGCTCGAAGGCTTGTGGCCAACCGAACACCCATGGGATGCACCGCGCGGGGCAGCTACAGAACCGGCATCTCTTCGCCGGGTGCGCTTCACTGCGATGCTGCCAGGTTGTAGGAATGGAAAGATGCTGGAAGAGCATGGGAGTACTCGACCAGCTTCGGGCAGGACGAAACCAAGCATTGCACACCTTACCAGTAATGGATTACCGGCCGAAGGATTGTGCGACCCACACATGCAGCAAGAAAGCTCCCCGCAAGGGAGATTTCGACTGTCTGCTTCTCGCTTGTAGATGCAACACTCGGAGAAAGCTGGAAGCGACAGGCCAAAGCTGTATGCAGCTTGGCCACTTCGTAGATCTGGGGCAGTAGATGTTGAAGCAGGCACCCCCGATCTTCATCCACCGAGTAATAGTAGATATTGGCGTCAGGCGCAATGCAGGAGTAGCGAAGCTCCGCACGTGTCTACACAGGTTGGACCCAGTGCATATGTCGACTAGGAATTAGACCCTTAGGGGCATGCGTAGATCCAGCCTGGTGTGTCTTCTATCGGTGGATTCGCTAGTAGTAGTTCAGGTAGTCGTGTTGCACTGGACAGCAGATTACAATCTACCAGCTGCAAGATGTAGGGTGTGTATGATGTATCGAGGGATTCTAGGAATTCCTAGCAAGGGGTGAGCCCTGACCAGCAGAGCCATCAATCGTTGAAGGTTGCAGAACCCTTGATGGCAAATACTGATAGCAGCACCATGCCCTCGTAGAACGGCAATCAGCATGGGGAGCAACCGAGGTCAGACGTACCCTTTGCTGCAACACTTCCCAACAATCTCGACCCCAGGTTTTCCGCTCACAGTACTGGGGCCGGGATGGGCCTGCCAGAAAGTACTGGGGACCTGATAGGTAGGCTTCACGCTGCCGCCACGAATCCTCAATCATATGTTGCAGATATAGGGGTATCATAGTTGGATGTGCTGCCGAAGCCTAGGGCAAGTAACAGTATGCAAGCAGTCATGGAACAGGCCACCCAGGCTTCGTCAATACAAGAACTTGCAGCTGCCCTTAGGAGAGCCCTAGGAAAGGGTGTGGCGAGTGCTCTGTCACGTCATCTGGTTTCGGAGGGATAGGATGGATCGTTTAGCCGTGATGAGCCTACTACGTGAATCGGGTCAAATCAAGCTTCAACAAGTAACGATTGTCTTAATAGGAGGCATGCAAATACAATTCTTTGATCTTAATTGGAGAGCGATCGTAGGTGCTACGAACACTTCATCGGTCAGTCATAAAGTCGTCATAATGCCGCCCTTGGCGTGCTGGAACAACATCATACCTCTTGTGGTGAAGGAGCCAAGGCAAGCCCAAACACCGTGCAGATGCATTCCACGAAACCGTTGTCTAACGTTAATTTACAGAGGCCTGCATACGAGTAAGAAACTACAGATTGTGAACGTAGTATGGGATTTCGCATAGGTACACCCGTCCACAGTGTATATTGTACGATTGGGGCTCACCATCCTTCTCTCTGTCCCAATACGCTGCTGCGGCAGTATGCAAACCTGCGCCAACCTTTTGCTACAGAATACAAGTAACCACATACTTGAACTTCTTTTGCTGCTGCTGCAACCCTTTCAAGCAGTGCTCGATGATCTGGTTCGACCAAACATTGACTTTGTCAGCTTGAAACTTTGAGTCCTTCAACGTCGCTTTCAGTGCCTGCTCGATATTGAATTGAAATGCATAGTCAGACTAGCTCGCTATTTCTTAAGGATTGGGATAGTGGCATCACTTGACATATCAAAGCACTCACATCTCGGACCACCCGCTCAACATCATCTACTACGAATTCCTCCTGCATTGTGCGCAAAAATTGATCACTATGTCCGGCATCTAACACACATTTTGCATATGGCGCTGTTTGCATGACGCATGTTCTTACAGCGTCCGCAGCTAGAGACATTTGTTGTTGTGTCGTAACGGATCCTGGCGTCACATCGGCGTTTATTATGCTTGTCATTTTGGCGCCGCGCGCCGTATGCGGTTTCGTTCCGCTACAAAGCGGATCTAGGAATCTGATCTACATACTAGGATTGCGCTGAATACATGGCTGATGTCGCCCTACCTCTAATTCATGAGCAGTCCATAATATCTATTTAGACTTCTGCATGACTGGCGCGATTGGATCTCTGCTGATATCTTGTGCTTTCATCTTGACTGATGCATGCTGAAGTTCATTTTGGCTGCACTGGTCGGGCTACCGAGAGCCGACTGCCTTTCGATTGCAGTAATTGACACGGGTATCTCAGATTTCGCTATTTGTATGAACACAAGTTTGTGCCCAGAGTTATGCAACATGCCATGCCGCGCGTCTTCGAAAGAGTGCGATATGCCATAGTTTCAGGCTCTTGCAGCGCAAATATCGCACTACCGATCTTGGGCAACTTGTTCACTCACGAATCGATCTCAGCATGCCCGACTTTGTGGTGATATGAGAGCTGACTGTCTCTACGATTCGCACGGACACGGAACATTCGTCTCCTCCGTTCTATCAGACCGGGCTAGCACCGCATCTATATTGGCTTTGAAAGCATTTGATGGGGATGGAGCCTCCAAGCCGCAATGGATAGTGTCGGCTATTGAATACAGCTGCATAAGCGGTGCGCACGTAATACTCTTAAGCAGTGGTGCGATTGAAGACCAGGGTGGACCAGTGTCTGAAGCTATACGCAATGCACTACTTTAGGGAATAACTGTTGTCGCATCAGCCGGAAATGAAGGGCCTACACGTGGTACTATATTGTCCCCAGCCAACATACAAGGTGTTGTTAGCGTTGCGGCGCTAAGCGGAAGTAGCCAGCTTATCAATCGTAAAAATTGGCCTCGATACCGCCCAGTGGATCGAAAGGTTTCAGGGCATGCCTTGGCACATAGTAGACTCCGACATCGTCAGTCAAATTAGCCCAGCGATAAGGCGCATCAAAGGCATGACGGGCGCACCGTAGACAACTGCTTCTTCTCGGTTGCCCCCTTCAGCTCTACTGGTCCAGTCATTAGCCACCGTGGATTCGGTGGCCCCATGGTACCAGGAGTACATAGCTGGCGACACGTACCAAGTGTAGCAGTGCCAGGAATGCATATTCCAGGTTTGAATCTAAAAGGTTTCCCTAGCATGCGATCAGGTACGAGCGTAGCAGCTCCTTTGTTCGCTGCCATGCTGAGCAATGGCGGGGTTTCAGCAATGAAGGCCCTGCAGAGGTATGTATCTCATCAAAGCAGCGTAAAGGTACATTCAAAACTATATATGGTGCCGCCAAGATCTATGATGCACTGGATTCAGGCTATCGCTGTCGATTTTATCACAGACCTTTCTTCCAAGCCAGTGGACTGCAATTTACACTCTTTGGACTGGTGGGATATGATACAGCGTGATTGGAGCAACAAGTGGCAGTAGATATAGCTCCAAGCGAGTGCCCAACCCCTTGCTGGCGAATTAACACCGCATCCGTGGTGTGCAGCTGGTTTAGTCGAACGAAATACATTTGACTTCAGCAAAACGATTCGTGCATCGACTGGAGATCGGATAGGTATGATGACGTAGTAGGAACAGTTGTGGCTATCTTCCTTGGAACTTGGAGAATCATGTGATGTAGAAACGGGAACACTTGGTGGCTTCACGTGTCATATGCCTCTCTACCAAACTGCAGCTCCGATAGCCTTCAATATATCCATGCTTGGGTCTCGATCGCTAGTCACAACCATCATCCCGAATGTATCATCGGCGCGCTGGGAGCCTAAAGCCTGCTGGATTTTTGAATTCGGTTCTTGGACTAAGTGCCATAAGGCCATGCAAGCCTTAATCAGCTCGTAGATCGTGGTGAGGTTGGCGTTGCGGGCTCGGCTGGCTTCGTTCAGTTCCAGCGCACCAGTACGTATTGAAGTACATACGAACAGTCCATCTGAGACATCATTACCTCCAGCTGTTATTGTTGGGACTATCTTCATAAATATTGTAGTGCAGCATCGGTATAGATTTGCTTCGGTGCTGGCATTGGAAGAGATGCTGCAATGCCCGACTCATGCAGGGTTTGGTGATAATTTTAGCCCCACTGAGGCAAATTCTGTGCATGTTAGCTGGGAGCTTAGCACTGATCAAGAAGATCGAACGCTCACTAGCTTTGTGTTAAGCAACTCAAGCAACCATTAGCGTGAAACAGACTTATCCAAAGTATCTGTTGAGGTGCGCTTCCGACACCACAGTGTTCGACCCAGCTAGCGACAGCGAGCAGCATACGACTCTTTCCACCATGCGAGCTACCCGTCTGCGCGTGCGAACAGAGACGACTTGAGCTCGTCAGAGGAACAAATGGATAGCCTCGGGGATTCTCTTATGACTAATTTCCACGAGCTCCGCACGCTAGCAGCGCGAAATGGGATTCTACTTGATTCCATCGAAACGCCCTGGACTGAGGTTCGTCCGTCAACGTACGGTACACTTATTGTAGCCGACATAGAACTCGAGCATAGTGTTGAAGAGCGGAGTAAAATTTGGCTAGAAATAGGTCCTATACAAAATAGAAGCTTCGGTGCTTGGAATGTTTCCTAGAGCGATACTAGTGCCGCAGTGCAGCCAATGTCGTTGGTTGTTTTATCGGAATGGGACGACGCGAGGCTGCACCCAGGTCCACCGAAGTGGGATTCTACATCAGAGAAGTGGTGGACATATGATTTTGCAGGCTCTTCGATACAGTCTGTAAACTAGCTCCTCAGTCCTGTAGGTATCTAGTATCTTGCCAGAGCGACCAGTGGACTTGCACGTCTACCAGCGAGGGTCTGCAATGACGATGCAATCAGGCGTGTGCCGTTGCCACAGTGCGATGCACCACTCCTCGCCGAGATTCGATCTGGGAGTCCTTTGGGTATGGTTCCCAGTGGAAGTCAACTGCTATTCGCGTGGTTACAGGATGATATCGTGTCGCAGCGAGCTGCGGGCGAGCCAAACCAGAATCAAGTAGCTGGTGATACGATTCCATTTGGACGATCAGGCTGCTATGAGCACCAGGAGTGCTCGCGCTGGGGCGCCATTCTCGCTGCATTAGATCCGCAAGCAGCTGCAGCTGCTCGGTAGACAACGTGCATGAGCCTATCAGGCTCCGACAGTACGCTCCGTTGCCAAGAACTGTAGCAAAGCCCACAAAGTAGCTAGCCTGCGGTTGGGCGAGTTGTAGCTTTCAGCGACACCGGGTGTATCGATGCTGCATACAGAGCCCCTCCAAGCTATGATTCGTCGAATAGAGAGACAATTTTGCCAGAGCACATATCTAGCAAAAGTAGCATTCGCCCAGTGTGTCGAGGCCTGATGCAGAGGCTACTGCTGTTTGCGGCCTTTGGCAAAGAACTAGGAGGAATCGTTTCTCCGCCGATCGATATCATGTATGCTGACCCGTTGTTCGTGTCAGAGGCACAAACTTAGCGCTCGAATGCCTAGCCAAACGTTACCCCTGATGGTGCCCTGGACTCGCAGGTTTGGTTAGGGCCCGGATATGCGATCGGGCTCCACCAATGTGCGAACTTGAAGAAGCCAGCCGCGAGCAATGTTGGGGACCGATTGAAATCCACACAAGGGTGTTCGTATGCTCCAATTCAGGC
>Ga0136560_1001545_pt1 | contig 11890 bp, 7 predicted proteins | sample AntRauMeHopE1497_FD_104925 | JGI IMG/M metagenome (GOLD analysis project Ga0136560, IMG submission 104925) | Saline lake microbial communities from Rauer Islands, Antarctica - Metagenome Hop E1 #497 | ecosystem: Environmental > Aquatic > Non-marine Saline and Alkaline > Saline | place...
AGTTTTTGAGCCATGAAAGGCTTGATGAACACCTTACGACGGGCTTCACCGCCCGAATGTTTGTGTGATGACCAATATCTAACAGAGCCCTTGTTGTTCGGATCGCAGCCACAACGTGGCCAAGCGCAAGCCCAGCAGCTATGGCGCGCGGCGTCAGGATGCTCCTCCTCGCTCTTGCGGCCCTGGCGATCGTCCAGGCTGTGCGTGCCCAGGACGAGGATGACATCGAGGAGGAGGACCTCATCGAGGAGGAGGACGTGCAGGCCGATGAGGTCGAGGCCACGGTGCTCCTGGCCGCCAACAAGGTGAGACCGACGGCAGGATCAGCGTGTGCACGCTTGCCAGGCCGCCTGGCAGCGCATCCGCTCCTGAGTCCAGCCGAGACGGCGAACTGGCGGCCGACGCGCGGCTCGCGCAGTCACGAGGCCTGCCATCCGCCGCAACAGCACCGCCCCCCGTCCTCCCCGCCCCCGTCCCTTTCTCCCAGGCGATTGAGTTTGGCGACGTGTCGCTGCTCACCCTTGGGACCGACTTCACGGTGTCGTACACGCTGTTCAACCTCGGCAACTCGTGAGCCTACTCTCGTGCCCTCGTCTCACGCCCGAGGGTCTGGGAGCGCGGCAGCGCTCACGAGGTCGTATGCTGTGTATATGGCGCTGGCTGAAGCCTCGGCGCTGGGCTGCGCTGCCGCTGAGCCAGGGGCGCTGCGGGCACGTGCCACGCGCCAGCCGCGACTCCTCCGCCCGCCCGCGACCCGCAGGCCCGCGTACGGCGTGGAGCTGACCGATGCCTGGGACACGTCCTCGTTCAAGGTCGTGTCGGGCGAGTCGACGGCCGCGTTCAAGTCCATTGCCGCCGGGGAGAGCGCCAAGCACACCATGGTGCTGCGCCCGCTCAAGGAGGGCGTCTTCACCAGCACCCGCGCAAACATCACCTACACCACGGTGCCCGAGGACCAGCCCGGAGACGAGGAGGAGCCCGAGTACCGCGAGGCGCTGTCCTCCAGCGACGGCCTCGTCCAGGTCGTCACCTCGGCCGAGTTCCGCCGCCGCTCCGGCGCCCTCACCGTCGAGTACCTCGCCGTCGCCCTCCTCGCCGCGGCCGTCGTCGTCGCCCCCCTGCTTGCCGCCAACTCGGCGTCGAAGCGCCTGTCTGCCCCCAAGCGCGCCTGAGCGCCGGCGACGCGACTGCGTGAAGCCCCCCCGTTTCCGAGGTTCGTCTCGCGGCCAGCCGCCGCCTAAACCCCCACGATTCGCACACCGTCACGCTGCGACCGTCACACACGACCTCGTGCGCGGAGCCAGTCGTGCGGGCCCCATCCAGGGGCGCCAGCCGTGTAGAGCCGCACCGTGCGCTCCCGGCGACGGCCGCCCAGCGCCAGGTCCCACTGCGCGCGCGCAGCATGGCAGCCGCGGCATCCTCGTCGTCCTCGCGCTCCGGCGCGGTGGACGGGGTCATCTCCTTCAGGGATGCGAGCCGCACGGCGGCGAGGCCGAAGCGGGCCGACGGAGGTGAGCCCCCGCTGCCCCGCGCGCCCCGGCCCGGGCTCGGCCGGCAGCGGCCACAACGAAGCCGGCACGGCTGCCAGCTGCTCTGTTTGCTCCGAGCTTCCGTGGCCCCTTGCGCAGTCGAGGTGTTCGAGACGTTCGAGTCGATGAGGCTGGACAAGGACCTCCTCCGCGGCATTTACGCGTACGGGTTCGAGAAGCCCTCGGCGATCCAGCAGCGGGCGATCGTCCCCATCGTTGCGGGCCGGAACGTCATCGCGCAGGCGCAGGCAGGGACTGGCAAGACGGGCGTGTTCTCGATCAGCATCCTGCAGCGCATCCGCCGGGAGTCCTCGGAGCTGCAGGCGCTGGTGCTGTCCCCCACGCGGGAGCTGGCGGACCAGAGCCACAAGGTGATGCTCGCGCTGGGCGATTTCACCCGGGTGACGTGCCACTGCTGCGTCGGAGGCAAGGCGGTGTCGGAGGACGTCCGGGCGCTGGAGAGCGGCGTGCAGGTCGTTTCGGGGACCCCCGGGCGCGTGATGGACATGATCCGGCGCGGGATCATGTCGACGGGGAGCCTGCAGCTGCTGGTGCTGGACGAGGCGGACGAGCTGCTCTCGCGGGGCTTCAAGGACCAGATCTACGACATTTACAGGCACGTGCCGCCCACCACGCAGGTCGTGGTGCTGTCGGCGACCATGCCCCGGGAGGTCCTGGACATGACTGGCCGGTTCATGGCCGAGCCGGTGCGCGTGCTCGTGAAGCGGGACGAGCTGACGCTGGACGGCGTGCGGCAGTTTTTCGTCGCGGTGGACAAGGAGGAGTGGAAGTTCGAGACGCTGTGCGACCTGTACGACACCCTCACCGTCACCCAGGCCGTGATCTTCTGCAACACCAAGAGCAAGGTGGACTGGCTGGCCGACAAGATGAAGGCGGCCGGCTTCACCGTCTCCTCCATGCACGGCCGCATGGCCCAGAAGGACCGGGACGCCGTCATGTCCGAGTTCCGCTCCGGCGCGAGCCGCGTGCTCATCTCAACCGACGTGTGGGGCCGCGGCATCGACGTGCAGCAGGTCAGCCTGGTGGTGAACTACGACCTACCGACGAGCCGCGAGAACTACATCCACCGCATCGGCCGCTCCGGCCGCTTCGGCCGCAAGGGCGTCGCCATCAACTTCGTGCGGGAGGAGGACGTGCCCATCCTGCGGGACATCGAGCAGTACTACTCCACGCAGATCGACGAGATGCCCATGTCCCTGGCCGACGCGCTCTGAGGCGGTGCGCTGCGGGGGACTGGCAGGGGGTGCCAGGGCTGCGCCGGCATCGCGGCGGGGGGCGACGGGCGGTGTGCGTGGCTGCGTCACCAGGCAAACAGCGAATGCGTGAGAGCGCCACGGGACGCGCAGTGTTGCAGGCTGGCTTGAGGCGCGCGCGGGGCTGCGAGCACACAGTGTTGCAAGCTCATTCGGGAACTCCACTCAAACGAGCACCTGCACTGGCCGCCCCGCCCCTGCCGCCCCGCCCCGCCTGGGGTTGTCCGGCGGGTTCAGGAGCGGCTCCGGGGTGCAAGGGCAGAGCCGGGGCCGGGACGGCGGCCCGCAGCAGTCGGCGAGGCGGAGGCTTCGGAAGAGGCAGCAGACGAGGGCCCGGGCTGGGCGCTGCCTGCCGCACGCGGCGCCCCAGCCGATGGCGAGGACCACCCCCACCACGGCCGAGGCGATGGTCACGAAGATGATCACGATCGTGCCCGGCAGAGCCAGGTGCTCGGGGAGGACCTCGAACAGAGCCCAGAGGAAGGACGTCGACGCGTCGTGCCAGGAGGCCCCCGCCACGTGTCCGACGATGGACCGGCGCCCGCTGTCGTACATCCACGGCTCCAGGAGCCATATCCCCGGCTCCCCCGAGCGGACCCCCGCCGCGTCCGGGAAGGCCAGCTCCCCGAGCCCCCGCGCCCGCCGCTGCAGCCGGTACGAAACCAGCTGCGTGGAGACGAAGGACGGGCCGGTCGAGAACATCACCGTGAAGAAGCGGGTGTAGAGCCACGCGGCCGACGCCAGCGGGGAAGTCAGCCGGCGGCAGAGCAGCGCGAAGTAGGGGTGGCCGGGGGCCGCTGCCATGAGGTCGTTTGAGAGGCCGAGCGGCGCCGTCACGGGCATGGCCGCCTCCGCGCGGAGCAGCCGGGCCCACTGCGGCGACTCCCGGAAGCCGACGTCCAGGTCCGCGTAGATGCCGCCGAGGGCGTAGAGGATGAAGTATCGCGCGGCGTCCACGCGCTGGATCGGCACGCCGTAGCCCGCGTACGTGGCCGCGAACCACGGGAAGAAGCCGGTGATGAAGTCGCTCAGCGCCGCGTCGCTCCAGAGGAGCACGGTGAAGGGCTCCGGCTGCCCGTAGCTCGCCGCCCACGCCGCGTGGCTCCTGGCCCACCTGGCCGGCACGTTGGTGTCCTTCCACGTCTGGTGCACCAGCCGCGGGATGAGCTCGTCCTCGGACGCGCCGCTGACGCCCAGGGCCTCGTAATCGGCGCCCACAAACGCCAGGCCGCGCAGGGGCAGGAGCGGCCCGGCCGTCCCTCCCTCCGGCAGCCCGCTGTCGAAGGAAGCACGTCTGCCCAGGCCGATACGCGAGTGCGGATGCGGCCCCCTGTGGCTCGGGTCGGGCCCGTTGATCACCTTGACGCCCGGGTGCTTCAGCACGAACTGCACCGCCGCCCGCCGGAGCGCCCGGTCCGATGACGCCGGCACCGTGTCCCACGGGGACATCGCCGGCATCCCCTCTACGGCGGCGGGCAGCGGCCCCGCGGCCAGGGCCGACAGGCCGAGCGAGTCGGCTGCCCAAAGCGTGGCCACACCGAGCGTCGCCACGATGCCCGGCGAGAAGCCGATGAGTAGGCAAAGCCACAGCGCCAGGCACCCGCGGACGAGAGCGCCGCCGTTCAGCTGCGCCTCCCTCTGCGCCCACGTTGGCTCGCTGCCCCCAGCCCCGCCCCACCCACCCTTGGCTTTGGCCTCCGCGCTCCTCCCGGAGACCTGGCGCCGGCGGGCCGAGTGCATCGCACCGCCGCGCGTGCCCTTCGGAAAGGCGGCCGGGCGCGTGCTTGCGCGGTGGTCGCCGGCCAGGGCGCACGCCAAGCTGGTCGGCGCTCTGTTTTCGCGCCGGCACCCCCTCCGGCCACGCACTGCGGCAGGCCACCACGGGCCTGCGAGACGGCAGGGCGCAAATCGGCTGCCTGGACGGCCGTTCGGTGCTGCGCGAGCCCGGTCATCGAGTCCGGACAGCGCGGGAGCGAGCGCCGACCCTGCCAGAGGTCGCGAACCGCCCGCAGCCCGCCGTGCCGCGGCGCGTCAGTCCAGAGCATCAGCACGCAGCAAGCTGTGCAGCTTCCGTCGGTTCCCTTCGCCGGATCCCGGCCAGCGGAGCCGAGGGAAGACGTGCGAGCCGCGGCGGGCCCGGGCGACTGACCTCGCCGCCTTGACGGCATGGCTCACGCAAGCCTGACCCGGGAGGAGGTGCGGTCGATGGAGGCCGCGGATTCGTTCCGCCGGGCGGCCGCGGAGGCCGAGGCCGCGCGAGAGTCGTGCGAGCGCCGGCTTGGCTCCGCCGAGGATCGGATCGCGGAGCTCGCAAGCGCGAATGCCAGGCTCGCGCGAGATGCCGTCGCGGCTCGGCGCGCAGCGCGCAGGGCGGAGCAGGAGCGCGACGAGGCGGCGGCCCGGCTCGACTCTGCGGTGGAGCAGGGCCAGCGGCAGGCCGAGGCGGAGGCCGCCGGGGAGGCCGCCAAGCTCACCTCGGCGATGATGTCCGAGATGCGGTCCCTCAGGGCGGCGGAGCAGGCCGTGCTGCGGCTCAAGGTGCGTCGCCGACGCCCACGCGCTCCTGCCGCTGCTGTCCGACCCCTCAGTGGCCGCGCCCTGTGACCGCGCCGCTGACCTCTCGTGCCGTTTTCGCCCCCCGTTTGTGACTGTGCGGCGCAGGCCGAGCGCGAGGAGCTGCGAGGGAGGCTTGTTGAGGCGGAGCAGGCGAGGGCGGGGCTGGAGGCCGCGACGGCAGCGGCGGAGCGGGCGAGGGACGATTTCGAGGCGGCGGGGGAGCGGGCGAGGGGGGAGTCTGAGGCCGCGGCGGAGCGGGCGAGGCGGGGGGCGGGGGAGGGGCGACGAGCGGCGGGGCGGGAGGCGGCATCGCTCCGCGCTGAGCTGGCGGCGGCGAGGGCCGAGGCGGCGAGGGAGGCGGCGGCGAGAGGGGCGGCGGAGCGGGAGGCGGGGCGGTCCGCGGCAGACGTCGGGGCGATGCGGGAGGCGCTCACGCGGGCGTACAGGTGAGAGACACCCGTCCTTCCCCGTTGGATGCGCCGGCCGGCGTCCACTGCTCGGGCGTGCCCCCGCTGCCTGTTCGGTGCGGTGTCGATGCGCCGGTCGCCGAGGCCGTGCCGCCGCCCCCGACCCCCTGCCACCATCGCCCCTTCAACCCCACCCCTCCGCAGCGACGGCGAGTCTGCGCGCCGGGCGCAGGAAGTCCGGTGGACGGAGGCGACGACACGGATGGCGGCAGAGCTGGCCGAGGCCGGGCGGTCGGGGGCTAGCAGAGCCCTGGAGGAGGCGCGGCGGGCGGCGGCGGGGCGGCTGGAGGAGGCCGCCGGGGCGGTGGCGTCGGTGCTTGACGGGGTGGCGGAGGCGCGGCGGGCGGAGCGGCGGGAGGCGCTGGAGGAGGGGAGGAGGCAGGGGCTGGCGTGGGCGGCGGGGCGGGTGTCGGAGACGGCGGCGGCGGCCGAGGCGGCGAGGGGAGAGACGCGGCGTCGCTCCGCGTTCCACCGCAAGGCCCTGGCCGTGGCGGCGCTGGCGCGCACGGCGGGCCTGCGGCGCGACCGGGCGGTGCGGCGGGCGTGGGGCCGCCTCGCGGCCGCGGCGGCGTGGGCCCGAGGGCGGCGGACCGGGCGCCTCGCGGAGGCCGCCGAGGGGATGAGGCGCCGCCGCGACCGCCGCGTCGCGCGGGCTCTGCTCCGAAGGTGGTCGGCCGCCGCCGGGATGGCCGGCTGCGGGATGCTCTCGCGGGCCTGGGCCGGTGTGGCGTCGGGGGGTGCGACGGGCAGGCTCGTCCGGCTGCCCGCCGCCACGGACGACGCCACCGGCGGGGCATGGCGTGAGCCCGCGTGGCCGGACCGGCGCGACGGATGGGCGTGGGCAGTGCCGCGGCGCGCGGGGGAGGAGGGCTCGGCCGGCCGGGCGGACGGTGCGAGGCTGCTCCCCGCGGCAGTCCCTGCACCGGCCGCGGCCTCCCCCCTGCCTTCCCCGCTCGCCGATGACGGGCGGCCCTTCCCCACGGAGCCCGACGCGGCTGGCGAGGAGCGCCGCCCGGCCGTGGACCCCCGCGCGAGGCTGCGACGCCTCGTCCCTGCCCCGGTGTCGCCGGTGACGCCCGGGTACATGCGGCCGACCCAGAGCCGGCAGCGCGCGGTGTCGTCCTCCCCCGGCGAGGACACCGACGACGACCCGCCCGGCCGCGTCCGTGTCTCGTCCGGCGGCTTCTCCAAGGGCGGCTGGCACCTCCGCGGAGGCGGCGGAGGTGGGCGCGGCCTGCGCAGGCCGCGCCCGGCAACGCCTCCTCCCCCGCCGGCGCCGCGGCCGGACGGAACGCCGCTCCGGGGCGGCTCCCCGGCCTCGGCGGCGCCACCCTGGGTCGGCACCGTGCGGAGCGCTGTGACCCGCGAAACTCCGCTCCCGCGAGGGGCCAGTCCCGCGGGCGCGGGCAGCCCGGCAGTGGCCGCCCAGGCCTCGCCCCGCGACGGCAGGAGCCACGGCTCGGCGATCGTCCAACTCGCGCCGCCACTCGCGAGCGACGCCGCGGCGCTCCCGCCACCCGTCCTCCTCGGCATCGTCGTCACCGGCCTGGCAGACACCCAGCCGGGCAGCTTCCGACCCGGCGCCGCCCCGCGCTTCCCTGCCACTGGATTACGATCATGCGGCGGCCGGACACGGACCCTGCCAGCGCCTCTCAGCCCGCTGCCGACCGGCCCAGCCTCTGCCGCCACCACGCCGGCGCCACGCACGCCCCGCCAGCCGGCCTCCGCCGTAGCGCCCCCCCATGACGCGTCGCTCCGATCCGCCCTGGAGTCGCTCCGGGCGGTACACGACGCCACGGTGCAACGCCTGAGGCCGGGAGCAACGAGCGACGGCGGGAGGCCCGACGATGCCAGCCCAGCCCAGGCCCAGCCCTCCCCCTCCGACGCGCCCCCCGACGCCCCGCAGTCCCCGGCCGCTCCCACCGGCCGCCCTGCCGGCGTGGATACCGTCGTCGCCGCGCCCGGACCCCGCCCCTCCTCCGGCCCCCACGGCCGCGCCCCCCTTCCCTGGCGCATGGCCTCGTCCCCCACCGCGGTGGTGCTCACCGAGGCTGCCCGCCTCGTCGGCATGGCGCGGATCTACGCTCGCCTCCACGCCCTGGCCACGCGGGCCAAGGGAGCGGCCTTCCGACGGCTGGCAGAGGGCGGCGCGGACGCCGCTCGCCCGGCCGCGGCCGAGCAGCCAGCACCCGACGGTGCCGCCCCTGGGCCCCCGCCCATGCCGTCGCTCGGGCACGCAGTCTGGTCCGGCGCGCTGCAGCCGTCGTCAGCCCCCAGCCCTTCGGGGTCCGAGGGCGGCGGCGCCCCTGGGGAGGCGGGCGATGACGCCGGGGCGGAGCTCGAAGCGCTGCGCCGCGTGGCGGAGGACGCGGAGGAGGAGCGGGCGAGGGAGGCGAGGCGCGCGAGGGGGGCCGTGGAGGCGGCGAGGGCAGCGGAGGCCGAGGCAGCGCGGTGGGCCGAGGCGTCGCGCGCCGCGGCGGCTGCGCTCGATGTGGCGAGGCGTGAGGCTGCCCAAGCGCGCGCTGGTGCGGCGGCCAAGGGGCGGGCGGCCTCGGAGGCCGTCGCCGCGGCGAGGGCCGAGGGTGCGGCCGCGGCCGCTCGGGCCGACCGGCTTCAGTGCGAGCTCGAGGCTCGCATCCGCGAGTCAGGAGAGCTGCACAGGCAGCTCTTGCTGGGCGGGCTCGACGACGAGTGACCGTGCAGGGTGAATGAGGCGCGAGGTGCCGCCGTGTTGTCTTGCCCGTCTTTCGTTCGCCAGCCCCGACACAGAACGAGAGCCATGACCAGAGCGCCACGTTCAGCATATGGCGGCCTGGCCCGTGGCCGGAGAGGGGAGCGCAGCCGGCTCGCTCCCGTCCCGCTCTCGTCAAACCTCGGATGTTCACTCCTCGGCTCCCTCCTCCTCATCGTAACGCGTCACACCCGGGTTGATGCAGCGCACGTTGAGCTGAAGGCAGCGCGCGAGGATCTCGCGGCGCTTGGCGAGGGCCACGGTGGCGGCGATCTCGACGCAGTGGGTGCGGTTGTTCATGAGGAGCATGTCCACGTCTCCGGCGTTGAACACGCGGTACTTGAGGAAGCCGTTGGGGAGAAGGTGCTTCGTCTTGTGGTCGGTGCCGTAGCCGATCTTCACGTGGTTGGGGGTGCCCTTGAAGCGGCGGCGGAAGCGGCCGTCGATACCGCGGGGTGCGCGCCACGACTCCTTCACGCGCATGAAGTTGTCCGACTGGTAGCGCTTGAAGGGCGTCTTGCTCTTCACGATCTTCCTCTTGCGCACGAGCGGCTGAACGGTGGCCTTGGGCATGGTTGCCGACCTGAGGGAGGGGGCGGAAGCACGAAAGGACGGGAAGCAGGATTGGCCGGGAAGCCGGGGCACGGCGCCCGAGCGCCGGGCGACTCGGAATGGTGTGCCATGACTGCCTGCTGTGGCGCCGGCGGGCCTCAGCCACGGCGTCGGGCGGGCCGGCGGACGGTCCGCGCAGCAGCATTGTTTGGTAGCCCTTCCGGCCCAGCTCTCCGACGGTCGGGCCACGACTGCCACGCGCGCGCCCCGGCTGCAGCGCCAGGAGCTCGCTGGCCGCCGTGGACGAGCCCTATCCGGCGGCCGGGCGGCCAAGCGGCGGGAGGCTGGGCCGCGAGCGCTCTGTCACGGCATTGCCGGCCCAGGCGCCCGGACCCGAGACACCATACGCTATGCGGCGCACGCGAGCGCAACCTTCATGGTGACACTGGTGCGCAACCGCGAGAAGCGGCAAGGCTCACCTCCTGCAAGACGGTGCGGGATGTTCGGCCCGTGACGAAGCCCTGCTAGCGCCGACGTCGCTTCCGATGACGTGTCAGGAGTGCAGAGCCTCGAACGATGGACAACAACCATCACCCCCGCGTGATCCCTTCGGCACCCAAGCCTTGAGGTATCGCCCGACCTCAGCCTTCTTTTAATGGCCGATGATGGGGACGCGAGCAGCAGCAGCGTGCAGGACGTGGTGATGGACGAGGAGGTCGACCCGGACTACGAACCCAACCAGAAGGAGATCCAGGACTACGCCAACTGGCTGGGCATGGACGTGGATGAGGACAGCGAGCTCATGTGGATCGCGCGGGAGGGACTCAAGGTGAGCCGCTGCCACAGGCCAGGGAACCCGGGCGGCAACGGGCGGCGGGGTCGCTCCCGCCGAGCGCCTGATGGGCCGCTGGCTGGGGCGATGTGTTACCCGCCACTGGCGCTTCGATGTGCCTGCTTGAGACACGCGTGTTAGAGGCCCGCCGGGTCTTCAAGCTTGCGTTCCCATGGCGCAGCGACTGCCACGGCAAACGGCTGGGCATCCATGATCGCAACCGTGGGCCGGGCCGCACCTCCGCAGGCACCCCTCCCGGACACATGGAAGCCGTGCAGGACACCCAAGGGGGAGGTTTACTACTTGTGAGCGGATTGCGGCCTCATGGCATGGCCGATGGGCTGCGCTCCGGCCGCCCCCACCACGCCCACCCGGCCGAGCCTCCTCCGAACCATGTGCGAGCGCAGCAATTTCAAGTCTGGGGACAGCCAATGGGAGCATCCGTGCGACACTGTGAGTGTCATTGCCATCGGGGCGTCCGAGAGTGCTTGCAGGGGTCAGTCCGCCCAGCGGTGCGCTTGACGCCGTGTGCGCCGCCGCAGTACTACAAGGACATGTTCTACGCCAAGAAGCAGGAGCTGGTCCAGCGCGCGAACCAGGGCACGCGGGACACGGGCGAGCAGGCCGAGGCGGCCGCCGACGTCGATGCCATCCTCGGCCGCATGAGCGATCCGCCCTCAGCCGCCTCGACGCCCGCGGGCAGCAAGCTGGGGCGGGCGGGGACGGCGCCGAGCGGCTCGCGCCAGGGCCTGGGCGGGCTCGGCCGCCTCGGCTCGCTCCCGGCCATGAAGCCGTCCGGCGGCGGCGGCCGCGGAGGAGCCCTCCCCGCCCTGGGCGGGGGTAGGGGCCTGTCAGCCAACCCTCTCGACCCGAAACCGCTCCCGCTGCCCGTCCGAGCACAGGCGGCAGAGGCGGCAGCGGGCTCGTCCAGCCAGCGGGGGAGAGACGCCGGCGACCGCCGATCGAGGAATGCCGACGACCGCCAAGCCAGAAATGCTGACGACCGCCAAGCGAGGGATGCTGACAACCGGCGGAGAAGCGACGCCGAGGAATCCCGGGCCAAGGCCGTGGGGGTGCGATTCTCGGTGGGCGACGACGACGACGACGACGACGACAGGTCTGACGCTTCGGACGGGTCGGACGGCAGCGCCGGGTCGCTGGTCTCCAACGACGGCGGGGGCAGGGGCCGGCCGGCGAGCGGGTCGGCCGGCAGCGACCTCGAGGCGAGGCGACAGCGCGCGCGGGGCGGCGAGGACGGGCGGCCGACGTCGCGGCTGCAGGCCGACCGTCCGGGCACTGCCCGCAGGGAGCGGCAGGCCGACCCCATGGCCGCGGCGGTGTCGCGTGCGGCGGCGGAGGCCGCGGAGGAGGAGGCAGCGTCGCTGCGCGGCGAGGCGGAGGCTCTGAATCGCATCCTGGCGGCGAGGAGGGCGGACAAGGAGGCCCTGGATGGGGAGCTGTCGTCGCTCAGGGCGGCCAAGGAGGCGATGGAGGCGGAGACCGCGTCGCTCCGGCGGGCCAAGGAGGCGGCGCAGAGCGAGGTGGGGTCGCTGCAGGAGGCGGCGTCGACGCTCGAGGCGGAGCAGGCAGCGTCGCGGCGCGCGGTGACGGCGGCGCGTATCGAACAGCGGCAGGCGGTGCGGGAGCGGGACGAGGCGAGGGCGGCGACGGAGGAGGCAGAGCGGGGTCGTGACGAGGCCGTGGAGGCAGCGGCGGCGTCGAGGAGGGAGGCGGAGCAACGGCGGGTGGACGGCGCGCGGTCGGCGCGTGAGGCTGCACGGGCGAAGGAGGAGGCAGAGCTGAAGCAGAAGGAGGCGGAGGAGGCGAAGGAGGAGGCAGAGCGGGCTCTGGCCCGGGCCGAGGAGGAGGCGGGACGGGGTAAGGAGCGCTGCGAGGAGGAGCGGCAGAGGTGGAAGGAGCGGGTGGACGAGGCGGCGGCGGAGGGGCGG
>Ga0136560_1001548_pt1 | contig 11883 bp, 11 predicted proteins | sample AntRauMeHopE1497_FD_104925 | JGI IMG/M metagenome (GOLD analysis project Ga0136560, IMG submission 104925) | Saline lake microbial communities from Rauer Islands, Antarctica - Metagenome Hop E1 #497 | ecosystem: Environmental > Aquatic > Non-marine Saline and Alkaline > Saline | place...
CTCACGGCCAGGCCAGACGTTCCGCTGGGTGGTCAAGGTTCGGGGCCAGTACTCAGACCCGTCCGCGGCAACGACCACGACGGCTCCGCCCCGCATCACCCAGATCAGCCCGCTTCCATTCGCAGACACGACCGAAGGCGGATCGCAGCTCGTGGTCCGTGGCTTCAACCTCGGGACGACGGCATCCAGGACGGTGCTGCGCTTCAACTCCAAGCAGGCGACGATGCCGGCGGAGTTTGCCATTGAACAGGAAGGCTCCGTGCCAGGGTCAATCGGCCCAATCGCCGGGACAGCTGCCGGCGCTGCTTCGTCGTATCGCTTCGCCAGGATCGCTCGGAACGGCTCCTTGGCCGCAGTTTCGCCGTTCTCCAATGCCCCGGCGACACTGCTTGCATGGGTGTCCACGCTAGCAGAGCTGAGGCCGGTGTCCGAGCGCAGCCTCGGCACAGGACTGGCAGGGTCCCTGGAGGAGGCAGTGTTTGAGATTCCGGCCGGATTCGGTGCATTGGCTCACGTGTTTCTCGCGGTGGATGACATGGTCCTCAGCAACGTGGCTCTCTTCAGCTACGACGCCCCGACAATCATCAACGTGGCACCTGATCGCCTCGCCGCCGCGGCCGGGCAGCTGCGGGTCTTTGTCGACGGGTCATCCTTCTGCGCGAACGGCATGGCCACCGGGTGCGGTGTCGTCCTCGTGGACGGAGTGCCATCAACGACGGTGTCGGCGTGGTCACACACGCAGATTCAGCTCTCAACCAGGGCTCCTGCGACTTCCAGCGACGTCATCACGGTTCAGGTGGTCGTCTCGGGTCAGGCCTCAAATGTCGTGAGTTTCTCTCAGCCAGTCCCGTCGTTTGACGCACTTTCGTCGGACCAGGGCGAATGGTCAGGTATGGACCCACGGGGGGGGGAAGCCTTTTACATTTCCGGTGTGCAGGACGTCCACACCTTCCCCGAGTCGTCAATTTCCATCGACGTGGGCGGCCGAGCCTGCCTCGACGTTCGACGAATCTTGACTGGCCAGGTTTTGTTCGGCGGCACCGCGGTTCAGCTCTCCCGGATCCAGTGCACGACCCCTCCTGGTGTTGGCACGGCCCTGCCAATCACCGTGGTCATCGACCCTGGATCCGGCGCTCAGCCCATCCAGTCCCGGGTGGACTCGGCCTTCACGTTTTCCTATGCCGCCCCGGTGGTCCGCCGGATCGTGATGAAGGATGATCCAACCCGCGTCGTGTTTGGGCCAGGGAAGAACGACGACATTCCGACAGTCGGAGCAGTCGTCATTCTTGAGGGCTCGGGGCTCGGGACTCCGGCACTCGACCCCGGGCTGAGTGTCGTTGTTGACACGGTGGCTGACGTGGGGATCGTCGGAAGCGATGTCCCAGAGTCCCAGGCCTACCTTGAGGTCCGCGTTGGAGCTGGGGCCGGAGGCGGCCTCACCCTCCTCTTCGATGTCGCTGGGTCTCGCCCCGCAAACGAGCCAAAGCTGAGCTTCCGCAGTCCCTCAGTGCTCTTCGTGTCTCCACAGGCCCCTGCAGCTCCCACGGCAGGCGGCTTTGAGCTTACGATTGAGGGGTCGGACTTCGGGCCAGGGCTCTCGCCAAACGTCACGGTCGGTGGCCGCGCTTGCCCCCTTGCAGCCCAGTGGATCCCCAGTCCCCAGCACAACCGCATCACTTGTATTGCGCCTGAGGGGTCAGGCGCAAGCAGCCCCATCATCGTGCGCGTCGCAGGCCAGGCGAGCGAGGGTGGTGCATCCCTCGAGTTTAACGCCCCCACCGTACTCTCCATCACCCCATCAGCAACATCAACATCCGGCCTGGTAGCGGGAGGCGGGTCTCGCGCCCAAGGGCTGCTGGACGGACTGGACTTCGGCCCCGCCGGCGCGCTCGAGTTTGTGCTGCACCCTGCCGGAGGCCCGGTGACCCAGCTGGGCGGAGTCGTGATTGCCTCCATGAGCTCAGCTAGCGTCGCAGTGTCGCCGGGGGACGAAGACGCCCTCGCAGCGACAGGTGGCCGCATCCTGTCGTGGAACCATACCGCCATCATTTTCCGGATGCCGTCCGGCTTTGGTGAGCGCATCGTGCCCAGGGTTGTGGCCGGCGGTCAGGCCTCAGATGACTCTGCGACGGCGCTCAGGCCCGGGGCGCTGCTAGAGTACTCGCCACCCGTCGTGACCGGCGTCGGGCGAGCAGACCGGGACGCAGCGTCATGCAGGCCTGTCCAAAGGTGTGTCACGACGCCAGGCGGTTCTCGGCGGTGTGTTGACGTGCCTGCTGAATGCTTTGACGCCGCGGGCGGGTACGCGGTCGAGGTCACCGGCGAGTCCTTCGGGGAGGGTCCCGCAGCTGGAGCAGCCACGGTCGTCACGATCGGTGGTCGGCCGTGCACGCTGCTTCCGTCAATGGGGCGCTCGCACACGTCGGTTGTGGTCGTCGCTCCTCCCGGCATGGGCGAGGGCCTGCCGGTGGTGGTTTCCGTCGGCGGAAGGGCCAGCACCGCCAGCGCGGCTGCGGTCTTCACGTACGACCCGCCCATCCTGGCCTCTGTCATGCCTAACTCGCCAGACGCCCGCGGTGGCCAAGAGCTCACCATTAGGGGAAAGAACTTTGGCGCATCCAGCTCCCCGGTGGAGGTCGTCATCGACGGTGACGTCTGTGCGAATGCCGAGTGGCTCAATGACGGAAGCGTGCGCTGCACTGCGCCGTCAATGACCGTCGGTGCCAAGAACGTCTCGGTGCTGGCTGCTAACCGCTCCCAGCCGGCGCTTCTCCAGGCGTTCCAGGAGCTCTTCGTCCCGGAATGCAAGCCGGGCGCGTACGGCATGTCCGGCGAGGCATGCGTCACGTGCGCTGATTTGCTGCCCGGCACGGTCTGCCCCGGCTTTGAGCGGTTCGAGGACGCGGTCACTGCAACTGCGGGCTGGTGGCGCTTCAACGTCACCACTAGCGACGAGCGCTGCCCTGCCCATCGCTCGAACGAAGGCCTCCGCACAGGAGGCAGCAGCACGGACGCACTCTGGTGCCCGAGCATGGCACCTTGCGAGCCCTCGGATGCGTGCCTCGGTTCCAACCTGTGCGCGCCAGGATACACAGGGGACCGCTGTGCCAGCTGCGAACCAGGGACCTTCCACCGCGTCAACGGACTCTGCGAGAAGTGGTGAGCCTTCTCTGGCGGCTATCGGGCAGGTCTTGGCGCGTTGCGTCTGCCGCTCGTCCAGCGCAGCGCCTCATCATTCTTTTTCACGCACCCACTTTCACAGCTGCTCTTGCTCTCCTCTTTCCCCGCCCCCGCAGTCCCGACCAGCCGTGGCTCATCGTGGTGGTCTTCGTCGTCGTGGCCATCGCAGCCGTGTCTGCGGGCTTTGTGCTGAACTCGCGCCAAGCCAATGTCGCCCTCGTGTCGATTGGCGTGGACTACTTTCAGGTCCTTGCGATGCTCTCACGCTCGCGAGTCCGCTGGCCGCCGGCGATCCGCGCCATCCTGCACGCGCTGTCGGCGTTCAACTTGAACCTTGACCTCGCCGCGCCGGAGTGCATCGTGCCCGAGTTTTCGTACAACGCCAAGTGGCTGCTGACGGCTTCCGTTCCGGTGGCCGTGGCAGCGGTGTTCGGCGCAGCATTCGTGGCTCAGTACGTCTGGAAGCGGTGCATCAAGGGCTCCGACAAGAAGCACTGGACACGCCATGGCGACCAGTACGTGTCAGTGCTCATCGTCATCGGGTACGTCCTGTACTTCCAGGAGACGAGGAACGCCCTGGATGTCTTCAACTGCCAGTCCACGGACCCACCCGACGGGAAGCAGTACCTGAGCGGCATGACCGACATCGTGTGTTTCGAGGCCGAGAGCCACCTGTGGCTGGTCCCTCTCGGCATCGCGGCGCTGGGCCTGTACGGCGTGGCATTCCCCGCGTGGGTTTACACCTTCCTTCGGCGGCATCGCCTCGAGATCAAGTACGACCAAGTCCTCCGAGCTCGTGGGCTTGGACTGAACGACATTGAGATGCCCAACGTCGACCCCGTCGACGCGTGGAGCGACCCTCCCAACATGGCAAGATTCCGCAGCAGGTACCAGCGGCTGTACTACATGTTCCGCATGGGCAAAGCGCCGTACTGGATCTGCGTGCTTCTGGCCCGGAAGGCGCTCCTTGGGGGCTGCAGCCTCCTGTTCCGGGGCCAGCCGTCGTACCAGCTGGCCGTTGCACTCCTGATCATGTTCGCGGCCTACGTGGTGCACGTGCGCAATCTGCCCTTCATGAGCCCCTCCGACTACGGCCGCGAGCTGGCGGAGCACGTCGCCGCGGCGAAGCGTCCCATGCCAGACGTGCGCAAGGCGTCACCACACCAGCGGATCCGGGTCATGATGGACCGCTGGACGGCGAGAATGGGCAAGCGGGGCGCCGCTGCGGCCGAGGCCCGGCGAGCCGCCGGATGGAGGGCGGCCGTGGAGTCGTCGGGGCAGCACGCGCAGGCCAGTCGGCGCTTCGAGGCCGAGTCCGTCGCTGCCGCCTTTGTTAACTACAATGCCGTCGAGTCGATGCTGCTGGCCAGCGCTGTGCTGGTGAGCCTGTCCGGGCTGATGTTCCTGTCGGAGCGCTTCGCCGGCGACCGCGTGGACGCATACCGGGCCGAGTACGACGGCCTGGCATTTGTTATCGCTGGGGTGGTTGTGCTCAGCCTGGTGTACTTTGCGGCGGTCCTTGTGGTTGAGGTTATGCTGCGGACAAATCCGCAGAGCCTCACGCGCGCGCTGTCGCTGTGCCCTGGCACCGCCAGACAGGCCAGGAAGGCGAAGGCTGGGTCGCTCACGTCGCCTACAGCCGCGGCTGGCTCGTTGGACGCGGCAAAGTCTGCAGCCGTGGCCGGTGAAGGTGGAGACGGCGCTGGCGGCAGCAAGGTCACCATGCAAGTGAGCGCGCTGGTGGCGCTGAGAGGCGACCGCCGCGACGAGAGTGCGATCGTCCAGGCAGCCGAGCTGCCTTTGGAGCTCCCAACGGACCCAAGGATGTGGGCAGCGGTGAGGCAGCAGTTCGTGGACAATGAGGAGGCTCTCCGTGCCACCAAGGCGGACCTCTCGTCGCGGCGTGCGGAAGTTGCGCGGCAGAGGGTCGGAGACGTGGGGAACGCCGACGGGGGCGGCGGGCTCGGAATGTCGTCGAACCCTATGCTCGCTGGACGCAGGTCGTTCGGGCAGCTCAAGGTGAAGCGGTCCCGCTCCTTCAAGCGCTCAAGCCGAGTCGAGAAGCGCCCCAGCATTGCCAAGGCAACGGCAGGCGGTAAACCAGCGACGTCGGGGATCATGGAGCTGGCCAGCGCATCGCTCGCTGGCGCCGCCGCCAGCGAGGGTACGTCGGGTGCCGGTTCGCGCCGGGCCTCGAGTGCCTCGTCTGCAGGTGGAGGCTCCGCCTACAGACTGGACGAGGCCGACCTTCTTGGCAGTCGCTCGTCGAGCTCTCGCGGCGTTGCCGTCGCCGAGTGCACCGCACCGGCGGCTGAGTGATTAAGGGCACCTTCCAAGCCACTTCCCCATGCATAGTCCGACCAATCCTAGCACGCGCACCACCGCATTCATTGCTGAATTCTCTTCTGAGCTTCACTCAGGCCACGGCGTGCCGGTCGCGGGGGTGCAACAGGGCAGAGTTCGGCGTCGGACGCAATGCTGCTGCGGCCACAGGCACCGCCCCGTCACCCCCCGGCATGACGGCACTCCGCACAGCGTTGCTCATCGCGGGTGCAATCGCTGTTGGCGCCGGGAAGCCCCCGAATCTCGTCTTCATCCTCACAGGTAAGCTTGCCGACGCCGCTTGCCGAAAGCAAGAATGCGCGTGCCAACCGGCCACGAGAAGCTTCAGCGCCCCGCAGGCTATCACAGCCGGCCGGGGCCACGGTCTGCCGTGCACGCCTTGCGACGGGCTGCCCTGTTCCATTCTGCCGCAGATGACCAGGATCTGCTGCTCGGGTCCATGCAGTACATGCCCAAGACAAAGGCTCTCCTGATGGACCAGGGCACCACGTTTACGCACATGATGGCTGCAACTCCGGTGTGGTGAGCATGGGCGCTGCGTGTTCGCGAAGGCCTCCTGCGTTGCCACCACAACGGTTGCCGTCGCCCCCCCGCGCGTTTCTGATGACGCAGCTGCCCCAGCCGATCAACGTTCACGACTGGGAGGTACATTCACTCCGTCGGCGTGACCAACAACTCCATCCCCGGGAACTGCAATGGCCTGGAATGGCAGAAGGGTCCTGAGCAGAACAACATCGCCTACCTCCTCTCAAAGTCGCCTGGCGGCTACCGTACCGGGCGCACAGGCAAGTATCTCAATCTGTATGGAAATGATGCGGTCGGTGGAGTCGCCCATGTTCCCCGCGGCTGGGACACCTGGCGGACGCTGCGGGGAAACAGCATCTACTACCACTACGACATCTCCTACGCGGACTGCACGCGCGAGGGGAAGATGCGGTCAGGTGGCTGCAAGGGCGTCGCGCAGAGCCACGGGCACGACTACGAGGCCGACTACCTGCCCCTGGTGATCCGCAACTACACCCTGGACTTCATCCGCGAGGCCAAGACCGATGACCGCCCCTTCTTCTGGGTCGCGGGCCTGCCCTCGTGCCACCAGCCTGCCGACCCGGCGCCGCAGTTCGCCGACCTGTACCCGACGGCCCGTGCCCCCCGGACGCCGACTTACAACAAGCAGTTTCCCGACACCCACTGGTTCGCTGCCAGCCAGGGTGTCATCGACGGGCCCATGGATGAGAACTCCCGCGAGTTCACCGACCTCCTCACCCGCCGCCGCTGGCAGACGCTGGCGAGCGTCGACCAGATGGTCGCTGATGTCGTGACGGAGCTCAAGGACCTCGATCTCCTGGACAACACTTACATCATCTACACGTCCGACCACGGCTACCACCTCGTGAGAGCGCAGCGCACTGGCTTGGCCCGATGGTGTCCGACTCAGCCTTGCTCTGGAGCGATCGCTCGCCCTTGACCCCGCGCAAGTGCTCGGTGCCGCAGGGAGAGCGTGGGCTCGATCTAGACAAGCGCCAGCTTTACGAGACCGACACACGGTAAGGCTTGTACGCGCACCGTAGCACGCACCCGCCCTATGTGCCGCAAGGCGCCCCATGCGACGAGCGGATTGCGTCGGCTGCCCTTGTTCGCAGCATGCCTCTCTTCATCCGAGGGCCTGGCGTGCCCCAGAATGCCTCATCAGACTACCCTGTGGCCAACGTCGACGTCGCCGCGACCCTGCTAGACTTGGCCGGCGTTTCAGACGCTTCAGTCCTGGAATCGCTTGACGGCGAGTCGATGCTCCCGAAGCTCCCCAAAGGCAACGGGCAACACCGGGCTCCGGTGACCGGCGACGGAATGGTGAGCCTCAGCAGTGCTGCCGCGGGCCCTCGCTTGGAACAAGGGCATTGCCTGACAATGTGTGGTGCTTGCCCATTGCCTCGACGCTCGCAGCGCCAGCACGTGCTGATCGAGTACAACGGCGAGCACAACAACGGCGGCAATGCTCCCGTGTGCCCGGGCGACATTCCCGGCTGGGAACACATGAACTGCTACGTGCAGCAGAACGGCACCGCGCCGCCGTGGTTCTACGGCCAGTCCTTCTGCTCATGCCAGGACACCACTAACAACACGTACGCGTGTGCCAGGACGCTCAACTCAACGCACAACTTCGTGTTCTGCGAGTTCGTCACCGGCTTCGTGGAGGCCTACGACATGGATGCCGACCCTTGGCAGCAGCAGAATCTGGCAGGCGCGATGTCTCAGGGCGAGCGAAGCTACTGGCACGCCCTGGTCCAGAGCCTTCGCACATGCGGGGGCAGCGACTGCGGCCGCTCAGCATCGGCAGGCGATGCGCAGCCCGAAGTTGACAGTCACCCACGGTCGAAGGACGACCTCCGCGGTGCCGCGTGGCGGCCGATGTTTCCGGGCCCAGAAACGGAGCCCGCCGTTCCGGCCTGAGTAGCCGCAAGGCTTCCGCTTGCACAGCGGGACATCCTGTTGGTGCCGAGAGCGCGTCTGGGTGTCCTGCTGTGCGCTTTGCAAAGGCGCCGTCCGCTCGGCGATTCGCGACGCGAGGGCACTCGCGGCATGAGGCTTGATGTGCCAGGCATACGGCACTGTGCGAAGCAGGGTCAGAACGCACGGACAGCAGCGGGGAGCATCGTTGGGCACCACCCACTGGCACGTCGTTCTCCCGTCGCCTCGACCATTGGGCTCCTCGACCGGCATGCGCCCAGCTTTCTCGTGCGCCCCTCTTCGCGCAACCAGTGCGAGAGCCACACGTACAACTGCGCGCGGGGCCTCGGTGGGGGCCTGCCTGTCAGCACTTTTACCATCCCTGGCCCGTGCGACCACCACCCGATTGCATACCATGCGGCAAGCATTCCATCTGAGCGATTTACTTCTCAGTGCTAAAGCGAGGAGAGTGGCCAGAAGTGCTCACACGCCCCTGTTCGCAGAGCACCAATCCCAGCAGGTCGGTGAGCAGGGCAACGGTTCACCGTGCTGTATCTCCCAAAGCCCACACAACGGTCGGCCATCATGTCCGTGATCCGGGGGATCCAGGGCTGGTCGCAAGCATGACGCTCGCAAGCGGCAAGGGAGCAGCCCAGGGCCTCCCACACTCATGGCGATATCCAGTGCAGGAGCAAAAGCAGAGCTGCCAGCCCGAGCAGCAAAGTCATAACGATGCGGCCAAAGCCGGGACCCGAGCTTGTGGCCGCCAGAAGGTGTAGCTTGGCCGCCTGGGTGTTGTCGGCGCTCTCGTCGGCCAGGGCCTCCACCCGCTGCACGACTTCGGCCTGCAGGGCTACCTCTCGGGCAACGACCTCTGTCAGCGCTGCCACCTGTTCCGCCTGCGCCTCAAGGGCCTCCAGCTCTGCCACCTCGGCAGCCCGCTCCATCACGATGGCCTGTGCCCTCATCCCAAGGTTGAGCGGAGGCCCTCCGCCTTCAACGGCCGGGAGGTCAGTCGGGGCGAAGCCACTGCTAGTGCTTGTCACCCCATGCTCCTGTGGCTGTGTCGGTTTGGCGTCGGGGTCCAGTCGCGGGCTTCCTGCTTGGGAGTCAGCGGGCGGTCCGCGGGTACATTGCCCCCTTGGCGCAGCATTCGATCCGGCGAGCTGCTGTCTTGAACACACTCGTCGCCTGAGGTCTGCTACCGGCCCGGTGGCCATCGAGCTGCGCCAGCGATTTCGGACGCGCTGCACTTCGGCCGGCGAGGCCGCCCCGCGAAGCGCTCCCCGCCGCACCAGCTGCGCCGCACGGCGACCTCTTGCTGCGTGCAAGCGCTCGACCCAGCGAGCAGCCTCGCCGGCCAGGTCCTCCACCGCGGCGACCGCTCCGAGCGCTGCAAGCGCTACGTGGCAACTGCCCGTGGACAGCAGCCCCGCAGCCTCGTGGAGCGGGCACCCCACCGAAGCAGCGAGCGAGGCGCACGAGCGAACGTGCCACTCGCCGTCGCTCAACGCCCAGTGCGTTGACACGGAAGCCAAACCTTGGCGTGGAGCAGCTTCGAGCGCAGCAGCCACATCCTCCCGAATGGCTGCCATGCTCGTCCCGACAGCTGTCAGTGCGACCGTCGCCGCCCCAATCAACCGGCTCGCATCTGTGTCTAGCAGTGCTTGGCTGCGAGGGTCGGGCCGGGGAGGGCATGGCGACAGCCTGGCCCATCTGCTTCGTTCCTGCGCGCTCCGTGGAGCCGTCAACCCTGGACTTTCCTCGAGCTGAACCTCACATCACATGCTGCTCAGATTCAAGCGTCACAGAAATCGCTGGCGAGGACGCGTGGAGCGTGGACAGCATCCGTCCAATCTCGTCCACCTGCGGTCCGGCCGGGAAGCGTGCACGGGGACGCTTGGCCCAAGCAGGCTGTACGGCACATATCACAGGTTGCCCGATGGTTCTTACAGCGGCTGCTGCGCGGGAGAATGCCGGCAACGGGCGAGCAGGCGGCAACGGGCCAACGTCCGGCGCCCCAGCCATGAGCATTGCCACGCGAAGGGCATCCGAATGCTGCATGGAAGCCTCCGCGTCGAACGGCTGGGAACGAATTGCCGCTGTCAGTCTCGGTGGGGCCGTGGTGATCCGACCCTCGGCACGTCTGACACTCTGCTCAGCCCAAGCTATCCGGATCTGCCACGCGCTGCGGCATGCGTGCGAGGAACGTCCGTTGGTATGTCTTTCGGTGCTCTAGCACTGCTCTTGCAGCGAGGGCGCTGCCGAACGCACCACGACGCGGGACATTCATTCCTGGGCATCGCTGACCCGCCCGGCTTTCTTGACGATGGAGTCATCAATCGATGGCACAATCTAGTAGGCGCGGCATGCGTGGGGCATCCAGGCGGCCCGTGGGGGCAGCTCGCCGGGTGGCAATCGCGGCGCACTGGAGGAGGGCTGAGCAGCAAGCGCATCAACTAGGGGCACGAGGCGCCGCTGCACGCGAAGTACTTGGAGATGCGGGCGTGGAGGTCGGCCTTCTGTCCCTCCGTGGCGGCGCCGTAGATGTTCGTGAGGCTCCAGGGGTCGCGGTCCAGATCGTACAGCTCGAAAAACTGGATCGAGCCGCGGGAGCGGAACTCGTACGTGGGGTCGAACTCGGTGTAGATCATCGTGGCCGTGCTGTTGTCGATCCGCAGGGTGCGGAAGGAGTTGGTCTGCGTGTCGTCGACGAACCACGGGCTTCCCTCGGCGTTGGCCTTGGGCGCCTTGATGTTCTGGCCCTTGAAGGAGTCGTTGGCCGGGAACCACATCGGGCAGTGGTCCGAGTAGTAGGTACCGACGCTGCGGGCAGGGTTGTGGGGGGAAGGGCGGGCGCGCGAAGCGGTCGTGGGGCGGTCGTGGCAGGGCGGGCTGCGCGTTCGGCCCGGGCGCGGCTCACCTGAGATACTCGGCGATGACTTCGGTGCGCCATCCCGCGAGGGCGGCGGCGTGCTCCTCCGCGGTGGCGTGCTGCACGGCCGAGTTGGGCTCGGTGACGAGGACCTTGGCGAGAGAGCGGCCGTCCACGGCGTCGGGGATGGCCACGCCGGCGAGCTCGAGCCAGGTGGGGAGGAAGTCGACGTTGGAGGACGACATGCGGAGCTTGGTGCCGGGCTTGATGCCGGGGCCGACCCAGCTGAGCGGGACGCGGAGGTCCGTCTCGTAGGGAGCCTGCTTGGAGCACGGAACCATCAGATGGCCCAGCTTGTAGCCTGCGCGCGTGCGGGCGAAGGGGGAGCGGGCGGGGCGCCGTCGAGGTGCGCGGCGCCGCGTGAGGAGGCAGCCTCCGACCGTGCGCGACCGGGTGGCTTCCGGGCCTGTCCGGCGCGCTGGTCTCACCGTGGTCGCTGCTGTACAGGACGTCTGCGGCGGTCGGGGGTGCGGGGCGCGGGGCCGCTCAGGGTCGCAGGTGGTGGGCGGCGGGGCGGTGCGGGGTTGTGGGGCGAAAGCGCGCAGCAGAGCTCGCACTGGGGGATGGGCACAACGCCGCCAGCTCGGCAGTTCGGCGGTGCACGTCGCTGGGCTAGCCGCGGGGAGCGGTGAGTCGGCCGGCGGGGCCGCGCTTGGCCGCGCGGCTCTGTACGAGGAGACGGCTAGCCGCAGGCGCGGTGCCGGCGGCTCACATGTGTTCTCCAGCGCCCCCTCTGCCTTGAGGGTCTGCATGAGGACGTAGACCATGTCGTCGACGGACTTGAGGGAGCGCAGGCGGTCGCGGTAGTGCTGGTCCGCGAAGGCGGCCTCCTTGTCGTCCAGGTACGGGTTTGTGGAGATGAAGCCGTGGTGGTCGGGGGCGGAGTAGTTGTAGGAGGGGACGCGGGGAGACACGGAGGAGTTGAAGTCGTCGGCGTACCAGGGAGCCACGTCCGCGGGGAAGTGCGGCGCGTGCGGGCC
>Ga0136560_1001549_pt1 | contig 11881 bp, 19 predicted proteins | sample AntRauMeHopE1497_FD_104925 | JGI IMG/M metagenome (GOLD analysis project Ga0136560, IMG submission 104925) | Saline lake microbial communities from Rauer Islands, Antarctica - Metagenome Hop E1 #497 | ecosystem: Environmental > Aquatic > Non-marine Saline and Alkaline > Saline | place...
AAATCAGTGGCAGTGTCCTAGTGCATACTGTACCCCTCGCGTGGCCCCGCCCCTTCGACAACAGGGGCTCGGGATCGTGATGCTGTATCAAATGTCGCCAGAACACCGGTTCTACGCCTCTCTTGGATTCCAATCTGGCCAGAGCTATCAAGGAATCCAGTTCCCTCGTCCCACCCAGATGGACCTTCTCTGCCTATCCCACCTCCTCCGACGTGGTATCCCATGTGACCATCTCTCGCGTGAGAGCTGGCGTATTCACTAGTACCCATATCGTGGTCGTATGAATCTTCGTCGGCTGGTCTCATCTGCACATGCGTGATATTCGAAATGATCGGGTAGTGGTTGAACTCACAGCAAACACAAATGATGGTGAAAGGGAACGCATCTTGCCGGCAGGCGAGTGGGCTTCTGCATATGCATGTCACGAATTTGCATAGAGCCCGATTTCGTGTCGAACTCCTTACCCGCATACGTCCCTTAGATCTACTTCTTGCTCGTCGTCGTCGCAATGGAGTGGTGCCTTGCATATCGGCCAACTGAACTAAAATCCAATTATAAGCTGCCTATCCTGTGAGAATAGACTATAGCAAGGGGTGACGGTTGTTTAAAACCCCCGAACACCAGATTTGTAGCTGTAAATCACAGTAGTGTTGAAACGGAAGAAATAATCCGAAATTATTTTGCATATCTACACGCCACAACACTCGCGAGGCCCGCCGACAGGGGCGCAAAGCTCGCCTCGCTTAGGAAGGGGATTCGGCGCATCCTCCAGGGAAAACCAAGCTAGAGTGTCTACAAATCTATTAATACTATATAATTGTCAATTTGTTAGACTGGCCTGTACTGATAGTAGGATCAGGGGCCTTCGTTAGTAGAGGAACTCTTGTGCAAGTGGCCACCAGCAACACTTGGACTCATGTCAGAATCTATCTCCAATCTCAGCGGAGAGCTGGCAAAACAGGTTTAGCAAGCCCTTAAATCAAAGGAGGGGGGAGGTTCGCCTCTTGGTGATCTGTAGCAGTTTGTGCGCGATGCTGTGAATAACACGCAGCTAGGATTCTATATCGACACCACTCAGACGGTGCTGTCTCTGCTAGCATGCGTAATGTATGTCGTCTCAACGTATTTGGAAGATGTCGGGCCGGTGCCATTGCCGCTGGTTGTGTGGGAATGGTTCCTGTTCATTGCTTTTGCATCCGACTACATCCTCCATCTGTTTATAGCGGAGAACGTAGTCGCGTACCTGACATCCCGTGGTGCAATTATTGACCTCCTTTCGATACTTCCGATCGTTACTGTTCAAGCGCAAGCGAGCCTGGGATTCCTCCGTGTGCTTCGAGTCTTTAGGATTGTGCGTATTCTGCGAGGAGCGCGCACCTTTTCGCCTGGGACTTCCATTGACGAAGACGAAAGCGTCAACCGTCAGCTTGGACTCCTGGTATTCATCTTGCTTAGTTTTATTTTCATGGGGGCCGGATTCTTCCATGCGGTTGAACTCATCGTTGGTGGTACGTTCCAGTGGCCGGGGTCTGCTGAATGCGATTGGGAGCGGCTGCAGTGAGGTCCGAAATTACACCCCGACTGCGCATCCGCCGCCTCGCCATTGCACCCCCAGTCCAATGCGATAGACCCGGTGATGCTTGATATTAGCATATCGCTGCCCATCGGCTGCATGCTATTTTTTCTCGCAGAGCGATACCAAGATGGGAGATGCCTCCTGTTTGTCGAATGGATTTTTTCCAGGCAACTTGTGAGGCGATTGCGCTGCATTTGTTTGGAATCTTAGTGTATTCTATTTATCATACCCATCAGTAGTTACTGTTTGGCATCGCGAGAGGCCATGGTTGCAACGGCATACGGAAAATAACGTGGATTATATGCCATCTTTGCTTCTTCTCGCTCTTGCAGACTTGGTGATTATCACGGTGACAACGGTCGGGTACGGAGACATCAGTCCCGTCGACAACGTAGGCCGGATTTGCATTTTGGTCGTGCTGCTGCCCCTCTTTCTCATCGTGCCTCGCGAGGTGGGCAAGCTCACGGATCTCATGGACAAGGTTTCACAGTTTGCCCGGCCTTACGAGGACGTGCGCACACCGCACGTCATTATCACGGGAGACATCGGTTTCAGTGTCGCACTCTCGTTCCTCCGAGAATTCTTCCACGCCGACCACGGAGAACAGTAGATGAAAGTCGTTATGCTGGCTCCTCTGGAGCCTTCGGGGCCTCTTGAAGCCATGGTTACGAACCCCGTGTTCGCCGAGAAAGTGCAATACATTAAAGGCAACCCTCTTAGCACGAAGGACCTCCTGAAGGCCAAGGTAACGCAGGCCCACGCCGTGTTCGTAACCACCTCCCAGTATTCGAAGAATCCAGTGCGGCAGGATGTCTCGGCTTCTCTCATCTCAAAGGCCATTCGGAAGGCCAGCCCATGGAGCTCCGTCTTCGTACAGGTGCTGGACCCGGGAACCAGAAGCCACGGCCAATGGGCGCAGTGGGACATCGTGCTCTGCCTGTAGGAGCTCCGAATGGGAGTCCTCGCCAAGTCTGCTCTGTGCCCTGGTTTTTCGACTCTTGTGTCGAACCTCATCATGAGCTCAACAGAATTTGACACGAACCGTCTGAACAAAAGGGAGAGGAAATGGACCCAGGAATACGCCGATGGGTACGGTCAAGAGGTGTACTGCCTAGAGCTCTCCAGGGCCTTCGCGGGGTCTCTATTCTCTGTGGCTGCCAACCGAGCCTATAACATGTTCGGGGTGTGTATATTCGGAATCGAAACGTAGCGCAGGTACATTGGGCCTGGTGGGGCGGTGGCGGTCCCGACGAACAACTTTAAGAATGTCTTTGACTCGAGCCGACTCAAACTGGGGAACGCTGGGTCGGCATCGGACGATGACCACGGGGTCGGCGCTACGGGCCTGGTCTCCGAGGTGAGTCATGAGACCGATGGGGCTGACGCATCGGAGGCGAGCAGTAGGGCATTCACGGGGAAACCGCTTGGCAATGCAATGCATCGTAAAGGCAGTAACAGGAGCAACAGCGGGGTGTCTCACAAAGACGATGACGAAGAGGAGGATCCTTTAGATCGCGAGATTCGGATGCAGGCTCAGCAGCAGCAGAAGCTCGGTATCACGGAGGACGTTTTCGAGACGGACTACGAGAGATGGATGAGAGAGAGGGCAGAGCGCCGCAATGCAGTGGTTCTCATCAATCCCAAAGATTACATCATTCGTGCGGGGGACAAGGCACTTCTCATCGCTGACGATGTAGAGTCGGCTCAGAAAGTGAGCAACTGGGACGGCCGCAGCATGGCGGACCTAGACCACATCATCTCCATTACGCCTGCCATCAAGTCTACGTTTAGTCGGCTCAACAACGGAAGGGGGCCTCTATTGAGGGGGGCAAGAGTGCGCTTCCTTCCATCCTCAGGGAACAAAGCGAGAGTCAATCTTGACCCTGCGGCGCGTAGGGGTCGAAATCATCCGCAGCCTCAGCCTCAGCCTCAGCCTCAGCCTCAGCCTGCACCATCTTCTAAGCAAGACGGCGGGTCCTCTACTAAACACAATGAGATGGTGATTCCTGCAGTGGGCAAGAGCCGTGGCATAGCTGCAGCTGGATTCTCGCGTCGAAGTCGGGGTCGGGGTCGGGGTTAGAAGCCGACTGTGCCTGTGCCTGTGCCTGTGCCTGTGCCTGTGGCTATGGCTATGCCTCTAGCTCCCGGTAATCCTGTACTGACACGCGCAGACACTGACGTCAATGCCAGCAAGGGAAATGCACCCAGGATTCCATCGGATACAGTAATGAATGCCTCACCATCTCTCGATGCAGGAACTACAGACACGGAAGGGGCGGTATCCTCACCGGAGGGTCCAGGAGCAGGAGGAGCTGGCAGCGGACATGGGCATGGGTATGGGCATGGAGCACCGGGAGTGGGTGGGCGCATCGCTGATCGTCAATCTGAAAGGACGGGGACAGGCCCAACGGCAAGGGCAAGCGGCAGGGCTCACCAATATGGACAGGAAGACTTGCAAGCCGCAGGGTCGAACCTCGACGGGGTAGAGCTGGACTCGGCGACCAATGAGCATGGACGCGCAACTGGCAGCGGACACGACAGCGGGCGCGATTCGCACACGCTCCTAGTTGAGCCGAACGAAATATTCCGACAGATGCGGCAGCCAGAAGATGGTCAGTACGGGGTGGTCAAGGACGCTAGGTGCCTTTCGGGCCACATCGTCGTGTGCGGCAACACGAGCGAGAACCTGAGCCTGTTCATATATCCCTTGCGAAGAGAGAGCGTCGCCCCTGTATTGGTGCTTCACGATGGAGCCGACTTGCCAGAACTGAAGCTGCCGCCGCGCATGCTGCGGAACGTCTTTTTCCTTCGGGGCTCCCCTCTCAGCGTCAGAGATCTGGACAGGGCGGGAATGCAGAGCGCCTCCGTGGCCGTTGTGCTGGCCAACCCAGCGGGGACTTCCAACAAGGAGGAATCCTCGCAATCTCAGGATGCTCTTTCCGGAGCTGTGGCAGACCTCGAGGCGGTATTCACGACGTGCATCATGGAGGAGCGATTCAAGGCATGCCGCCTGGTCGTCGAGATCCTCGAGCCTGAGTCGATGAAGTTCATGTCGTCATCTCCGGGGAGGGGGTTGCTGCCAACCGCTATGTGGCCGCAGTTTGCATGCGGAAGGGTGTTCACCGCGGCTGCTCTCGACACGCTCCTGTGCCAGGCCTTCTATAATCCCGCTCTCATCCCCGTGATGCAACGGCTCATCACAGGCAGGTCGGCGGGAGATCTTGAAGCTGAGCACGAGAAACGGGAGCAGGACATCCGACGGGCCAACTCGGAGCCGGAACCGTACAGCCGCTAGATGCTGGCGATGCGACTGATGCTGCTGAAGCGTCACAGGGCAAAGTTCGGCACTGGCCGGCGCATGGTTGGGCTGCCCACAGGGACCGAGAGCCTGGACGATGTCCTCGCATGGTTCGGCATCGAGCATGGGCATGAGCTAGTGACGCAGGTTGAGCTGGATACCGCTAACGATCCGATTGCACCCCCGGGATTCAAGGTGGAGCGCTTCGAGGAGAACTGCCAGGTCGTTCAAATGCAGGTTCCCACCCCCTTCATCAACAGATACTACCGGGATCTATTCATGGAGCTGCTCCTGACCCAGGGGATTATGTCGATAGGCATCTATAGAACCCAGCACGTGCACAATTCTCAGCTGCCCTATGTTGTGGCCAACCCACCTCCTCTGACTGTGCTGCATGCCGATGACCGACTCTTTATCCTGTGCTCCAAGCAACTGATTAAGAGGGCAACCGACGTGACGAACCATCACAAGGCAGTGCATTCAGATAAGCTGGGACACATGGTGAGCGATCTCGCTGAGATCGTGCTCACCGAGGCCTCCGCGCTCAAACAAGTAATAGGTGGCTCTGGGACCGACCGCTAAGAGGGTGCTGGGTCAGCGGGCCGTGGTTGAGGTAAAGGAGCCTCGTCCTATCCATGTATTTGTACTACTATACATAATTCGCTGTAGTGAGCGTGTAGAGGAACAGCACCTCTTCAAAATTGCATCAGAATTTCTGTAACACATATTGCTATTACGTTGCATAAACACTTAAACTTTTAAAATTACAAATTATGCACACCCTGGGTCAGATTCTGTCGTTGATTCTGGGCCATGTGGGCGTACATTTCGGAGCACCGGCTAGTTGACAGACATTCCCGAGCGTATCCACTCGATCTGAGGGTATATACACAAGCGCAGAGACAATGCCCCCTGATTTGACTCATCCCAGGATGGACTCGGTGTTGTTTTGCCAGAACGTCCACACCCCACCGTGTCTCTGCGGGTCACCAGCAGGATCCATCGCCGGGTACCTAACAGGCACGGCCGTTGCATTATATGCCTGAATCCTTGCCATGAGTTTGGCCACGATGGAGGGGCTCTCGGTGGAAACATCGTGCCATTCATTCGGGTCCGTGTCAAGATGGTAGAGTTCAACTGTGTCCGGTTTGGGCTCCGGGCCTGGGCTTGGAGGCATCTAGTCCGCTGGTGGGGTGTACCCTGGGGGAATAAACCATTCATTGGATCCGGAATTTCCGATGAGTAGTTTCCACCCGTCCTGTATGACGCCTGCATTGGAGCCCAATGGATCGATGTTGATGAGCAGTTCCGTCCTGGGATGTTCCTCGGACTACCCGACGATGCCCTACCACTGGTTATAACCGTCCAGAGGAAGGCCACTTAGGTCACCCCCTGCCACACCTCCCACCAGCGTGGGGAACAAATCTGTGACGTGGAACATACCATCGTACACGGCACCTCGACGGCTGGCAGGGATGACCGATCCACCGCTCCAGAAAGCGACGTTCGACTTGATACCGCCCTGATAGTACGTGCCTTTCTGCGACCTCCTCGGCCAGTTGGAACCACCCCCTTCGCTGGACTGACCTCCGTTGTCTTGCATGACAGCGACCACCGTGTGCTCGGCCATGCCCGTGGACTCGAGGGCTGCAAAAACCTTGGCGAGGTTGTCGTCGAGTTGCTCCAGCATCGCAAGGTATTTCTGCCGCGCCTCTCCCTTCTTTTCCTTCTTAAGGAAATTAAAACGCTCGACGTATTCGGGGTCTGCCTGCAGAGGCTCGTGGACGCATTGGGTGGCGAGGTAGAGGAACAGCGGGGTCCCGTCATCCGAGTGCTCCTTCGAATGGGCCTAGATGACGTCCACAGCCTTGCCACTGAACAGCTCGGCCGTGTAGGTACCGTTGGCGGAGAAGTCAGGCTCGAATCCGTTCGTATTCGCGTAGCCATTGCCACCGTTCCAGGATCGCGTGTGCGTGTAGTGGTCTGAGGCACCGATGACCATGCCGTAGTACGAGTCAAATCCACGCTCCTGAGGCCAGTATTGAGGCTAGTAGAACCCCACATGCCCTGCGGTAATTCTCAAAGGTATGTCATTGTCGCGGGCCTTGGGGGTAGAGGCTGTCGCATTGAGCAAGGCTGGGCAATGCATCATGACGCTACTTGCAGTCGATGCAAACGTCTACCAGCACACTAGAAATAAACAAATAACTTTCAGGCTTATCGCTACTGTAGCCGATCGGCAGCAAGAATTGGTAGTGCAAATACATACATACCACTTTGGGCATCCTTACATTTTCCTACCATATGCGTGGCGTATCCTTGCTTCTTGAAGCCTTGTGCAATCGTCGTCTCGTTCGCAGGAAGAGCATTCGGCTGGTTAGGCCGGATCACCCCATGCTGCAATCCCGTGTGAATCTAATAACGGCCAGATATGAGCTGGCTGCGGGTGGGCGAGCAAATGGGCTGCACATATCCGTCAGACACGTTCACGCCTTCTGTCCACAAGCGATCCAGTGTAGGAGTCTTCACAAATTTCTCTACCTAAGTTTTGCCCAGGTCGTTGCTACCCCAGTCATCGACAACTGCAATATACTAAACGTAAGCTCTACATGGTGTCTTGGCTATGCAGCGATGGGACAGCACGAATAGTAGTGCTGAGCGGTACACGGAGTTCGCTCACGAAGGATCATAACATGGGGTGTCTTTGGCGCAGTCAAAGCTTGCGCACCCCAAGCTAGCGCAGTAAATGCCGTGAGTAGCGTCAAGATAGATCGCATAGTAGCTGGAGCGCCGAAAGTAAGTCTACGTCTCGAACTCGATCCCAAGGTGATCCAGAAACTGGATGACGAGCGAGTTCCATCAAGCTGCGTTGGCGTCGATCACGGATCGATCAGCAGCAAGAGCCGGTCGGTCCGGCAGCATGCGATCCCCTCTCAGTCCCTGGGCGGTCTCATTAGCGCAGCTCTTAAAGCCGTCAAGAACCTGTGCCCCTACATCGCCCAAGCAACTCCCAGCCGAGCATCCAACTCGATTGACAAAGGGGCGAGAACTCGGTCGGTCCCCTGCCCAGCCTCATCGCGTTCTCGCCGCGGCGCCCCCAGGACCACAATGAGCGGAACCATGCCGCGCAGCCAGCACGCGCATGCGCCTTCCACCTACGGAGAGCCACCGCTGCCGGCAGCACTCGTCACACCCCTCGCGTCCACGACTGCGGCCCCCCCGAGCCCAAGCCTCATCACACCGCCCGCCTTGTTGGATCCGGAGCCAGAACGAAGCATCTCTTCCGCTGCCTACGCCGCCGCCTCGGCCGGTCCCACTCCCTTCTCCAGAGACTACCGCAGCCCCGCCGCTGCACCCCAGGGAACAAGCCCATCCAGCCGTCCCTCCGCTGTTTCCCATTCGCTGGCATCCGCCGCCATATCGAGAGCGAGGAGCAGTCCACCACTGCTGCCAGCCTCCCACGGCAGGCCGACTGCTCCTCCTACTCCTGTGCCCTCCAGGCCCACGTCGCCGAGCGCAAGCACTTCCACCGCCTACTTCGCATCGGCGGCGCCGTCGCTTCCAGTGGAACTTCCTGCCCGCTCCGAGGCAGCCATGGGCAGCCCCACGAGACCAACAAAGGGCTCTCGCAGCGCAACCAGGGAATCTCCGGGTGCATTGCACGATGGTGCAGCCGACAGTCCAGGTGCCGCTCTCAGACCCGCTGCCACCGCCCTCGCCACGAGAACAGCCAGAGATACGTGGGGGGCAGTCGAAACGGACAGCTGGTTGGCTCGCGTGCTGTTCAGCCTCCGAGCCGCCTGAATCGAGGCCTCCACTTGCACCTCAAGGTGCACTGCAGTGCGATGAGCCCCAACATCCCCTGCGATGGCCTGCCTGAGGACGCTGGCAGATCGAAGGAACAAGGCATCTGCATGTGGCAGCCCGCCAGCCAAGAGGGGGGCCAGAAGAGATACCCCGCTGGGTGCACTGCCATGCGATGCACCTGTGCCCGTCGGCTTGCCCCTTGCCTTTGCCATGCCAGGAGCCATGATTCTGGCCGTCTCCCTGAGGAACATGACAGCCACTGAGAGGATCACGAGCCATGTGATGGCTGTCCCAGGAGACACCATGGACCATGCTACCTCGTTTTCGATCGTGGCTTGAGCCTTGACTGCATCCATGACTGTGGTCTTGGACTCATTGCCATCTAGCCCAACATCGATTTCCGTCTAATTCTTGGACAGTGTCCCTGCCACATTCACAGCGCCACGTCCGCGGCCTTTTGCTGCTGTCTCCCCGATAGGCACCCCCTGACTCAGATCCTGACCATTCACTGACCCCCTCATTGCCACATCAAGCACACTCCCTAACTCCCCTACACCCCCAGAGAACAACAAGAGCACAAGCAGTACCAAGGCAGCCACCGTACTCACAGCTAGCATCGCCACCACCGAGGGCCCCTGTGCATTCTACATGCCACCCTCGCCCTACTCACCATCGGCACGAGAAGACCTCGTGGGATACGACGCCGGTCCCCGCCGACGCAATGGACCAACATGCACCCTACTGATTCCTGCCCCCCCTACTTGCCCTACTGGTCCTGATGGAATATCCTCGTTACTATGCCCCCTACCCCTATCGTTTCTCTATGCACCACCCTTCTAGGCATCTACAGGCTCAGCAGCCATTCCCCCTAGTGGGCGAGGCTCCTATCCATCAGCTCCAATACCCGCACCAGATGCTGCAGGCGCGGCAGGCACAGCCAGAGCCTCTGCTGCCTCACGTTGTCTCCTCGATTCGTCTTCGGCCTGTCGCAAGGTACCCGGGGGTACCCTCGAGTCGAATGTCTCCACAGCCTCCTATGTGTCGTCCGTCTTGTTCCACAGGAGTTTCGTAGGTCCTCGGGGAACGCCTCCGGGGAGGATCTGACTCGCGATCACACGCCTGAGAGAACTCACCAGCTTGCCCTGTGCCGCCATCACGGTAGATACCAGCCATGGAGACACAGAGCCTCCGGGAGTCATACGCACCAGGTACGTCGCCCGACACATGGGGATGCCGGGTCCACGGATAGGACGCACAATCCAACCCCCGATCTTCAGAGAGGCCCTGGACATGCCAGGTGGGACGGGTGTCCGGTCTCTGTACCTGGCTGGGGCATCCACAGATGCAATGACGAGAGTGCCTTTGTCAGGACCGTCAGCGAGGATCCTATAGGTGGTCATCGTGACCATGTCTCGGTCGCTTGTGATGGCAGTGCCGTTGAAGAAACGGTGCTGAATGGACACATGGTCACATGCTGCTGCTTCTTCCATGAATGTCTCTCCTTTCATCTGTGAATCCAGTGCCATTCGTAGCTTCACATCCCTGAGGACCTACACGATAGCATCCTGGGGATATGCCACTTCGCCCGTGCCTCGAGCCCCGGGGACGGCATCGGACGAAGCACTCAGCTTGACTCCATCAGCACTTCCGTTGTCGGACCACAATCCACCAGGTGCTCCATCCTCCTCCACAGCCAGTCGCAGCATCAGCTCGATCGATTCGTCTGACATTCGTGCTAACTCTGCATCCCTCGGGACAGGGTATGGCCCTGGATAGGCAGGCAAACTACGAGCCAGAGCGGCCTGGGAAGCGGCTTGGGCTGCTTCGGCATCGGCAGCCGACACTGACGCTGATGCTGCACCCTTACCATCTCCGTCCCCTTGATCATCTGTTCCTCCTCCTGCTCCTCTTCCTCTGCTTTCATTCGATTTCATGGGCGAGGATCCAACGGAATCATACCCACTCAGAGGATCAGGATCTGATCCTGATCTGTTCCCTGACCCAACCCCCTGTACTCTGACACTCGATGCACCACCACCATCATCAGCCCCTGCATCACCGACAATTGCAGTCTCTTCCTCTTCAGCCTTCTCCTCCCTCTGTGGGGGCACCTCAGCGCCAGGGAATGTCTCCCGGTACCTCTGTGCTGCATGGTTCCACACCACGCGAACTGCCTCTGCAGCTGATAGTCGCCGGCCTAGTCGACGGTCCACTAATGTTGGTGCTCGCCTGTCCACCATGGATGCTGCTGCCTGCACCCATAGCATCCATTGGTTGGCTTCCTCCTGAGTTGGTGCCGCAAGTTTCATCGATGTAAGCTTAGGTGCCTTGGACGTGGACGAACCGGAGGTGACGCCGCCGCTGCCGCTGCTGCTGCCACCGTCCTTTCCAAGCCCTTTGATTTCGAATGGAAAGAACGACCCCGGTCTTTTTTTCCTCTCTGACCCCCCGAAGGAGGCAGGGAGAGCCACAGCTTCCGTCACGCCAGGCAACACACGCAATACCTGCCGAGGCTTTGACTAGTCTTTCTAGTCATAGAAGTATGCTATCTCCCAAACCCCTTCCGCCGTCATAGCTACATTGTTCCCCCGCCCCCCCCTGGATGCTGCTCCCATACCCATACCCATATCCATTCCATCCTACCGCCGGAGTACGAAGAATCGGGGAAGGAATCCACTGATGATCTCCCTCTGCTTGAGCAGGAATTGCCTCGGGGGTGCCACGGCCCGCAGGTACCTGCCTCTGTATTGACCCAGCCACTGCGAGAACGGGACTGCAGTAGAGGAAGATGCTGCCTTCCCCGAACCGGGTGTGGCATTGGCTGCGATGGCTGCTTCCTCGGCACCGCCATGCGATGCATCATCCATGCGCGGGACCCTGTCGGGCACAAGCGTGGGTGCTGCTGCGCCTGCCTCTGTTCCCTGAGCCACGCCATCGATAGGCAGCGGCACGGTCTGCGAGAAGGAGCCGCGAGGGGATGATACGCTGAGGCCGAATGCACCTGCCGCTCTGTCGAAGTGTCCGTCGTTCGAAGATGCCTCGCTTGGGGCAGCGCTGCGGCGATGGCTGCTGGCAGACGGTTGTGGTGATTGGCCGGTGGGACTCTGGGGAGATGCGGTGGTAGAACTGGCATCTTTGCGCTGCAGTTCATCCTATGCCAATGGGGATGCTATGGGGGTCGACGGACCTCCATTTGGTGA
>Ga0136560_1001550_pt1 | contig 11877 bp, 18 predicted proteins | sample AntRauMeHopE1497_FD_104925 | JGI IMG/M metagenome (GOLD analysis project Ga0136560, IMG submission 104925) | Saline lake microbial communities from Rauer Islands, Antarctica - Metagenome Hop E1 #497 | ecosystem: Environmental > Aquatic > Non-marine Saline and Alkaline > Saline | place...
TCAATCGTTCCCTGGGTACGTAGGGCCGGTCGCTTCCTGGATGCACACGACTAGCACGCTCTCTGCTTGGACTGCAGCAGCGAGGGTTGGTGCTTTCTCCACCTTGCAGATTCAATCAGGGCTCTTGAAGGAGGAGACCGATTTGGCGGTAGAATTCTATGCCCATGTTGTCGCTCCTATCGCGATGCTTGTAGTCGTGGCAATCGCAGTGCTTGGCATCGGTAGCGGAGCTGTGCTTGGAGCTTCATGGGCAGCACGAATTGTCGTCCCAATTTTAACGGCAGTTATCATTGCTGGCATTCTGCTTCTATCGCTTGATGTTTACTATTCAGGTGGATGGGGTTCGTTGGGCCCGTAGCTGGGTGCCATGCTCCGTGTCCCTCTCACCCACACGGGGAGTGAAGCTCAAGGTCCTGGGAACTTGCCACCTATGACCGAGCAGAGCTTTTTTGATGTGCCTGGATCAGTTGGCAGCAGCGGCGGTGCATTCATCGACAGAAGTGACATAGTGACGTTACTTAGAGGGATCCTCGACCGCGTGCCCGCTTTCGTGGTTGGAGCCGAGTGGACAGCGGCAGAGGGTATGAACCACAGAAATGGTTCTCTCGGCATGGTTATTCATGGCTAGCCATATTCAGCGAGCGCCTTGTATTTCTTAGTGCCCTTGCGAGTCTGGCAGTGTCCTATGGTTCTCGCTGGCGTTGTGGGCGCAGCTCTACTCGTCGCAGGAATTGCGTAGCTGTACGCCGGACAACGCATGCGCTCTGTTCGATATGAATAGCGGTCCTCGATTCTTAATTCGGCTCGGAACGCAGCCTGGGGGATGATCTCGGTCGCAAGTTCTATTGTTCTGATGATAATTGGCGCCGTCAAGTCCGCTGGAGGGGTCATGTGTTTGTTTCTCCTCGGAGCCCTCCTGGCAATTTCTGTGGATCACACCGGGATGGCACAGTCTGCCGTGGATGCCAGCGCTAGAGTAAGCTATGCAGAATGGCAGCAGTCTCCACTCCGATTGCTGGCTCATTTCAACGTTCTTTCTGCCGCGTCCGCGTCTCTGCATCACATGGCACGCCGGGGGGATGCCGGAATCCTCCGCTCTTACCAGGACGAGTGCAGCAGCGGAGTGTTGAGCGGCGCTTTGAGCCACACGCAGCTGTTGGCGGCAAAGAATCATACGATGGCACAGCAATTTTTCTTGCATCTGGATGAGAGCCCTTCCCTGGTTCGGTGCGTGCATGTGTCAGGTCTGGTGCGTGTCGCTGCGCATGCTGGTAGCACCGCGGGAAATGTTGCAGTGGCTGCGCAGTAGAGCGAGGAATCGAGCATAATAGGGGGAAGCATTGACCAGGCTAGTCGAGGGTGGGCGTGGGCCGCCGTGTTGTCATCGCCGCTACGGATGGTACTCAGGGCAGTTGTTGGCACCGACGCCAGCTCGAACACCCCATCAATCCCTCGAACGCTTCAAGCAGCTGGTGCCTGGGTGGGCGCGCAATCGGGGGGATACTTTGCGCCAGTCGAGTGCAGTAGAATTGCCGCGTCGTTGCGGCCACGATCTTCTATGGCAGGAGTAGCCAACAGATCATTTGTGTTCGACGGTCAATCTCCATCGGTTGAGTCTGTGGGTGATGATGCAAGGGTGGATCAGCATTTCTGCGGGCTAAGAGATGCTATCGCTGTGCGGCTTCCGTCCAGCGACGACGGCGTGGTTATCCTCGCTGCGCAAGACGTTTCTTGGACTGCGGTGCTCATGCCATCTGTGGCATCACTCCTCCTCATCTGGGTACCTCTGGTGGCGCACCTGACGCCCACACCCAAGGGCTTCATTGATACCCTCCTGAAGATCCCGAGAGTTGCCCGGCGCATTAAAGTATCTGACGAGGACGACCATCCCCATCACGGAACTTCGCCCGTTGTCTTTAACGTATGCGGCTTCTAGGTTCGCGGGAAGGCCATAAGGATGGGACTGAGTACGTATGGGCTGCAACTTGGACTTTGCTGGATGTGTTGCCTGGTGGATGGTTTAGGCGTGCACGGGTGGCCACTTGACTACGCAAGGCTTTTGGCCGGACTCGGGTGGTCGCCTGTAGTGTGGGTGGCTGCGGGTACCCTAACCAGAGTTGCTGATGGGCTTATACTGAGTGCTTTTGATGAACACGACGAATAAACGAAGGTACACCATGTGAACGATCTGGAATCACACTGTAGATTCAATAGCTAACAAATACAGCTGCAATGTTCAGCTGCAGCCCTCTATGAGCACGCACCAGATGGCTTGGTCGCTGAGCACGAGCTTGACAGGAGAGCAGGGCAAAACAACCATCAATCTAACGGAAAACAGTTGTGCACCTGCGTGTTGACACCAGTGTGATCAGCTGGCGCTTGCAGCTCCACTCGCCTACCCTGGCACCGCACAGCTGGTGCCCATCAGCGCCATGTCAACCTTTGCCCCTACCTCTGGACGACGACTGCCAGGGGTGTCACTCTTGCTCGCAAAGTGTGAATTAAATCCCGACTCCACTGACGGGGCCCTCACCACCGTGCTCGAACCCGCAGAGGAACCGATTAATGCGTCGCCTGCTTCCTATATAGTCGCACGGATGTCATCGACGCTCACTGTAGAAACGCACACGACTCGAGTGCGATGGCCTTCGCCGTCTTTGATATCCGCACTGTTCCCAATGTTACGCACTGAGCCCGGTTCAAGAGACACTGTCAGATTGCTAATCGCACGAAGCTTTGTGTAGCTGCCAGAATCGGTAGCGCGACGGAAGATGATATCAGTTTCGTGATTGCCCACTCCGGCGTCAGCTGCTCCGTCTCCTTCGGCCGGTTGCTCCTCTCCGGCCGGGGCCTCGGCAGCCGCAGCCGCAAGCGAAGGCACGACCCCGCTCGCCACGAGAATGTCGTCCAGGCTGTCAATATCTCCCTTGAGGTGCTTGGCCTCGAGGTATGCGTTTCTCTCGATCCGGTACTGCGTATCCTAAGGGATGTCCCCGATCCACACCCCGATCACGAACACAGCCAGCAGCAGGACGTGCTCAGCCACCACAAATGCAGCAGTACGGGTTCCTGTATCCGACTCGCCGAAGAGCGGCTCGGGATTGGTAAATATGGTGACTCCCAGATTGGTCGCACATGAAGCGAATGAGATTAGTGCCACGAACCTTCCCCACACGCCAATCCCTGCGGCCCCTGACGGTAGGGGTCTAGCACTGTAATGCAGGAAGGTCACTGCGTCCACTCGTATCTCAATGTAGTTTGAGAGCATGCATATGAGGGGAGCCAGAGGAAATGCCGACACGAAAAGCGATGCATACCCGAATAGAATGAGTTGCTCCATCATCTCGTTGTACGTGTCGTAGTCCGACCGACGGGCCTCTCTGTCTGCAGAACTCTCGTCGGGGTGCGCATCGCCCAAGTTGTTCCCCAGAATACAGCCGCACCGCATGCAGAAGACGTACCGTAGCCCGGACATGATCGCAGGGAACAAGTAGGGGTTGATCAGTGCCATGAGATTGTTGACGATGAGTCGAGTGATGACCAGGATGGCAAGCTGCGACTGCAGCTCTGCAAGGCAGTCAGGCTCACCCTTCTCGTTTAGCTGGCATCCCTCCGCCTCGATCCCGTACAGTTTTCTCACAGATGGCTTGATGAAAGCCACGTACATGAGCGGGAAGAACGAGTTGATCAGCTGGAATGAGCACCCTTTCACGATCAGGGAAGATTCGTGCGCGATGTCCGTGGGCTACACCTCGAAACTGGTCAACAGTTGGGCGAGCTGGTTATAGCAGAAAGAAAGCAGGGCAATAACGACCGCATTGATAATACTTGACGCATATCCTCCCCAGTTTTCTTCTATGTCTCCGTCTCTCTCTGCCCTGACGAGGTAAATACGTGCAAGGAAGGTCGACATGAACGTTACGATGACGAGGCCGAGCAACAACGTAAATACGCCCGAGGAGAAGAACACCCTGCACCCACGAAGGCACTGTTTTGCTACAACGTACCCCGGGAGACCAGTCACGGGGGAACGCACAGTGTCCACCCACCCCGCTTCCAGGTATTCTCTTCTCATGGACTCTCGCTGCGTGAAACCTAGCATGCCCCACTTCTGCGTGGTGCGAGCCTCTTCGCGCTTGTAGAACTCGTACATGAGAGCAGCCCATAGAGAGACAAATACCGCGTAGACAGGCGCCCAGACCACCCCTGGAGCCTCGAAAACAGCCTGGTTGGCAAAGAGTGCCAGCCCTGCCACTGTAGGGAGAGCGAGGCTGAGTGTAAGCTGCGCAGTAAAAAAGTTAAGAAAAGCCACTTTCTCCCCAGCGTATGCCCTAATGGAATCAATGGGTTGGTTCCAGGGGCACTTGCAGCACACGATCCATCGCCTTTCGAGCGCCTCCCTCTCCTCTTCGTCAGGGTGCACGAAGACCTTCTAGAGCCACGGCTACGAAGTGTCTAGCCGCAGAGAGGCACCCCCCTCTTTCTCCGGCTAAGTCAGTACGCTCTCCAGGGCTCGGATGCACTGGATGCGGGTGAGCACAGTTCCAGTGCCGGAGTCAACCTTGTAAAGTTTCCAGCCTGCTGAGCGCGTGGGAGGGCACGGGTCCAGCTAGCTCCGGAGGTACCTGTAAGGGTCTCTAGAGTGTCTGTCCTCCATCGGTAGGATGTCTGTGCACAGCATGCAACGGAGAGCTCGCAGGCACGGATGCTCGGTCGGCTGCGGAATTCCGAACACGACGTCCCTTGCTTCCTTCATCGCATCTTCAGCCCCGTCTTCCAACGGATCCGCCTCGAACACAGAGTGATCGCGAAGCTGCGCTTGCTCCTCCAAGTGCCGGTTTCTCTGCACATCAAATTGGCGAAGGCGTCTGGCGTCAAGCTCCACCAAGTACCCATTCCTCCAGGCAGCATAAATAAGTCGTTCCTGCGTGCCAATAGAGCATCGACTAGATTGATCCGATCGGTGGATTGGTGAATGAGTGTTCAAATATTCACGGCTCCACGTTGCCAGACTCACCTCAGATCCGAAGTAGCATTCGACAAACACTGTGCGGGCGCTTCTATCTGTCCCCTCAGGGTCGCAAGAAGCATATATACGCGCCCGCAGTCCAGCCGACAGAATTCGAGGTAACATGTGCTTGCTGAAATCCCCATACTTGTCCTTCGGCACTTGCAGCACGATAGACCCAAAGCTTCGGCACAAATCTGCATCACTCAGTTCCCGCCTTGTAGGCATCGTGTCAGAAATACCGGGCAGAGGGGGCACACTTGGCTCACAAAACAGTGCGCCATCCTCGGTACCCATGCCCGTTTCGTCTACCATGATATCATCGAATACTTTCACGTGCGAAGGCGTTACAATAGCAGCCGAATCGCTACTAGAGCCATCCGATGGTGCTACACTGCTCATCGCGCTTTGCGACAATACCCAGAGACTGTGCCATTGATCCGAAAATTAACATCCGTTGACCGAAGCGAACGTTCGCTTACATGCGGTGAGCCGCCTCGTTAGGATTGAGGCGAGACTCGCTATACAAACCTTTAAAGCAAGCTATTCAGCAACAAATACACACACTTAATCGCTCTCCACACTACTGGCACCATCGTGCCTTTCCCTCTCCTTGGTAGCACTCGCATCGTGCATCTTCAGCGATCTGAGCACCTCTGCAGGAGTCCAGCCCGGTCCACGACGATCTAGATCCGATCGAGCGTCCCCAGGAGGGCCTCCAAGCACAAAGCTTCGCCCCGAAGGACTCCAGCTTGGTCGTGAGGCACTCTACTTTCCTCCAGCTGACGGCAAAGCACCTCGGCCGCCGCCGCTACTCTCCCGCCCCCAGAATCGATCGCTTCCTCCAGCCGGCGTTAGGCTGCCCAGGCTCTCCGACCCACCGAGCAAGCGGTGAAAAGAATGCTCATCCGATCCGGATCCAGAGCCAGAGTCGCTCCGACTTCCAACGGAAGAACGGCGGGATTCCCCTCCGGCGATTCCGCCCAAATGCTCCCCGTCCTCCGTATGCGCGGCGCCGTTTGCAGTTCCGCTCCCCCGAGAGCTGGTTCTGCTGATCCCGCCTGGTACCCAGCTTTTCACCGCACGGTGCTGTTCCCTGCTCAGATCTGCCTAGAGAGGCCTCGCCCGTAGTCGTGCTCGCCCTGCCGTCCTCCGCATGGTCGGATCGAGCCTCGAACCAGATCCGAGCATGGAAATAATGCCCCCCTCGCCACTCTCCTGGTCCACATCGCCACCCATGCCACCAGCATCAGCATCGCTCCAACCGTCCGACGGAGACTACAACAGACCCGCCGACCCGCGGGCCCCCGCACCTTTGCCGCCCCCACTCCCTGGGGTATCAATCGAACCACTGCGACCTACAGACCCAGCAGCTGACCTGAATAAAGGCACTGCTTCCGCGCTACGCTCCCGCCGATGCAACCGTGCGGCCCCGCCCGATGCTCGCGACGCCACTCGGAGCCCATGCTCCCGATCTCCAGCCGTGGCATCATGCCTCGAGTCCTTGCTGCCTGCGCCTACACCCGCTGGATGAGAGGCAGCTGGACTTCTGCCCCCCATGCTCCTGGTGCTTCCCTGACCGGTGCCGGTACTGGTGCTCGTAGGGCTGCGCGGTGGCATCCCACCCCGGTTTGCTCGCGTGGGTTCCAAGCCCATACTAACATTGGAATGCATGTCGCTACCGCTTCTTCTGCTGCCGGGTGCACCCCTCCCATCGTGCCGCCCGAGAGCATCCAATACTTCATCGTGAACTGTCCCCATGCCCGACCTCCCACTCGTAACAGATTCACTACCCATTGACATCGGAGCCACTTCTATCCTCGGGGCTACAAATTCGAAGCCACCTGCCCCTTGACCATCGCGCCCTCTATCCGTTCGATCCATGGAAGAGCGGACGCTTGCGCTGTGTGCTTCTCCGCTGTCACCTTCATCATAGCCCCGAACGCTCATTTGCGAGACTCGCCATGCGATCTCGGTCGTGGGAGATTTCGCGCCGCCAGCAGGAGTAACCTGCATACTTCCGTCTTCGTGTCTTTCAGGCGCCTCACGATCACTGCTTGCCAACCCAGCAAGACCGCCATGCGACGGAATACTCACCTGAGGCCTTCCAGATGGGGGCATTTCAGGAGATCCCATCGGTGCGCCACCACCCACACGAAGGGACTCGCGGACCAGTCCCCCGGAGACTGCAGATCGTTTACCTACCATGGCTGCAATGGCTCCCGGCCCAAAAAAGTCTACGGCACCCAGAGCAGTGGCACTTCCTGCCCCTCCAATCCTCGGCGTGGAGGGCGTGAGCCCGGGCAGCGAGGGCGCCTCGCTTGTCGATGTCATCAGTCCTCCCATCCGACCTGAACTGGTTCTTGAGAGTGGTGCCGAGCCTCCACCTCCCTTGCCTACTCGACCACCGTAAGCCTCGTGCCGGTTCAATCCCAGGTGCCCCAACCCTGGTACCCCGAAGTCATTGCCACCATCCCCCCTCAACGGCGATATTGGCCCATTCTCGCTGTCTCCACTGAACATCCCACGATGTGCCCCGAAGGACCCTGACCTCGGTGACTACTCGTCTGAACCCCGCGGGCTGCTGCCCGACCCGCTACTGCTATCGTGACCCAGTTTAGAGTGCAATCTAGACAGGTGCATCTGATCGCGACGACCAGCCAACCCATCAGCCTGTGCCGGTCTCTCTGGGGGAACACGTTCCCGTTCCCTATCGCTATCCCCGATGGCTTGGTCAGCGATCGTGTAGATAGCAGACATAGAGAACAACGGACCTGTTGGTGCCTCGCGATGCACGTGCTGAGGCCCACGAGAACCAACACGCCACGACTGCATATGCCCAACGTCGACGGCTCTCCCCCGTTGCATACTAGGGCCTTGCATCGCTGGAAGATGCGGTGAAGTTGGGCTGGGTACAGGCGGGGGTGACGGGAGCGGGCCATGCCCGAGGTCTGGAGCCTACGAGCTGCTGTGCGCCGATCCTGCTGCCGGGCGAGCAGATGGCGCCACGGACCACTTGAAGTTTCCCTACAATGATGACCCTGGAGATGTGATGGGCGATCGAGCGACGTGCTCCGGTTCCGTAGTATCGCTGCCACGGCGCCATTCAGTGCCGTCGCCTCTCCCAGGCCTGCTAGACTCCGTGCTGACTGTCAAGGGGGCAGAAGTGCTGCCTCGCGCCGTTGAGCTCATGGGGGAATTGCCTGTATTTCTGGAGGCAGCGCTGTGGCCCTGCGTGTCTGACACCGGCATTGCTATTTCGCCAGGACTCTCTGCAATATTCTGCTCCATGTCTAAGCCAGACCCAGCATGGTCGTTGCTAGCCTTTCCAACGGCAAAGAAATGCCTGCTCTCGACCGCGGCAGCCGTGGGCGATTCTGCAGTCATGGCCACAGCTCCCCCCTCTACGTCCGATGCGGTGGTGGCATCTTCCTACGAGTGGCTCGACCTAGTACTCCGGTGGGAGATCGGGAAGGCCGCTGTGACTATAGAGTTCGATGTGAATCTGTCCAGCTGCGGCACTGAGTCGTCCAGAGGATCCACAGCGACACGCCCCCCCTTGGAAGATAGCCCCCCCTCCTCTGCCCTCGCCGTCATAGCTGGGCCATCGCTGCTGCTCGATGTAAACCTAGCTGGTATTACCTCCCTATCCTGCATATGGCCTACTATGCGCACGAGAGCGCGGGCCATCTGAGTCACGTACTAACGGACTTCCTTCAATGGCATGCTCGGAGACACGGGTGTTGGACGCAGAACACGCGTACCAAGGAAAAATTCGGAATCGAATCCATCCTCGCTGCTGACCATCGCTGGAGCCCAGCCTTCACGAGTCGAGCGTCCAGAGTCGGCTTCACCGCGCTAGTCGTCGTGGTGGTCGCCATTGCGATGGCCGCCCTCGGCACTGGGAGGTCCTGCACTCTCTGTCCGCTCCACCCCTAGCTCATCCATGTCTCCCTCGAAAGCGCTCGTGCACATAACCGGTTGCACGAGAGGGCCGGTCTCCGCTGTGCTACTGGACCGGTCTCCTTGACTCATTGCGTGCTTAGCGCCGGCGCTGCTGCTGGCGTCCTCTTCCTCTGCCTCTCGCATCCTTTGCAGCTAGAAGTGTGCCTGGGCAAGGAGCTGTGCAACCAGAGCTACCGTTTGCCGCTTGGATTTGTCGGCCTCAGGAGGAATCTCGCCTGCCCTGGCGGCAATCTAGAGAACAAGCTGTGGATCCACGCCGTCGAAAGGGTCTGGTATGAGCATGTCTCTCTGGGCATGTGCAAAGGTAGACGCTGTGCGCAATGCCCAGTCCCGCAGGACCTCCTAGTCATCTCCTGGTGGTGGTGGGGAGGCTGTCACTTGTCTCCTGCGCTCTGAATGCGACGATGACGATGCACGGGACCGTGCTTGGGAGCTGGACCCCGAGTCCAATTGCCCGAGTATGCCACCATCTCCACAAAATCCAATCGCCATGGATCCTTCCTCTGACCTTGACGCCGATGCGCTCTCAAGATGGGAAGATTGTGCTCCTTGCCCGGCGTATGCATCTCGACTGCCAGCTCTCGAAAGCCCGGCAAAGCCAGAGAGCTAGCCCCACCCGATGACGCCGCTTGCCCCAGCCAGACCCTGTCTCTAGCTCCCATTCCGCCCGCTACTGGCACTTGCGATCGCCCCCTCTCCACCCGCCCCTTTGGACTCTGTCTCTCCCCTAGAGGAGCCCCAGCCTATGCCCCTACCATGCTCACTGTCGGCCTCGGCTTCCTCCTGTTCCCTGGCGAAATCCCCCATCCTTGACGCTTCATGGCGTCGCAGTGCAGTAGCAGTCCGTTCCACGGCCGCCACTCTTGCCTCCTTCACGACGTCGCTGGCCTTCGAGTTGGATATACCGAGGAAGTCGTCGAGAGTTGCCTGTCCTTGTCGCTCCAGCTCCGGCCAACGTTCTGAATGCCAGACTGACTTCGCTTTGGAATTGTACCTGTTCTTGCACATGTTCTCTGTGCGGCCATTTAGGAGCTTGGCGATGTCAGCCCATCGATTGCCAATGCGTTTCTGAAGAAGAAAGAGACGATCGTCCTCCTCCGTCGTCCACTTGCCTCTGCGAATGGAGGGGTCGACGTGGTTATGCCATCGGTCGCGACACTGCTTCCCGTCTCTATTTGTGTCCATTTTCATCGCTACGGCACTCCACTGGATGCCCTCTGGCCCCCCCATGGACACGACGAGCTCACGCAGCTGCATGTCTTCTGCGGCGATCCAGCCTCCTTTCACTCTGGCCTGCTTGATCACCTTGTTCCAGCGAGCTCTCAGCACCTTGGACGTCCAGTGCCGGCTCATCTGCTCCGATACCTGCGATAATACAACACGAACGAGGCGGATCGATTAATGGTTTTAAAACGACTTGAAATGGAAGGTGGGCCCGATACAGATTGCAGTGCATCCGTGGCGGTGCGGTGCACAGTGATGGTTGCTCTCGGCTTGCTGTCACAACTCACCAGTGCCCATTTGTCTGTGCCTAGCTTTGCAACTGCACGTCGAAGTTCTGTGCTATCGTCGTCGTTCCATGCCCCGGATCGTTTCCTTAATGGTGGAACGGATGAGCCATCGCACCGATCCGCAGTTGCTGTCTCACCCGAAGCTCCACTTGCACCAGACGCCGAGACACTGCCGTATCCTGAATCTTCCGGCCTGCTTCCTAAAGAATAGATACTTTGCATGGGTATGGTTGCATGCTCGGCATGGGAGCTGGGGGACCGGCGAGCCCCAGTTCCGAGCTCATGCAGAGTTGAATCAGATTGAGGTCCTGACGAGCTGGCATCTGCAGAGCTCCGATCCGGGTGATGACGACGGGACCGTCTTGGCCTTCCACCGATTTCAGCTGCTCTGCCTGTTGATGAAGCTTCTTGGGCAGATCCACTGCCTGATTCATACTTGCCCGCAGAACTCTCAGCAAGAGCATCTGGCAAAGACGGTGGCGCCACTGTGACAGACCGCTTAATGGGACCAACCCGCAGCTAGATCGGTGGATCATTCGGGCTGAACTACGCTGGTGACGGGTGCTGCTGGCGCTTTCTAGCTCTGGATCTGCGGTCATCGAGAGGTCCAAGTTGGGTATGAACAGTTTCCGAAATAAATTACTTCGGATTTAGCCGCATATTACATGTCTCTTACTTGCCGGGCACAACAAAATCGTCCTACATTTGAACAGAAAGAGAAAGAATTGGGGTATTTTTTTCTTCGATCGTTTATGATCGAGCACTTTGCTTAAAGAGAAGATCGAACGACTCATCGAGCCGATGAACATGCGGTTGCGACCGCGACGGAACCACCGCAGCAGTCATCCGGAGTGCATGAACCCGGTTTCCGCGAAAGTGGATGGTGCTGAATTCCACATTACCCCTGGAGTGACATGGTGAATGATTTAGGTACATGCCTCCCTCGCAGACTTCCTGGGCGCATGCCAGCACGTGCTCGCCTCAAGATGCCACTCAACCATGCAGCACGACCCAAGCAGACATCCAGCTACTGCACTGTGCAAAGCGCGCAGATCAAGCACTTTTGGCGGGCGAGCAGAGTGTCTACGAGCTACTTTTCCGTGACTAGTGCGGCAAGATTCTGTTATGGGCACCTCGCTCCGTGAGATACCGCCGAGCTGCTCCCAGCCGCAGTCATCTCCACCCGTCTCACACTCCCCGTCCACGGAGCTATGGCAGCTGTCGAGCGAGTCGTCTACCGCCATGTTCCCTGAGGCCAAGTGGCTCTTGTTGAACTCACAACGGTCCTACTAGCTGATTGCCTCCCTCGCAGACGCATCGTCATCGTCACCGCCATCGCCATCGCCATCGCCATCGCCATCGCCATCGCCATCGCCATCGGCATGGATGTCA
>Ga0136560_1001551_pt1 | contig 11864 bp, 5 predicted proteins | sample AntRauMeHopE1497_FD_104925 | JGI IMG/M metagenome (GOLD analysis project Ga0136560, IMG submission 104925) | Saline lake microbial communities from Rauer Islands, Antarctica - Metagenome Hop E1 #497 | ecosystem: Environmental > Aquatic > Non-marine Saline and Alkaline > Saline | place...
CTTGACCCTGCGCCCGCGCGCAAGCACGCGCGAGTAGTCCTCCCGAACCAGCGACGAGCCCATCACCCAGCGCGGGCCGATCACCCAGCCGTCGGGTCCTCCCGCGGGGACGTCTTCCACAACCGCAGCTTTGGTCGTGGGGGGAGCCGCCGTCCGCGCCTGCGGGGCCTGAGCCGGGCGAGAGCGCTGCGGCGCGGGAGCAGCCGCCTTTGGGGCAGCAACCGCTGCAGTCCCGGTCCATCCCGAGGCCGTGCTGGGGGTAGAAGCAGGCTTCGCTGCCGGACGCGGTGCGGGGGTGGCCTTGGGCGCAAAGTAGGACGAAGCCGCCGGGGTGGCTGCCCCTTTCGGCTTGGTACCCGACCGGATGTCACGCCGCTCCGTGAAATACCTGCGCGTGGGGCATCGCATGAGTCGAGGTGGGGTTGCGGCGCCCGTCGTGCCCCGGGATTTGAATGCAGTCGGCGAGCGCATGCTCACAAATCGAGCGCCCGCTCGAGCCGCCACGAAGAGCGAATGAGCACCGAGCGAAGGTCGCATTCCGCTGCGTCGCCCACAATCATGCGCATTTCCGCCACCGCGGCGGCCTCCTTGCCCTTGGCTGCCATCGGCGGCCGGCGGTGTGCGGTGTCGCTCCCGCCGGACTCTGTCGCCGGCCGGCTGGGCAAAGGGCCGGCTGCTAGCAGCCCAGGGTATGCATCGCGTGGGCGGCGGGCTGTGTGGCTTCGTGCAGGCGGGGGGCTCGATACCGTCGAGTTGGGCGGCGCAGCCTCGCTCGGCCTGCTACAAGGAGGCGCCGACGCCGATGATGGCGGCCGCGGCGGTGAGCACGAGGAGGCCGACGACGAGCCAGGTGACCGCCGCGCGCGGCGCGCCTGTCCACTCGCCGCCCATGTACCCGCTGACGTTGCCCGTCAGCACCATGAGGGTGATGAAGATGGGCCAGCCGAGCTCCTCCCCCAGGGGGCCCATCATGCTCGCGCCCACGCCGTACAGCACGGTGCCGCCGAACCAGAGCGCCGCCATGGCGACGGGCCACAGCCACTGCAGGGGGCTCCCCGGGCGCACCTGGAGGCAGGAGCAGGCGGGGCAGCAGCCCGTCTGGCCGTCCACGGGCCCGTCGGAGCGCAGGAAGAGGCGCCAGGTGCCGCGGGTCGCGAGCAGGTAGGAGCAGTACACGAGGTTGGAGGCCGAGCCGGCCGTCACGGCGAGGGCCCACACCGCGTTGTTGGCCATGGCGGGGGAGGCGTGGCCGGTCCTGGCGGCGCGGGTCTTGAACTCGCTGCCAAAGGTGAGCGCCAGATTGAGCATGGGTGACAGCACGCCACTCACCACGCACACCCCCAGCCCCAGCAGGAAGGACGACGGCGCGGGGGCGCCGCCCGGGCCAGCCTTGGCGCCCGCGGGGTCGCTGTCGTCGGCGGAGCCGCCGAGCTCCTCGTCGAAGACGACCTCGTACGGGTGACCGTCGGGCAGCAGGCGGGAGCCGGCGGCCGAGCCGCCCCCGCCGGTGCTGTCGCGCTCGCGCAGCGTTCCCGCCCACGCGAGGCACGCGAGGCCGCCAAAGGCAACGCCGAGGGCCGCAAAGTCGGCGATTCCGGGCGCCTTCCCGGCCTCGTCGGGGGTGAGGACGAGGAGCGGAATCACCGACCCGAGGGCGGCAGTCATGCCGAGGATGATGGCAAAGCCCAGCGAGTTGCCGACCATGGCGGTCCCGAGGCCGAATGTCACGGAGCCCATGCCCCAGCTCGCGCCAAACAGGATGGTTGCCGCGTACGCCGCGGGGTGAGCCCCGGTGAGGACCTCGGACAGGTTCTCGACCGACGCCGCCGCCAGAATCCAGGGAAGGATGACCATGCCCCAGAGGGAGTACAGAATCCAGGTGTTCTCCCACGCCCAGTGCGGCAGCGCCTTGAGAGCGCTCGTGAAGCTGCCGGCCATGATCCCGGCGAGCACGATCAGGGCCAGCCCCAGCGCGGTGGAGTCGCCGGCCATGACAGCAAAGGCCTGGTGCGCTTGGCCTTGCCCCTCCTCGGTGGGCGGCGAAGCCGAGTGCGCTCTTGGCCGCGACCTGTCCTGCGCCGGCAACTGGCCTGGCTCGCTGCTCTGCCACGGCCTCCTCCGCCCACTGTGCCCGGCAGCGGGGCCCACATTCCGTTCCGGGGCCGTAGGCTCGGGCCGTTTCGAAGGATGGAGGATGGGACGCTTTCGGGGGGCGCTGTGGCAGGCCTGTCATCGCAGGAGGTCACCACCGAGCTCGCCAAGCGCGGGCTCGACACCGGCGGCAATGACGGCGAGATGGTGAGCGCGCGGCACCGTCGCGCACCCTTTTTTAATCTGCCGCTCGGCGACCGTGGACCGCCAGCCGCGCCGCCCGGGGACGAGAATCAAAGGACCGCGGTGTCTGCCAGCCGCCCGGCTCAGGCCGCCTTTGCCATTCCCTGCCTCGACCCCGGTACGCGCAGAGAGGACGGCTTCTCGCATCCCTCGGTGTTTCCGGCGCGGGCAAGGCGCAGAAAGGCAAGAAGGCGTCACGGAGCAGCAAGCGGCGGGCGAAGCGGAAGCACGCCAAGGAGCAAGGCCCGGCCGAGCCCGCGCCCGAGCTCCCCGGGCCCGCGTTTGAGCCCGGGGACGAGGGTGTGGAGGTCATTTACAGGCCGTCGCTTCGGGCGTCGGATGTCAAGGGGTCCGAGTTCGACGAGCTCGCGGACGTGATCGCCGCGTTTGGGGCGGGCGGCGGCGACGACGACGACGCCGCGACCGAGGCGACCGGAGACGCCGCCAATGACGCTTCATCGAGTGCTGAAGGCGGCGGCAAGGCAGGCGCGGGAGGAGGGGCCGAGGACGGCGAGGAGGACGAGGACGAGTGGGAGCTTGACGAGATGGGGAACCCCGTCGAGCGGGACGGCGTGTCGAACCGGTCCAGGCGGAAGCTCACGCGGCTGTCCGTGGCGGAGCTCAAGAGCCGCGCCGCGCACCCCGAGGTGGTGGAGCTTCAGGACGTCGCGGCGCCCGACCCGGCGCTGCTGGTGCACCTCAAGGCCGCGCGGCACTCCGTCCCCGTCCCGTCGCACTGGCGGCAGAAGCGCAAGTACCTCATGGGCAAGCGGGCGCTGGAGAAGACCACGTTCGAGCTGCCCAAGTTCATCAGCGACACGGGCATCGCCGACGTCCGCGACAGGGCTCTGGAGGAGGACGCGAAGAAGTCGCTCAAGCAGAAGATGCGGGACAAGGTCCGGCCGAAGCTGGGCCGCGTGGCGGTGGACTACGAGATCCTTCACGACGCCTTCTTCAAGCACCAGAGCAAGCCGCGCCTGTCCGCGCACGGCGAGACGTACTTCGAGGGCAAGGACGGCGAGAAGGACCGCTCCCACATGCGCCCGGGGGTCATCTCCGCCGCGCTGCGCGAGGCGCTGACCCTCCCCGCGGGCCACCCGCCCCCGTGGCTGGTGCAGATGCAGCGGTACGGCCCGCCGCCGTCGTACCCCAGCCTCCGCGTGCCGGGCCTCAACGCGCCCATCCCCGAGGGCGCGTCGTGGGGCCACGGCCCGGGGCAGTGGGGCCACCCGCCGATCGACATCCACGGCAAGCCGCTGTACGGGGACCCGTTCGCCTCGCCCGACGGGGCCGCGGAGAACGCGGTCTCGGCGGAGCAGGCGGCGGCGCTGGTGCTGGGGGCGCCGACGGTGCCCCGTCGCTGGGGCGAGGTGGACAGCGACGCGGAGGACGAGGAGGACGACGTGCTCAGGGCGGAGGAGGAGCAAGAGGAGGAGGACGACGACGGCGGGGCCGCGAAGCACGCCGCTGCGGCCAGGGCGGGCGCGGAGGCCGGCGATGGCACGTCGTCCGTCCTGCCGGGGGCGGAGACCCCAGCAGAGCTCGAGCTCCGGAAGCCGTCGTCTGCCGCCGCTGCTGCGTCGGCGGGGTCGGGCCTGTCCACGCCGGCTGCCGGCGCGGTGGCCGCGCCCCGGGCGCTTTTCAAGGTGCTCAAGCAGACGTCGGCGGACGGCGACGGCGGCATCATGGCGGGCGCGTCCCACAAGTACGTGATCCCGTCGGACGACGACGGGGAGGCCGCGGCGGCGGCGGCGGGGCTGGCCAAGACCGGGAGCCGCGCCGCGAAGCGCGCGCGAGGCACCGAGGCCACGGTGGCGCTGGACCCGTCCGAGCTGGAGGGCCTGACAGCGGAGGAGGTGGAGGCGAAGCTGCTGCGGTCGCGGGAGCACGCGGAGGGGGCGAGGGAGCGGGAGGAGCTCGACGCCCTGCTGCGGGAGCACCAGCGGACCAGCTCGTCCAAGCGGCGGAAGAAGGACAAGAAGGACAACGACTTCTTTTGAGCACGAGCGGAGCGCCGTGCGAAGGCCAGCTGCTGCGAATAAGGGCGCCGCGCGAATGTGTGAGCTGCCGGAAAGGGCGGCGAGTTTCGAGTTGGTTCATGAGGCTCACGCCATCGCAGCCTGACATTGCTTCAATAGGTCCTTGGCAGCAGATGTATAAGGGTGGTCGGCTCCGTGCTCTGCATCGAAGATACGCACCGCAGTTTGCAGCGGCTCTAGCGCGTCTGCGTGATGTCCCAGCTCCATTTGGCTGTCGCCGATGTTGAGCCAGCACGCGCCCGCGGAAGCGTGATCCTCCCCCAGGGCCGCTTGGTTGGCCGCAAGGGCCTTCTCGAAAGCTTCCAACGCTCCGGAGTGATCTCGCAGCTCTGACTTGCACGCGCCGATGTCATTCCAGCTCTCGCCCACAAAGGCGTGCTTGTCCCCGAGCCGAGCTCGCCGGATCTCCAGCGCCCGCTCGTGAGCTTCCAGCGCCTGCTGATGATGATTAAGCCCTGACTCGCAGGTTCCGATGCTGCACCAGCTCTCGCCCACGTCGGGATGATCCTCACCCAGCTTGGCCTGTCGGATGCTGAGCGCTCGCTTGAGTGGCTTCAGCGCACCTTCGAAGCGCCCTAGGCTCAGCCTTACCATGCCGAGACTGTGGCAGCACACGCCCACATCGGGGTGGTCGTCTCCTGGCGCAACTTCATAGGCGGCTACAGCGGACTCGAATGCTTTAATCGCTCCGACACTGTCTCCCAGTGTCGCCTTGCAGTCGCCAATTTTGCTCCGGCTCGCACCCACGTCGGCGTTGTTCTTCCCCAGAGCCTGCAGTTGGATCGCCAGGGCGCGTTTGAAAGCCTCCAGCGCCTCGGCGTGGCGCCCGTTGGCCACCTCGCATGTGCCGATGTTGTACAGAGTGTCACCCACTTCGGGATGTTTCCTGCCCAAGGCAGCTGCTCTGATCCCCAGCGCTTGCTCGAGAGCCTCCAGCGCTCCGTCATGGTCACCGAGCCGACTCTTGCAAAGGCCGACGTTGCTCAGGCTCATGCCCACATCGGCGTGCACATGCCCCAGGGCAGCTGGCTGAATCTCCAGGGCGAGCTGAAGAAGTGCAAGAGCACGGGCGGGTTTTGACAACTCAAGCATGCAAGCGGCAATGTTATTCAAGGTGGCACACACGGCGGCTTTCCGCATGCCTGGGGTGGCCAGCTCGTCCCGGCCGACCAGTCCAAGCCGAAGATGCAGCGCATGCCTGTGAGCCTCCAGCGCTCCTGCTTGATCTCCCAGCCTCGACTTACACACGCCGATGTTTGTCCAGCTCTCACCCAACGCGCCGTGCTCGGCGCCCAGGCGAAGCTCAAGCAGCTCGTGGCGGCGCTGGTGGCACTCCAGCGCCACCCGATGGTGCCCCCCCATGTTCAGCAGAATACCGAGGCTAGGGAGCTCAAGCTCCGCTCCCTCGAGTCGCGTGGAAAGCTGCCAGCCTCGGAGCAACGCCAGCAGACCCAGCCGCGGCGAATCCAGCTGGCGCATGGATAGCTGGCCCAGCCGTCTCAGCACCGGCAGCTCGCCTTCCGGAGCGCCGCATCGCTGCCGGTGGGCAAGCTCAGAAAGCAGCCTTGCCGATGCTGATGATGCCCCGGCTTCGTACTCGGCTCCGAATCCGGCGTGACTGAAGCGAGCGCGGTGGCGGCCTTCGATGCCGGCTGTTTTCACTGCCGACTCGGTCCTGCGCTGCAGCCACAGCCACGACGCCATCACCCGGCCCACGTGCTGGCACCGGAGCAGCCGTGTGGCAAGCCCGCAGTGGACCGACTCCGCCAGGCCTAGCCCCTTCGCTGCAGCCGCTCTTCCGGCCAGACAAGCCGCCAGCAGCTGAGGCTTGGTTGCCCTGCCTCTAGGGCACACAGCATCCACGAGCGACTCTAGGGCCAGCGCGGCGCTCGATCCTGGGCTGGGCAGACACGCGCACGTGTACGCACTCTCCAGCACTCCACTCAAAGCTCCGTCTGCTGGAATGCCAACGTCTCTCTCTGAACCAGCCTCTGCCTGGTGCCACACCTGCCACACGTGACGCAGCCCAAGACCCTGCTCGTGCAGCCCGGCCTTCACTGCCCGCCGCAGCGACGCCACATTGTCAGACCCCGCACCTGCGCACTCCAAAACTCGCCGTCGCACGCGGATAGCCGCAGCCGCGAGGTTGCGGGCCGACAGAAGCTCCGCCGCAGCTGGAAGCAGCCTGACGACGTCTCCGCCCGACATTGCCTCGTCAGGACAGAGTGGGGCCACACCGGCCGCAGCCAACACGGACCCAGCCTCCGGCGGGAAGAGAGCCGTCAGGTGAATGGCCTTCCAGTACATCAACGGCTGGCTCAGGACCACAACGTCGTCCACGCCCTCCCAAGACACAACGGCACACCCCGTGCCCGATACGACGCGCACTTCATGGACAGCCCGCGTTCCACTCATCCCGGCTGCGCGAGCCGCCGTGGCTGCCAGGAGCCGGGGAGATCTGGACATGTCAGCTCGCGAGCCACATGCCGTCTCTGTCACAGTGCCATCGGCCCTGATCAGAACAGCCACAACGCCTGCCTGATCTGCTCCTCGCGTTACCTCAGGGATGCACAGCCGGTGCGTGTCCGCGATGCATGTCTCCCCCGAGACTGGCAGCACGTGGCACTCCACGTCGTAAGGCAGCGCATGAACCACCGAACCCCCGCGGCCTGAAGCACCAGACGGCAGACCCACCGCGGATGCCTGGCCTACAACGTACTCGCGGCTCACACGGCGGAGTGGGTCCAGAACCACCGAGGAGCCTGCTTCGCCTGATGCCGCGAGCTCCAGCTCCAAGCATGGCCCGCTGGCGGTGGGCGCCTCGATACCAACTCCCAGATCTTGGAGCAGTTTACCCAGTGCCGCACCCACGCCCGCGATGCGACCTGCCTGCCGTTCCTCCGCTACCAACGCCTCGTATGAGTGTACCGTCACGCCTCCACTGCCACCCCTGAAGCGCCCGGGCGCCAGGTGAAACGCAGCCGCCACAGTCTCCAGCGGTCCACGCAGGGCTTCACACAAGTGGATTGTTGCTCCGCCGTCGCTAGACCCCTCCCGGAGCGTTGAGCTGTCAATGTCCAGGGCCGAGAAGGCCTGCACACGGTACACCCGTGACGCCTCACCGTCCCGGACCGTCACGTCAGCGCACGAAACCAGCGGCACAGTCAGGTGGGCACCGTCCAGAAAGCCGTGAAGGAAACCGACTGAGCGAAGCTCGTGCTTGGCCGGCTTGCCCGCCATGACGAGTGACCCTTCGTAGAGGCCATCTTGGTCCTCTGAGATCTTGAAGAACGCACCGTCACGGGAGTCGGAAACCTTGATCCCGCCCGCACGGCCGATGGACACGACCGTAAGCGAGCCGCCGCCCCCGGTGCCGTCGGCGCCGTCATCCCGTAGCCCACCGATGGCTGCAACCAGCGCGGCTTGGCAACTGGTGGCAGCAACTTCTCCGCGCTGCAGTACGGTGTGGTAGGCTCGAGCGATGGCGATACCGGTGGCTGAGGTGCGACGAACAAAGTCGTCGGCCAAGGCGTGCAGCTCGGCAGTTCGCTCCTCCTCCTCTTGGGGCGTGATGCACACCCGGTGCTTGATCTCAGACAAGTGGTCCTGAAAGGACCGGCGAGCTGCGGGCGGGCGGGCGAAGCATACAGAAACGAGCAGGGTCGCCGGCCGCTGTGCGCTCCAGTGCGAGCACGCCCGCGGCGCCCATCGTTCTCACCTCCTGCCATGACGGCGTGGGGAATGCGACGTCTTAGCCCCCGCAGCTACTTGCCGCAGGCTTTGCACTGGCGAGTGCGCGGAGCTCAGCCGCCAAAGCCCCGACAGATTTGGCTGTTGAAGATCGGTCGTTGGATTTTCTGCTTCAGTCCCCGCCAAACCGAGCTTCTGCCGGGCCAGCACTGGCAGGAAGGCGGCAGTGCGCATCCCGCTGCCCGTCATGCGCCGATCCGTGGGGCGAAGCAGCCCAGTCATATGGCAGGCGTGGACGGACCGACGAAGGCGGTGTGCCCCTCATCAAGCAGCTGCCGAAGGCTGCCAGCTCGAGCCACGCCCGCAGAAGGCATCGCGTGTGTGATCATCGATCGCCACGTGTGCCATCTGCGCGTGGAATGCGGGCGTCCGCGATCTAGGGTGCAGCCGCGACCACAACCAATGCGGCGCGCTTGCGCTTCGGCTTCCCCGCAGCATCAGCCGCCGCCGGCTTCGCAGCGACGTCAGACGCCGCGGCGTTGAGCTCGGGCAGCGTGGGCCCGACCACCACCCTGCCGTCCTCCTCTTCGCTCCGGTCTCTCTTGTCGGCCCTGGCAGGAGGTGACACCAGGGTGGCGGTCGCTCGCTTCCGCGGCTTGAGCACCGTCACACCGCCGGCAGCGGCCGCCGGCGCCGCTGCCGCCGGCGCTCGGGCTGCGGCCGCCTCGGCCGGTGCCGCTGCCGGCTTGGGCTTCTTGGCGGCAGGCGCCCCGTGCTTGGCCGGGACGGGGCGACGGAGCGGCGCCGGAAGCTGCGACTGGGGGATAGGGGCCCCCGTCTCCTCCCGCGACAGGGCGATGATGGATACATAGCCGTCCATGGAGGCCGTGGCGACAAGGCGCCCGGTGCCGGACCACGCGACGTCGGTGAGTCGCTCCATGTGGATGTGCGCCGCGTGAGCGACGGCCCGGCCCTCGGCGGTGTCGTAGACCGTGACACCGTCCAGCGTCGCCACGGCGAGGAGCATGGAGTAGGGCAGACCGAGGCCGCCGGTCGCGAGGGGGGCGGGAGCGGTGCCGCCAGCAGAGGCGGCCGAGGCGGAAGAGGAGGCCGCGGGCTCGGTCGCGGCCGCGAGGGCGCCGCTGCTCGGGGTGGCAGCGGACCGAAACAGGCAAGGGGCGAAGCTCGCCGCGACGGACGCCGACGCCTTGTGCGGCAGGTGCATGGCGGGGGCGCCCCAGGAGCCCCTGACGAAGACGTGCGTGGCGGGGACGAGCGCGCCGTCCGAGGCCCTGCCGGGGGCGACGACGGCGCTGGAGCCGTCGGGCTGCGTCGCGAGGCGGGCCTGGCCGGTTGGGCAGACGAGGAGGGAGGCGTCAGGGCTGAAGGCCGGGCGGCGGAAGAAGGTGGGGGTGCTCTCTGGGAGCCAGAGGCTGCGCGAGGCCGGCTTGTCGGCCTTGCCCTGAGCCTTGTCCCCCGGGGCGTCCGCCGGCCCGGGCGCCGACACCGTCTTAATGGGCGCGCACTCCCGCTGCGGCATCACCGTCGCGGCGTTCTTCTTCCTCCTGCGCTTCCCTGAGCTGTCAGGCCGCCCGAAGACCGCCGGGACGCGGAGGAGGGCGAGAGAGCGGTCCGACGACTGGGATGCCAGCAGCCGGTCCGCCGGGTCCCACGCCACGCCCTGCACGAACGACCGGTGGTCCTTCCGCGTGAACATCGCCTCGCGCCTGCCGCTGTCCCAGATCGTCACGCTCGCGTCCACGCCCCCGACCGCCAGCCTGACGCAGTCCGGCGACCATGCGAGGTCCGTCGTGTCGGCGTTGTTCGACATGCTCGACACGGACACGTCCCGCTTGCTCGACACCGTGTCCCACGTGTGCTCGTCGCGCGGGCGGTACACCACGATGTGCTTGTCTGCGGCGCACAAGGGCGAGGAGGAGGCCCGCTGTCGATCCGCGCCCGAAGCAAACTCCGGCAAGAACCGGCGACCGCTCAGCACACCAGGCTGCGCCGGCAATCGGCTCACCGTCACCACACGACGCGAGCTTGGACCCGCAGGGAGACCACCTGACGCAGTTGACGGACCGCTCGTGGTAGTCGAGCTCGCACACTGCTGTGGCGCCCCACTTGCCGCCCTCCTCGACTAGCCTCCACACCTGCGATCCGGGAATGCCGCGCACGGTCCAGATCGGCAGCGCGGGCGGCGCGAGGCAGCGACCGCGGGCGGCATCACGCTCACCTTGACCGTCTTGTCCTGCGCCGCCGTGGCCAGGAGCAGCTTCCGGGGGTGGAACGACACGCTCATGATCGGCGAGTTGACCTTGGCATCGCCGGAGCGATGCCACACGATCTGGATGAGATGCACCTTCATCCCGCTCGTGCGGGCAGTGGTTCAAACAAGGACATTCGGAGTGAGATGAAGCAATCACAGTCGGCGCCGCAATCACGCACTAGACATGCGATTCGATTCCTTCGCGGGTACTGTTGCTCAATCATGGGAGGCCGGCCCTATCCCGAGGATTTCGGCGGAAAGGGGGACCTCCGGGCCTGCGGGGGCAGCAGCGGGCATGGGCGCCCCCGTGGGCAGGTTCCCCGGCACGGGGTCGAGCGCCATCGCCTCGTCCACCCACGCCCGCTGCTCGTCCGTCAGGAGCCCGGACAGCGCGTCCTCCACCGCCTCGCGGCCGTGCACGGACCGGATCTTGGCGACGGTCCGCGCGTCGAGAAAGGGCCGGATCGCCTGCGCGCCGATCGCGGGGCAGGGGCAGGTGGGGTGAGAGTGAGCGGTACCGCGCCGCGCGGCGGTGCGCGGGCCGGGCATGCACGGTGCTCGAGCACGTCGCGGCCCGCGCGTGCTGCACGGGGGCGCGGCGGCGGCGCCCCCACCCAGCTCACCGTGAGCAGCACCTGGAACACCGCCGGCGGCTCCAGCAGCACCACGGCGCCGAGGCGCTCCGGGTAGTGCGCGGAGAAGACGCGGGCCATCTCCGACCCCGACGCCGTGTTCGCCATGGAGCTCCATAGCGTGTAGCCGCGCATGTCGACGAGCCAGACCCACCGCCCGGTGCAGCCGTCGAGAGCAAATCCCTTCTCCAGCTCGCACGTGACGTGCGCCACTGCCGACGCCGCCGCCGTACTCTCCGCCCGGGGCGGGCTCGAGTACACGACCGGCATGCCGCCCCGGCCGAGCCCGAGGCTGACGATGCAGTGGCTCGTCGCCTTGTCCGCGCACTCGGGGCAGCGCGCGCCGCTCACCACGTGCTTAGCGCGCCACTCTGCGGTCTGAAGCAGCCGGCGCTTCGCCTGGTCGAGCGCACCGCGCTCCGCGGCGAGGTATCGCCGCAGCGTCGCGTCAGAAAGCCAGTGGCTCGTCCAGGCCGACATGGACGCCCCGCGTTCGGCAACCACGCCATCACGCCACTCTCTGAGCGCCTCAAGGCCCGCGCCCGCGGCGTCCGCACTCCCGCCGCCCGCAGCCGCCATGTGCAACGTGGCGTGCGGGCGCGACGCGAGCTTGGAGCCCCCCGCTGCGTCCTATCGCCACACCTCGTCACCAAAGACGTCGGTACTGAGCAAACGATGGCTGTGATCCCGTCGCTATGGGCGTGCGTGGCCCTGAAGGGTTGTTTGCGTGCCGCGAGCGAGCCCTAGTTGAGGCTCTGCACCGATCATATTTGCTCGGTGTTTGAAGCCTCGACTATCGGGGTTCTTGCCGTCGAGCGGCCACCCGGCATCCTTTGCTGTCGAGAATGCTGTCCCGCGCCGCCCGCACGGCGGCTCGCCGCGCCACCGAGGTGAGAC
>Ga0136560_1001552_pt1 | contig 11859 bp, 19 predicted proteins | sample AntRauMeHopE1497_FD_104925 | JGI IMG/M metagenome (GOLD analysis project Ga0136560, IMG submission 104925) | Saline lake microbial communities from Rauer Islands, Antarctica - Metagenome Hop E1 #497 | ecosystem: Environmental > Aquatic > Non-marine Saline and Alkaline > Saline | place...
AAACATGCTTTGGTGGCATAAAAATTTGATTTTAGGCATAACATGCATGCTTGCTTGGCGGCTTAAAATCGTCAGATCCGGGGTTTCGGTGTTTTTCATGAACCTTCATACGGTTCGTTCGTGGTTCGTTCGTCATCAGGCGACGAAGTTGTAAGAACAGTGTTGTTTCGTTGACACGTTCCTGTCATTGTCATGTCTTCCGCGTTTGTCATCCCTTTATCTGAAAAGGCGCGTCGTCGAGAGCCGAGTGCAATTAGAGAACTCGGAAAGCTGCTTCAGCATGACCCAACTATTCTGTCTTTAGGAGCCGGGACTCCGAATGAAGGTGCTGTGCCCCTTTCATCATTTCAGTTCAAAGCCAGGGTAGGCGGCAATTGTTTCGAGACTAACACGAATGCCATAGACACGGTACAACTGTCGGAGGATGAATCAAAGCTCTCTGTCAGCTACTCGCCAACTCCAGGAATACAGCCACTTCTACGTCGACTACGGAATATGACCATTGCTGAGCATTAGCTCAGCACGTCACAGAGCTCAGACTCACGATTATCTATGATGGTTGGCACGGGAAGCTAGAGCTTGCTTGCCAAGGGGTTTGACGCCCTGTGCAACCCAGGAGATTCTGTACTTGTAGAGGAAGCAACATACCCAGGATCACTTGCCCTATTGCAAGCGATTGGAGTTAGAGCCGTGCCTGTGCGTTCAGATACAAGCGGTATGGATCCTGCTGGGCTAGAATCAGTGCTCTCTGATTGGGAGCATGCATCAGCGGGTGCTTGGGACCCGACTTCAGACTCGAAGAGCTCTGCCTCCGTTCACCCCCCAAAGCCGAGAGTTATCTACTTGATCCCGAACGGGTCTAACCCCACAGGAACCACGATCCCCGCCGACCGCCGCAAAGTGCTCTACGCTATAGCTTAGCGCCATGGTCTGTTTATCGTCGAGGACGACCCGTACTACTGGCTTCGCTACCCACCCCCTGCAGGAGCAGCAGCAGCGACTGCAGGCGCTGATGCAGCAGCTGTTCCAGTGGCAGCGCCGGCTTCCGGAGCCGGGGGTACAGGAACCATTACTGAAGGAGCGATACACGATGGCCCTTTGGATGCGCTTCCCCCCTTCTTGCCGTCCTTCCTGCACTTGGATGTAGATGGGCGTGTCCTGCGACTAGATTCGTTCAGCAAGGTCATTGCCGGGGGGCTTCGCATGGGTTTCGCTTCGGGACCGGCAAGGCTACTTGAAAGGATGGAGCTGGACGGACAAGCATCCGACCTACACGCGTCAGGACTATCACAAGCGTGCTTGTGCGCAACTCTGCGAGTTTGGGGGGCAGGCGAAACCTGCATAGTAGGTGGTTCTAGTTCCACTACATCTGATGATGATTCGATTGCTGCAGTCAAAGCAGAAGCTGAAGCTGTAGTGCCTCCGTTGAGGCAGATAGCCCACCTAGGAAGATTTGAGGAGCATGTCAGGCACGTGGCGGGACTGTACCGATCTCGATGCGCCACATTCCTTCGGCATGCAATGAGGCTGCTACCTGCAGACATGGTCACTCTCGATATTCCATCCGCCGGAATGTTCTGTTGGATTAAAACAAATCTTGTTGACACGCAGGAGCTAGTTAAGATTGCTGCTGAAAAGTCGAAGGTGCTTCTGTTGCCGGGAGCGGTGTTCATGCCCAAGGCCTCTGATGGCTCGCCGAGTCCTAGCCAGTTCATTAGAGCAAGCTTCTCCAAACTTGACGACAAGGACACGTCGGAGGCTCTCCAGCGACTCGGGGCTTGTCTGAGAGATTTCAAATGAGACCTCGATGAGCTTCGTAGTACGAGCTTTAAAGGAATGAAACTATATTCGGTCTTCATTACTTTTTTCAAATCAAGCCTAGTTCAACACGAAAACGAGAGTCGCTGTTGCCATCGAAACTATCAGCGCGGCAATAATGGCGATTCCGATCAATCCAGACCACATCCTACTCTGTAACTGCAGCGCCTGCAAGTTGTTTCTCTCCACAAGGGCGAGGATGCAATAGATTGACTGTTCCATCTTACTGTTCTGGCGCTGCAGGGTGGTGTTCGAGTTTGCCATCTGCCGCAAACGTTCTTGGATCGTGGCCGTCCGCTAGGCTAGCTCTTCGAACTACTTCGAAGCAGCAGCACTGGGAAGCACGGCGTATCTTTCCTGAATACCTTGGGCTGCCAATTCAGGCAACAACTTGAGCTTGGCATGGCCGGTCTACAAGTGCGGCGTGATGAAACCATCCGCATCCGAGGGTCGGAAATTCCGAACAGTTTCGTCATAGCTGCTGCTCATGGTGCGCCCTCGCTCTAGCTACACAGCCTCTCCAGATGACGAACCGGCATCTCGTCGTGCAGACACGACTATTTTGCGCGACACCGCCTAGCTAGGCTTGAAGCCCCCCTGCACGAGTCCGACTTGCGTAGTCACGGGGTGGTTGTCAAGGATTACTCGGCGTCCCTCTTTGGTGTAGGTTACCATCTCGCGCTAGCTAGGGTCTTCTACAACCCTGGATGCATCATCAGGGTCCATTTTATAGTCCTAGATCAGCTTATGCCTCCACATCTCTCGAGCAAGCGGGTTCATTTTCCGTTTGATCTCGTTGAATGCCCGCCGCACCTTGATAGCTTCGTAAGGATCGTGGCCAGTTACTTGACTAGTCGAATGGGTTCGTTTCAAAGCTAACTGCGCATCTGACTCGATTAGTCCGGCTCGACTCATTCGGCGACCGCCCTTCGGCTTTGGCTATTTTACCATCGGGGACGGGGCCTCAGATCGCTTGGACCTCGTTGGACTAGGGCGAGCTATTTCCAGCCCACTCCCCGAGTCATTCTTGGCACTGCTCGCCAATTTCCGGTTCGATACGGACTGGTCGAGAACTTCTCCGCCAACACTCACATTCAATCCAGCTGGAGGGGTGGATGCATCCGTATCCGACCCGCTATCAGGCACTCCAACTGCTACTACTCGCATATGCTTCCTGGTGGCTTTCCGTTCTTTGGCTAGACCAGGAATGTCGGCCTATTGTTCCTCGACCGGAGCTGCGTAGCGCTATTTGATATCGTCTCTATTTTTTGTGTTCTCTTTGCTGACCGAGCTTCTCGGCTCCTCGCCACTCACGTCATTTGCCGCATCAAATATATGCACGCCATCGGATTCATCACGGCGAGCCGGGAGTGCAGGGGGCTAGTCATCACCCTCGCCGGCTTGCGCCAGTGTTATCCCCGGGGTCCCCGGCAGCTCAAGTTGAACCATTCCATGCGGTTTGCCCGCCACAACCGGCAAATCAGCATGCCGGGGTTTGGTGTGCAATCCCAGTGACACCTCCGTAGGAGAGTCTCGGGGTGGCCGCACCTGCCCGATTCCACCCTGTACCATGCTATCGTCATCGTCAGAATCGGAATCACGGGCTGCTCCACGCTCGAGAACACTGCCCTAATGCACCGAAGTAGTCTTCGGTTGCTGAAAGTGTCGTCTTGGGCTACGATCATCCTCCGTCGATGCTTCTTGCGCAGTGTGCATACGATGCACCAGTCGGCTCGTAGATCGCCTCCTAGGATTTCCTGGCGAGGCTTCTCTTGATGCAACATGAGAGAAGGGAACTTTATGATGTGATTTTGCTTTCGCTAGCACAGTTCTGCCGTCTGCACCGACATGTGCACTCGAAGGCCCTTCGCTGCCTCCGTTCTGATTCGACCATCGTTGCCTCGCCTCACTTGCTTCAACATCCGCTGGATGCGTCATGCCAGGGAGTAGAGGGTCCCGTGTCTGAACAATCAGGCTTCCGTGGCGCTTGTGCCTCCTTTGCGGCGAACTCCCTCCTATTGGAGTTGACGACTCAATCATCTCTCTGTACGCAGGGTTGTCTCTGGCCTCGCGCTCTGCAGCAGCTTTTGATCTTTCTTTCGCTGCCTTCCGGTCATCTTCGTCATCTTCCTTGCTTGGACGACGCCATAACTTGCTGGTAGCAGCTAGAGAATGCCTACGCCTCATTTCCACGAACTCCTCATCTACGAGTCCTTTATTCAGCAGGTAATTAGTCAATGCTGGCATGTCCTGCATGGCATCAGCTTCATCCTATTGCTCCCTCGCGAGTCTGATGCTCTAGGATGCGACCAGCTTCCCGCCTTCTAGCTGGACATCCGAAATTTCACTGATATTGCTGCCGATCCTGCCTCCTGCGGGGGTACCAGCTGCCGCACTTGTGTCCTTCGATGTGTGCGTCTTCTCGTCGGAGCCATCCACTGAACTACCACCCGCATGTCTCTCAATCGCATCCGATGCTCCAGGGACGTTCGTCACTCTAGGGTTCATGTGCATCATTCGATTCTATAGCTTCACAAATGCGATTGCTAGCTTCATCTCGCGCCGTAGTGCGAGTCGAATTATGGCAAACCGGATCTTCTATCTGGTCTTCTCGAAATCGCCGCTCTCCAGAATCCGCTGCAACGATTTCTTTGTCAGAAAGTAGACGTCCAAGAATGTGATTGCTTGGAACGTTGTTGTGGCTCTCGCTCGACTCATAATCATTTCCTCTCCGAAAAAGGCACCGCGTCGAATGAAGGCGCCCGTGTCCCATCTGGTCGCGAGCCCTTTCTGGATGATCACCATTTTTGTGAGGGTCTCGTTTTGCTTCACTACGTGCTCTTTACGCGCAAAGACAGCAGCTTCGAGATGCATTGCAACAGCAGTAATAAATGCTTTGTTCTCAGATGGTTTGTCTACGTTGAAGAAGGGGATATGGCTGATCCACGGCTTGTGCAAGTAGCTGGCGACCCGCCCTCGAAGCTCCGGTGACATCTGTCGGAGCAAATCGCGATAGAATTGTGCCCGCATCAGCTTCTGGCAATGACCAAAATAGTCACGCAGATCCTGCTTTAGATCTGGGGGCAGCTTATACTCTTTCGTGTACATGTTGAGGTTATCCAGCATGCGACGATACTCGATCGTAGCGCCGTCGTATGTAGAGATCAGCCCATACACTGCACCAACCGTGTAAGCATACACACCACCGCCGATTAGCATGAGAATTACACCCAAGCCTCGCTCCGCCGTATTCACAGGGTTTACGTCGCCATAACCGATGGTGCTGATCGTGGCTCTGCAATGCTTTAAGAAGGAACGAGAGGTGACATCTTCGCACAATACCACGGGTTCTGGCAATTTTTGCTAAGATGTCAACATACGGTGGCGCAGGCAATCAACTGAAAGACTCACGTGGCCCAATACAGCGACACGATGTACGCCGTCCACGGCCTACTTTCGGACAGCCCAGCATCTGCGATATAGGATGTGTCGTAGTCATCCTGGAAGATGGAGCTCCACAGATAGAACATGCAGGCACTCCAATGTGCAAGCACCATGATGACAACTAGGAACTGCAGGAGCTGTACCATGCTATAAGTCAAACCGATCATGTTCCTCCACCTGGTAAAAATACGATTGGCCCGCAATATCCTGAGCAGCTTTGCTAGCTTAAGTAGCCTAATTGTCCGGATGATGCGGAGGCGACCAGCAGTTTCTTCCCCGCCCGTTTCAGCAGCGATTATATCAAAAGGGAAGATCGACAGGAAATCGAGCATGAACCAGCCACTGCGAACGAATGAACCAGACACAATAGGAGCCAAAAGTGGTTAAACGTGCGACGGGATGCGAGAGGGGGCGACCCTTAGATTAGGCTGACGCGACCTCGCAGCACACAAAGTAGGCGAGGAGCTGTCACTCACGTCAAGTAGCTGTATGCAATATCTACGTTGTCGTCAACCTCGACCCCTGTCTTCTTGTCGATGTACGGAAGGAAGAAATTGATGATCAGATCTGACAGGAACAGGATGGACACTACGACGTTCACAAAGAACATGGCATCGTACTCTGTGGACGCCAGGAAGGCTACCTCAAAGGGCGTAACCACCGCCGTGAATATGAGCAGTGCCAACATGACTACATCCCAAATTTTCATGAAGGGATGGTTCTGCGGGATGACGCACGGAGACTCTTCGTAGCCATCGAGGTACTTTACTTGCCCCCCACGTAATACCACACCTGGGTCATCCCCGTCAGTAGTGCCGTCCCCTTCGCGCTTGGAGAAGCGCCTAGATGCCTGGGGTCCCACTTTGCTCTCAGAAATGTGTCTCTGGCTCCTGGACGCAGAGCCAGCCGCCAGTGCCTCGGAGCCCAGTAGGTTGGCGTTGCTCCCTCTTTGCTTGTTGGTGGCTTGCATCAATGCATCGGCAGCGCTGCTTCTCCGTCTACGCTTTTCCCCACTTCCGCTTCCATTCGCGGTACGAGGGAGTTTGCCTTGTATGGCGAGGTCAAGCCGAGCTTGCTCAGCAGGAGACATGTCCTCTCTCCAAGCTTGGATTCGCCCGCCACGAGTGACGTTCACTTGCTAGTCCCGAGTTAAAGTATAATCAGGATCGTCGTTAGTATCATCGCCGGAGATCGGTAGATTCACAACTTGGTTTTGACCCGAGACACTGCTCTTGGCAGTCGGTTTAGATGAGAAATTGCTCGCTTCCATCAAGAACTTGCGCGCCTCGGCATCTTTAACTTCGCTTACCAAGCCTGGGTTGTGCTTAAGCTGGCTTGCCATCATCTACTTTGCGTAAACCATTGTTTGTGAATCCTCACGGTCTTGCTGCGCAGCAGCAAACATCCCACCATCTCCCTCGTGAGCTGCCTGTCCACCGAAGAAACCATCATCCTTCTCACCATCGCGCTCATCGTCCGTGCGGTGGTTCCTACCGGTGCGCCTATTCCTAGCAGCGCTTACTGCTACCGTTGCAGCCATTCTTGGCGCAACTCAGCTCCGAGCTATGGCCGGCAAACGACTTTATTCGTCAACAGAACAGTTTACCTTCGACGTCTGTGCTACTGCCGATCCAAGGTTGGCACCCGACCTAACGCGAGGAAATCTTATCGAATTGAAGCCAACCCTATGTTAAGCTGAAGTCTGGGACAGATATGCGACGAGATCCAGTTTGATAATATATCGATGTATAGCCTTTCGCGCGATGCGTTGGGTGTTTGCTCCAAGTGTTAAGGGTCGACTCAAGTCGATCCTGTGGAAATGCTAAACAATTATACAGGCCTGCGTGAACAGATATAAAAATCTGCCGATTTTCGGTCACCCTGATCAAAGTGCTCGTTGGCCGCTCTCCGCAGCAGATTACAAACGGATGGTCGCAACGCGCCCTGCTCGGTGTGGGTCTGCGGTCGCAACCGTGAGCCCAAGGTGCTCTTTCGATATAGATTCTAGACCTAGTCATTCTAAGAAGGCTCTTCCGCGTACTTAAGGAAAAGTTCGTGCAAGCTATAAATCCATTATCTTCGGTTTATTATGGCAGCAGCAGAAGGAAGTTCGGGCGATATCAAACGTACTTGCATGATTACCGGAGGTGCCTCAGGTATTGGCTTCGGCATAGCCCAGGAAATGGGTAAAGATTACAACCTAGCGCTTCTTGACATCAACGAAGTAAGGACATACAAAACCAGGATTGGTGTTGGGGTCAAAGTTTGAGGTTAATCCTTCACCTGGGAAGGCGGATCAAGTGTGTACTAGCCCCCTACCTCATCCCTTGCTGCACGCAGGAACTGCTTGAGAAAGCCAAGGCGACGCTTGCAAAGAGTGGCATTTCTGATGTGATCGTGTGCAAAACTGATGTGTCTAGCTCTGATGATTGGGATAGTGCTGTACAAGCCGCCGTAAGCCTACTGACTCGCGTAGCACCTCATGTGACGTTTCTCGTGTATCGAGATCATATTTTGCATCACCGTTACCGCATTTGTCTCTTCGCAGTCGGAGAGGTTCGGCAGCGTGGATGTACTCGTACAGTGTGCGGGCATAACAGGCAAGACTGGCGTCAAATACAGCGAGGACGTTGACCCCGATAATTTCGACTTGGTGTATAGGATCAACACCAAGGGCATTTTCCTCGGATGCAAAGCAGTCTTGCCAGGAATGCGCGAGCGCAAGTTCGGCCGCGTAGTCAACATCGCTTCTGTCGCTGGGAAGGAGGGGAATGCTGGGATGCTCGCATACAGCGTGTCCAAGGCCGCCGTCATCGGCATGACCAAGGTCATGGGAAAGGAGTACGCGGAGACTGGGGTAACAGTGAACGCAATCGCTCCTGCGGTCATCCGCACTGCAATGGTAGATGCCATGCCAGAGAAGCAGGTCAAGTACATGACCGACAAGATTCCCATGAAGCGGACTGGGGAGATCTCTGAGATCGCAGCTCTGTGCCGATTCATCGCCAGCAAGGAGTGCTCGTTCACCACGGGATTCACATTCGATGCAACTGGAGGCCGGGCTACCTACTGAGACTTGTCCATCTCCAGCTCAGATTCACATTCGATGCAACTGGAGGCCGGGCTACCTACTGAGACTTGTCCATCTCCAGCTCATCACGTGCAGATGCAACTGGAGGCCGGGCTACCTACTGAGACTTGTCCATCTCCAGCTCATCACGTGCAGATGCACTGGCAGAAGCTACTGGCAGAAAACCGGCTAGATCCGATCGAGTATCATCTGAACGTTCACGTTTGCATTTTAATATCGCATCATGGCAGGTAAACAGCGTACGCAGTCGCACAAACAAATACTTTATCGTTTACGAACGACTCTGTTGCCATGGCATCGGTCGTCTCATCCCAGAACTGTCTGCTTCCTATTCTTATCCCTTCGCCACGATTCTCTCCCACCACTACCTTCACCAGTATTTTAAATCGAGGCAAATCCAACCCTGCGAAGTATCCTGTCACGTATGATAATAACTGTATCAGTTCACATTAGGGTATAGGGGCACGTAACAGTAAGCATGACTAACAGAGGCCTTACCTTTCAACCTCTTCTTGATTTCTTCAGCCAATTCTCTCCCCATCTCTGTGCTATAGTCAGGTCTTGAGCTCAACTTTTCAGAGAGAACCTCCTTCATTAATGCCTCAGCAGCGTCTACAGGAAACCTGCAGCATCATGGCGGAACAAAGGCACTGAAAGGGGCCGTACCCATTGGTGCCGAAACGCACGCCTTCAATCTGATACACACGACTCACCGTTTATGGGGAGCAGGTTTGAGGGGGTGCTTCCCCTTTTCTACGGGTTTTTGCGAGCCGTAGGAGCCCGCAGCTGCCATAATTCTTCCTTTGTTGAACAATAGCACTTCGCGGATCCCAGCGACCAAACGAACGCAACGGACATAACATTCCGAATCCAAGCGACGCAAATTTTACATCGAATGTTTGACCAGTACACTTGGTGTTGGCTCCATTGGTGGCACTTTTTTGCTGTGTCTTAGAAAACGGTACTTATAACCTCCAAGTATGCCGATCGTTGCGTGAGATCCCCAGAAAATAAAACAAAACAGATTGGTTGTCCTAGTGTTCTAGGCGCGGAAACAACGATCGACCTCCATTGCAGAATCACGATATGATATAATATGACAGAGAAACTTTGGCTATTAACGGCATACATTGGCATCGCAGGCGCGCAGCAGCTGCTGCGCACATGCAAAGGGAGGAGGACAAGCGGTTGATTAAATACAGAGAAATTCGCAAGCGACGTCAAAGTGGTCGAAATTCAGTGAGATACATCGTACGCTTCTAATAAATACTCGATCGCTTCAATTTTCGATATGGTTTGAAGTCCATGCATCATTCCGTCATCGCTATGCTCTGCAGACTCCAGAATTCCTTGGTTGCTGCGGGAGCGAGTTCCACAACTCGCTTGTATACTGGATGGCAGGAGTTCGAGATTCATAGTGGTTTACGGGAACTATCATCGCCTTCATCCTTATCGCGGGCGTGCTTGTCGGAGTTCAAACCTATGACATACGGGATCCAGCGGCTGTACAGGCTCTCGACATACTTGATTGGAGCATTATAGGCGTATTTTGCGCTGAGTTCTTGATTAAGGTTGTGGCAGAGGGTTCGAAGCCTTGGCTCTATTTCCACGATCGATGGAACGTCTTTGATTTCCTCATCCTGATACTGTCTGTGCTACCTTTCGGGGGCCAAGCCATCGTAGCGCTTCGGCTTATTCGACTTGGCCGCGTGCTCAAGCTTGTGCGGGCATTACCGCAGCTACGGATTCTCGTTCAGGGTCTAGCAAGTGCGTTCGGCTCGATTGGATACATTGGGCTGCTACTATTGCTCTCATTTTACCTATTCGCGGTGAGTGTACAACGCAGTTCTGACGCCTGCGTAGCCCCCGAATCATTCACCTGTCGCGTTCTCCGTGCCAACGCCTGTCAACCATACAGCCTATCGATACATTAGTCAATCTATCGATTCTATCACTGCAGGTGCTTGGTGTAACTCTGTTCGGGAAAAATGACCCTAAGTTCATGGGATCTTTGCACGTGGCTATGCTAACGCTGTTTCGAGTTAGCGTAGGCGACGACTGGACTGATGTGAGCACGGACAGACACGGTGTGCGCGGAGGGCTTTACTCGTATCTAGCATAGCAATGCTGTGCGCGCGCATATTGCTATCCGCAATAGGTGATTAGCCTCCACCCTAGCCGAAGACACGTTGTGCTCATTCATCTTTCGCAGGTTGCGTGAGAGTCCTATTCGGTGTTGTACTACCGTGGCAGCTCTTCGTGATGCGATCCGCGCGAGGTTCTTGCTCGTTAATGACGCCTAGCAATCCTTATGAGCTCGAAATGCCGGGTATCAAAAGGCAGTGATGCGACATGCAGGTGCTTGCATGTGTGGCGCTGCCTCCGAATCGCACTCCCAATTCATTTGCAGCCCTTGTCCCCTCTCGCAGATACACCGCAATGTTCGGCTGCGAAAATTTCGGGTATGACGCCTTCCCTGACGAGTGCGTGGATTCGCAGGCACACGGATTCGTTGCAGCCCTATACTTTGTCGCTGTGGTGATCATATCTACATTCTTTGTGCTGAATCTGTTCGTCGGTGCCATCACAGCCGCAATTGCCGATGCGAAATCGGAGCTGGAGCACGAGCACGAGGAGGAGGAGCAGATTTTTGCAGATGATGAGGACGACGATACAAGGATGGAGAACCGCTTGAACGAACTCAGCGAGGTCATGGCCAAGATCACAGATGCCGTTGAAGAATTTGCCCAGTTGGAGAAGGAACGTAAAGCCTCTTCTATCATCAAGCAGGCCACCTCGCGGGCTGGTTAGGGCGGACTGGGCACCATGACCTCGAGCCAAGGCGGGCCCAACCCTAAACAGTTCTGGGAGGCCAATGCTGCTGGTCACCATGCCTCACTTGCCAGTCTATTGAGCACACCAGGGGGGGGGGTTCTCAAGACTCCGAAGGGAAATGCGCCGGAGGGACGTTCCATGCCTCATGGACAAGCAGAAGGTACCGAGAGCCTCATGGAGAGCAAGGGCATGGGTGGGGGTCGTAGTGGAGGAGGGGGGCTAGCCTCCATCGTGTCGCGAGTGGTTGAGTCGCCTGCTGCAGCATTTGCAGGTGGCAGCAGCGGGGGGTCTAGAGTCCCATTTGGAGGTGGTGCTTCTGACGCGCACGTACATGAAGATACAAAATCACCAGAAGGAAAGGGAAGTGACGGTGATGGTGATGATGACACAAGGCCATTACTTAGCTAGCTAGGCTCCAATAGCGTATCGAGGGCAGCAGGAGGAGTGGATATAGATGGCCACAGTATACCAGAAGGAGAGAGAGCCAAACTAGCGAGTGCAGCATCTAGCAACTCATCGATGAGAGCGAGTGCCGATACTGGTGTTGCTGTGGAATCGGCGTCCCTGCGTATAGAGAGGGGTGAATCGAGGGCACATGCGAGTGCTGCTCTACGGGTAGCCACACCGCAGCGGAGACGGAGTAGTCTCCCGAAGTTACCGGGAGGAGTGGC
>Ga0136560_1001554_pt1 | contig 11854 bp, 6 predicted proteins | sample AntRauMeHopE1497_FD_104925 | JGI IMG/M metagenome (GOLD analysis project Ga0136560, IMG submission 104925) | Saline lake microbial communities from Rauer Islands, Antarctica - Metagenome Hop E1 #497 | ecosystem: Environmental > Aquatic > Non-marine Saline and Alkaline > Saline | place...
GGCGGCGGCGTGGACGAGGGCGGGGAGGGGAGCGGAGGCGGCGGCGTGCCTCGCCAGGGCTCTGGCGGTGGAGGCGGCGGCGGCGCAGCGGCACGACGAGGAGGACGAGGCGGCGGCTGGGGAGGGCGGCCGGCGGGGCGTCGGCGCGTGGCTGGACGGCATGACGGCGCCAGACTCGCTGGCCGCCGAGGCCGCGGCTGCGCTTGCATCTGGCGCCCCCGTCGCGGTGCTGGAGGCGGCGGCGGACAGGGCGCCGCGGCGCGTGAGGGCGGAGGACCTGCTCGGCGGGGCGAGGCCGGGGCGGGTGGCGGCGCTGGCGGGGGCGCGGCTGGGGCCCGTGAGCGGGGCGGCGGCGCTGGCCGCGCTTGGTGCCGGGGTGGACGCCGGCAGCGTGGCGGCGGCGGCGGGGGCGGCGCTGGCGACGGCTCACGCCCGGGGTTTGGCGTCGTCGCTGTCGCGGTGCGCGTTCGAGTCCGGCGCGGCTCTGCCGCTGTCGTCGCCCGCGGTGATGGCATGCGTGCACGGGTGCGCCGCCGCCGCCGCCGCGGACGAGACCGGGTGCCGCGACGACCCGCGGGTGACGTCGGCGCTCCGGGAGGCATCGGCCGTAGTGAGGGGGGAGGCGCTAAGGGCCTGGAAACGGGTGTGGGGGGCGGTGGAGGCGGCGGGCCGTGCCACCAGGACGGCCGCGGCGGGGGCGGTGACCCGTGTTCCGCGGTGGGCGGACGAGGCGGCGGACGGGGGCAGGCGCGACAGCACGGCGTCCGACGCCACGGCAGAGCTCGGCGCGGGAGAGGCCGCCGAGGCGGGGGAGGCTCCGGGGCGAGGGGGCGCCTCGGAGGGAGCGGCCGACGCGGCGGCGAGCGGCGTGGTGTCGTCGCTGCGCCGCCTGGCCGCGACGTCGGGTGCCGACGCCAGGGCGCTGTGGGCGGCTGCCTCGGCGCTGGAGGGCGGCGCGCCGCCGGCCGCCGGGGGCGGCGAGGACGCGGAGTCGCTCGGCGACGGCACGTCGTCTCTCGCGGCGCGCTTCGTCGATCGGTGCGCGAAGGCCGAGTCGGCCCTTGCCGAGGCGGCGGCGGCGCCGTCGCTGGGCCGCGCGGAGGAGGCCCGGCGGAGCGCTGCCGCGTCGCTCGCCGCGGCGGCGAGGGCTGCCGTGTGCCTGGGGGCTGCCGACGAGGCGAGGGCGGCGGCGTGGAACGCGGCAAAGGCCGGAGCCATGGCCGGGCCGGCGGAGGCGGAGGCGGGCATGGCACTGGTGTGGGCGGCGGCCGTGGTGGCGGGGGCCGCGGCGGGGGCGGCGTCGGTCGGCGCCCTCTGCCTCCCGGCGCTGTCGGCATCCGTCTCCACGGAGCCGGCCGCGGAGGGCGGGGCGCCGTCGTCGGCCGGACGCCCCGGTGTGACGGTCGCTGCCGTCGTGGCGGCGGCAGAGCTGTCGGTTCTCGAGGCGGCAGGGGCGACGACGACGACGACAGAGCAGGGCGCTGCGGCGGCGCCGCCCGGAGCAGCCTTTGCCGCCGCCGGCGAGGCGTGGGCGGGCCGGGCCTGCGGGACCGGGGCGGCGCCGCCAGCAGCCCCCGACGACGACGGCGCGCCGTGGCTCGCGGCCCTGTGGGGGGAGCGGCTCGCCCTCGCGGCCGCCCGTGGCGCCCTCGCCGCAAGCCTCGCCGACGCCGCGGCGGCGGACTCGGCGCTGTCGGCTTGCTGGGCCGCGATGTCGCGGTGCCGGTCGCCGCTCCACCGCCCGGCAGCGTTGAGACTCGTCGTCGCCGCCGCGGCCGTCGCTGGCGTCGCCCTGCCGCCCGGCTCTGCCGCCCGCTGCATCGGCGGCACGGGCGGCCTGTCGGCTTCGGCCGTCGCTGCCGCCGCCATCGCGCGCGCCAGGTCCCGCCCGGCAGGTTCTCCCTGGGCGGATGCCTCGCCGGCCGGAGGGTGGGCTCCCGAGCCGGGCGCCGCGGCCACACCCGAGGCCGTGGCTGCGGCCGTCGCCGCCATCGGCGGCGCGGCCGCTCCCGGCAGCGCCCTGGGCGCGGCGGCGCTGTGGCCGGGGGGCCCGGTGCTGCTGGCGCGCGATGACCGCCAGCCCGTGATCGTGGGGGCGGCGGGACGGGGCGGGGACTGGGGCCCTGCCCCCTCCAAGGCCGTGGAGCGAGCCACGCGGGCGCTGCCGGCCGCCGCCGGCGACAAGGCCACTCGTGGAGCGGCGGGCAGCGAGGGCCTGGCGGAGGCGCTGGGGACGGGAGACGGCGACGGGGAGGCCGGCGGCGACGGCGGGTCCCCGCCGGCGGGAGGTGTCGCCCCGTCCCCCGGCCGCCGCTGGACCTCCCCCTGTGCAGAGCTCGAGGCGCTCCTCCTGTGGTCCGGCAGAGCCGTCCGGACCGGCGGGGCGCGCGCCTCCGGGTGGCGGTCCTCGCAGCGCGCGCGGTGGTGGCGGGTCCGTGAGGGTCAGGACGCGTGGATGGAGTCCGTCGGGGGACGGCTGGCGGCCTGGGTCGAGCGGGCCGGGGCCGCGGGCGCCTGCGGGGACGGGGCGGCCGCGGGTGACGAGCCGCCTGTCGGCAAGGCCGAACGCCGCCGTGGCGGCGCGGGCCGTGGCGCAGGCAAGAGTGCGGTGCATGCCGTGTCCGGCCCACCCGCCGCGGGCGGGTCCCTGCCCCCGCGGCCGGACGGCGACCTGTCGAGCCTCCGCGTCGTCGACCTGCGGGCTCTGCTCAAGGCTGCTGGCGTGAAGACGTCTGGGCTCAAGGCGGCCCTGGTGCTGCGGGCGGAGGCCCTGTTCGAGGCAGCGGCTGCCGCGGCGGAGGTGGAGGCCGAGGCCAGCGAGGAGGCCGACGCGGAGGAGGAGGAGGCGGAGGCTTCCGACGAGGCATGCCCTGGCGGTACAGCGAGCCCGGGCGAGGAGCGGGCGTGGCCGCGGGACGGCTGCGTGCGGCTGTTCCTCGGCCCGGGGGCGGACGCCCTGCCGTGGGAAGCGGCGCTGGCGGCGGCGCGGCCGGGCACAGTCGCCGTGCGGGCTGCGGCGGGGTGGGGCGATGCGGCGGTGCCGCTGTGCGTGCGTGTGGGCGCTGCTGTGGTGAACCCTTCCGGCGACCTGGCGTCGACCGAGGCGGCGCTCGGAGCCGCGGTGCGGCAGCGGCTGGTGGCACCCCCGCCCGGCGGGCCGGGCGCCGACTGGACCCTCCTCCTGGGCGGGGGCACGGACGCCGCTGCCTTCCGCTCGGCGGCCGGGCGGGGGGGCGCTTTCCTGTACAGCGGGCACGGCGCGGGCCTGGCAGTGTGTCCCAGGGAGGATCTGTCGTCGCTCGGGGCCGGGCCGCTGTCCCCGCTGTGCCTGGTCATGGGATGCTCGTCCCACCGGCCGACGCCCAGGGGCGGCGCCGCGTCGTCAGTCCCCGCGCACGCGTACTGGGCAGGCGGTGCGCGCGCCACGGCGGGCTGCCTGTGGGACGTCACGGACGGCGACGTCGACCGATTCACCGCGGCGCTCGTCGCGGGGATGGCAGCCCCGGGCGGGCCTCGGCCGCTCTCCGCTCTCCTCTCGGAGGCCAGGGCCGTGTGCCGCCTGCCCTTCCTGACGGCGGCCGCGGTGGTGGCGCACGGCGCCGACCTGCCGGTCATCCTCACGAGGTGACCGATGCCAAGAATGACAGCAATCGCAGCGCGCCTCTTGTGCCCAATCACTCGCTGCAAGCACGGCTGGCGCGCAAGCCCGCAGAAGCGGCAGAGTGGTGGCCGCGGGCAAACTGTTCAGCCCGCCGCCGGCAAACCACACGCGGCCCCCGGACGCGCCGTCGCGGCCGACACGCCGGCCACTATGAGCCGGATGGCACGATACGCGTCCACTGCGACGCGTGCGCTCGCCACCCCGACGGACCCGGTCATCCAGAGGCTGTGAGGCTTGCCGGCAAGCGTCGTCACTGCCGACAGCCGCCGCGCCTCCGTCCGCCGGCACAACCTCGGTGCCACCCCGGCTGTCATCGCTGAGCGTGCTTTGCCGTGCGCCTGCTTTCTGCGCGCGCGCAGGGCGATGCGGGGCGGGACCCTTGGGTACACAGACGAGCCGGCGGCCGTCTCTGGCGCAGCAGGTTCAGTGTTGGCGCTCCACGGCGGCCCGGGGAGCGTGTTCGACTTCAGGTACATCGGGGGCGCCCTGGACGGGCGGGCAAGGCTCGTGCGGCTCGATCTCCCCGGGCACGGGTCCACCGAGGGCTCCCTGGTCGCGTCCCACTCGACCGCGGACACCGCGGACGTCGTCCGCGAGGCCGGCGATGCGCTGGGGCTGTGGGATGGCAAGATCATCGTGATGGGCCACAGCCTGGGGGCGCACGTGGCGCTCGAGGTTGCGGCGTCGCTCGGCCGGGACAAGGTCGCCGGCGTGTGCCTGCTCTGCCCGGTTTCGCTGCGGCCGCACCGCGCAATCAGGCCGCAGGCGGCGGTGCGCGTCATCCACAGCCTGCTGCAGACGCCGGTGGTCGGGCCGGTGGTGATGAAGCCGCTGGTCAGGCTGATGTACACGCGGATGCTCGGCTTCGACCCTAAGCGCACTTCGGCCGAGGAGAGTGTTTTCACGATGCAGCAGGTGGCGTTCTTGGACTTTGAGCGGGCTGCTGCCAACGCCGACACGATCCGGTGAGGCGGGCGGTCCTTCCTGCGGGGCGCTGCACCTGTCGACCGCCCGGCTCGCAACGGCGATATCCCCCCCCACTTCTCTCCCACTCTGCGCAGGGACCAAGGCATGTCATCTACTGTGTGCTGGGCGCTCGATGACCCAATCTTGGAGGCGCCGGTGGCCAGGGAGCTGGCCGATCGGCTGGGGGCTGGGCCCAGGCTGGAGTTTGCCACGGGCGGGCACTACGTGAACAAGTCGCATGCGCACGAGATTGCTGACGTCATGGCGGCCGAGCTTGCGGGGGGAAGGAGCAGGCTGTAGTGCTTGCGTGTCGCGAGGTCGGAGCAAGCTGCGTGCTCGACGGAGCAAGTTGCGTGCTCGACGGAGCAAGCTGCGTGCTCGACGCCCTCGCGAGTGTCACTCGGACGGTCATCGCAAGCTTCGCTGCGTGACGATTGTGGCGCGTGGCTTCGCTCCCGCGCGCATGTGGCTCGGGTCTCGGGGCGGGTTCGTCGCAGCGGCCCCGGCACTCTGCGCTCACTCGCGCTTCTTGTGCTTCTTGCCGCCGCGCTTGCGGCGCGGCGCCTCTGCCGCGGTCTCTTCGGCGATCGGCGCCGGTGCCGGGGCTGCGGGCCGGGCGCCGCCGCCCGTGACGGCGGCCTCCTTGTCCGCGGCCCTCGCCGCCTTGGACTGGATGGCGCCGAGCGACCCGTCGTCCTGCGCCCACTGCAGCACCAGGTGCCTGCCGTACAGGTGGGACGACGCGAGCGACTGCACGGCGGTGCGGGAGTCGGCCGCGGACGCGAACTCGACGAACCCGAAGCCGCGCGCCCTGCCGTCGGGCTTCCTGGGCACGCGAACGCTGCGGAGCTTGCCAAAGGCGCCAAAAAGCTGGCGCAGGTCGTCCCGCGTGGCCTCGAAGGCCAGGTTCTTGACCAGCAGCTTGGTCGAGCCGCGGGAGGGCGGCGCGGCGCCGGAGGCGTCCTTGGCGGCGCGGCGCTCCACGGTGCGCTCGGGCCTGGGGGCGGACTTGCTGAGGCTGAGGTCGAGGGAGCGGCCGTCGAGGACCGTGGCCTGAAGCCGCTTGACCGCCGCGACGGCGTGCTTGGAGTCCTCGAACTCCACGAACCCGTAGCCCATGGCGTGGCCCACCATGCCGGGCTTGGCCGGGGCCTTGCGGGGGATCTTGACCGCCCGGACCGCGCCGACGGTGGCGAAGAGCTCCTCCACACCGCCCTCCGTGGTGGCGAAGGCCAGGCCCTTGACGAAGACCGTCGCGGTGCCGCTCGGGTCGGCGGCCTCCTCCGCCCCGGCGTCCTCCGTGTCCTCCCCGTCGCTCTTGGCGTCCTCCCTGCTCGTGGCGGCCTCGGCGGCGCCGCTCGCGCTCGAGCGCGCCCTGGCCGCGGTGACGTCCCGCTGCGACGGCGCGTCGTCCCTCACCGTACCCGTGGGCGCCCACTCGAGGTAGAGCGGCGCCGACTCGAAGCGCTTGTAGGCCAGGCGCTTGAAGGCGCGCTTGGCGTCGGCGGGGCGCTCGTACTCGACCAGGGCGATGACCTTGGCGGGGGGCAGCACCACGCGGACCAGGGGCCCGAAGCGCCCGAAGAGGCCGCGCAGGGCCGTCGCGGCGGCGGTGTGGGGCAGGTTCTTGACCAGGACGACGGTGTCGCTGCGGTCAGACACGGCCAGCTTGCGGCCGGCAAGGGCCCGCTCCAGCGCCGAGAGGTCCACGCCCTGCGCGCGGAGGAAGGCCTTGGTCTCCTCGATGACCGCCGTCTCCCCCAGCGCCACGCGCACCGCCATGTTGGAGGCGGACGGGTCGAGCACCTCGCCCGCCGTGGTGCCGGCAGCGGCCGCCGCGGCCTTGACCGCGGCGTCGGTGCGGATGAAGAGGCCGTTCCACGCCGCCGCCTCCTCCCCCGACGCCGCCTGGCGCTTCCGCTCGGCCTCCTTGGCGGCCTGGAACTCGCTGACGCCGTGGACCGGCCCCTCGTCGTCGTTGTCGTCCGCCGAGCTCTTTGGCGCGGCCCTCCCTGCCATCACGTGCACGAGCCGGCCCTGGAACATGCGGAGGTCAGCGTTGGCCAGGGCGTCCGCCGCGCACGCCGGCTGCTCGAACGACACGAAACCGAACCCCTTGGACCGCCCGGTGCCGTCCAGGGCGACGCGCGCCTCCGTGACCTTGCCCCACGTCGTAAAGTGGGCACGCAGGTCGCTGTCGCCGGCAGTGAAGGGGAGGTTGCGGACGAAGAGCCGGCCCGAGGCCACCGTGTCCTCCTCGTCCGCGGGCCGCGAGCGCTTGCCCGCGCGCGCCGAGGCGTCGGCGCCCTCGTCGTCGCTGTCCGAGTCGCCCCCGACGCGCAGGTCGGCCAGGTCGTCGTCGCTGTCCTCGGCCGCCGCCGCGTCCGGCCGCTGCCTCTTGGCCCTCCGTCGGATCTCGCCGCCCTCGATGTCAAGCCCGGAGTCGTCGGAGGACACGGACGAGCCGTCGTCGCCGCCCTCGCCGCCATCCTCCTCCTCGACCTCCTCCCCACCAGCTCCACGCTTGGACTGCAGGAACGCGAGCGCCGACGACGAGGCCGCACCCCCGCCCGCCGCCGCCTTTGCCTCGGCCTTGGCCACGAGCGCGTCCATATCGTCGTCCTCCTCCTCTTCCTCCTCGCCGGAGTCCCCCGAATCGCCAGCACGCCCCGCCTCCGCATCGTTGTCATCCTCCTCGTCGGAGCTGCCGCCGTCGTCCGCCGCATGGGCCGCCGCGTCCTCGTCCTCGTCGTCGCTGCCCAGCGCCTCGGCCCTTGCCGAGCTCCCGGCCGCCGACGCGCCCGCCCCCCGCCTGCGCGTGGTTGCATTGCTCGTCGTTGCGTCGTCGTTTGCCCACGTTGCTGCCGTGTTCCGGTTCGCCATCACCGCGCGGAAGTCGCCGTACCCCTCGTCGTCTTCCTTTTCCTGCGGCCCAGCAGAGGCGGCCCCGGCGCGCCCCGGCGCCGCAGCGGGCGCGCGGGAGGGTGTAGCGTTCTTCTTGCCGTACTCGAACGCCGCCTCGACGCGGATGCGCGTCGTGCCCAGGAAGACCTTGTCCATCTTCAGCGCTGCCTCGGCGTGCGACGGCTGCGCGAAGCCCACGAAAGCAAAGCGTCGGCTGCGCCCATCCTTTCGTCGCATGATGCGGCAGTCCGTGACCGGGGCAACTTCAGCGAAGAGCTCGCGAAGCTTGTCCTCGGTGGCCAGAGGCGGCAGCTGCTTCACGCACACGCGGGTCGACATTGCGCTTGCCGGGTGCGAAACGACCGGTCTGCGCCGATGTGCGTTTGCTGCGAATCTAGCTGGCCCGGGTGCTGCGCCAGACGGCCCAGCCGCCCCCGATGGCGGAGAGCCTCGTGCGGCTCTGCCTGCGTGGAGCGTCAGGCGTCGCGGGCTCGCGACAGCCGAGCCCTCGGGGCGCACACACTTTACGAATCAGTGCAGAACATCACGCATATACGGCGCGTCCATCGGGTCTTGCGCTCGGAGCGTCGACTTCGTTTCGGCTCTAGAGCTTGCTCCTGGAGATGGGCGCCGACCTTGAGGCTGCACGAATGTGCCGGCCGGCACCCGCCGCTGATGCCACTGCAGGGAGCCTCACCACCTCTGGGGTTCCGAACGGGGAGGAGGTCGCCGGCCGCGGACGCGGCTGCAGGGCGGGGCGCGTGCGGGTCGCAGACGCGCCGAGGAAGTCGATCGGCGAGCGGCGGCCGTCAGACAGCAGGCTCGCGGGCCCCTTGGCTGACCGTGACATGGTGCTTGATGCAGTCGTCCCGGGAGTCGGAGAGCGCCAGGCCGTCGGGTCCGAGTTGCTCCTCCAGTCGTCGACGGGAACCAGCGCCTCCCGCACGAAAAGCTCCCGGAACTGCCCCCCGTGGCGCTTGAGCATGTAGTCCACCGCCTGCCCCGTGCCGTCCCTCGTGGGAGGGCGCCCGCGGCCGGTCGGTGACACGGTGATCGGGCTGCCAACGTAGGCGCGGCCATTGTGCCTGCGCCCCCCGATGGCGTCCTCGAGGGCCCAGGTTTCGCTGCGCACTCGGGATGCTGGAGCGCCGGCGTCGTCATCGTGCACGATGTGCTTCCGCGGGACACCGTCCAGCCGGAATGCGAGGCGGCGGGCCGGAGACACTGTTGCCGGCTCAGGGATCTGTCGGCGCGCGCGTGTCTGGAGCCTGCGGGGCATTGGGCTCCATTCCGGAAAGACCCGGATGCTCGGGCGGTGATGCAGCGGGAGGGACGGCACCGTCCTCGCGAATCCTCGGCGAGTGTCCGTGAACCCGGGACCGCCGGCAGGCGGCCCGGATGTCCCAAGCGGAGACGAGCCTCGGGCTTGCGGCGAGGATGCGAACCGCGGGAACCTGAGCATCGCGTCACGGGCCACTGCATCCCTCGCGAGTGCGGGGACATCCCGGTAGTCGCTTCCGAGAAGCGCCGCCGGGCTCGTCCCAGGGCGGCTCAGGTCCCTGTCGCCCCGGAACGTGGAGGCATCCAGTCGCAGGTGAATCTGCGGTGGACGGGAGCAGCTCATGCGTCGGTCTTAGGTACCTGCGGCGCGCGACCGGCTGTCGCAGCAGCAATTTTCCTTGTCGTCGAACCTTCTCGATATCCAGAGGCTGCATCGGCCCGGCCGGCTTCGACACCGCGCCAGCAGATGCCACGCTGCGCACTGCGGCCCTGGCACTGCACTGCTGTGATCGTCCCGGCCTGGCCTGCAGCTTTGGACGGGTTTGCGAGTCGAGCAGAGCCGACAGTTGGCGACGTCTTTCGAAACTCTGGTTCGGTGAGATTGACTGAGCAGTGAGCCGAGCCGAAGTTTTTTTTCTCCCCTTCTCGTCGCCCGTCGCTGTCCCACCCCCTGTCATCCACGACCATGGCCGCCGCCGCCCGCTCCGCCACCGTCCGCCTTGCTTCGGCTGCCACCGGCCGCCGGGCGATGTCCACGGCCGTCAAGGACATGGGTGGCGCGATCAAGCCCATCCTTGTGAGCATCAGGTCCAGGTCGGCCGATCTGCGCCGCGCCGCCCCACCCGATCCTGTGGCGCTCATGATGATGATGCGGATGCCTCCGTGATGCGGGCCATGCCTCTCGTTCCGAGGTTCCCTCCTTCGACGCAGAACACGCGCAACAACGTGAAGCAGAACATGGTGAGCCCCGCCCCGTCCCCGTCCGGCGAAGCGCGCGGACCTCGTGCATGGCTTCGGGTATGGAGTACCACGGGCGTGCTTCGGGCAAGGATCAGTGGTCGGCGCCGCGCTCGGGTTGGCGCCGGGAGCCGGGCGTCCTCGTGGCTTCGCTTCATCGAGCCACTGCCGTTGCCTGTGCACGCCCCGCTTGATGTCCGCAGGCATTCTACCAGGCGCCCGGCGTCGGCACCATCGACGTGCACCCTACCTTCCTCAAGGTGAGCCCGGGAAGCCGGCGCGAGGCAACCCCTCGCCGTGACGCTGCACGGCCGCACGGAGCGTGGGTATCCGACCCGGCTCGCGCCGCGCCCCTTCCCCTTGCTCTCGCGCCGCAGGGAACCCAGGACGGCGTCGTCATCCCCGTGGTCCTCGCGAGCGTGGCCATCTGTGCCCTGGGCCTCGGCGTGTCCGGCGTCTCGGACCTGCTCAGCAACTCCAACAAGCGCGAGCCCGCGTAATCGTGTGCCGCCCCGGCCCGACTGAACGTGTCATCGATGCAGTTGTGCCGCCCCCTCGTCTCGAGTGCGGGGCCTGGCTGTGGTGTCGCTCACACACGCATCACAGGGCGTCGATCCCGTGGCGGACCGCGGCCGCCAAGAGCCGAGACGACTTGGCCGTGCGGCGGTCTGCCTCGTCAAGCTCGTCCCGCATGTCATCGCTGACCTCACTTTGGCAGGTTGGGCACCGCTGGCGCGAGCACCGCATGCCAGCAAGCATCCGAACGCACTCGAGGTGGACGCTGACCCCACAGCACGGCATGGCAAAAACCGGGTTGCCCAGAGCGCCATCGCTTCTCGCAATCGACGGCTCGCCGAGCTTCAGCAAGCACACCGCGCAGTCGGCGCTCGCGCTCGGCAGGGACGGGGCGGCCTGACGCTCCGGCGTGACCGAGCCGTCCGCGTCGCGCCGCGCGGGCGAGCCTGCCCGAGGCCCGCTCGGCGGCGCCAGTCTGCACTGCGGCTCACGCCCACGCTTTTGGGCCCTAGCAGCCTGCCCCTCGGTCGCGGTCCGGGCGATCACAGCCTCAAGAGCCGCGAGCGCGTTTTCGGCCTCCAGCAGCGCCGGCCTCAATCGCTGCTGCACGAGCTCCGACGGCCGCGTGAGCCCCGCAACCGCAAGCTTGGCAGTTGTCACTGCTGACAGGGCTGTCTGGAGCGCGAGGCTCCCTCCGTGCTTGCCTGGCTCGTCGAAGATGTCCATGCGAGGCAAGTGTCCCGGCCGCGACTTTCTCGGCCGCCTCGCTCTGCAGCGCCAGCGCGACCCTGCAGGCCTCGGCGAGTGAATGCAACGGTGAAATTCAGTCAGGCGGGCTGACGCGCGTGCCAGCACTCGCTCGCTCGGCGCAGTTGATGGGCCTTGGGCTCGGGGGGAAAGGCACAGGCGGCCGACCATCAGGCCTTTGACGCCTGCTTGTCGTGGAAGATCCTCACGAGCTTCCGCTGCGGCCTGGAAAGGGCCGGGTCGACGCGGTCGGCGAACGCGGCCTCGCCAGCGCGCGCAAACACGGCCGAGAGGAACACGGTGGCGTTCTTGCGCACCTCCCGCTCCGTCGCCGCCATGCAGCGGGCCACCACGCCGAGGAAGGTGTCCTCCAGGGCGCCGCCGCCGAGCTGATGGACCACGGTCTCGTCGGACAGCCGCGGCACCAGGAAGCTTGCCACCTTGAGGCACGCGCACACGGTCTGCACGCTCGCGGCCGACGGTGCGGCGAAGCCCGAGCCTCCCCCCGCCCGGCCGAGCGCGGCGTCAACCGCCGCCTGCGTGACCGTCATGCAGCACGTGAGCGCGTCGTCCGCGGCGAGGCACGCGCTGGCCTCCTCGGCCGTCCTGACGATGTTGTGCACCAGCTCGCGGCGCTTCCCGGCGCCCTCGGCCAGGAGCAGCACGCCCTGCAGCAGCGCCGCGCCCGCGCCGCTGCCCGACACGGCGCTCCCCTGGTACCGCACCAGCCGACGGATCGTGGCGAGGGCTGCCGCGGCCACGGCCCCGGCGGGGTCGGCCTCGGCGGCGGCCCCGGCACGGGCGGCGGAGAGCATCGAAGCC
>Ga0136560_1001555_pt1 | contig 11852 bp, 15 predicted proteins | sample AntRauMeHopE1497_FD_104925 | JGI IMG/M metagenome (GOLD analysis project Ga0136560, IMG submission 104925) | Saline lake microbial communities from Rauer Islands, Antarctica - Metagenome Hop E1 #497 | ecosystem: Environmental > Aquatic > Non-marine Saline and Alkaline > Saline | place...
GTGCCGGAGGGCCAAGAGATCGACGTTATGCCAGATTCCAGGCAGGCGTACGCACGGCTGGTATTGCGAAGGTACACGTCACATTACCGGGCCGCTACGCGAGCGATGCGGGAAGGCCTGTCTCTCATTGTGCCCGACCGAGCTATAGCCATGACATCAGCAAGGGGGCTTTCGTCACTCGTCACGGGGCCTGACGTTGTGTCTGTCGAGCAGCTAAAGAAGCACACGAGAAACTTGAGTGGAATCGAAGAGACAGATTGCTACCGATTTTTCTGGCAGATTGTTGAGGAGATGTCGAATCGAGAAAGGCAGATGCTCATTCGCTTCGCTTGGGGAAGAAGCAAGCTTCCTTTCGGGAAGGCAGGGTGGGATCCGCCGGGAAGATCACCGATTCGGTTTCAGCTAGATAAACTGCGTCGGGCTCCGGTTGACTCCCATATCGAAAGCCACACCTGCTTCTTTCAGATCCTGCTGCCTCCCTCGTCATCGGTTGATGTGCTCCGGGTAAAGTTGCACGAGTCGATCGTGAACGGGCTCCGAGGGGGCATGCACTTGCTCTGAGGTGTATCTTTAAGCCGAGATCACCACCGCTATTTCGCTGCCCTATTATTTCACGGGTACTCCCGCGCACTCACCAAGTCTCAGAATCAGAATCAGAGGCATGAGGTCAAGGTACACCTGACCACGAAAGGCCCTACTCCGCTATAAGCAGAGCCTCGTTACCAAATAAATAAGTATCACACTCCTGTCACCGAATGACCTCATACATCCCCATCCCACTCCCCACCGACTCGGAGCCATGGCCATACCAAAGTCATAAGCCAAGTCTTCGCACAACGCACGATGTTCCGCGATTGGCGCCGCAATTCCCGACGTTGGGTCGGCATGACCGTTCAATCCGTTCATATTTATCGAGTCTCTCGAAACACGAGCTCAGATCACTACCGTATTACAATCCACTAGTATTCAACTTTGGTTAGCGCGTTGATCTTGAGCGTGGGTTCGCAAAAATGAGCGCAATTAGTGGTTTTGGAGCAAGAGCGAACGATCTTGCAGAAGCTGGCCGGCAATCGCTGGGGCAAAATGCACACGGCGGAATGCACACGCACGCGCGCCCTTCTAGTACTCCTGTGCATTCTGATCCAGTAGGAGGCGGTCCGTTGAAAATGCCGGGCGGGATGTTCTGGGGCCAGCCAGTTTCTAGAGTGTAGTCGCAGCCGCATCGCCATAGCTCAGTTTCCCAGCAGGTGTCGCAAGGAGGCGCACAAAAGCAGATGATGTTAGCCGCAGTTGTTCCACGTGTCCCTTCGCGTGCCAACATTCTCGCCAGGGAAACTTTCAGTTTGCCGCATGGTTCAGTGGAACAGGAGCAAGAAAGTCAAGGTCCAAGACGTAGCGAAGGCCCGGGACCTAGGGGTCTTATTCTTGCGCCTCGAACTTCTATAGATTAGCGCAGCATTGTTTCCATGGCAAGCACCTCAGCCTCAATACCCGATTCGGCTTCAGTGGCGGTTGCTAGACGTCATTCTCAACTGCGTCCGAGTTCTAGTGACAGCTCCGCTCATGCTGCGCACGGGCACGGGATTTCTGCCACACGGCCAACCGATCCGACCAGGGTCACGTCACCGTTACGACTGTCGCGATTGGATTCGTCTACTGCGATTAAGAGAGGAGGAGGAGGAGGAAGAGGAGGGGGTGGGGGTGGCGTTCCGTCACACCTCAGCCAATCGAGACACAGACATGTTGCAGGCGCCGCCGGAAGCAAAACCGGGAGCGGAACCGGAGCCGGAACCGAGGCAACACATGGCGGCCGGACTCGGACCAAGCCTGGAGATGGCAGTGCTTCCCCCAGCCAAGAATTGACCCTCGCAGATCGTATGGCTGCTCGTCGCAAGCGCCGCCTCCAGAAGCGGAGAGAGGACAGTACCCCCAGAAAGGACAGGGATAGCCTATCTAAGCGAGGGGTCACGGATGCAGCCATACTTACTGCCGCATATGCAGAGAACAGCACCTTTTTCAATGTCCTGCGCACTCTCGTCTCCGCCGTGCGAATAGAGCTGCTCAAAGGAGCAGACGATGCCACGCTATTTGTGGCTCCGACAGGGGAGGTGCACGATCGGTTCTATCCTGCTGCTGTGGAAAGAGAGCACCCGGAATACTTTATGGCCATGCAATTGCGAGAGTCTATGAGGGAAGCAGCCGGAGGTGGAGGCGGAGGCGGAGGCGAGCATGGCCATAGCCTAGTGGGTCGCAAGTCACGCGGGAAGGGCACGAGCGGGAGCAGGCAGACAGCACGCCCTCCAACGATGTCACTAAAAGAGGGACACAGCGTGGCTCACACAGCAACAGATGATAAGCTCAGGTATGTATTCGATCGGTCGGCGGTGGGCACCCCGTCCTCCGTCAGGAGCACCCGGCCGAAGAGGCCGAAGAGAGCAAGAAAACGATTTGGCTCCGGATCTGCAGGGCCCTCTGGTACAGGAAGCAGCCAGGCACTTGTAGCGCGGCGGCGTGGATTGCCACGAAATAATTCTAGTACCCCTGATCGTGTGGCTCCGAGCTGGGCAGAATTGCAGAGCACTGCGTAGGCCCAGAAACGGTAGCGGTGCGAGCACGTGCTTTCAATCCTGCAGGACGAGACCCGGAAGGAGGTTTAGAGGTAGCGTGCACTTTACGACTGCCCCCCTTCGGCCGTGGAAGGGCTCCGCTGGCAGGTTGCGCGCGAGCGCGCCGAGGCGGGGGACTGGATCATGCGTATCCTTCAAGATTACAAAATGATCAGCGCGACGGTCATGGCAGATTACTTGAGGGAGACTCTCGAGAGCGGGTCAGTAGACGCATCGAAGGAGCTGGCAGCTATTCGAGATGGCCGTCGGATCGGGCGGGATCACCGTGGCCGCGCCCGTGATTTGCTCGACCTCGTGGCTGATGACATCACTCGGCCCGACCCAGGGGAACGAGAGGCGGCCCGTCAGCTGAAGCAGTGGAACAAAGCGTCTCGAAGGGCAAGGCAGGGACAGACAAGCGGAGAGGGTTTCGAGGGCATTGCATTGCGGCGCGATATGGAGCGTCGGAAGGCAAGGGAGGAGGACGTGATCGCTGAGGGGGCGCACCTTGGCGGGGGCCGAGGGGCGCTGTTCGGTGGTGCTCTGCAAGCGATTGACAGGGCGAGAGCAGCACGCGGGGTGGCCGTGGATGACGAGGAGGGACGTCCGGTGCGGCGGCGCCGCGCAAATGCAGGTTCCGCAGATGCTGGATCTGTGGTTTCTGCAGGTTCGTCCACGGTTGTGGCGGGATAGGCTGCTCAGGCGAGGAGGGCCCTTGGGAGCGTTCAGAGGAACATGGGCACGGCCGGCACTGGAGGTGTGCTGCGGGCGCAACCTGCGACCCAGCAGTAGCAGCGGTGGTCAGGTGCATCGCACGGCGGTGCTCTGAGTTCGTAGGAGCATGGCGGCACCATGGTATCGACTGATGGCTCTGTGGTTGGTCTTGGATCGGCGGTGGGAGTGCTGGATGTGGACGCGAATGACGGGGCTGCTTCGCTGATGGCGGGATCAACTGCGAGCGGGGCTCCGCGCCACCGATCAGAGTCAGAGCGAGAGGCTGTCCGGCGAGCGAGGGAGCTGGAGGAGGCGGCGGCTCAGAGAGCCAGAGGTATGTCTTTCAGTCGAACTGACCTGGAGCGCTCGCTCGAACTCGTTGTGGATACAACCAAGGTTCGTGACACGACGAGTCTTATGCTGGACCTGCTCAAGTAGCAGCCCCGGGATCCTCCCAATGCGAGGTATTCGCATCTCATCGGTCGATTCATGAGCTGGTAATCCGAAGAATCCGGCGGTGGAACCCGAATCTCAGATCCGGATGGTGGTTGGTGTTTAAAGGCCTGGATAGTACCCTGTCTGGATCTCTTGTGGCTCTTTTGGCTCGAGCGTGGCGAGCCAGGGCGCCACCGTATGCATTTTTACTTCCGGTAGGCGACAGAAGCACAGTATCGTAGCACCAGAGTAAATGGATCCAGGCTAGGCCGGTGTGCGACCACCTTGCTGGATTCCTTTCTGCGGTTGCAACCGACCAATTCACAGATCCAACACGGCCGTTAAAGCGTTCATGACAATCACGATAATTGACGTGCTAGGTGCGACCGAAGCTCTACCAATTCAAATAAATTAGCTCTTGTACTAGCGATGGGACTGCTTTCTTTGCTGCGAAAGCTTAAGAAATCAGAGAACGAGGCCAGGCTGCTAGTGCTCGGTCTGGACAATGCCGGGAAGACCACTGTCCTGAAGAAGCTTTCCAATGAAGACACTACCCAGTGAGTCGGAATAGCACATACTCCCAATCAGTCTTGCTGGCGTGATTACATGGCTGTGCGCCTTGATTTGCAGCTGCACCGCAAGTATCACTTTCGCCTCGATGCAGTATTATGCCAACACAAGGCTTTAACATCAAAAGCCTGACCCACGAGGGGTTCAAGCTAAACGTTTGGGATGTAGGAGGTAAGAATTGCATGTACCGCTTGCTGCTTAGGCAATACTATTATCATGGCAGCTTTGACAGCCCCGAGCTGTGTTGGTACTCGCATTCTCAACGCAGGACAAGCCAGCATCCGACCCTACTGGCGGAATTACTATGACAACACGGATGCCCTAATTTTCGTCGTCGACAGCTTTGACGAAACTCGCATGGATGAGGTGAAGGCTGAGCTGAGCATGTTGCTGGGGGAAGACAAGCTCACTGGCGTCCCGCTGATTGTGTTCGCGAACAAGCAAGACCAGGCCGGTGCACTCACTGCCGGTGAGATTTCAGTCGGTCTTGAGCTCGAAGAGATATCTGATCGTGACTGGACAATCCAGGGCTGCAGTGCCCTTGAAGGCGAAGGCCTCGTGGAAGGAATGGAATGGGTTGTGTCGCACATCAAGGCCAAGGCAGAGGCGAAGGCTGCAGGAGGAGCTGTGAAGCCGAAGCCGGCCTCTGCCGCTGGGGGAGGGGGTTTATAAATTGTACGACGACTATTGACTATACGTTTGAGTCTAACCCAATGGTTCATGGTTTGACGTGCTCTCATAGACGGTGTTCGAGTCACAACCACTGTCCATCTCCGCCGGTACCTCACATGGTACTTGCCAGTGCTAGTGTCAGTGCCAGCTCAAAGGAACGCCGGGAGATATCTCATAGTACCAACCGGGCCAAGGACGCCGCTCGAAGCGATCACTCGTCATACCCTCCTGTGCTTCCTCAGCTCTCGCTTCCACGCCGCCATGTCTATTGGGTGCGTCTCTTCGCTCGCCTCTGAATCCTCCCCCCACACCTTAATGGTTTTGTCCGCACCGCACGTTACTAATCGGCTGCCGGACCTGTCAAACGCGAGCGCGAATACGGCCGACTCGGAATCCAAAGACCCTGCCTGGGGCGGCGCCTTCGCCGACTGGAAGCAATATCCCGTCCTGTAATCCCAGAATCGCAGCTCCCCGTCGTCGCCAGCAGAGGCGAGAACCCCGTCTTCGTTCGTCACCGCCGAATGCACGATTCCTTCGTGTCCCTCTAATGTCCTCTCCAGATGCACGTCGGCCCCGGCCCACTTCCGGATGCCATCTGCTGCCGCGCTCACGAAGGAACGTTCCTTTGTGCTGCATGCGATCGAGCGAACCGCCCTCTTGTGGTGGGTGAGCACGCCCTAGCACTTGCCTGCCGCGAGATCCCATAGCCTCACTGTGCGATCCATGCTCCCAGTGATGACTTGCGGCTCCACCGCCTGTGTGCCGATACTCACTACGGCATCTTTGTGACCAGAGAGGCAGTGCACCTAGTGCTTGGTTCTCATGTCCCACACACGACATGTACTGTCTCGGCCGGCAGAGAACAGCACGTCCAACCGCGGGTGCAGCGCAAGCGAAAACACGCCCGCGGTGTGTCCGAAATATTTCCTGACCACCGTGTTTGTCTCGAGATCCCAACAGAAGACCTGTTTGTCCTCCCCACAAGTGAACATATACGGATGGCGTTCTGAGAGAACAATGGACCGGACTGCGCTCACGTGTCCCGTCAGGGTGAGCTTGAGTTTGGAAGAAGCCAGGTCGTATACTCGCACTGTGCGATCCTAGGCGCCGACGGCGTACCACTGATTCGAGGGATCCACGGCGGCACATCGCACCCAACCTGTGTGCCCCGTCACCACGCGCATGAGCTTCCAAGGAGCATGCCATTCAGGTACAGGCACGGCACGGGAACTGGCTCTACCAGCCATGGCACGGGAGGCACCGCGGGCAGCGTCAGCGATGGCATCAGCTCGCCGAAGAGCAGCTGCCGTCGCCTCCTCGGCTGCGGCTGACGCAGAGGTGGGAGCAGATTGCCCCCCGGCAGCGCCGGTAATGCGGCTCGAGACATCGCCTGCCGCAGATAGCATGTCAATTCCTGCGCTGGCTCCACCGCTTCGAAGTGCATCAGCTACGAGGGAAGCTGCTGTGGAAGGAGACGCATCTGCTCGACACTCCGAAGTTGCACGCTCCAGAGCTACGGCAGCGCTCCTCAGAGCGACGGCTTGTTTACTCGAGAGTTCTCCACTTAGTGTCGATATGGCACTCGCCGAAGCCGCGGTACCTTTATCCTGCTTTCCGATGCCTGGCCGAGCGAATGCGTCCGTGTCGGTGAGGAGCAACTGAGCCGTCGGTCTGCTCTTCTCGCTCGGCTCAGAAGCAGAGCTTCGGCCCCGACCAAAAAGACTCGCCCGTTTTATTCCTAGACTAGATTCAACCTCAGCTCGTTGAATGGCCGACTTAGCTGATTTGGCTCCAGCTGGGGGCTCTGGCAGTGCTTCGTGCGCATACTCATCTGCGACCGCACTTAGCATGAATGCTCCCACCGCCGGCATGAATGACGCGCATCCATACTCTAAGTTACCGCCAAATACTGCCCTCGTCCTCTTAGTCCCTGCTCGTGCCGATGCTGTGCCTGCCCTGCGCGCTCGCTCCACTAGTACCTCTTCATCAATCGCTTCCATTTTGCTGATGCCAAACGCAAGCCAAACCCACTGATTTGCTAATAAACAGCTGCGAACTCAGAATCTTAAATAGTAGAGTGCTGAGGCAAAGGATTGGTATGGTCACCAACAAATTGTATACAATTTCAACAATTTCATTTCATTTTTGGCGAATGCGGCGCCGCGCATCTCCGGCGGTCCAGTGAAGCCTAGGTCCAATATTCACCGTGCACGCTCACGTGCGTGTCAGCGAGTAACATGTCGCGGCATGCAGCGGCGCATCATACATTCTACCCTCTAGTCATAGTGGTCACACTCGAGACCCAAAGAACAGCAACATTCAGGAGACACTGGCCGGAAGGTCCTGCCGAGCATGGGCACCACATCTTCATACCAGGTCCAGGTCACCAGACCTCTTCCGGCAGCCTACTTTCCATAGACCGGTATGCAGCTCAGCCCATAACTGTGGCAGCCCCATGCTTCACCATGCTGGGAGCACCCTAACCTCAATCTCGAATCAATTCGACGCCTATACACAGGCAGTATTCAGTAATATCAGTATTCAGGCGCTGACGGTCCAACGCATGCGTGTAGGTGTATACCTGTCGTGAGCAGCACCATTGTACGTACCGTAGCGGCACATTATGCCGCGGATGTATCGATCATACTGGTACTATGTGGAGCCATGCGAGTGTGGTGCGTCTTTGGGTCGGTCGGGCCGTCAGCCGCAAGCCAGTGCTGCTACCAGCTAGCCCGACTCTGTGGCACCCTGAGCTGGTGGAATACGTACAGACGCACATGTATCTCCCGCCTCATTGAGCCGGCGGAACCAGGGCAGGGGTTGCTGCTCTGCCACTGCCATGCGCTGCTCGAGCCCTTGAGGCTGCTTGTGATTTACCAGCATCTCGAACCGATGGCAAGCTGTTACTTGCCGAAGCATTACTCTGTTGCACTGGCACGCTGTTCACGCCCTACTGGGCTCTGGCAAGCACTCTTTTGTGCTCGTCTAGACGTCGAATTGCTTCCGACTTGCCTCCCCGCGCACCATATACCGAAGCCCCGTCGCCACCGCAAATGCAGCAGCACGCAAGCAGTATCCGGCTGAGGCATCCCGCGCATGAGCACCCTTCGCAGTAGCAGCATAAACTAGACCTGGCAATGATCGAACCGTCTTCATCGATTGCCATGCCTTGGTCCTTCGTAATCTCGAGCCCGAGCTCTCCGAGGTCAACATACCCGTCTTCATTGACATCAGCTCTCTCCACAAAAGCCTGGACGATGCCCGCGACCATCTCAGGATCAATGCCGGGAACTTTATTGAGGGCACTATGAAGTTCTGAAGCGCTTAGTCTACCGTCGGCATTTGTGTCAATCCTTTTGAAAACCTCTACTAAGTCATTAGCGCGATATACACCACTGGTGATGGCATCAGCAGGTACTGAATCGTTCTAACTGAAACTCCTTTCGGCAGCCATGTATTATGTCATACTTCTGTCTAGGTGTCTCTATGACGTGCAAACCGAATAGATATCTTACAGTAGCTAGAGGAGGTTTAGTTTGCCCAGGTCGACAACTTTTGCATTCTTTTTGCGGCACTTCCGCATCCACCTAGGTCTAGCGAATTTCCCACTTTAACGGATTTATGTCGAACAAACCGGTTCCAGCCAAGCTAGTAGTTGCGTTAGGCATAGAAGGCTCTGCAAACAAAGTCGGCGTCGGCATTGTCCGGTATGAGCCGGGCAGCAACGAGTACGCAATTCTGAGCAACCCACGACGAACGTTCAATGCCCCTCCTGGCCACGGATTCTTGCCGAAAGAGACTGCCAGGCATCACTAGGCACACATAGTAATGCTTGTTCGCCTTGCACTGACCGAGGCTGGTTTAAGTGGCCCAGACGTTGACGTGATCTGCTTCACGCAAGGTCCTGGCATGGGAGGCCCCCTTACTAGCTGCGCGATGTGCGCTCGAACGCTTTCGCAGCTGTGGAAGGTGCCTCTGGTTGGAGTTAATCATTGCGTAGCTCACATAGAGATGGGGCGCGTTGTTACTGGAGGTGCCCGGGGTTCGGATCCTGTCGTTCTGTACGTCTCAGGTGGCAATACTCAAGTGATTTCATACACGATGGGACGTTATCGGATATTTGGCGAAACTATAGACATCGCTGTCGGGAATTGCCTAGATAGATTTGCACGGGTGGTTGGCCTTCCGAACGAGCCAAGTCCCGGGTACAACATCGAGCAGTGCGCCAAAGAGTGAGAGCAGTCATTACGAACCTGTACATTCATAGGACCAGTGCACCGCCTGTATTAGTGGAGTTTAGAGGGAGCGCATGCAGCCGTGCAATCTCGAAATTGTATTAATTCTCGCTCTTTGCTTCAATCCTTCAATCTAAGAGTCGCCTCGCTCCGTTCTTGCCCTCCTCATCGCCGCAGCGGTAAGCAGTTCTTCGAGCTCCCGTACGCGGTCAAAGGGATGGATATGGCACTAGGAGGCATCCAGGAGCAGGCTGAGGTCAAGGCACGTGCCCTCATACCGGCAGGCAAGGCCACGGCAGCCGACCTGTGCTACTCGGTACAGGAAAACATCTTCGCCATGCTCGTGGAAGTCACAGAGAGAGCCATGGCGCACACGCAGAAACAGGACGTCCTCATCGTGGGCGGAGTAGGTTGCAACCGCCGGCTGCAGGCGATGATGAGCACCACGTGCGAGGAGCGCGGCGGCCACTGCTTCGGGATGGACGCGAGGTACTGCATCGATAACGGGGCTATGATCGCGCAAGCTGGGATCGTGGCTTTCCAGCACGGGGCTATAACAGTGCTTGGGGACTCTAAGTGTACCCAGAGGTTCCGCACCGATGCTGTGCAGGCCATCTGGAGGGAGGGCGGGCCTTCTTTGCCTGAGCTGGGGGGTGCCTGGGGACCACCTGGGATGGGGATGGGGGGTCAAGGATCAGAGCCTCGAGGCGACAGCAGAGCCGGCGATGCACATGGTAGTGCAGCTGGAAAAGAAGAGCGAGGGCGAGGCGACACGGCCACTGCGCCAATACAAACAGCCGGAGGAACCGTAGATTTAGAAGAGACTGCCGACGCAAGTGGAAGTTTAAGATCGAGCGGAGATTTCGCAGAAAGCATTCCGATGGGGTGAAACTATTCTGCTCATTCAATATTGGTGTCGGTAATCGTGTGTTGTTTTTTCGGGTCATTGAGGTGGAAAGGACCACCATCTGTGAAATTCTGCCGCATTCGCTGTATGTGACCCAAGGCGACCAATCGACTGCGAAACAGGACGAAGCCGCATGATTAAAGATGGAAAGCCTGTTGAAGGAAAGGCGTGCATTTAGGAGAATCTACGATCACTTTGGTACTCCAATCAAGCCAAACTGATCCCTCAGTTGGATTCGCCCAGGTTAAAATCAAGGTAAATCATACGGCACTTCCTATCGAATGGGCAATATCGTCACTGGGATCATACATTCAAATAATTCAGAAGATACAGGTAATGTGCACAACGGCCGACATAGATCTATAGTCCCAAGTCAGCAATAGACAGGAAAGCACAACGTTTCGCCACAGCTGTCATCCAGAGCAAATCTATAGCCCTCAGCACCGAGTTTATCATCCAGGTTGGATCAGTGCAATTCTAGAATGGGTGTCCTTCATCGGGCATGCTCTCATCCACATCTCATGAATAAAATCGAAATTGTGTTCAGAGGAACACTACCGCAACAATGCATGCTTCCTGCAATTTTTCTTGCCGTTGTTCTCACATGTTCTTCGAAGAATCAAGCATCTTCACCAGTCATAATCTACAGTTGCATCGCTACACGAAATCGAGCGTTAGTGGAGCTCATCTCTTGCGTGTGAGTGGAATCACGGGCAGTGGAGATGTTGATAATTACGGAACCTCAATTCGGATCCGGATTCCGCGGCGCCGAATCTACCGGAAAGAATCGTGAAGGTAAGATATTGCCACTCTGCCATGACGCGATGGGACCCTCAATGGACTTCATATGAAGCCATAAGTTGCTATATGTTTCTTCCAGCCATCGTGCTGGCCATGTACTCATACACGCAACGACGGAGACTGGACTCTTAGCACCGATTCCGAGCCATGCTTGATTTAGTTCCGGAATACATTCCTCGAACGATGACGTATTTCTCGTTCATCATGATAATATGTTTTGTATGTCGTGCCGGTTGGTTCTTTGCCCGGTTCACGGATGTACTGGACTCTCGCCCGGAGGCTGGACGCTCTTCGTGCCGATCTGGATTTCGATGTGGGTAGCAAATTCTAGAGTCAGCTGTGAACCGAGTTGGCCAGCTTTTGTTTTTTGCTGCCTTTTCGCTAATTGTCACATATTGGCACAAGTGGGCTGTTACGTGCCAGGCTTTGGTGCAGGCCGCTGGCAGCAGCGGAGGGGCCGACCTAGACAGCAGCACCGCTCGGAAGGCGCTGGAGTCAGTCCCTCGCCGCGACTGCGTTGATTTGAGCTTCTTCTTGCTGTCTGTTTGGTAGGTTGTAATCCAAGGATTTATTCTTGCGGCATTTCTCGTTGTTGATGACAAAGAGTCAGCCGATCGAGTTCATCGAGCGTACCTGATTCAAGTTGGAGTTCTGTACGCGCTCCTCGCAGCTGCTCTCCTCTACAACGGATCCATAGTAAGGGCAGGACTCAGCACGCAACTTATTGGCCTTCGCTCCTGGAAAGAGCGCGCAGAAGCGACCGGTCATCGGGACGGCGACCGCCAGCGGGCGGGACCTGGTCTCACGTCCCCGTTGGAGCTCGCTGCCGTGCTGCAGGGGAGGCTCCCGCCCAGTCAGCGGTCGGGCGGGGGCACAGAACTCATTTCCCGCACGCTGGAAGCACTAACGTCA
>Ga0136560_1001557_pt1 | contig 11844 bp, 12 predicted proteins | sample AntRauMeHopE1497_FD_104925 | JGI IMG/M metagenome (GOLD analysis project Ga0136560, IMG submission 104925) | Saline lake microbial communities from Rauer Islands, Antarctica - Metagenome Hop E1 #497 | ecosystem: Environmental > Aquatic > Non-marine Saline and Alkaline > Saline | place...
AAAAAAATAGGCCATCCGGAGCAACTGAGCCAAGAGGTTTTTAGGCAGATCGAAAGTTTCGCCGGCTACTCCTTCTGCAAGGCGCATTCCGCCTCCTATGCCGTGGAAAGTTATCAAAGCCTATATTTGAAGGCCTACTACGGAGTAGAGTTTATGGTATCCGCGATCAATAATGGCGGCGGATTCTATAGAACGGAAATCTATATCCACGAGGCCAAGCGGTGCGGCGGCATCATTATGCCTCCTTGCGTTAACAGGAGCGGGGAGGAGACCAGCCTGGACGGCAAGGAAATATACTTGGGCCTTGGTCTTGTAAAATCCTTTGATGCCAAGCTGATACAGGAAATGGTGCGGGAACGAGACCTGAACGGTGCCTTTACCAGTTTGGAAAATTTTATAGCCCGCACGGCCATCATCGGCGAGACCTTACAGACCCTTATCTTTGTGGGCGCCTTCCGTTTTACCGGCAAGCCCAAGAGCGAACTGACCATTATTTCCAAGATGATCATGGACGGCAGTCCCAATAAATCAACGGCTCTTTTGATAGAGGAACCCATACAGGACTACCAGTTCCCTACCGTGGAGCACAACATCGTGGAGGATGCCTTTGATGAGATAGAAATTTTGGGCTTTCCGGTCTCCCTGAGTCCTTTTGAGCTGTTGAAAACCTCTTACAGGGGCGGCGTAATGACAAGGGGCCTGTTGAAAAATTATAAGAAAACCGTGCGTATGCTGGCCTATTTGGTGTCCACCAAGCAGGTGCCCACAAAAAACGGCAACATGTATTTTGGTACGTGGATCGATAATGAAGGTGATTATTTTGATACGGCCCATTTTACGGATTCACTGAAAAAGTATCCGTTTAAGGGCGGTGGATGCTATTTGCTGCTGGGGCAGGTAGAAGTGGATTTTCATTTCCCTACCGTGGTCATCAGTAAAATGGAAAAGATGCCCTTTGTGCCGGATCCAAGATATACGGCCGGCACCCAGAGGGAATATAAGGTACACGAACGGCTTAAGGAGGATAGGAGCATTACCCACCGTGCCCCCTATCCGCAGGAACATGAAATAGGATTGCCAAGATCTAAGATGATATGGAAATAAGGGAGACAATTAGACGGCTGCACGTACAATTTGCGGATTCCCGAGGGATGCAGGCCACCTACTGCCCGTGTGAAGTAGCTCGTAAAATAACACCGGATAATTGGCGCACCCTGATGCATCTTGTCAGGGAAGTGGCGGATGATCTGGTCAAAGAGGGTAGTCCGGTAGTGATGCAGAAAGGGCATACCATACCTGAAAGTGCCACCAAGGCTGTCGGCCCTATTTGCTTGCGGAGGAAGTGTTGATGTAGTTTGTTGGATTTTAATATATTTAATGCAACGCACGGAAAATCGAGAATGGTTTTTTATGTTATGTCCTAAATAAGTAACCTTACGAAAAAAATTAGAAAAGTGCTATATATCATATTATATGTGATTGCAGCGATTCTTGTGATATCCTCTATACTATCAATCTTCAGGAACACGGACAATCGCTATTTGAAAGCGCTGGATTTCCCTAGAATTCAATATTTCATCATTGCCTTAGGCTGTATGGCGATATTTGGTTTCATTGTTAGGAAGTGGAAAACTTATGACTATCTGTTACTTGGCGGGTTATTGGGTGTACTGGTAATTAACGGAACGTACCTAATTAAGTACACGGGTTTAGTTTCTGTAGATGTACCTCCCGCACGCTTTGAGGATCTCCCCGATAACGAAGGTCAGCATGAAATAGCTATGAAAAAATTGGGAAGGGATATTGTCGGTCAAAAATTGCCAACACTAGTAGCAGGGGATTTGAATGATGTGGTGTGGTCCAATGTTGATAAACTGACAGGTACGAAGGATATTCTTTATGATGTTAGGGTGGGGAGAGGATTTTACAACAGTTTCAATGCAGCGAATATCCTGATGCGCTGGCCACTTGATCATGTTTTTGTGACGAAGGAGTTTAGACTGCTAAATTTGCAGCGCTTGTCAAAAATTGGCTCGAATCACTTTCCCATTTTTGTAGAACTGGCACTATAGAAACTACCGAAGAAAAAGTATTGAATTTATAGTTTCCTTTAACGTCTACATTGGAATCTTTCGGAATACTCTTTTACGCATAATAGCGTTAATCCAGTATCCTTTATATTGGTCACTCTACCCGATGCTATCGGGAATCCCTAACCGTCTCTAATTTTGGGGGAATTAGGTCAAATAATCCACCTTGTTGTTGATCAAGGTATTGTTTTTGTAGTGTATGCGTTTGCGTTTCTTCCTTTTCTTTTTAGACGGTGGTGCTGTAAGATGGTTTCCCAGGCCTCCATCGGTATTACTATTTGCCATTCCTTCGTATGTGTATTCCTTTGTTTTTTCCATTGTGATGTTTTTCAAAGTTCTAATAGCACTAATATAGCGCAAGGGCGATGACCCAGTGAACGCTGTCACGGTTTTAAATAATTTTATAAAATCAATAACACTGTCTAAAAATGTCATAGGACGGACATTTAAGGATGTTGTAAGCACCATCGACCTACTATTTTATGTCGGTCGCTGTTTCATAAAGTGGAGAGATGGCAGTCACTATCAAAAGGAAACTGGTTTTCAACGTAATTTTTAGTAGTTAAGAACTATAGCCATTTGCAGAACTCCGCCATCATATACAAATGCAGCGTCAGAAAAAGAAGGAGCACTCAATGTGACTTCTGCACCACTGGAAAAACCATAACCTTCCTTCGGAACCCCGAAAAAATTTTTGTCAAGTTCACCGTTGTAGTTTTCATCATGGATCACTGCAATGGCATATTTTCCCGGTAGAATATCTGAAAACTCAAAACTCGCATCTGTTCCGCTTATTTGTGTTATCATAACCTTAGATGCATATTTTAGGAATTTGCCGGGGAAACCTTCCTCCGATTCAAAAATCGCACAGGCGATAACCCCAGTATTGTCACTTATATTCTGAATTTTTACATTAAAGGAGGGGCATTCTGTTTGAGCAAACACATTTGACGGCAGCCATACTAAGCTTAAGGCCAGCCAAAAAAGAAGTTGTGAAAATTTTGGGAAAATCCAGGGCATTACAAAGGTTTTCCGTTCCCCCCCCGGATTTGGATAATCGTCACTTGCTCCGTCCATTACTCTAAGTAATCTTACTTGTAGATCCATAATATCATTGTTACTTTTTACGTGGCCATTTCGACCACCTGCCCTATCGGACTTGTTGCATTTGCTCCCAAGGATGTCCTTGTCAAAATGTACACCGTCGGAATGCATGTCGGTAGGATTGGATTCTCTTTTCTTTTTCATGTAATTTTATCCCAAGATAGCTGATACAATCAATTTGGTTGAACTCTTTAGGAAAAATTAATAACCTGATAAAGATCAAACAGCCAAGATGTAATCTTTAAAAAATCCTCTAGAGGAAATTTCGCCAATTTTCGATTCGATCATTGATTGCAGGACAGTTTTGAATTTGTCGAAACAATGTGGTTTTGTAATAAACAAGTCTGCTCTATTTTCGTACGTAGTAGTTACTTTAGCCCCCAATAAGTTCGGAGTGATATTTTAAATTTCAAATTATAACCTTGAGATATGAAATACAAGAAATGGAGTTTAGAGGAAATGCTGCACTAGGAATTAAAAAACCCTGCCCAAAGGATATCCACCTCTGGTCAGGGCTTTCTATTTACAAAGGTTTACCCGTGCGTAAAATCCAAACGTTGATCGCCTTCTATGTAAAAACCGTTTTTCATGAGACTGATAACCGGTGCATCCAATTCTATGGTGTGTACATGTTTTAGAGAGTCAATTTCTAAGACTTTTATTTGCGTCCTGTTGGGCGCCAACACATATAAGAACTTGGAAGCGCTTACCAACACAGGGCTCAATTCTTCCATAGCCGATAAGCTTTGAATTTCCGAACCACCCCTTTTAGCCGCCACGTTGGGTATAGCTGCCATTTCAACCGTTCTTTCGGCTATTGAACTTCCTGTTTTACCGTCAAAAACAAGCACGCTATTATCTGTTGTTTGAACAAGGAAATAGTCCCCATCAAAACTGAACATGGCATTGGCCACATCTGCACCGGCATAGATATTGCTCATTGTTTGGGCCATTGGATCGATCATGAAGACACCAAAGTTTCTGGACCTGCCGAAAAAGATATCGGACTTATCATGCCCTTTTACGGTGCCTATCCAATTGCCGCGCTCCGAATTAAGACCGTCAATATTCGGAATCAAATCAATATTATTTTGGTTATCCACTAATATGATTCCATCGGTAGAACCAAAAATACCATAGGCACCGTTAACCGCATCGCCATGGATGCCTACTACTTCTACACCTCCGTTATTGTCAATGACATTGCCATCGCTATCAATGAATTTTACCATTTGCGGGATACCGCCAGGTTCGTCAGTATTCTTAAAGGTTGCGGCGAACATGCCATTGTCCAATCTGAATCCGGCTCCGTGATGCGCCACGGTACCCTCCAACATAAACGTCTCTGGCTGGTAGGAAGGAATCTCCAACTGCGCCTCATTTATATAGGAGATACTACCATCGCCATCGTTAAAGATGAGGATGTGGCCTCCTGAGCTGGCAAAGTGGGTGGGCAGTACGCTGTTTAGTTCGGCATTTGCCCATTTGGCCTCGTACTCGTGCCCATGATCGTCATGGTTTACAATGCCTGAATCAAAAAACCGGACTTTACCGCCCGCTCTATCCACCACTACTTGATAACGTCCCGAATTGCTCATGTAATAGCGTTCATCCGCCACTAAGGTACTGGATACGCTGTATTTGATCTCGCCAGAATCGGCCTGCATTACGTCCAAGTTGCCTTCAGTCATCAAGGTTAAACGCACCCAGTCGCTTTCCATATCCTTGAAGGTAAGGGCCACAACAGGTTGCTCAGGAGCTGGTTCTTCTGCTATGGGTTCCTCAATTACTTCTTCATCGATTATTACATCGGTGTCGTCATCGCTACATGCCGTAAATAATGCCATTGTAGCAGCTAAAGCGTAAAATTTTAAATTTGATCGTTTCATGTTCTTCATTTTTAAATGTTAATTAATTAAATTGATTTACTGATATATTTCCGTTCGTATCTTCGGCCCACACAACGAATTTGTTATTGGCCAAACTTTCTAAAAAACCGGTATCGCTGCCCAGCAATTGCGCCATATCCAGCTCTTGGGTATCGGGCAGTCCTTCCCCTTCGTTTCCGCGAAACTGGTGCGGCCAGTTAGACTTACCCCAAATCCTTTCCTTTAAAATATTGCCTTCTTGGTTGGGGTTTTCCGTATTGGGCGCTTGTATGTAAACCCATATAAAAATTAGATCGGAAGAGGCCTCATGGGCCACATTCCTAAAAATGCGCCCGCCGATACGGTTGGCAGGAACATCCGTGCCGGTAAAATCTACCTGCGGCGCATAGGGCTTGTTCAAATACAGGGTGGTGTGATACGTGGTGTTATCACGATAGGTGGTCCCGTTACCTTCCACATCGGTCGCCTGAATCGAAAAATGGTAGGGACCACCCAAAATAAGCTCGTCCGATTCCAGATCGGGATTCCTATCGTCCAAATAAATGCTGGAGCTATAGGAAAACCGTTTATTATCTTCAAAACTTTCGACACCCATTACCTGATTGTGGTTGAACAACTTGAATTTTGGATTTCTGGCGGATGCCGATTTGCCATGTGTATGGCCATCGAAACCGCTGTGGGACTCAATTTTTACCTCGCGGATTCCGGAAGCGTCTTCAATGGTAAAGGCCAAGGGTATTTCCAGTACGTTGGCATCCGTCTTAAAAAAGAACTCGGGTTGCACGCTCGCCTGTCCGGCCGATGCCATAATCCTTGGCGCGGACAGATCAATGGTCTGCTCTTCATTGCCTTCCTTTAAACAGGAGGTTAGAAAAAGCAGGCCGCATAAGGGAATTAATGTGTGTTTTCTCATTTGTTATTCATTTGAAATTAGACTTCGGTTTATTGATTTTTATTTATTCATAAGCTTCTTTTTAAGTATTAAATAGTAATGGGTATTTTCATTGAAATCATAATATTGCGCCCTTGTTCGGGTAAATTCAGCAAACGGTACCGACTGATATGATTGAAATAGGCCGCATTCAAAAGGTTGTTCGCACTTAATCGGAACTGTAGGTCTTGGTCGAACAAGGTCGCCTGAAATCCAAAACCGGCATCCAGAATAAAACTATCTGGGGTTTCCCTTTCATTGCGGTCCGTTCTGATCTGCTCAAAATTGTATCGGCCCGATACAAAGACATAGCTTTCCTGCAACGCTTTTGAATTGGAAAAAAGGCCATATTCTAAACCGATAACGACCGAGGGCGGTGGGGTCAAAGGCAGGGGCAAGCGACTGTTCAGGTTCAGATTCTGCACAAAATCTGCGGCCAAATCGGCTTGCAATCCAAAAGGGAACTCATAACGGGCCGTAATCTCAAAACCATTGAAAATGGCATCGTCTTGGCGGTATTCCCACAGCGTACCACCGGAAGCCAAAGGGGAAAAGTTTCCCGTTGGCGCCAAATAGATATAATCGGTATAATAGCCATAGAAAGCGGCCAGTTCCATAAAGAAGTTCTTGGACTGGTGCAGGTAGGTCACATCGGACTGATAGCCACGTTCCATACCCAAATTCGGATCTCCCCGCTCATGCCTGAAATTGCCATGGTGCACCCCGTTACTGGACAGTTCGATGGCCGTCGGAAAGCGGAAACTATTGCCCAAGTTCAGTTTGAAATGGTTTTTCGGATTTAATTTATAAACCGCCCCCATGGCACCGCTAAAGTTTTCGAAATTTCTCTTAAATTCTGGTGTTCTCTCGTCAAAATCACCGGTGGGCTGCAAGGTGCCACGATCAAAAATTGGTTGCAAGTGACGTTCTATGGCATGGGTGGCCAAGTCCGCCCGAATACCTGCATTGATCATCCATTTAGAGGAGAGGTCCACGGATTGGTAATGGAACAATCCTGCTTGAAAAGTCTTGAAAACGGGTAGTAGAAATTCAAAACCGTCATTTTGGTTCTGCATAAATTGCAATTGGGCCCCGAACAATAGCTGATGCTTTTCATTGGGATTCATTTCATACCGCAGATTGGCCGTATAGGTATCCAGATACAGTCCCAATGCCAAATTGGAATCTGCCAGTTCGGGTGCGATGCCGTGCGCGCCGGGAAAGGAAAGTTCTTCCCTAATGTTGCGCTGGTAGCCCAAATCCACCTCAAAACGGTCGGCACCCAAATCCACCGTAGTATTGCTGGTAAGGGTATGGTGGTGGTTTTCTTGCCGAGGCACATCAATATCCCTGAATTCGCCATTATGCTGCAAGTTATAAGCACGCGGCAGCCCAATGGCACCTGTAAAAATGCCCGCTTTTTGGTTAAAGCTGGAAAACCGAAGGCTGGTGGACACCTTTTTAGCTCGATACCCCACCGTACCGCTAAAATGAAGTTCTTTGCCAGCTGTATTTTTAAGGCGGTTCTCGAAGATCGGCAAGTTGAAGCCCGCATACGTAAATTCATCTGCAGGTACGGTATAATCACCGTAATCTTGATGCGTGACCCTAGCACTATAAAACCAATTTTGCTGTCTTCCCTTATATTCAAAGGAATTGGAAATGGCTCCGTTGTTGGATTGATAGGAAGAACTGAAATGAACGGTATTACCATCTTCTGGTAAGGCAGCATTTTCCTTGATGTTGATGACACCGCCCAAACCATCGGAACCAAATAGCAGGGAAGCGGGACCTTTAATAATTTCTACCTGCTCAATATCAAAGGGGTCAATTTCAAGTCCGTGGTCCGCGCCCCATTGCTGCCCCTCTTGTTTGATGCCCCTGTTATTGACCAGAATCCGGTTAAAGGCCATGCCCCTGATCATGGGTTTGGCAATACCCACCCCAACATTCATGGTGTTTATTCCGGCGAGGGCCGCCAGGGCACCGGAAAAAGTGCCCGTGCTGTTCTTCTCCATAAAATCCCTGTCAATGAAAACGACCGACTGTGAATTCTCCACCGCCTTTTGCAAAATGCGGGAGTGTACTATAAACACTTCCTCCAAATCGGTCACTGCATCTGCCATAGTAATGTTGAGTGATGAGCTATTGGCGAGGTTGCCTAATACAATCCGATTTGTCCTATAGGCCACATGGCCAACTTCAATATAAAGCAAAGAATCATTCTTATTAATAGGAATGGTAAAATAGCCAGCCCTATCCGTTACCGCATATTTCTTTGTTGGGTAGGTAGTAACCGTGGCCGCTTCAACAGCAACGCCTTGTACGTTTAATACACGTCCGCTGATTTCTTGGGAAATACCCACAAAACAGGTACCCAAGGCCATGATAAAAACCAGCACCTGCCCAAAAAAAGAATAGTCCAACTTTTGCATAAAACTTATATTGTGATTGTAAGGACCCAATCGCTCGTTTGCCTTTGGATATTTACCTGCGGGCATAACACGAACCCTTTTGACTATTAAAAACCGAAATAAAATTGCGCTCATGCAGCATCAGAACATGATATAAATGGATAGGTCATGCATTCCAAAAAGCGTAAAATTGCGGTCACTAAAGGTTTCCGGAAACTAGGGAAATCGGAACGGAACCAAGTCAAACACACCTGCTTGTATCAACTAGAACTAATAGTAGTAGCCAAAAAGGTGAAAGTCCGAATCAAATGGTTCATGAAAAGCCGTAATTATCCCAAGAAAGGGCTTGGCGGAGGTTTACTATGGAAGTAATCGGAATGAAGTATTTTTTGATACGGGGCGCTATAGGAGATATTGGAAGTGCGCTTACCGGTGGCAAAAAGCATAGTTAGAGCCAGGACAGGCCGTGGAGCGTTTTCATGCAAAGGCGTAGCTTGATTGGTAACAGTAATCAAATCGCACACCTCGCAATGTTCGTATGTAGCATGGGTGAAGACATGCGAGACTTCATGCAGGTTGACTACCCGTACCAAAAGAAAGGCTGCCAGGAAAAAATAGGTAATACTATGTTTAAAATTGGTATTTAACATAGGAATTCAGCTAAGGTTTTAGATGCTCAAAAGAAAAATACGATACCATGCGAAAAAGGCGTAGTTTCTGCAAAGAATTGCCTGTGGGCAACTTGCATCTGATGCTTTACATTGGTGGGAACACGGCGCTATAGCCGCTGTCCTTACCGGAGTATCGAAAAATAAATAACCTAAGCTAATACTGGGGGTGCCCTCAATTGGGCGTTGGTGCGTATAAAACGGGAAAACACCAAAGAAGAGAAGTCCTTTATTTTGGTGGGCGCATACGAAGGGTTTTTAATTTCTTCATATCCTGCGAAATCATATTGGAAAGAATTTATCTGAAAGTGAAAGGCGGTACAATCTGCCTCTGCTTGGTGCAGGTGCTCGGAACTATCGGTACAGACCATATGTTTGTGTCCGTCCGAAAAGTGCACCAGTTCCACAACCGAAGGAAAAAGCAAAGCCACCAGCATGAGGAATGCTGTTAAGGACTTTACGATCTGTTTTCGATTATTCACTAAAATTTATTTTGAAATAAAGCGTAAATATATGTCATCCAATAAAGAAACAAATTGAAAAAATGTTAAAAGAAGTTTGGCGATTCATTAAACTGAATATATCTGCATTTTAGCACTAATTGGGTGTGCTAATCGGGCTCATAAAACGGCCGATTTATGAAATAACTCAAAAAGGTCTGTGATTTAAACTATTCCAATTCTATTTGTCGTTCATTTAAACGGTCCTTGAATTGAACTAATTAGGGTTTTATTAAAGTCTAGATGATGGCGGAATTAAGCACCATAAGTTCAATTAAGTCGAAACAGGCTTATTTAGACTTTGGAGCAGGGGAGGAGTACTTTTTTCAGGGAGTATGGATTAATACGAATAACATTTTATGGAGTATACTTAAACGTTACATTAATTATACCTAAATTGAGCGATTCACGCATAAAAAAACAAAGGATATCTTGCGTAATCCGTTGGAAATGTGTATTTTAGAGGTGCAAAAAACGCATCACCAGACCGGTGCACAAGACCATCCTTTATGTCCGCTAAGATAACAAAAATAGGTTTGACCAACGATAGACTTTCAGCGCGCGGGGGCCTTGCCCTCTTTCTGCGTTACACCGAGAGCACCGGCCTGTACGCCCTGATGTCGGGCAGACTGCTGCCCGTGATAGCCCAGGGCAACAAAGGGCTGCAACTGGAGGGGTTCGTAAAGCAGATGCCCGCTTTCTTCATGGACGGGACGGACATGTCCATGTCGGGGTTCGACCAAAGGAAAAACGACGAAGGCCATGCCGCGGTACTTGAATGCGGTACCGGCGAGCTGGCCTCCTCGCACCAGGTCAAGCGCTACTTCGCCAAGCTTTCATTGGTACCGGGCATTATCTTCAACAGGATACTCAACGAACTGTTCGTGTGGCGGCTGAAGATCGAAAGGCCCAAGATCATAGAACTGGGCATCGATACCATGGTGCTCGACAACGACGGCGCCAAGAAGCTGGAGGGCAGCGAGCCCACCTACAAGCGCAAGAAGGGGTTCCAGCCCCTGCATATCTGCCGGGGGCCGTTCCTGGTGGACATCGTGTTCGGGAAGGGCAGCGCACATTCCAACCACGGGACCGATTATACGGACAGGGTAAGGGCGATCGTAAAACTTGTCCGCAAACGGTACTCCGACAAGGTACCGATCCTCCTGTGCGCGGACAGCGGGTTCGCCGACCAAGAAGCCTATAAATTGTTCGAGGAGGAACTGGGCATCCATTTCATTACTACGGGGAAACTCTATCCGGACGTAAAGGAGTATGTCGGGGGACTTCCCGAAGGGGCGTTCGACGAAATAAGGAAGGACAGGGCCGTGTGGGGGTACGTCGAGTTCGGCAACAGGTTGAAGAGCTGGGAAAAGTTCCGCCGGTGCATATTTACCAGGCTGCAACGGGACCAAGAAGGGCAGTTCGTCACGGAGTTCGGCAGGCCGGACAATATGATCTACACCAATATCGGCAATTGCCCGGAAGCGGACAAAAAATTGAGGGCCGCAGGGGGCGACCTTTACTTCAAGGCCGGTACGATAGTAGAAAAGTCCCATCAAAGGGGGGGCGACGAGCTGATACACAGGAGCATAAAGGAACTGGCGACAAAGGAGAGCCTGCCCTTTAAACGGATGGGGACGAACAGGGCCTATTATTTCATGCTGGCCATTACGCATTTCCTTTTCGAGACCTACAAACGGGACGTTATTGCCCGGGCGATCCCGGCCACATCGTATCCGGCGACCTTCAGGAGGAGGCTGATCGATTTCGCCGTCAAGATAACCTCGCACGCAAGGAACATAATATTGAAGGTCACCGGGGCCGTCGCCGCGGCGATCGACATCGGGGAACTATGGAAGCTCTGCCAGTCGCCGCCCCGGATCGGGCCCGCTTAAGGAGCGATCGACGACAAAGACCGAAAAAGCAAATGAAAACGAGACCGACGGGGAGAGGTATGCCCTCCCGCCATGAAAACGGGCGAAAATCCGGGGAAACCCAAATATATGGCACATAGTCCGGCCGTTCAGGTACGGAAAAATGTCAGGGGCGACCTGGAATTTTCCTGAAAACCGCATCTGCCGTAAGATGGTAGGAAATGAAGTTGGCAATCGCTCAATTTAGGTTATATACTCCTGCCAAATGAAAACCCGAGTTTTTGTCTCTTTCTTTTTCCCTTTGCCGTCGTTAAAATTATAAACCGTAGCTACCGCTATGCTTCGCCATCGCTACGGCTCGCCCACAGCTTTCG
>Ga0136560_1001558_pt1 | contig 11843 bp, 15 predicted proteins | sample AntRauMeHopE1497_FD_104925 | JGI IMG/M metagenome (GOLD analysis project Ga0136560, IMG submission 104925) | Saline lake microbial communities from Rauer Islands, Antarctica - Metagenome Hop E1 #497 | ecosystem: Environmental > Aquatic > Non-marine Saline and Alkaline > Saline | place...
CAGTTGGCGTGGCATTTCTGACACGGATATCTGCTAGAGTGAACTGAAAATATGAAATAGGATCGTTTGCTTTTCCAACCACTAAATCTGCCACAGCTCACGAGCACGGGGGGCACTGGCTCATACCGCCTGCCAACACTCCGTCACATTGCGCATTCGCGTAGGTGCAAGTCCCGTCTTTGTGCTAAAATTGTATGCTCACGTTCTCAAAATGGAGACCACTAATAAAACTCTCGGGTAGGCCATCAATGGCCCATGCTGCTCCTGCGCTTGTCGCTTGCACAGCAGAGGCAGTAACGTTCGCAAGGCTGGGAGTCGCCGTGCTGTTAGTCGGTGGAATCCCTGGGTGATAGTTCAGCGTGAAATCGAATGCCGTATCTACCCCTTCCATGATAATACGTTCAAACAGAATGTTCTGCACTACACCTCCGCGGCCTCGCTGACTCTTGATTCTTCCTCCTCGTTGTGTCCCTGCCATTCGAATATCTCGGAACACCACCCCGTCAACTCCAGCACTCGTTTCAGATCCAATAGAAATGCCGTGGCCCGTCCCGACTGATATGTTCCGGAATGTTATGTTGCTTGCTGCCTTTCCAAACGTTCGGCCCAGCCAATCAATGCCAGACTTCACGCATAGCGCATCGTCGCCAACGCTGATCGAGCTGTTCTCGATAACAGCGTTCTGCACGGCGTCAATGTCAATTCCGTCTGTGTTGGGTGCATCGTGTGGGTTCGCAATATCAACGCTGTAAATGTGAAGGCCGTCTATCATCGAAGGGTGCACTGTCCAACATGGGCTGTTCTGAATGCGAAGCTTGGAGATCGTAACATTCGATCCTCGGCTCAAGAGAATCAGGTGCGGCCGCCCCACGCCCAGGCAGGGGGGAGCGAGCTTATTACCTCGCCAGCAACTCCACCAAGCAGATCCATTCCCATCGATAGTTCCCTCTCCAGTGAGCACAATGTTGTCTACTCCATCGCTGTAGATGAACCCCTATCGCATTGGAGCTCCAGACTACTGGTAGTCGCTTGGGCCACCATACCATGGGAGTGGTGGAACACGTGGCCAGTTCGATTCATCCGAAGAAGCCAAGACAGTGGCATTTCGTTCAATTTCAACTGTCATGTCAGATGCCGAAATATTGAATGCGCTCGTTAAAAAAGTATATCCTGACGGAAATTTCAGAACCGATTGAGGTGCGGCAACGGCTGCAGCTTCTGCGGCTTTCCTCACGGCAGACGTATCATCGTGCACACCGTCTCCAATTGCACCATAATCTATTGGGGAGAACTCTCTGGCCGCCACAAGGCCGTGAATGCACGCAATACTACCAACGGAAATTATTTGAGCTACAGTTCTCAGCAAGCTGCACTGCATGAAAATCCACGAGAGACGATTACGTGAAAGCTATTGAGAGTTGTTTTGATGGCAGGCAGGGCAGGCCCGCACTAAACTTGCTGGTTCACTGCTAGGTGAAGGCGGGCATGGATCTAAAGCGGACAGGTACAATTAGGCGCCGCGCGCTGCCCCGTTCGTTCGTTCCGCGAAAGATCCGTTTGGTGCACCGGTTCCAATGGCATCCCCAACAGGCTTCGTGATGTCGTCAGCCCCAGGACCAAGTGTAAAAGTTCACAATAATAGGACCACATTTATTTTGGGCTCCGGTGATGCCCCAGATATGTACTCTACAACTGCGCGGGATGCCTTTGCTCGAGCTATGCCTCCAATGGCAGCCAGAGACGAAGGTGGCGCTTTAGCTGCTTCAAAACAGAGAGAAAGCAGCATTGTGCTAGGAACTGACAAATTTGAATATATTTCTACTTTTAAAGCTGATGAGAAGTCTTGGTCGGCCGAAGAAGCCGTCGAAGGTGAGCCTTGCTACTCCGGAGTGATTGCTTCCTTGTTGTGTTTACATGTTTCATGCTACGATGGTTCAGATATTGCTTGATGCGCTGATCAGAACAGTTCTGCAAACTTCAACAAAACCTCTCGTCAGTCTCTTCTTGACCATAATGTAGTGCAGCTCGGGGAAAGCAAATAGAACGAGATACTCGAGCTACATCGTACTCTCTTGGGCACGAGAGCTGCGATTTTGGCACTACCCAGGCTGATGCTTTCGTAACATTTACCACAAACCAGGAAGAGCGAGATGAAGAGCGGGTGCGGCAGGCCGGCGTAAGAAGCGAACTTCGTCATACACATTTTACACTTGGGGATGAAATCGGAGACTTTACGACAACTGCAAGCGCTGGATAGGCTGCAGAATCAGAGCTTATTCGAGCCGTTGACCCGGCAGCCAGGCGGTTACACGAAAAGGAGAAACAGGCGAGGAAAGAAGAACTTCGGAACCCTAATATTGTTTTCGGCGATGCCAAGACTGAATATTTCTCAACAGCTGCAATGCCAGCGCACAAAGTCGAGAAGTTCACCATGAAACGAAAGTATATGCACGGGACAAGTTTCACGCTTGGAGATGCCGAGCACGACTGGCAAACAACCGCCTATGCAGCAGAAGGGAAGGACCCAAGGGAGAGGGCCAAGCTCGGCTCCGTCGACGTTCCCCGAAGGGATGTAGATTGGAAAGCACAGCTTGAAAAAGCTATGGCCACAAAGGAGATTTGACTTTCACGCGTAGTAGAACATACGTTTTCACATAAGGGCAACCCCAAGCGGTCGCACGCATAGCGTGGGCACGACTCACTGGCACTGCTGCTACGTAGTAGACTAGTCGCTAGTGTCATCCTTAACTTGCTACGACGTTCTTGGGGCAGTAACACCCCGACCGGAGTATCAACTTCAATCTTTTCAACTTGCTTCACCTCCAGGCGCATCTTCCTGGCACCCCTGTGCATCTAACGCTGCAGCTGACGCCCCTGCATGATTGCTGCCAGGGTACACTTTTCGTCCAAGCTGCCGGGAGATGAAAGGACCCTTTGAAACAGAACTGTGCGGCTGTACGAGTTGCCCGGCTCGAAGTCGTTATGCCTATCACGCGGGCCATCGTCACCCGGCCCGGGGGTCCGGCCCCGGCCGCCGGCCGGGCCGCCAGTTGCGGGCCGCGAGTGTGCGAAAGTTGCGTGCATCTATGAATTCCGATTAAATTCCCCCGGTCGGGCTGGTCCACAGCTTCAAACGAAAAAGCTGGCCGAACTATAAGTACACCAGCTAACGCTCATCATGAGCTCGGGATTATATACAGTAGGTCCGTGGCCAGCTCACGAGCTGTCGCGTGAGCCATCAGCGGATCTGCTGAGGAGCACAGCAGCACTAAGGGGTTTAGTTGACACAGAGAGGCCACTAGATTCCACGCAGCTTCGTACGACCAGAGAATTGGTCATCCGGGTGCTGGCCAGTATTTTTGAGTAGTTTGTAGCCGAAACTGCGTTTAGGAAGGGGATATCAGAGTCCGTGTCAGACGGCAGGCAGTTTGGTGGTTAGGTACGTATTTCTGGCTCCTACAGAATGGGAATTACATCAGAAGGCGATGATATTGACGCGATTTGCATTGCTCCGAGACATGTAGACAATGATGATTTTTTTAAGGTCCTTTCTGCAATGCTGGTCAAACATTCGTATGTTGATTCTGCCCGACCTATTGAAGGGGCTCGCGTGCCTCTCATAGACCTCGTTATGAAGGGAATCCCCATAGATCTTTTGTTTTGCCGTCTCAATCGCCGGACAGTACCCACTGCTTAGCAAGAATCGATTCAGCCTCACGGCTCGGCTTGCGATGATGGCGCATTCAACATCATGGACGACCGCGTGTTAATCGGAGCTGATGAAGCGTCCGTTCTTTCACTTAATGGACCAAGATGCACAGAGTAGCTTGCAATGCTGGTACCGCCAGGACGCTTCGATGCCTATAAGGAGGCCCTTCGAGCTCTCCGACTGTGGTGTAAACGACGGGGCATGTACGGCAACAAGTTCGGGTTTCTCGGTGGCATCAACTTGAGCATCATGCTCAACTACATCGTCCAGCGGTTTCCCGCCTACAGCCCAGCCGGCCTAGTTCTTCGTTTTTTTGTGTGTTTCTCGAGATGGGAATGGCCAAAGCATTTTTCTGCCCAACGCACGATCTACCACCGTGCAGACTTCGTGACACCAGTGCGGGTCTGGGACCCAGAGACTGACCCGCGGGCGAGGAGTGACCAGATGCCCATACTCACCCCCTGTTTCCCAGTAACGAACAGCACCGTTAATGTAAATCGCAGCACTTTGCTGAGAATGCGCACAGAGTTCTACCGCGGCGTTGCGGCGTGCTTCCATGCTGTCATGAGGTGCGGAGCTGGTCACGCCTCGATAGAATCGACTGACGAAGTAGAGGCAGCTGCTGCTATAAAGCGGTCGTCAGAGGCATGGAAGGTGTTGTTTCTCCCCAGTGAGTTCTTTCTCGAGTTTCCGCTCTATTTGACGGTTCATGTCTGGGTAGACGAAGAAGCCCCAGATGAAGCAGATGACGATGACATTGACCACGCTGACGGGGTCCCGTCCCCGGCCGAGATTGATGCATCCAGCGAAACTGCGGACAGTTCGTAGCTCATGAATGCCTGGAGCGATTACGTTGCCAGTCGAATTAGATAGCTCGTTGTGATCGCTGAGCGCGATCGATTACCTCTGCAGCAGATGATCCCGTGGCCGAAAGGTATAGAGTGGACTATGCCCCATGGGTTCGAGAGGGCTGGCATACTATCGGGAGGTGACGGCAGACCAGATATCGTGGATTGGGAGCCTACCCAGATTGAAAGCCTGGCCGAAGCACCTGATGTGTCTTGCCAGGAACCAGTTGGCGCAGATGCTGTCCCCAAAGCTCCGGCAAAGGCCGAGGCAAGCAGCAGTCTTGCAACAAATGAACTGAATGCCCATCAGAGTGATTCTGAAGAACAAGTGATAGCCGCCTCAACACAAGTATCTGCACCTGCACCTACACAGTTGGAGCTTGCGCCGGGTACCATCACCTCCGAGGTATCACCGAATCCAGCACAGCCACCCATTGGGCATCCCTCATCAGGCGTTGTGCCAGCCGCCGGATAGCCGACTGCTTCGCCTGCATCTGGTGAGTTTGTTGAAGCAGTTGCATCTGGAGCTCATGAGCTGGGCAAGGTGGGCTCTAAAGGCCGTGCCTTGCAAGATGATGTTGGTGGCGATGCTCCTGCATCTGATACGTAGGCGACAGAGGCAGAGCCTTCGGGCCGGAAGCTCAAATCGTTTTTCTTGGCTCTAAAACCAGCGTATGCCCAGCTACGTGGGGCACCCCTGAGGTTTCCGGAGAATTTGATGCCCGATTTTTTCCAAGGAACGCTCATTAGTGGATACTCAGACTACGATCCCCGAATGCGAGCAAGTTTTTAGCTACTGCGCGATACAGAACTGCCGGCAGTTGTGTTGCCCGACTTGCCACCGTCCAGAATACCTGCAGCGCGAGAAGAAGCCCAGTAGGCCTCGCAGAACTTTACGTGGCCGGGATTGCCCGCTAATTCCTTGAAGGAGGCCTTCACTCGAGTGAAAGGGCTAGCGGTACCTGAGGCAGCCGGCGCCGGACTGGCCGAGGTAGTTCGAGACGACCCCAGCTAGCGAATGCCTACCGAATCTGGAGCGCTGGCTCCTGAAGGAACAGTTTCCGGTGATACTACGGGTAATGCCATCCAGCCACCACCGCAAGAGAATCCCGACCCCCTATCGGAGATAAAAAGTAGAGGCGCAGCAGTTGCAACGGTCGCACCGACAGGTATGGCTGGTCAAAAGCGACCCCAGGTAGACTTCAACATGGAAAAACCAGTTTCAATGCAATCGATACCACCTGGGCCGCCTGCATCTAGCGAAGTTGAGCCCACTCGGGATACAAAGCGACCAAGGACGGATGATGTACAACAACATGTATCGTTAGAACGAGCTGGCACCCCTGCAGTTGCTCTCGACCTGACAAGCATCAAGAGGCCCACGGCAGCAACAAAGGGACGCGGGAAGAAGAAGCGACCAAAAGGCAGAATGCAAGTCAAGTTGCTGCAGTGAAACTTGGTTGGCCACATGGGGCCATGGGAATGCAAAACGATTTGTGGACCGAAAACAACAATAGTTTCTTGTAAATCGTGCGAAGCACCTGTGCAGTACTAGTACGAAGCACTTGCTCAGCTGCGCACCTCAGTCTCGACCTCCCCTAATTACGTCACGTGATGCACGTTCAAATTCTAAGCTAGATTTTGTTGGCATTCCTCGCTACCTAGATCCGTATGCCTAGACCTATCGAACGAGCTGATTAAGGTATGAGGTACTCCAGTCCAAAACCCGACCAATCTAGACCTAGCTCATTATCGAAAACCTACTGGGTTGCCAGGGCTAGTTTCATTCGAAGTCATCAAACCACGAAGCACCTTGCTACCTGTGGCTGGCAGCGCCGTGAATCGAGTCGAGCGAGTCTGAAAGCCGTATAAGCCGCCCCTGACCCCCCTTGTTCGTGTCTGAGCAACACCTGTGCGGATGGGAGACCGTGATAAAGATTCTGCTGTGAATGGACGCTGCATACCCGTCCTATTCGCGATGGGCTCCGGGTCATTCATACTAGCCCCACCCGAAGAAATTCTTGGTAGCTACCCGAATGAAAAGTCGTCTACTCCAGAGAGGAATCTCCCATGCCGAGAAGCATGTTTATAATAGTGAGCACGTATGGCACCATGACCTGCACCTATGCCAGCTACATCGCCACCAGGCTTCCCCGTCCAGCCTCGCGCTTCGTGAGACCGTCTTCTTGCGTGCAGTGCAACTCTCTGGGCAACTTGGAGGGACTCAATGCAGGAATGCGGCTGGGACAAGGCAGTGCTGCCGTGCTGCAACTTTGACTCAAAAGCAAGCTGTCCACGGCCGGTAGCAGTAACGCTGGAAAACTTCCCTCTTCTCTGTATTCCGACCGGAGAGCTGGGAAGGAAGTGGCATTGCTGCTACCTCGGCCCCGCGACCACAAGTCGAGCCGATGCGCGCCCCTATACTATGTGCAAGTTGGAAGAATTTGGGTTCGTAGTTCTGCGCTATATTCTGCGCAAAATCAATGCTCTATTTTCTCTAGGATCAGGAGCCGTCCTCGGTCTGAGGGCGGTCGAACCGTCGGTACTGGGCCACCTGCGTGAGGCCATGGGGACGGACCCAGCTCCTTCTGCTGCGCTTGCAAGTGTCGTTGGATATCGGGTTGGATCATTTGAAGCCATGGATTGGCGAGCCCGGCCCTTTGCACGATTGCCGTGAGCTTGCCGAATCATAGCTTGGAATTCTGCGTGCTTCCTCCGCCAGCCTGGTAGCGATGGTCTTATCGTGAGGCCTCGGTCGCTCCCAGGTGCATGTGATCTTGCACCTGGCAACCGAATGGATAGCACCCTAGATGCTCTAATCTCTCGATTGGTAGCCAGAGAGGCGGGAAACTGAGCGTACTCAGCTCCTCGTCGCGCGCGCCCCGTGTTGCTGGCTCGCAGATTCGAACTACATCTTGAATGTGCACTGCCCTTGAGTGTCGGCGGGGGACCAAAATGCCCCCCTCCTTCGCCTAGTTCTAGGTCGAAATCTGGTTTGTGTCGACCTCTGGGGTTTCCGCCACCTGTAGAAGACCCAGATGGTGCTAACGGTGCCGATGGCGGCAACTCCCACGAGCGCAACGATCCACCCCAGGTAGCGGTAGACGCAACAACGATACGGCTTCCGCGACTCGAATCACTAGTAGCTCCTTGTAAACCGGTTGCAGACCCAATCCCTGCCATTCTCTGAGCGCTGCTGCGAAAAACTCCGCGGCGGCGAGCAGCCGCGTGCAAGCTCTCGCACACAGCCTAATGCTTCGCAACTCTGTCCGGGGAGAACATGCGCCCGCAGACCCTGCAAGCTGTTCGAACACCACCACTAGTTACCACGTGGGCGCTATCGCCAGTATCGGCTGCCATTTGAGCATGTCCAGGAAATCTGCGAGCTGCTCGATCTCCAGTACTTGGATACCTGCCGGATTTCAGGGCAGCCAACACACCAACTGGCAACCCTGCAAGTAGATTCGCATTCTTTGTCGAGCAAGCTTTGATGTGAAACTTGAACGAGGCAGGGAAGAACTGCGAAGGAAACAAATTGCCTAGATTATTGCTAAACGCTTGAACTACTCATATGGTATGGATGCAAATGAGGCCAGTTCGCCTGCCAAGCTCGCTTACCATTTTCCCACACAGCGTACAAGGCTTAGCACGCTTGTGCATGGTGCCCTCCGGCTCGATCGAGCGTTCCCGCTTGGCCTATGTACTACGGAAAACCACCGACGGGCCGACCGTCGACGTAAGTGTTGTGAGTCCGAGTCGCTCGCCCCGCACCGGCACCCCTACCATACGCCCTCGCCCTGTCTAGGAGCCACCTTGATTAAAATTACTGATTCAACTGACGAGTGATCCTCCCTGTTGGGTCAGTAACATGTTGCAGTCGGATCTAAGATACTGCTACAAGTGGCTACACCCTCTCAACATCCATCTCCAACATCAGCGCTGACTAAGAGGCTCAGGACTAGGAAAGGGGTCATGCCTTGTCCGCATCGAAATACTGAGAACAGTGATAGATAAATTGCAACAAATACACAGTTCATTATCTCTTCCCTTTCTTCTTCCCTTTCTTCTTGGGCATCCGCTCGTCCACCAGCAAGAAAGCAGGCACGAGGACTCTCTACAGTGCCGTGGCTGCCCGTCTCCTCCTCTCCTTCTCTTGCCGCCTACCCCTCTCTCTACCTGCCTCTACCTCCAACGATGCTTTCTAGTCTGCCTCACGCTTTATTTGGGCTTCGAATCTTGCTCTTAACCTGGCTAATTCCTCCGCATCTGCCTCCCTTCTCTCTCGCAGTCGCTGCAGAGTCGCCTCCTTTCTCGCCAACTCCTCTTCCGAACGGCCACGTAGCTCGCGGGCACGATCAGACAACGCCTATTGCTCTGCAGCGAGTGCCCCAGCCGTTGCTGCGTGAGCTGCATCTTCCATCACCCGCCTGGCACTCGCATCCTCCAGCTACGATGCCGCTGCAGTCTCTTCCAGGCTGTAGCCGCGAGCAAGAGCCTCCGTCCGAGCAGCTGCTTCCCGCCGCTCGTCTCTCGCAGTTTTTGCCGTACTTTTCTTCTTCTCGCGCACATCAGCCTGTAATCCATCTATGCGAGCTTGTCGTCGGCGCACTTCAGCTGCATGTTCCCGTCGCTCCTCGTAAAGCGTACGCTGCAAGGATTCAACGCGACGCACGACTGCATGATGCTGCTACTCCAGCTCCTCCAGCCGTGCTCGGGCAGCTCTTTCCTGTTCAACAAAACTAGACAGAGAACTGTAGTGCGGTTTCCCTGCTGTTGGCGGCGCCGTATCTCCTCCAGGCGCCCCAGCTCGCGAAGCTGTCACGTTCGGTTGCAATTCCTCAACCGTGGCAGCTAACAACGAGTAAAGGCGCGATCTCTCTTGAACTATTTTCTTCAAATTATCGCTGATCCGAGGATTGTCCTGCGCTTGCACTTACGATAACTAAATTTACGGTTTCGGAAAGCGAATATCTGAAGCCGAGAGATTGATGAACAAGGATTCGTCTTACCTTCAATCCACGAGCCAATGCATTCGTATTCTTCCGCAGCTCTCTTGATACTCTTCTAATTTCCTCAGTTATCGGCTCAGCCTTTGCTTTGGCTGCCGCTACGCCCTTTAATGACTCTCGTTGCTACAATAGGTCTCGGTATCTTGATTCTAGCTCATGCTACTACTCTACTGTCCTTTGCACCTCATCGCCAACTGCTTGAGCCAATTCATCTTTATGTGCGAATACGTCAGGCTCGACTACAGACAAGAAAGCAAGTTTCTCAAGCCCTTCCTCGAGAATTGCTGCAGCCCGAAGCCCGTCAATAATTTTCATAGGCACAACCTAAGCTGCTGCAGATTCGGTCGTCATTGACCCCCTTGAGGGAGATGCCACGTTGGAAGTACCTAACATTCGGGAACGCGTGAACAAGCAAGAATATCCGAAACACGGAAACTACGACAAGTGTTGCTGAGGTCCGTTGTGCAACAATAATCAAGTTTGCGCACACAACATTCGTGTGGCGGCGCCGCGCATTTTCATGTGCGGAGCAAAAGAGGCCAGGTTGAGCCCAGTTATACTATATTGTGCCAAGGGGAGGTAAGAAGGTTTCCTCTAGTTATTCCCCGGTGGCATCGGGGTTTTACGTGATTTTTTTCCAGCTGGTATTAGTCCAGCCGGCTAGAAGTTCGTTTTCGGATATTTCCAAGGTAGATTTACAGCTCTAAATTGAAACGAACTCAGATCTTATCAACTTCCAGTCGAGGATTTATCATGGCAGCTTCTGCAAGCACCGCTGGAAATGGTAGGCCCCCCACATCGTCGGGTGCTGTTTCTACCGGTGGTGCCGCCAATGCCGGCGCTGCTGCCAGCACTAGCACACCGGGCACAGGTTCCACTAGCGGTCGGCAACAGTCTTCCATGGAAGCGCAGTACATCCGCCGAGCGGCACACCTGAGAGATCCTTAGCATTCAATTTAGGTTATTCACGAGTACGTGCGAGGCATTCGAGACCACATCGATGTTGTACATACGCAAGCCTACCGCCATTTCCTTGAACACCTTCTAGGCGCGTTCGAGTTTTTGCTCAACGAGCGGGTCAAGCCTCAAGTGAGATGCGTTATGTGACTGAATTATCGGCATTTGTCGTTCTAGCCTCACGGTGTCATCCGTTTCGCAGTCTGGGCTTCCACTGTCTTCTATATATCTTGTCTACAATGTGTTCGCAGGATCGCCCTTGCATTGAAAATGAAACTAGAAAGCTGATCCTCGACATCCTTTCGAGATTGCCGACGACCGATACAATGCGCCCGTACGCTGGTCGTATGCTTGCTCTTGGGATGCTCGTGCTTCGAAGCGACGCAGAAGACACAGCGATTTTGGGGCTTCGTCTAGTCATGGACATTTACAAGGCCCATCGGGAGCTGGATGCGAGCTCTGCAGGAGCAGCGGTGAAAGACTTGCTGGAATTCTCTGAGAATGCATTTGAAAGCTTGCCCACGGTTGCAGCAGGGCTTTTGGGATGCGACTTGGAGAGGCCGGACGACCTGCCAGCCATCGGTGGGGCTGGGACAGCTTCTGCGAACAAGGGCCCAGAGGCACCAGCTGAAGCACAGTCAGCAATGGCTGATGATTCGCCACAAGACGCATCATCGAGTCCGGCCAATGAAGCCGCTACCGGTGCGTCTGGTGGTGTAGCCGAACGTTCTGTTGATGATGGGACACCTGAAGTCCCTTGTGCAAGCATTCACGTGCCTGACGAAACCAGAGAACGTCTCCGTGATGTGGCTCTAGGGGTGCGCGTATTGCGCCCCGGAGAGTCGCTGTAGGTGCTAACAGAGCTTCCCCTATTGATCATGATGGTTTTGCAGCTTAACCCTAGATTCGTTTAGCAGCATACCCCCGCGTTGGCACGGCACATGGCAGCCATGCTCAGCATTCGATCGCCCCTGGAGCCCCCAGCCCTGCTCATTGAGGCGGTGCGCCAGCACGCTATGGTATCAGCTGAAAACGGCGCTAGCTAGGCTGCCATGGATGAGGAAGGTGCGGCACCCGATCCATCGGGCGAGAACTCGTCCAGCGCAAGCGTATCAAGCGATAAATCTGATGACACTTCCTCCATCCAGTAGTTACCCAGCACCCCTAAGCTATCTGCAAGTGCATCTGATACCGGGTCCCCGAAGGTTCAGGGCGATACAGCGAAGCCCACAGACGAGGAAAAGCAGATATCAGCAGCTGATAAGGCCGAGGGTGCTTTTCGCGAGGCGCATGAGAAACACAGGGTTGAGCTGTACACCG
>Ga0136560_1001559_pt1 | contig 11836 bp, 4 predicted proteins | sample AntRauMeHopE1497_FD_104925 | JGI IMG/M metagenome (GOLD analysis project Ga0136560, IMG submission 104925) | Saline lake microbial communities from Rauer Islands, Antarctica - Metagenome Hop E1 #497 | ecosystem: Environmental > Aquatic > Non-marine Saline and Alkaline > Saline | place...
GCCCTCGGCCGGCTTTGCGGCGTCGCCCTCGGCCGGCTTTGCGGCGTCGCCCTCGGCCGGCTTTGCGGCGTCGCCCTCGGCCGGCTTTGCGGCGTCGCCCTCGGCCGGCTTCGCGGCGTCGGCCGCTGGCGCAGTCTCGGCGGCCGGCTCATCGGAGCCCTCAGCAGCCGCTCCGGTGGACGCAGTGTTGCCCTCAGCTCCACTGCTTGCTGCCTGTGCCTCTGCGGCAGCAGGCGCTGATTCGTCCGCAACCGGGGGAGTCCCTGCAGCTGCGGCGGCCGGCTCGCTGGCCGGAGTGTCAGCCATCACTGAGCGCTGGCGCGGTCAGGCTTAGCCTGCGGGGAAGCGTGCGGTTATCAAATCACAAGGCCGGAGGTTGGGCTGCGTGGGCGGCCTTCCCGACCCCAGGCACCGGGGCCGTGCGAGAGCGGTCGAACACTTGCGTGTCGAACACACCGAGGCTCGGAGCCGGGGCGCCAGCCGTGTGCCTGGCCAAAAGCATGTGTCTATTGGTGCGCTGCCATCGCCCGCACCGCAGGCTGGCGGGCCGAGGCCTTCGTCGGGCTGCCTTGCGATTCTGGCGCCACTGCCCCAGCAACCGATTCACGCCGGGGTTCGCTCCGACCGCTTCCCGGACCTCTGGCTCCCATGCTGCTCGCGACGGACGTGCGGACCGACAAGGAGCCTCACCTTCAGTTGTTGCCTTGTGAGCTTCTCTGTCGCGGCGGTGCCGCGCAAGGGTTCGGCGGCGGACGGGGCCGATTCGCCGGCAGAGCGCTCCGGCAGAGCCCTGCATCGCGTCATCAGGAACACCACTGCGCCGCCATGGGAACGGCATGGTCACGGGCAGGTGCACCAGCAGCTGCGGGCGTGCTGATCGGCGGGCTCGCGGCCGCGAGTGTGTATCGCGCGTGGATTCGCCAAAATCGGCCGCTTGTGACCGGAAAACTCGACTCGTGGAGGGCAAGCAAGTTCAAGCTCCAGGACGGTCACCCTGCACGCGACGCGCAGCTTCACGCTCTCAGATCATGGGGCAGTACATGCAGGTCCGCAGAAACGACGCTGGCGAAGCTGTGCGCCGAGATCGACCCGGTGAGCGTCCGAGGGTGGCTCCCGCGCTTGCCACCGATGCCCTGGCAGGCCAGCCGTCCGCGGCCACCCTCGCGAGCCGACGTCAGCGCCCGCAGACCAAGGTTGGATGCGAGGACGCGCGGCCGCTGCTGCATGTGCGGACCGCCGAGGCCGCGATTGCAGCTTGTGGCGAGCTTGCAAGGGACCTGGCGTCAGGTACTCGGGTCATGGCGATCGACTCGGAGCACCACGCGCTCGCGTCCTATGACGGGATTCTGTGCCTTGTGCAGGTCTCGTCGCTTCGGCGGGACGTGGTGTTCGGTGAGCCAAGCAGCCCGAGGCCTTGCGTGAGCGCCGGGAGCCAAGGCCGCCGCAACGACCAGCTTGGGCCCTTCCGGCATCGCAGACCTGTGCGTCGGAGAGGTCAGAGACGCGCTGTCCGGGCAGTCAGGAGCCCTCGGACGGCTGTTTTCGGACCCCGACACCGTCAAGCTCGTGCACGGCGGCTCCAACGACGCCGTCTGGCTGGCAACAAACCTTGGCGTGTGCGTTTGCATGCCCGTTTTCGACACTCAGGAGGCTGCGAGGTGCTGCTCCAAGCCGTCGTCGGCCGTGAGCTCGGCGTGCATGCTCTGGCCCCCGGTCACCCCGTCTCCCGCCGCCCCTCCCCCTGCACACTGTGTGCGCAACTTCCGGCCACCATCATACCCGCGCGCGCGTCCCCGCAGTTCGCGACGCTCGTTGCCGAGCTGCTCCGCGACGCCGCGACGGGCAAGCCCCCCTCCACGGACAAGCGGCACCAGACCTCCGACTGGCGCCGCCGGCCCCTCCCAGCCCCCATGCTCCGGTACGCTCGCGGGGACACGCGCCTCCTCCTCCCCGTCGCGGCCGCTCTCGTCCGGCGCCTGTCCCGCGGAGCCCCGGGCACCGGCCCGGCCCCAAAGGCCAACGCTTCCCTCGCCGCGGCGCTCGCCCGGTCTGCAGTGGTCATGGTCCCGGCCCCTCACGCTGTCCGCGCGCGTCTTCCGGCGGCGTGGACGGACGCTGCCACTGCTGTGCGCGGCGTGGCTGACACGGCACAACGGCACGTCGCGGCCTCGCTGTTGCGCCCCCACGACCGGGGCGGGGCGGCGCGGCATGCCGCGGAGGCCATCGCGACGGCGGGAGGGCTGACCGCGGAGGCCCGCCAGGCGCGCTTCGTGGCGGCGGCGCGGCTGCTGCGGTGGCGGGATGACACGGCACGGGGACTGGACGTGTCGCCGCGTCTGGTGCTGCCGCAGGCAGCGGTGGCGACGCTGTGCGCGTGCGACCCGGACGGGGTCGCCGGCCGCGCCGCGGCGCTGCTGGACGGCCCCGTTCCCCCAAGCGACGACGACGGCGAGGCGGGCGCCCGCTGGCCCGCGTCGCTCCGCCTCGAGTGCGTGCCGCCGGTGCTCCCGGGGTGGGCTGACGTCAGGGGCCGGGTCGTCCGGGGGGCCGCTGCCGCGCTCGCGCCCTCCCCCGGCGACGGCGGGGCGGATGCCTTCCGCGCGGCTTGCGACGGTGTGGGCGTGGCCGCGGCGGCGATCGCTGCGATCCTTGGCAGCGCGGCCCCTGCCGGGCCATCTTCGGCTGCGGCCGCGGCGGTGTCGTCTCCCGACGGGCCCGTGGACGCGCGCACCGCCGCCAAGCTCGCGCGCGCGTCGCGTGCCATCCAGCCTCGGAAGAGCCGTATGTACGACAACATCGAGATGTGGGACGCCGCGCCGCGGGCCTTTGTCCTGGCCAAGGTGGGGCGCCGAAAGGCGCGCTGGTACCTGGCCCGTGACCTGGCCTACGTCCAGCTGACGGCGGACGAGGAGGCCGTGGTGGCGGCGCACGCAGAGGGGGGAGGCGAGGCCGCGGGGCGCGAGGCGGCGTCGCGAGGCCTGGCGCTCGTGGACCCGCCGCGGCTGCCGGAGGCCGAGGAGGCCAAGGCATTCCTCCCGGCCGCGCCGGCGGGCAGCGACGGCCTCCCCGCCGGCGCCGACGCCAGCGCCGTCCTGCTCGGCACCGTTTACAGGGAGGCCGCCGAGGCCGCGGGCCAGGTGGCCCTGGGCCGACGGGCTGATGGGGCGCCCCCGCGCCTCCGCCCCGTCCGCATCCGCCTCCGCGTCCCCGCCCGGGGACGCGGCATGCGCGGCGACGGCTTTCACCTCGAGGACAAGGTCAACTGCTGCGTCGTCTGCGGTGCTCGCTCCGGCCTCTCGCGGCTGTACGTCGTCCCGAAGCCCCTGCGGGCGCGCCTTCCCCGCGCGTGCAAGAGCCACAACAGTCACGACGTCGTCCTCAGCTGTGCGCCCTGCACGATGCTGGCCGGGCGGGTCCTCTCGGCCACCGCGGCAGCGTGGTTCCTCCGCCTCGGCATCCCCGCGAACCAGGCAGGGATCAGGGCCGTGTGCGCGCAGGCCTCGCGCCGGGCCCCCGCCGCGGCCGCCGGCTCTGAGACCGACCGCCTGGTCCGGGCGTGGCTCGCGCTCTCGGACCGGAAGCGGCACGGAGCCGCGGTGGACGGGCGGTCGCTCGTGACCATGCTTCGCTTCGTCACGGAGCTCGGGCGAGACTACGACCGCCGCGGGGACGAGATGGCGAAGGAGGAGACGGAGGCACGGGCCGCCGCGGCGGCGTCGACCGTCGAAGCGCCGACGGCGGCGACGCCGGGGGCTGCTCGCCCCCGCCCGGCGGCGTGTGGGGCCTCCGCTCCCGGTCAAAGCGCCGAGGATGACGACGATGAGAGCGACGACGAGAGCGACGACGAGAGCGACGACGACGCCGACGATGACGACGCCCCGCTCGCCGCCCGCGCGGCCCTGGCAGCCGGCCTCAAGCTCGGTCCCATCATCGCCGGCCATGCCCGCCTCGCCCACGACGCCCCCGACCGCGTCCCGGCCGAGCGGATCGCCGCCGAAGCAGCCATGGCCGGGCCCCTCGCTCTCGCGTGGGTCAGGCAGAAGCACGCCGACGGGTGGAGGGCTCCGGACGACGACGGCGAGCCCAGCACCGTGGGGGGGGTGTCCAGGGCAGAGCTCCGCGTTTTCTCGCGCCGCAAGGCCCCGGAGCTGGGCCGCCTCGTCATCGATGCCGTGGCGGCGGGCAGCATCACCCTGGCAGAGCTGCAGGCGTCGGTCGGGGAGGGCGTGCCGATACCGAGCGTGGACCCGGAGGCGATCGAGCGATGCCTCCGCCGCCACGGCTGGTACGGCCCGCTCGGCGCGGCGCGCGGCGAAGACGACGGGGAGGACGACGCCGCGGCGAGGCGGTCGCTGGGGCTGATGGTGCTGCAGCGCGTGTCCGGCGGGGTGGCTTACCCCCGACTGGTCCGCCTCATCGTGGACGGGCCGTCGCTGTGCCTGGGGCTGGAGCGCAGCAGCCCGTGGGCGGAGCGGGAGCGGGCGGCCGCCGAGGGGGCGGCGGGCGGCGAGGAGGCCGCCACGGGCGTGTCTGGGTTGTCGCTGGCCGCGGAACGGCGGCTGACCGAGCTCGTTCGGTCGTTCCGAGCCGCCTTCCTGGACAAGGTGCGGCCCAGGCACCTGCAACGGAACTGGGGCGTCGACTACGTGGCTGTGATGGACCGGCGGGACCACCGGAACATCTAGGCCGTCGACTACGTGGCTGTGATGGACCGGCGGGACCACCGGAACATCTAGGCCGGGGGGCGGTGCGCGTGTGCAGAACAGTAGCGAATGGCTTGGCGTCGGCGAAACGTTGCAAAGGCGAGGGAATGAGAAGGCGGGTGTTGAGGGGTGGGGGAGAGAGAGGTAGGGCGCTCGCGCGCACAGTCACATCGAGACATACGAGGCACTTGTTGGGCTCAGCGGCGCAGGGCGGCGTTGACGATGGACTCCTGCTCCATCTTGTGCACGCGGCCGAAGCCGGCGGCGGGGGACGCCGCGGGGACGCGCCCGACGTAGCGCGGCCTGATGCCGGTCCCGTTGAAGTGCTTCGTCGCCGTCTCGATGCGCGGCGCGACGTGGGCCCAGTAGCCCATGTTCCGCGGCTCCTCCTGCGCCCACACCACCTCCGCGCCCGGGTAAAGCTTGGTCTGCTCGGCGATCTTGTCAAAGGGGAAAGGGGCGAGCTGCTCGACGCGGACGATGGCGACGTCGTCGACCTCGAACTCGCGGCGGGCGGCGATGAGGTCGTAGTAGACCTTGCCGGTGCAGAAGACGACGCGGCGGACCTTCTCCGGGTCCGTCACCGCGGTGCCGTCGTCGGGGTAGAGGCGGGTGAACTTGGTGCCGGTGGCCATGTCGTCGAGGGAGGAGACGGCCTCCTTGTGGCGGAGGAGGTACTTGGGGGTGGGCACGATGAGGGGCTTGCGGAAGTTGCGGCGCACCTGGCGGCGGAGGACGTGGAAGAAGTTGGCCGGGGTGGAGGCGTTGACCACCTGCCAGTTGGTGGTCTGGATCTGCATCCGGTCCTCGTCCTCCATGTCGGGCACCATGTCCTCGGGCTCGTCGCACATCTGGAGGAAGCGCTCGATGCGGCAGGAGCTGTGCTCCGGCCCCTGGCCGTCGTAGCCGTGGGGGAGGAGCAGGGTGAGGCCGCACTGCCGGTACCACTTGGCCTCCCCCGAGGAGAGGAACTGGTCGATGATGACCTGGGCGCCGTTGGAGAAGTCGCCAAACTGTGCCTCCCACATGTTCAGCTGGTGCGGGGACTCCAGGGCGTACCCGAGCTCGAAGCCCATGACCGCGAACTCGCTGAGCGGGCTGTTGGCCACCACCACGGGGGCGGCGTCCTCGCCCAGGTTGCGCAGGGGCATGAACGTCTCGTTGGTCCGCTGGTCGTGCAGCACCGAGTGGCGGTGCGAGAAGGTCCCGCGCTCGCAGTCCTGCCCCGAGAGGCGGACCCAGTCGCCCTCGCGGGACAGCGTGCCGAAGGCCAGCGCCTCGGCCGTCCCCCAGTCGATGCCCTGGCCCGACTCGAGGGCCGCGCGCTTGGCCTTCATGATGCGGTTGAGCGACTGGTGGAGCTCGAAGCCCTCGGGGAGGTCGACGAGGGCGCGGCCGACGGTGTGGAGCTCCTCGCGGGCCACGCCCGTCTCCTGCACCTTGGACATCATGCCCGGGCTGAAGAACCCGCCCCAGCGGGAGGCCAGCCACTCCTTGGGGTTGGCCTTGTAGGTCTTGGAGGCCTCAAAGGCCGTGGCGAAGTTGCTCCACGCGGACTTTTCGATGCCGTCGGCGTCCTCCTCCGTGATGGTGCCCTCCTTCACCAGCTGCTCGCGGTAGAGCTCCCGGGTGGAGCGCATCTCGGCGATGCGGGCGTACTTGACGGGCTGGGTGAAGGACGGCTGGTCGATCTCGTTGTGGCCGTACTTGCGGTAGCCGATGAGGTCGATGATGACGTCATCGCCGAACTCCATGCGGTACTCGAGGGCGAGCTCGAAGACGCGGGTGACGGCCTCGGGGTCGTTGGCGTTGACGTGGAACACGGGTACGTCGAAGGCCTTGCCGAGGTCGGAGCTGTAGCGCGTGGACCTCGAGTCGGACGGGTCCGTGGTGAAGCCGATCTGGTTGTTCACGATGATGTGCACGGTGCCGCCGGTGCCGTAGTGGCCGAGCTGGGAGAGCATCATGGTCTCGTACACCACGCCCTGGCCGGCAAAGGCGGCGTCGCCGTGCATGAGGAGGCCGAGGCTGGTGGAGGGGTCGGCGCCGGCGCCGGCCTGGTCCAGGTCCTGCTTAGCGCGGACCTTGCCGCAGACCACGGGGTCGACGGCCTCGAGGTGCGAGGGGTTGGCGACGAGGCTGAGGCGGATGGTGCGCCCGTCCGGGTACTCCCGCGTGAAGGACGTGCCCAGGTGGTACTTGACGTCGCCAGAGCCGGCCCAGGCGGCGTACGGGTCGGTTGCGGCGGCGGCGGTGGCCTCGAGGTCGACCTGGCTCTCGGTGAACTCCTTGAAGAGCATCTCCGCGGGCTTGCGCACCACGTTGACGAGGGTGTTGAGGCGGCCGCGGTGGGGCATGCCGATGACGATGTCCTTGACGCCGCGGGCGGTGCCCTTGTCGATGAGCGCCTTGAGGCCCGGGATGAGGCTCTCGCAGCCCTCGAGGCCGAAGCGCTTGGCGGTGGAGAACTTGGACTCGAGGAAGCGCTCGAGGCCGTCGGCGTAGACGAGGCGGTCGAAGACCTGCTTCTTCTTGTCCGCCGAGAAGGCCTGCGGCTCGTCGAGCTCCACGCGCTCGCGCACCCAGTTGCAGCGGTCGCGGTCCAGGATGTGCATGTACTCGAAGCCCGTCGAGCCGCAGTACGTGCGCTGCAGCCGCTCCACCAGCTCCTTGCGCGTCGCGGAGCGCGAGTCGGGGCCCAGGAAGCCCTTGAGGCCCTCGAAGCCGGCGGCGTCCACCGGCTTGTCCATCTCCGCGCCCGTGAGGCCGTACGTGGCCGGGTCCAGCTCCATCGACGCGCGCTCCGAGGGCTTGGTGAGCCCCAGCGGGTCCACATCGGCAGCCTCGTGGCCGCGCACCTGGAAGGCGCGGACCATGTGCAGGATGCGCGGGTCACCGCCGGTCACGGCGCCGCCGGGGGCGTGCGCGCCGGTCAGGAATGGCACCTTGGACGGGGTCTGCACCGAGGGCGGTGCCTGGAAGGCCATGCCGGGGGCGAGGCCGGCGTCGACGTTGCGGAAATAGGTGTCCCAGGACGAGTGCACCTTGGACGGGTCCTGCTTCCACAGCCGCCACATCTCCTCGAAGTACACCGCGGAGGTGCCGGTCAGGAACGACTCGGAGGGGTGCGGGCCGGGGCGGGCCGTGGGCGCCCGCGAGGCGGCGAAGCCTCGCCTGGCCGCGCCGGCCACGCCTGCGGGGGGCACAGTTCAGAGGCAGGGGCACACGAGTCGGGCGGGCGAGGCGCGCAACACCGGCTGTGCATGCAAAGGCGCACCGCCGCACGGCCGTGGCGGCCCCGTACGGGCGTCGGAACACTTTCTTGGCTTTGGGTCAGCGGCCGGCTCGGTCGTATCCCCTTTTGGCCGACGCCAACGTGCCCCGCCGCGCCCGTCCCCTACGATCACACGTCCGGCTGCCGCGCACCGCGAAGCTTGGTCGCGTGCTTCCGACTGCCGCGGCCGGGCCCGGGGCAGCAGGCCCGCGGGGCAGGGGGCTTGGCGTATGGCGGCAGCCCGCGCTTGGCAACGACCTCCGCCCCGGGGCGCTGTGAGGGCCGCAGCCCTTGATCCCGCCCGCCTCCCGCGCCGTGATGTCAACCCTCGCGCGCAGAGGGGCTGCACCGGGCGGCTCGTGCGGCCTTGCCCCGGGCAGGTCCTCGCGGATGCCCGGGAACGGCGCCGGGCTCTGGCGACTGACAATCGCGCGCCCGCCGGTCTCACGGGTTGTGCGCATCGCACGAGACAGCATGGCTCAATGTGTCGGGCAAAGGCAAGCAGCCGACGCCCTTGTGGTCGTGAGTGCGTGCGTGGGAGCGTGTTCGCCCGAGCCTTTCGTGGCTCTGCCAGCTTGCCGTCGCTCATCGCCGGCTTGACCGAGCGAGGCCGTGCGAGCGCCCGGCGCGGATCCCGTGGATCGCACTCTACCTCCGGATCCGAGGCCGCGGATAGCGCCACTGAGCGGGCGCCCCAGCTTTCGCGAGAGGACAGGCCGAGCAGTCCGGTGAGCAGACAATTGCGTTTTGGCCCGCCCGCACGGGAGGTCTGACAGGAGCCCTCCGAGGGTCGAGCCGGCCTGCGAGGTCCGCGCGCGCCCGGGGCATGTGGCGCCACGCCTGCGCGTGGGGACGGCCGAGAGGCCCGTCCCAGCGCCGGGTCGTGGGGGGTGGTATCGGCATCGCAGACCGCCTGCCCCGCGCTCGACCAGCCGAGGCGCACGCGCCCGCCCAGCGGGGCCATCCGGCCAAGACTGCAGCGGGCCATGCGGAAGCGCATGCCTCGGGCAGCGTCGCTGGGTGTTGCGAGCCTGGATGACAGCTCGGCAGCATCGGTGCCTGCCGACACCGCACCGCGCTGCGTCCGGCGCCGGGCGCTGCCGCTGGGCCCGCACGGCTAGCGTTTGCGGGAGTGCCGCGACGTGCGCTCTTGCGCTCACCTCCGGCCCGCCCCGCAGTCCGGACGCGCATGGCCTCCTCCCCGCCCGCGGTGCACCCCGCCGGCTCGGCGCAGGATGGGACAGGGGCCGCGCCATCCGCCCGGGCGCCCCTGACGGCCTCCCGGCCCGCGCCCGCGCCGCCCCCCGCGGTGACGTTCCGCCCCGGAATGCGTGTCTGGATCCGCAACCCGTACCGCCAGGGCGACGAGCGCTACCGCGCCTCCTGGCTCCCCGAGCGCCTGGCCGGCCGGCCGCTGTTCGTCCCCGCCGAGGTCCGCGGGCTGTCGGCCGGCGGGGCGGCGCAGGCGGGCCAGACCCTGCTGTCGGTGCAGACGAGCCTGCCGCCGCGGGCCCCCCTCATGGTCTCCGTGGACGACGCCCTGCCCATGAACGCCGTCACGTCGCTCGCCGAGGCCTCGGACTTCGCCCACCTCCACGACGCGGCTCTGCTCTACTCCACGCTTCGCCGCTCCATCGACGAGCGCGTGTACACCCGGGCCGGGGCCGTGACCCTGTCGGTGAACCCGCTCGCCCTCGTGGCCGACGCCGACGGCGTCTCCGTCCTCGACCGCGTCTACGCGGAGCGCTACTCGGCGTGCCCGCCCCCGTCCGCGGTCAACGCCCTTCCCCCGGCCCGCGCCGCGCCCTTCCGCAACCCCCCCCACGTGCTCGAGCGCGCCGAGGACGCGGTGCGCGCCCTCGCCGGCTCCCACTGCCACACCGCCCAGGCGGTGTGCTTCCTCGGCCTCGCCGGGTCGGGCAAGACCGAGGCCGCCAAGCTGGTGGTCCAGTACCTCCTGGCACGCCCCTTCGCCCTCGCCGACGCCGACGCCAGGCGGAGGCACGTCGCCGCCACGCCCCTCCACTCGGCCCTGAGGCGCGCCGGGGGGCAGGCGGACCGGGGCCCGGCCGACGCCCACGCCCCCGGCCACGCCGCGAGGCCCCGCCGCCGCTCCGTGCGCCGGTCCCAGCTCCTCACGCCGAGGCAGGCTCTCGCCATCCTTGGCGCCGACGCCCTCCCCCGCCGGCCCCTGCCCCCGACCGACCTCTCCCGTCGCGGCACCTCCCTCCGCCCCCTGCCGCCCCCCTCCGCCGCCGAGATGGCAGAGGCAGCGGAGGAGTGCGGCCGCCGCGTGGTGCAGATGGCGACGGCAGCGACCATCGTCAACGCGGCGCCCGGGCGCGGCGCCGGCGACGACGCGCTCCTCGCCGGCCCCGCCCTCCCCCTCCCCCTCGGCACCCGCGGCAACCCGTTCCACGGACTAGGCCTCGTCCCCAGCCCGGCCGAGGCCGCCGCGGGGCCCGACGCCGCCGGCCCCGCCGGCCTCGGCGTGCCCCCTGAGGCCAGGTACGACGGCGACTCCTCCGACGAGGACGACGACGACGTCGAGGCAGCCTTCGCCCGGGCCGGCCGCCCCGGGCACACCGTCGCGGACCAGGCGTGCGGCGGCGCCGCCGCCGCGGTGACCCCTCTCGCTTCCGCCCTCCTCCCCGCCCTCGCCGCCCTCGATGCCTTTGAGTCCGCGCGCGCCCCCCTCGCCGCCGACGTCGTCACCGGCAACGGCGCCAGCAGAGCCGTGCGGTCCGTCCGCGTCTACCACGCCCCGGCCGCCGCCCTCGGCCTCGCGCGCCCCGCCCCCGCCTCCCTCGCCTCGGCGGGCGACCCGGCCATGGAGCTAGACCCGCAGCACATCGCAGCCGCGGCCGCCGGCGTGCTGCCCCCGCCGCCCGCCCCCGGGACCGACGCCGCCGCCGCCGCCGAGTCGGACGCCGCCTGGCCCCGGGCCTTCGACCGTGAGCTGGGCTGGACGCTGGTCCCCGTCGGCGCCCGAATCGAGTCCGTCGTCCTCGACGCCAGCCCCGCCGTCGCCGGCGGCGTCGGCCTCGTCACCGGTCCCCCCGGCGCTGCCGGGATCGTCACCCCGGCCGACCGCCTCCCCCGGGTGTGCTCCCGCCCGGCCTTCACCGCCCTCCACCGCCTCGTCGAGGGCGCCCCGCCCCCGCTGCGCGAGGCACTGGGTCTTGACACCCACGCCCGGGCCGCGAGCATCCGGGGGGCGCTGCCCTTCCTCCCCGCCCCTGCCCTCCGCGCCGCCGAGGCCGCCGCATCATCACTCGCCCGCGCCGCCGCCGCGGGCATGCCCCCCGGCTTCGGCAACCCGGGCGACGCCGAGGCTGCCGCCGCCGCCGCCGCCGCCGCTCCCCTCCCCGGCTGCGGCTTCCGCTACCTCCTCCCCGTCTGCCTCGACGGCAAGGCGTGGGACGACGACACGTGGGCCCACGCAGGGCGCATCGCCGCCGAGGACGACACGGCGGAGTTCCTGGCCCTCTGCCGCTCCCTCCGACTCGGCGCGGGCCTCGACGACGACGCCCTCGGAGCGCTCTGGGCGACCCTCGCCGGCCTCATGCACATCGGAAACGTGCGCTTCCGCGTCGCGGGGGCACCCACCTCCCGCGGGGCCTCCCCGTCCCCCGAACGCCCCACCACGCCCACCCGCCCCGCCACCGCCGGCCGCTCCCCCGCCGACTCCGGCTCCCTCCTCGTCGACGCGCCCCCCCGCCGCGTCCACCTCTACCCGGGCGGCCCCGGCGTCCCCGTCCTCGACCCGGCCCTGTCCCCCCAGGACGCGGACTCCGTCGCCCGCGGCGACGAGACGGGGCCCGAGGCGTCCGCGGCGCTCCAGCGGCAGCGCGAGGAC
>Ga0136560_1001560_pt1 | contig 11831 bp, 15 predicted proteins | sample AntRauMeHopE1497_FD_104925 | JGI IMG/M metagenome (GOLD analysis project Ga0136560, IMG submission 104925) | Saline lake microbial communities from Rauer Islands, Antarctica - Metagenome Hop E1 #497 | ecosystem: Environmental > Aquatic > Non-marine Saline and Alkaline > Saline | place...
CGGCGAACGACACCGTGTGGAGCTTCTCGAGGTAGGCCTTGCTCACGTCCGCGTTGAAGAGCGCCTCGTGCTCGCTGGCGACGGTGCAGTCCTGCGAGCTCTCGTGCAGGTAGTTCGTGTCCGCGTGCGTCGCCAGCAGCGCCTGGTCGTTGGACGGCTCCCAGACGCAGCAGAACGGGTCCACCACGACGCTGGGCACGTGCTTGAGGTCAGCGCCCGTGCCCTCCAGCACGCCCTGCACCAGCACGAACCTCCAGCGGTCGTTCTTCTCGATGCTCAGCAGGTAGTCCCCCAGGCTCGCCACCTTCGTCAGGTTGTGCATCCTGGCCGAGCCGTCGTCCTCCAGCCTGTACAGCTTCAGCAGGTTCTTGCCCTCGAGGAACGAGTAGCCGATCTGCGACTTGTCGGAGAACCTCTCGCGCAGCGTCTCGATGGCGGCCCTCGCCTCGACCTCCAACAGCCCGTGCTTGTGCTGCAGGACCCACAGCGCCAGGCGCGGCCAGCACCACCTGCGGTACGTGGCTCCTAGCATGATCTTGTCGGCCAAAGTCGTGGGAATCTCCGTGCCCAGCCTCGACCTGCCCCCGACCAGAGGCACCTGCAGCCTGGAGCAGATACTCTCTAGCTTGCGCGCCGACTCCAGCTGCTCCGAAGGCGACTGATCCTATGGCAACCAGTACTGCGCCAGGCACAGGATCGGTGTTCCCTGCATGCGGTGCTTGTCCAGCTGCTTCCGAGCGGCCTCTGCGTCCGTCCTGGAATTTGCGACCAACACGTCGCTGGACTTCAGCTGGATGGGCGGCTCCTTGCCCTCGTCCTCCTTCGACTCCTCCTCCTCCTACTTGCCTTCGCTCTTCCCCTCCCCCTCCTCCTCCACCTCGAACAGCCCGCTCACGTCGTCCCACGCGACAAAGGTGCAGCGCTCGTGCTTCCACGGCCTGAAGGCGTGGGGCAGCAGCGGCCTCTGCTCAGAGAGCCGCAGCACGCTGCGCAGCCCGAACACGCTGCGGTCCATCGCCACAACCTTCTCCAGCTTCCTCAGCACCTGGCGCCTGCGCTTCGCCTTGGGCAGGGCGGCGAAGCACCGTTCGAATCGGCCGTGCAGCCCGAGCTCTTCCAGCTTGGCCTCGTGCTCCGCCATGAGGGGACTTTTGATTCCGAGTCCCCACGTCGCCTTGGGCCTGGTGCTCGCGGTCCTGGCGGTCCTCGCGGTCCTCGCGGTCCTGCGCGCCGCGGTGGACGTGTTCCCGCCGCCGCCGTCTGCGCTGATGACGTCCTCCTCCTCGTTCAGGTCGTCGGCGTCAGGCAGTTGCGCGCGCTTGCTCTCCATCTCGAGGTCGTGCTGTTGCCTCTCCTTGAGCTTCTGGTTCTTCATGTCGTCGCTGGCCTCGATGGGGATGAACATCGTCATGCGCAGCGCGTGGAGCCTGTCCACCGTGGGGTCCAGCTCGAGCTCGTCGCTGCCCACGGGCCGATCCTCTCCCTCGCGCAGGGGCATGTCCCGCAGCTCCTGCCGCATCTCGTTGGAGGCATCCAGCACCAGCTCGCTCATCTCCAGCATGCTCAGCGGCGGCGCCACCTGCCTCTCCACGCCCCTGGCGTTGGTCTTCTGCGGGGCGCTGCCGAGCCAGGGCATGTCGATCTGGTTCCCTTCGGAGTCGAGGCGGGCCACCTGGACCTTCGGGTAGAGCACCCCGTGCTTGAGGTTGCCCTTGACGGCCTCGAAGGCGGGGTCGCCGCGCAGCATGTGGCCAGCGTTGACCATGAGGTTCTGAAACATTGTTCCGAGGGCCTCGAAGTGCGAGACGTTCCAGGCGTCGCCCGTGCGGAGGGTGCCGCCGCGCATCTCGAACGAGAAGGAGACGCCCCGCTTGGCGTGCTCGTTCATCCTCTCGACGTCGGTCTTCGCCAGCCGCTGGAAGCAAAAGCCATCCCTCTGGTGCTCGCTGGCGTCGGGAGGGTTCTCGATGCAGTCCGCGATGGTCTTTCCGACGAGTGGGCGCAGGGACGGCTCGTTCTCGAGGGTGACGTCGGCCATGTCGTCGCCCAGGTCGAGCGAATCGAGAGACTGCCTATCGATCGGATCACCACGTTCCATGCTTTCTGTACTTCTGTTTTTGTTTTCTTGTGTCCACAAATTCAGAGAATGCACTTCGCAAGTGGCATGGAAATATTTCCGCGACCGCTATAAAAGAGCCATTCTCCCATGTAAATATTTCCAGCATAAGAGTTCAGAACCACTGACATTTTGTCGCTCATTCCAAACAAAAAAGTACAACAGAGTTTCTGAAACAAAGAAATATGGAGACATCAGATTCAACTCCTAAAACGTTTTCGGGTCAAGGATCACTGGAACAGGCCAAAACCGAGCTGTTTAGGTGCAAGAAGGATAATCCATCCGATGCAACAGTGTTGGTTGCCCGTACAGTCCATGTGAAGGGAGCTAACGAGTACATGCTAATCTTGAACGAAACCGAGCTCAGAAGGATGGTTTACGGAAATGGGGGCGAGAGTACCCTGAACGAGTTCCTCGGTAGTGACGAGTTCATCACCCCTGTCAGGGCCTTCTTTGACTTCGACGTCAAGCCTACTGGCGACTTCGGCAGAGCGCGCGAGACGCATGAGAGTCAGATGATGGTGTTCCTGCAATGCATCGAGCCTGCCTTAAAGGAGGCAGCCAGGAGGGCCTGGGGGAACTCCGCTAGGTCCTCTGAGAAGACCAAGAGGACCGCAGCGCAGTACTCTGACGACGAGCGCAAGACGTGTCTTGGAATTGCGGACGGAGGGCGGCCATTCAGGCTGCTGCAGGCGCACAGGTCCGAGCCGAGTCCCAAGCTGTCATGGCATGTTACCTTACCTCACGTCGTATTCCCGTCCATCTCGTCTCTGCGCGAGGCTATTGAGGTGCTGGTGCAGCAGCTTGAAGTGCCCGACGGCATCGAGCCCGACATGGCCGTGTACTACAGCGGCAGGTTCTTCAGGTTGCCGTGGTGCACCAAATTTGGTCAACGACGCCCCTTGGAGACGCTCTAGGGGGAGAAGCCACCGCGCAAGGAGTACTTTGACTACACGGTCACCCTCGGGATCGGTGTCGCAAGCCGTGTCATCCCCAGCCCGAAAGAGAAGCAGAAAATCAAGAAGGGGAAGAAGAAGGCCGCCCCTGTCCGACAGCGCGACGATGAAGAATACGACGAGGACGAAGGCAATGAGAGTGATGACAGCGACGATGAGGAGGAGGACGCTGTTATCAACGACTTCCGTGAGCATGTAGGCGAGATCGTCAAGTCGTGCAAGGTCCGCCAGCCCAACGGTAAGCTTTGCGACGCGCAGTACGCGCTCGGTGACCCTTGCGGTACGTCGATCTTCCTGTACAGAGGCAGTCACGTGCCGTCCGTGTGGCGTCTGCATTCGCCTGATCGCAAGGGCAGGCCAGGGTTCTGTCCAATAGTCGGCAGGTGCCACAGAAGCAACAACGTGTTCCTTCGCATCGATCAGCACCCTAACGTCGTCGCTGCCTGCGCGGCCTCGCTACGCGTTTGCTGTCACGACGAGGGATGCAAGCAGCCGAAAACGCCGTACGGCGGTCAGGATCTCATCCCGTAGTCTGCTGCTCGGTGGCATTTGGACGCTCTCTTCTGTGGTGGGTACGAGGCATTGCTTGTGCCCACCATGGAGTCTCTATCCGAAGAGCACCTGTTGCAGGTGGGCTCTGCCGACGGCGTGCAGTCCAGGACGGCACCGATCGAGGAGGTCCAGATCAACGCTGTGCTCAGCGCTCTTCAAGAAGATCTTCGGCATGCAAGCAGGAACGGGCGAGAGGGTCTTGTCACCCCAAAGTACAGTAAATGCCAGGGGGACATCCGCATCGAAGTCCCGCTGGACCCTCGCAAGGGTTGGACGGCTTGGCATCCTGGTGCCGTGCTCTTCGTCAACACTCCAGACAACATGAGCAGGCTGCTTCAATCCGTCTTCAGGCAGTCTGCCATCATGGATGGCTCGAACGCGCGGATATGCCTGTACAGCCCCATCTTGGGTTACGTGCACTCACCAACGGACATGGAGAACATCTTCAAGAACGTCGTCCGAGCGATCCACGACCGTGTAGACTCCGAAGTGGGCGAGTTACGCAGCCTCAAGCGTCAGGAGGATCTGCATTACCTCACGGAGTCCAGCAAAGACGATGCCGTTCCACCAGACACTGTCTCTTCTGGAATGATCAAGGCTGCCAGTCGGCTGCTGTCATCTCTGCGGAAGTGCGGGTCCGTGTTCGATCAGAAGATGTCGCGTGACGACGTGTACTCGCGGCTGCAGTCAAGCCTCATGGAGCAGTTCAGCTCGTCTGACAAGTACTCGCTCAATACGAGAGGCGCCGTGGGGCTTGGGAACGGTACCGTCCTGCTGATTCAAGAAGACCGCGCCGAGCCGATGAAGCGAGAGCACAGATGTGGCATCTCCATTGTGTCACAGTACGTTCCCGTGAAAGAGCGTGGTCGTCAGAGCGACTCGTTCCACCACGGCTACAAGACATTCTGGGAGCTTCTAGTCACGATGTCTGTCCCCGATGGAGAGGCCAAGTACCGCAAGGACCACTTCGAGCGGATGGGCTGTTGGTGCCGAGCCCTCGCCAGCTGGATGATGCCGACGAACGAGAAGAAGGCGTTCATCCTCTACGGCAAGAAAGACTCGGGTAAGTCATCTCTCATGAAGCTGATTCACGATGTACTGGCTCCGCAACGTGAAGACCAGATGACGCGCCTGATGACTGACGAGGCGGCAGGGTTCATGTGCCACCCCAAGCAGATCGGCAAGCGAGGAGAGAACGACTTCGACGACATGCTGATCAAGGTCTTGGAGCCGTTGTGCGCCTACAACGACGATGCAGCGGATGGCAGCGTGCTGAACGAGGACAGAATCAAGGTTATCGTCGGCCTCGAGACGAACAAAACCGTGCGGGGCATATACGGCAAGCCCCAGAAACTCAAGGCAGGACGCGTCTCAATCGTGATGCTCACGAACGATTTCCAGCAAGTGAAGGAAGCTGCAACGCTGAACAGGCTCGTGCCCTTGTGGGCGCGATCTCGAGTCGTCGGGAAGAGCAAGCTCGTCGTCGTCGAGGATGACGACAACGAAACGGCCCTGTCGCTGCACAAGTTCGCTCAAGACGTACTCTGCATGGACGTTTCGCTTGACGAGTGCAGGGCCGTTGCCACCGATGGCAAGAGCAGCGACGGTCGCCTGAGGATGATGTGCGGTGTAATGCGATCGAGGCGACAAAACTGCATCCTCAAGGACGAGTCGTTGCAGAAGAAGTTCAGCGATGACGACTTCAGGAAGGGCACGCTAGCCGCAATGTGCGAGGCGATCAAGTACGGCATTCGAGAGTTCCCGACGTGGTCCTCCGTCCAGCAGGTCGGGTCCATGGAGCGAGACAAGAGCATCATGCTGCAAGTCGCGACCGCCGACAAGCACAGCAAGTGGATCGCTGCCGTCCTGGAGCCATTGGATGATGCGGAGGTGAAGCGGAGGGGACTACCTGCTTGGGCCAATGTCGTGTCCGTAGAGGCTTTGTCCGACTTGTACGCGGCCTACAACACGACGGAGCGGGGCCTTCCGCCAACAGTGGCGAGACCTGATGCGCAAACTCTGGCGAAGGTGCTTGTTACCAGACTCGAGAACGTTCGGTACGGCGGGGCGGGAGAGCGCAGGAGCTGCATGCTCGGTCTGGCGCAGATCTGGGACGAGGGAGGATCGACAAGCAAAGAGTCGTGTGGACGGTCTCGGACGAAGGAATTGATCGGGCGTAAGCGCGGAGCCTCCATCCTGGTCGGCATTGCGATCAAGTCCAAGCATGCGGTAGATCTCGAGGAGGATGATTCTGATGTCGACGGGCTTCTTCAGCTGGGTGACGATATGAATCAAGAGGAGTCGATCGCGAGTGCTGACTTCTTGCGGCGACAAGCCGAAGCTGACCGCCGCGTGTAGGAGCAACGCGCTGCCCTCGAACGAGAGAAGCTCGACAGGAAGGCCCGACTCGATGCCGAAAGACGCGATCTCCCCGAAAAGGACGATGAAGACTACCTGCCCTCCTCGCAGCAGAGTGGGAAAGGACCGCCCGTCCGCGACCAAGCAGACGATGCAGGCGAAGCACCAGATGGCACGGCGGAAGCTGAGTACAGTGACGAGCCGAAACCACGAGACGACAGTGTAGAACATCGGAGTGCCGAGGAAAATCGGAAACGCCCGAGACATGGTGAAGATGACACTGCTCGAAGTGCTCAGCCCCAGAAGAAGCATAGGACAGAGGAGCAGCCAGCACGCGTTGAGGTTCCACGTCCCCGCGAGAAGCCTGTGAACGTCATCCGTAGGAGGTTGGCACGAGTTCAAGAAGGCAGTCCCGAGTAAGCTAGGATTACAGCCGAACTCGAGGAAAGATTCGGGCGCGAGGTGGTGCGGATGGGGTCTATGGCACTGCACAACCAAGGGTGAGATGAACAGTATGCAGCGTTGGATAACTGAGAGACAATCATAAAATCAGATGAACATATTACACAAACATGATGCGCATCACGAGTGACCGAGTCGAAGGAAAAAAGCAAACAGCTGTAACCTGTCACACATTTCGTTGGAGAGTTGTAATGAAACCTGATGGTGCGGAACAGGAAACCTTTGTCGCTTTATCACTGCATGACGTGGTGCGCCTTGCGCGAAAGCGGGGACTCGGTGAAGCTCTCTCAGAGTCGCGGCTGCGCAGCTGGATCCATGGCAGATCCAAAGCTCCATCAGGTTTTCTGGGATTGGATAGGATTTCGCTCCCAATTCACTAGTTCATGGGAGTCGTGCGAGTGGAGTGAATCCATCTTACTACTTCAAATTGGTATTTTTGTCACGTCCATTGGAAAAAGTCTGACAATCAGTCATGGATGCGTCGGAGCCCATCATCAGCCTGGACGCCGCTGCGCTGGCGGATGCCGTGAAAAAGGCAGAGGAGACCACCCCGAAGCCCGCCAAGCGCAAGCGCAAGTCGCGCGCCAAGCCCAAGGAGGAGCCTGCGCCCGCGCCTGCCCCAGCCCCGCGCGCGAGCCTCCCAGCCGAGGCGGCAGGCCTGTCGGACCCCGAGCAGCGGAAGATGAAGCTGATCGAGCTGATGCAGAAGATGGCGGCGGACGACCCCGCGCTGGCGCTGCCCGACGTGCGGATGGACGACGCGCTGCTCACCGTGGAGCGTCACTACTCGACGATGCAGCAGGCCTACGCGCAGCGCAAGGCGCTGGGAACGCTGTCCAATCTCGTGTGCACGGGGATTTTCGGCCTGGAGAAGGCGGCCGCGTCAGTGCCCGAGGTGCACTCGCGGCTGAACCTCACTGGGTGGACGGCCTCCGTGCAGGCGCAGCGGCAGGACCTCGAGAGCATTCTGAAGGAGATGGTGACGCCCGATATTGTCGCGTTGGCGTCGCCCGAGGTGCGTTTGGCGGTGCTTCTGCTGGGGAGCGCCGCCACGACGGCCGCCCAGAACGCCAGCCATCCCGAGCCCGAGCGCAGCGAGAACGAGGCGGACGGCGATTTCCAGCAGGTCTAAAGTGAAACAAAGGAGGATGGAACGAGGCGGCACGTGCGATCTGATCGATGTGTACGACCCTGAGAGGGACTGGGGGCCCGACCACTCGATCATATGCGCGTCGCGGCGTCGCGCGGGCAAGAGCGTCCTTGCGCAGCACCTTCTCGCGCGCGTGCACCACCAGTGGGACGCGGGGATCCTGCTCTTCAGCAACACGCACGACGGGTGGCCAGGGATCGCTCCGAACAGGCGCATGGCGTTCTCGGACGCGGCGATCGGGTTGGTGATCAAGCGGCAGGAGGCGCTGCTGCAGCGCAACATGAAGCTCCCGCGCGCGGAACGCAGGCCAGAGAACCTTTTGGTGATCTTGGACGACGTGGTGGACTCGAAGGAGATGAGCAGCAGCCCAAACCTGACGGCGCTGTTCGTGCGCGGGCGGCACCTGAAGATTGGCGTGCTGTACCTCACGCAGCACTTCACGGCGCGCGGGACCACGATGCAGCGCAGGAACTGCGATTAGCTGTGGCTGTTCCAGCAGGTGTCGGCGTCCGCGGGCAAGATGATCGCGGACGAGTCGATGGGCGGCCTGAGCTCGCAGCGGCGCGACCTGGAGCGGCTGCTGGCGTGCGTGACGGCGCCCAAGCACCAGGCCGCGATGCTTATTCTGAAGAACGCGAGCCCGCACATCGACGATTGGCTGCGGCGATACAAGGCGCCGACGGGCGAGGCGCCCGTGGACGGGAGGGCGCAGCCCGTGCGCTTCGACAAGGGCGCTTGGAAGGAGCACGAGCTAAAGCAGAACCCTCTGCGGGCGATTGGCATTAAAAAGACGATTTTTTAAATTATAACAATAGATATTATAGTTCTATTCACTGTTAGCACATTCTCTAAGGACCGTTTCACGGCTTGGATTCCAGCCCTGGCGGGTGGTTGCATCCCTCGAATGTTTGCGACGGAGCCTGAATGTTTCTGTGAACCAGAGCCCTGCTGAGAGAAACTTCTCTCGGTCTATCGCAAACTTGGGTTGCAACCGCCCTGCGGACGGAACCACTCGTAGAGAAGGTTCGGCGCGTTGCGACCAATTCATGGGACGAATTGTCGGAGAAGGCGTCGATTGCGGGGTTCGAACCCAGGGCCTCGCGGTCCTGTGCCCTTTCCCCAACCCTCGGTGCTACAGCAGTTATCTTGCAGATGGGAAACTGGTTTGTATTCAAATGTGCAGCTGACATACATAACAAAGATGAGCGGCACGTTTCTGACAGCCAAACTGCAACGGCAGCTGCTGCGCGCCACGGCCGTGGGTGCCGCCGTGCGCGCGCTGCACGGCACGTTTGCCCTGGACCGCAAGCTCGCGCTGGACGTGGCGCTGGCCCTCGCGGTGGATTTGGGCCTCGACGCAGCGTACTCTGCGCTTCCAGGGAGCACGCAGCAGGGTATTCTGGAGGCGGGAGGCGCGAGCACGACCGCCGCGGCGGCTGCCACCGAGACGGTGGAGGTTGGCCAGGCTGGCGAGCCTGCCAATCGCCCGCCCGCCAGCACCGAGCAGCCCAGATTGGAAGAACCGCGGCCTCCGATTCGATTTCGGAGGCTGTGAGAAACAAAAGCGTTGAAGACATGGCTGCGTTCCTTCTTCCAGCGGCGATTCTGGCGGGCGTGTACTTGACGGCCACCGCGGACAGCCCCGACGCGGAGGGGGAGGCGGCGCAGGAAGTAGTGCACGGAAAAGCACCCGAGGCCGTGACGGCGCAGAGGACCCGTCGTCCGATGCGAAGGACGCTCGCTAGCACGGTGGAGGGGACCATGGAGCAGCAGGCGGACCCCGTTCCCGAGGGCGCCAGCCAGCCCGACTTTGCCCCACAGACGGACGCCGACCTGCGGCAGGTGTCCGTGGAGGACGGGCAGCCGCAGCTCAGGCGGGGCGGGCAGGGGGAGGCGGAGCCCTCGGATAGACTGCCGTCGACGCCCGAACTGGGCCCGCCCAGCAGGGAGGAGGGCGTGGAGCAGGAGCTCCAGTCGGACCCCCACGGGCAGTCCGCCGTGACCGAGAGCGGCGCCCAGCCGCCTCCCCGCGGGGAATTTCCCGTGACGCAGAGCGAGGGCCCAAGAACCGCAGAAGATGCTGACTAAATAACAAAAATGAGCGGGACTGCGCTGCATCGGTGGCTTATGGGAGGCACGGCGTTGGCCGCAGCGTCGGTGGCCCTGTACCAAGGCGTAAACGCGTTTCGAGCCTTCATGCGAAGGGAAGCCGCGGAAGGCGTACGGCTCGAGCTGCTTGCCAGAGCAGAATAGTTAGTCGAAATTCTTAGGGAGCCCATGGTAACAAATAGCAGCCATGGCAGTCGCAACGATCGTACAGGGCATCGCACCAAGCACGTTCCTGAGCAGCTCTCCCGCGCTAGTGGACACGATTGACGTCTCGGGCAGCGTCATGCTTGCAGATTACCTTCAAAAAAAGGGTTTCCATCTGGGTAGGTCGTCCTGGGGCAACGCGCTCATGAGCGGGGTGGTGTTTGTGTCCACGCGGTACTTGGCCAAGACGTACGGGCCTGCGAACGCCGCGGCCTCGGCATCGACGGCGTGATCCATCTTGTATCCGCCATGAGGCGAATTCGTGATTCCACCTTGAAATAAAGCATGGAATCGGATGCAGAAGCGGCAGAGAGGCGGCGCCGCCTCGAACCGATCACGCTGACTACGCTGGGCCTCGTGGCCGCTGGCACCAGCGCCGTGACCATCGTGGGCACGCTGTGGTGGCAGGCGTCCGAGGAGCCCGACTTCTAGCCGCGCGCAGGTTTCCAGGTGTCCATCGACGCGAGCCGCTTCCCGACGAGGTGGGGCGGGCTGTACAACCGCTTCACGAAAGAGCAGATCCAGCGCCTGGTGGAGGCGGCCGCTCGGGTGGTTCGGCTCACGCAGAGGGAATCGGACGGGGCGCTCCTCATCGGGCAGGAGGAAGTGGTCATCTCGTTGGAGTACAACAAGCAGACGGACGGGTTCAACATCGTGATCCGCCAGCTCGTGGGCAACCAGGGCGAGGCGGAGGGGCTGGAGGGCACCGTGATGCAAGTGGCCACGGGCTCGTTCGACGACGAGGGCAACCCCGTCGTGAGTGCGATGCCGCTGGACGGAAGCTTTCCGATCCTCCCGCAGGAGGTCGTGGCGAGGGTGACGGGCGGAATCCAGCTGTACGACGCGGCCGAGGGCAGGAGCATATAGCGGACGGTGGCCGCCGTGGGCCAGGCCGCCCAGCAGACGACGGACGCCGTGGTCCGCGCCGTCGACACCATTTTCTCGCCTGCAACCATTGTGCTTCTGGGGAGCGGAGCATTCCTGGCGGTGTATCTGGCCTTCAGGGGGCAGGGCGGGTGAGGGTTGGTTTGCCCGCTGGGCAGATCGGAGATTGCCTTTCGGGCAGATCGAAGATCAATTCTTGATTTTTCGAGTGATTCGAATGTACAAACATGTCTTCCATTGAAGTCTAGCTTCTGCAAGGCGCAAACACAGTAATCGCAAACAACTCAACGATGAGGGCTTCGCGCACGGCCTTCCGAGGGCAGGCGGTCCTGCACGGGTGCTCGGTGGACGTGGGCACCAGCAGCCTGGCCTCGGTCACGGGGGTGCGCATCCGAGGCCTCCTGGAGTCGCAGGGGAGGATCGCCACGAGCGCACCCGCCTCCTCCAGCATCTCTTAGAACGATCTGATCCTGCCCGTGGCGGGCGGGACGTGGCAGACGCGGGCCAAGCCGCTGGGGCACCTGAACCTGAGCGCCCCGACGCAGGTGCTGGTGGAGCCCATCGGGAGCGCCAACATCTCGAGCGTCTTCCTGTCCATCGGATTCGTGTGATTCGAGCAGCCTCATGGGATGAATCCAGTGAGGACAGCGACGTTGGAGGTGAACGGGACGGCTCGCTTGATGGCATAGGCGCAGGTGAGGGAGATCACCCAGGGCCCAGGGCCCATGCCCAGCGGGATGTTCAGGCGCGCCGTGTCAATGACGGTCCTGCTCGCGCCAGGCGCCCTGACTCCAGCGTAATTGATGAGGTGGTCCACGGCGGGGAATCCTCCAGAGTACACCTCGAGGCGCCCGACGGCCACGTCTGCTGGGCCGAAGGGGAGGTTCGGGAACGGAACCACGGGCTGCCACTCGTAGCACCACTGGTCCGAGGTGTCCAGCACGTGGAAGCGAGACGCAGCGTCGTCGAACGGGGACGCAGGAATCGTCACGGTCACGGTCTAGTTCTCGGTAAGGGTTGGCTTGGAGAATCCAAAGGC
>Ga0136560_1001561_pt1 | contig 11827 bp, 11 predicted proteins | sample AntRauMeHopE1497_FD_104925 | JGI IMG/M metagenome (GOLD analysis project Ga0136560, IMG submission 104925) | Saline lake microbial communities from Rauer Islands, Antarctica - Metagenome Hop E1 #497 | ecosystem: Environmental > Aquatic > Non-marine Saline and Alkaline > Saline | place...
CCTGGGATATTAAAGCCGCCATACTGGACGGTAACGTCAAGCGGGTACTTGCGCGCTACCACGCTGTAGCCGGCTGGCCGGGCCAAACTGCGGTACAACAGAAACTTTGGCAATTCGCCGAACAGCACACGCCCAACGAGCGTATTCGCGACTATACCCAAGCCATTATGGACCTGGGCGCACTGGTATGTACCCGCAGCCGCCCGGGCTGCGAACGCTGCCCGGTGCAGCAAAACTGCCAGGCCTATGCCAGCGATGAAACCGCACTTTACCCCGGTTCGAAACCGAAAAAAGCCAAGCCCGAAAAAACCACCTGGATGCTGATACTGGAAGACAGCGACGGCCGTGTACTGCTGCAGCGCCGACCACCCAGCGGCATTTGGGGCGGCCTATGGAGCCTGCCAGAGCTTGACCCAGCATTGGGCGAAGACGAACTGCAGCAGGCCTGCGAACAGCAACTGGGCCTAAGCTGTGGTGACCCACAACGCATCAGCGGATTTCGGCACACCTTCAGCCATTACCACCTACACATTCAGCCGGCACGAATGAGCGCCGAACCCCAGAGCCGCGTTGCCGACGACAATCACCGCTGGCTGCACCGTGATCAGGCACTTAGCCTGGGCTTGCCGGCACCCATACGCACACTGCTGACAGCCCCGGAACAGACCACGCTGCTGTAGCAACCCGGCAGCTTTATTACTGTTATGATGGGTGAAATCTGTTTTCCCTATACACATCCCAAAATACCCACAGGAGCCCCTATGAGCCGTAACGTTTTCTGCCGCAAGCACCAGAAAGAAATGGAAGGTCTGAACAACCCCCCCATGCCCGGCGCCCGCGGCCAGGACATCTACGACAACATATCCAAAGCCGCCTGGGACGAATGGCAGAGCCAGCAAACCATGCTGATTAATGAAAAACACCTGAGCCTGATGGATCCGAGCACCCGCAAATACCTGCAGGCGCAGATGGAACGCTTCTTTAACAACGAACCCTTCGACAAAGCCGAAGGCTACGTTCCACCTGAGAAGTAACCTCAAAACGCGGCCCAACGGGCAGCGCTGAAAACTTTAACAAATTTTCAAAAGCCCTATTGACTCAGTGCGGCCAAACCGGTTTAATAGCGCCCCGTTGCAGCACAGTATTGCAACATGCCCGGATAGCTCAGTCGGTAGAGCAGAGGATTGAAAATCCTCGTGTCGGTGGTTCGATTCCGCCTCCGGGCACCATTAGATTCAACGACTTGGCCCGCTTAATTGCGGGCTTTTTCGTTTCTGGACTCCCCATGGGACACTCATGGGACACCTAGCCACAAGAAACCACAAAACTTCCTGACTCTCTCTCTACACCGGTACGGCATTCACTGTCCCAGCGGGACACTTCAAAACCAGCTCAAAAAGCCACTTTTCCTCCATAACTGTCCCGTCAGTGTCCCTCAATCAACAACCCATTAAAAATTTACTATTAATATCAATGCTTAACTCAGTTACGACTGGGGATTACATATCCCTTGCTCTCGTGTCGTGTTGTGAATTACAGTGGGAATAGAGCTGGGTCAGTGCTCCAACACCGACCCAGCAACCACCGGCAAACCTGCAGCGAGGTTCGACCAATGGCAACGCCATTATACCATTCCCTTTCCTTCACTCATGTGGAGGGCTAAATCTTGGCTACTATCGAGAAACGCACCACCCGTGACGGCAAGACTACTTACCGAGTAAAAATCCGGCTGCAAGGTCGCCAGCCCGAAACCGCCAGCTTCGACCGTCTAACGGATGCCAAGCGATGGGCGACACAGACAGAGGCGGCAATCAGAGAAGGCAGGTATTTCCACTCAGCAGCTGGCAAAGGTAAAACGCTGGCAGAAGCCATCGACAGGTACAGCCGCGACATCTTGCCAAACCTGAAAGATCAAAGGCCTCGTCTCATTCACTTAAAGTGGTGGCGGGAGAAAATTGGCGCAACTGCAATAAAGGATGTCACCCCTGCCCTTATCACAGGATGCCGAGATAACCTTAAAGCAACTCCTTACAAGGTCGGCAACACCGAAAAGCCTCGCACTGACGCAACGGTTAATCGGTACCTGGCATCACTGAGCCCTGTAATGGGCGCGGCCGCTGATGACTGGGAGTGGATTGCAGATAACCCATGCCGCAAGGTGCGTAGAGGAAAAGAGACACGCGGTCGAACCAGATTTCTAAGCGATGATGAACGTAAGAGCTTACTGGCTGCATGCGATAAAGCTACTGACACTCCGGAACTGAAGATTATTGTCTTACTGGCAATTACGACCGGGGGACGCCGTAGCGAAATTTCAGATTTGCGTTGGCGTGACGTTGACCTGAAGAGAAAGCGCATCACGTTTGTGGATACTAAAAATGGTGAGACGAGAGCCGCACCTTTGGTAGGCCCTGCGTTCGAAACATTAAAGGACTGGTCAAAGATTCGCCCTCTGGATTCGTCGGCACATGTTTTTCCAGGCAGAACAGACAAAACCAGCGACAAACCCTTGGATTTTCAGCGGGCATGGAAGACAGCCTTAAAGCGAGCAGACATAACAGATTTCAGATTTCACGACTTACGGCACACTGCCGCCAGCTATTTGGCCATGAATGGAGCTGGGCTTCGTGAAATTGCAGATATTCTTGGCCATAAAACCCTAGCGATGGTTCAGCGATACAGCCACCTGACAGAAGATCATAAAACTGCTGTTGTGGAGCGCATGGCCAATGCCGTATTTCAAGATTAACTCCTGCTAGGCAACCGGTTAGCTCATTGACAGCCCGCCACGCGAGTTAACTCATCTCTGCATGCTAAAGCCACTCATTACGTGGCCCTACCCTATAGAAACATTAAGGAGCGCCATTAATGACTTCATCAAATGAAGGCCGAAGCAACAACGAAGAAAGTAAACCAAGCCCACAGTCAGTTGGCTTAGGTAAGCTGGCCTACCATTTTGAGCCACCAGTGCCATTCTTATTTGACCCTTCAATGTTTCATATAATCAACGGGCTTCAGACAGGCGACATAAGCCTGTTAATAAAAGAGATAGAAAACGGGAACCTACATTACGTTGCCCGCTTCATGACGCCAGAAGACAATAAGCGGTTGATTCGAGCCCTTCGAACTGACTCCCCCCTCAGTGATGCCGAAGGAAGGCAGGCTTATTCTATAAACCGCCAGCGTGATGCTTTTCTACTTGGCCGCATTTGCTACTGGAAAGCTCGCGGCCTGCCTGCGTGGAGCCATACAACATACGAAACAGGTATCCATAGAGCGGCTGAAGATTATAGGAAAAACCCTATTCCAAACTCCATTGTTTCAGCTCCAGCCACCATACATAAGGAACTGTGGCCCAAACACCTGAAGGGCAAATCTCCATCAGGCGATCAATTTCTGGTGGGTGACGATTTTCTAGACGACATACTCCGGTCGTTTATTAATGGACTTGCAGAAGTGAGCCCAACAGCGCAAGAAGCCACGAATCGCTTTCTCTGGTTTGGAAAGCATTTTATGCAGAGGTGCCCGATGGTTCTTATGGAGGAAAAAGAGGCGGGCCTGCTAAGCAGTTTTTTAGACCTCAAAAACAAGGAGTGCTACGAATATTACAGACTTATCGTCGATAAAAACCACCCCAAAGACACCCCCTAAGCCGCTTGCAGCTAAGGGGGTGTAAAAAGCTTCTCTTTTCCCTCCATTACGTACCCCGAGCCATATTTGGTCTTATTGCCGCATCGTACTACGCGATATAACGCAATAGACAAGGACTTAAATATGGCCGTCACAACAGACAACCACATAAGCGGGACGCAACCCACCACCCCCACCTTCCACACGATAAACCAGTTTTGTGTGTTAGAACCGGCATTTACCCCAGGTGGCCTTCGCCATCTATTCTTCACCAAAGGCCATGACCTGCCAGGCATATACCGCTTTGGGCGCAAATTGCTGATTCATCGTGAAGAGTTCATGGCTGGCGTTAAAAAAGGCCATACGATGCACATCAGCGGGAGGGTATACAAATGAGCCCCATGCGCCACACTCCCAAACCGCTGCAAAGCCCACGCCAGTACAGAGCTCTCAGATTTTTGGTAGCTCAACGATGCACCGTTCGCTTCTTATGGGAGCACGCCGGCGGAAATGGCATTCCACAGTTAATTTCAACGCTGCGAAAGCGAGGTCTCCGTATTGAAAAAATCGAGCTGGAGGGCCAAGACAGAGACGGCCAAAAAGTTCGTTTCTGCGAGTACGAACTTCAACCAGAATCCGTTGACCTTGCTAAACAGCTCTTGGCGATGGAGGGAGCTGCATGAAGGGTGAGTTCTTCGCAATAGGACTCCCCCAGTTCAAAACTGCATGCCAGCTGGGCATGAACCCGGCCATAGCCTTTTTGGTTATGGCCCGGGGCACCCAGGGGGACAACAGCACCACTGCCTGGAGTGGCCATTCGGTGTATAACCGAACTGGTATATCCCGGCGACGAGCGAAGGCAGCTGTGGAGTGCCTTATCAAACATGGGCTGACTGAGGTTGTCAGACGAGAGCCCAAACCCACGTACAAACTGCAAAAACCTGACAGCGACCAAGAGCTGATATGGCTGCCCAACACGCTGATTGAGGGGACTGGAGAAGAAATCCCTCCAGTCGTCAAGCTTCGAGAGTATGGAGACCTCACGCTGCTAGAGAAATTCATCAGCCTCTATCATGAGCATGACCTGGACGGTGATGGTGGCCTTCCCAGGGCCCTTGCGAGAACTGAGTTCAAGCGCACCCGTATTGACGGCATCGGCCCTTTCACCCTCTACGGTTTCCAAAGAGGGCCATCCACTGCCAACTCAATCAGGTTATTTTCTGAATTCGAAGGCCGTGTCGATGAAAGAGACAATCAAGGAGCTTGGGCAATTCTGGCACCACTGGAAGAACTCGGCCTCTTAAATAAAGCCGTTTACATGGCCGAATCCAGCGATTATGAATCGGAACTCATTTATCCCGTCACCGATGCCACCCAGGATGCTATCGACCATTTGTGGGGCTGGATACACGACCGAGAATTCCACGGGTGCATAAAAAAAGACGAGGATTTCGATTACTTTGGCATCGCACTCAGCCATGTACGGAATGCATGCCTGGTCGGCTGTTTCCGACTGCATTACCGCCCTCACACTTCAAAAACATCCCGCTGGTGGGCTGAAGAAAAGGAGACAGAAGAAGCCATGATAGGGCTCATCCGCCGCACCTGTTCTCGCGAGCCAATATACCTGTGTGCACATCAAGGGTAATCAAAGGATATCAAGGAACCTCAAGGAGTCGTAAGAGCACGTCTTGTACCTGCAGCAACTCCCTAGCACCTTGTGTGCACATCAAAGGTAATCAATGTTGCCGTAAGAACACGTTGGAACACCGAAACTACGCCATTTAACAATAGGAGAAGCTATGAACGACAATAGATGCTGCTCGAATGTGTTTGTCTACCACATTCAGGCTCAATCCCCTTCTGACCTAGGTGTTTATGGGCTACTCTAAGCTACACAAAACCACGAAAATCCAAATGGTTGCAAACAGGAAGTAACGGCGGCGAGCAAATGGATAAGAAGAAACTGACCGAACGAGACATCTGCACCAAGTTCATCAACCCGGCACTGGAAAAGGCAGGCTGGGACATGCTGAAACAGGTACGGGAAGAAGTCTCGTTCACCGCCGGCCGCATCATCGTGCGGGGCCGCTTGCACACCCGTGGCAAACGCCGCCGCGCAGACTACGTTCTCAGCTACAAGAAGAACATGCCGATAGCCATCATCGAGGCCAAGGTCAACAAGCACAGCCTTGGCGATGGCATGCAACAAGCATTGGCTTACAGCGATGCCCTGGATGCGCCCTTTGTATTCAGCAGCAATGGGGATGGTTTCTTACTTCATGACCGCACCGGGCTTTTTGGCAAAACCGAAACCACGTTGAGTCTCGAAGAATTCCCTTCTCCGAAAACGCTCTGGGCTCTCTACTGCCAATACAAAGGCATTGACCAGAACGCTCGCAAAACCGTTGAGCAACCCTATTACGATGACGGGAGTGGTCGCACACCACGCTATTACCAAACAGTCGCCATCAACCGCACTGTAGAAGCCGTTGCACGTGGTCAGAACCGCATTCTATTAGTCATGGCCACCGGCACAGGAAAGACCTTCACCGCTTTCCAGATTATCTGGCGGCTTTGGAAGGCCAAGCAAAAGAAACGCATCCTGTTTCTGGCTGACCGTAACATTCTGGTGGACCAAACCAAGAACAACGACTTCAAACCCTTTGGCCAGGCCATGACCAAGGTCACCAATCGTACAGTGGATCCTTCTTACGAAATTTATCTATCCCTGTACCAGGCGGTAACCGGCAACGAAGAAGAACAGAACATCTACAAACAGTTCTCACCGGATTTTTTTGACCTCATTGTTATAGATGAGTGCCACCGTGGTAGCGCTTCGGTTGATTCCGCCTGGCGCCAGATTCTCGATTACTTCTCAGCAGCCACCCATGTCGGCCTGACCGCCACTCCCAAAGAAACCAAAGAAGTTTCCAACACCGACTACTTTGGCAAACCTATTTACAGCTATTCGCTGAAGCAAGGCATCGAAGACGGTTTTCTAGCCCCTTACAAAGTGGTGCGGGTAGACCTCGACAAAGACTTACAGGGCTGGCGGCCATCCAAGGGCCAAACCGACAAACACGGTGAAATAATAGAAGACCGCATATACAACCAGAAAGACTTCGACCGCCAACTGGTATTGGAAAAGCGCACGGAAACAGTCGCGAGGAAAGTCACCGAATTTCTGGAGAGCTCTGACCCCTATCAGAAGACCATCGTGTTCTGTGACGATATCGACCATGCCGAACGGATGCGCCAGGCATTAGTGAATCTGAACCCGCAGCGGGTAAAGGAAAACCGAAAATACGTGATGCGTATTACCGGCGATGAGCTGGAAGGCAAAGCAGAACTCTTTAATTTCATTAATCCCGAAGAGCGCTACCCCGTCATTGCCACTACCAGCAAGCTAATGACTACCGGCGTGGATGCCCAAACCTGCAAACTCATCGTGTTGGACCAACGCATTCAATCCATGACCGAGTTTAAGCAGATAATCGGCCGCGGCACCCGCATTAACGACGATTACAACAAACACTGGTTCACCATTCTGGACTTCAAAAAAGCCACCGAGCTGTTTGCAGACCCCGATTTCGATGGCGACCCGGTGAAAGTTTACCAGCCCAAAGCAGACGACCCGATTAACCCAGATTCGGATGAAGCTGATGACATTATAGACGACCCGGAAACTGGCGAGCCCGCCTGCGCTGAAGAAGCAGAAGGCTATGAGGTAGAACCCGGCGAAACCTGGCAAGACGATGACCATAAACCGACTGACTGGGACGGAGAAGGCGAAGGCAGGCCCAAACGAATTAAGTATGTCGTCGGCGATGTTGAGGTAACGGTGATTGCCGAGCGCATCCAATACCTGGGCCCCGATGGCAAGCTCATTACCGAAAGTCTAAAAGACTTTACCCGCAAGCAAGTTAAAGAACAGTACGCCTCTCTCAACGACTTCCTGCGCCGCTGGCACGAAGCAGACCGTAAACAGGTCATCATCGACGAACTAACAGAACAGGGCGTTATCTGGGACGACCTCATCAAAGATGTCAGCAAGACGCTGGGAGCGGAACCAGACCCCTTTGATGTCATCTGCCACATCGTTTACGACCAGCCGCCGCTGTCCCGCAAAGAGCGCGCAGAACAAGTACGCAAGAATAATTACTTCAGCCAATACCAAGGGGCCAGCCGCCAAGTACTAGACGCACTGCTGGAGAAGTACACCGATACCGGCATTGAGTCCATTGAGGATGTTAAAATCCTCACCCTTGCGCCCTTCAGCCAAATAGGAGCGCCAATGGAATTGATACAATCCTTCGGCGGCAAACCCGGCTACACCGAAGCGGTAAAAAATCTCGAAGATGAACTCTACCGCCAGGCCGAATAACTCCGGCTATTTGTTATTTCGACTCTTCTGAACACTCAGGAACAGATTACTCATGTCTATCAGCTCCACCATCAAGTCCATCCAAGACATCATGCGCAAAGACGTTGGCGTAGATGGCGACGCCCAACGCATTGGCCAGCTCGTTTGGATGCTGTTCCTGAAAATCTTTGACGACCGTGAGCAAGAGTGGGAACTGTTCTACGACGACTACAAATCCCCACTTCCGAAACACCTGCGCTGGCGTAACTGGGCCGCCGACCCCGAAGGCATGACCGGCGAGGAGCTAAAAGACTTCATCGACAACACGCTGTTCCATGGCCTACAGAATTTGGAGCCAGCGGGCGACGACTATCGAGGCATGGTTATCCGCAACGTGTTTGAGGATGCCTACAACTACATGAAATCTGGCCAGCTGATGCGCCAAGTTATCAACAAGCTGCAGAGTGGCGTGGACTTCAACAAGTCTGCCGAGCGGCACGACCTTGGGGACATGTACGAACAAATCCTCAAAGACCTGCAAAGCGCCGGTAACGCCGGTGAGTTTTATACACCTCGCGCCGTTACCCAGTTCATGGTGAACCGAGTTGATCCAAAGCTGGACGAGAAGGTAATGGACCCAGCCTGCGGCACAGGCGGCTTCCTGACCTGTACCATCGACCACAAGCGCAAACACTATGTGCGGACTCCGCAGGACGAACAGACCCTGCAGAAAACTATCATAGGCGTCGAGAAGAAGCCCCTACCTCACTTGCTGGCCACCACCAACTTGATTCTGCACGGTATCGAAGTGCCAGACCAAGTTAAGCACGACAACACCCTAGCTCGCCCGCTCATCAGCTGGGGCCCGAAAGAGCGGGTAGATGTCATCGTCGCTAACCCTCCTTTCGGCGGCATGGAAGAAGATGGCATTGAAACTAACTTCCCCGCGGCCTTTCGTACCCGTGAAACAGCCGACCTGTTCATGACCCTGTTTATTCACCTGCTCCGCAACGATGGCCGTGCAGCCGTGGTGCTGCCGGATGGGTTTCTGTTTGGTGAAGGCATGAAGACCCGCCTCAAAGAAAAGCTGCTCACCGAGTGCAACCTGCACACCATCGTGCGCTTGCCCAACGGCGTGTTTAGCCCTTACACCGGCATCAAGACCAACCTGTTGTTCTTCACTAAGGGCAAACCTACCGAGAACGTCTGGTACTACGAACACCCCTACCCAGCGGGCGCCAAGAGTTATAGTAAGACTAAGCCAATGCGGTTTGAAGAGTTTCACACCGAAATCGACTGGTGGGGCGACGAGGCCGATGGTTTTATCAACCGCAAGGAAACCGAGCAGGCCTGGAAAGTGTCTATCGACGACATCAAGGCCCGCAACTACAACCTCGACATCAAGAACCCTCACCAGGGTGAGCTAGTCAATCACGATCCAGACGAACTACTGGCCAAGTACGAACAGCAGCAGGCCGACATTCAGGAAATCCGCCAGCAGCTGCGGGGTATTTTGGCGGAAGCTCTCGGCAATAGCAGCGCCGGAGGTGAGGCGTGAGTGCTAGGGAGTTGATTACCGAGCACTTGGGCTTGTGGACGGGGGCGGTGACTCAGAAATCTACTCGGGGCCGAGGAAGTAACGGCAAGGTTGAGCTGACTGGTATTAAGAAGTTGCGGGAGTTGATCCTAGAGTTGGCAATTCGAGGAAAATTAGTCGAACAAGCCTCTGTCAGTGAAACAGCCAGTGAATTACTCGCTCGTATTGGGCTAGAGATAACAACACGAGCAAAAGAACAAAAAAAGATCAAAAAACAAAAAAAAATGCTCCAAGTCGATAAAAATGATGAGCCATTTCCGCTCCCTGAAAACTGGTCTTGGACTAGGCTTGGGGATGTTTGCGAGTTAGAGAATGGAGACCGTGGAAAAAACTACCCGAACAAATCGTCCCTCGTAGAGAGTGGAGTGCCATTCGTCAATGCTGGTCACCTTCATGGTCATGAGGTCATTCAAGATGAAATGACCTTTATAACCGAGGAAAGGTTTAACCTTCTGAGAAGTGGGAAATTTCAAGAAGGCGACATACTTTTCTGTCTGCGCGGCTCGCTAGGCAAAGCTGGCATTGTTCGCGGAATGCAGCGGGGTGCAATTGCTTCATCTTTAATCATCGTGAGGCCAATTCTCGATATCACTGAATATGTGATGCTTTACCTCAAAGCTCCTCTATCGAGTGTTATGGTGGGGATGTATGACAATGGAACCGCCCAGCCAAACTTATCAGGTAAAGATTTCAAGAGCTTTCTTGTTCCGTTGCCACCATTGAAAGAACAACACCGCATCGTCCAAAAAGTCGATGAGCTCATGGCGCTCTGCGACCGACTGGAGCAGCAAACCAGCGACCAACTCGAAGCCCACGAAACCCTCGTGGACACCCTGCTCGGCACCCTCACCCAATCCCAAGACGCCACCGAACTGGTCGACAACTGGGCCCGCCTCGCCACTCACTTCGACACCCTGTTCACCACCGAACAGAGCATCGAAAAACTCAAGCAGACCATCTTACAGCTGGCGGTGATGGGGCGGTTGGTTGAGCAGGATGATAGCGATGAGCCTGCAAGCGAATTCATAAAAATGCTTGAAATCAAAAAGCAGGAACTCAGCCGCGAGTCCAAGCAGAGAAAAACGAAGCCACTGCCTCCTATTGAAGAGTCCGAGGAACCATTTCGGCTTCCACCAGGCTGGTTTCTCTCACGCCTCGATGACATCACAGACATCCAAGGCGGCATTGCAAAAGGCAAGAAGCTATCTGGCAAGAAAATGCGCTCGCTACCTTACTTGCGTGTCGCGAATGTTCAACGCGCGTCACTGGACCTTTCGATAATAAAAGATATTGAAATAGCCGAGAACGAGATTGAGCGTTATCTGGTTCATCCTAGAGACCTGCTCATCACAGAAGGAGGCGACTGGGATAAAGTAGGCAGAACCGCAATTTGGGACGGCAGCATCAATCCGATGGCTCATCAGAACCACGTATTCAGAGCCCGACTGATACTGGACGAACAGAACGAACGATGGATCGAGAGATATCTGAATTCACAATTTGCGCGGGATTATTTTGCGAGTTCCAGCAAGCAGACCACTAACTTGGCATCCATCAACAAAACCCAATTGCGAAGCTGCACCATTCCGCTGCCACCATTGGAAGAACAGGCGCGCATCGTCCAAAAGGTCGACGAACTCATGGCCCTCTGCGACCAGCTCAAGGAACGCCTGAGCCAGGCCAGCGAAATCCGCAACCAGTTGGCCGAAGTCGTAGTTAAAAAATCGCTGCTTTGAGGATGCCAAGCCGCGCCGACATCATTCGCTGTCCATGAAATATGGCCTACACTAGACAACGAAAATAAAAACCATTAACCTAATAGGTTAATAAAACACTGAGCATTATGGAAATCACCTTCGCCACAAAAAAGCTGATGAAACAAATGAACGACGGCCGAGAAATGGTTAAAGTTCATGGGTCCAAAAGAGCCAAGAAACTTCAGATTGTGCTGACACAGCTGCACGCCGTTCCGAACTTAGGAGCATTCGCGCCACCCTACAGCCCACCACACCGGTGTCACGAACTAATCGGCAACCGGAAAGGGCAACTAAGTGTCGACCTGGACCATCCTTATCGGCTTATTTTGAAACCAGACCATGACCCGGTGCCAGAGCGCAGCGAAGGTGGGCTGGACTGGCAAGCAGTTACAGAGATTAAAATTATTGGAGTGGTGGATACACATGGGTGATTCGGTAAAGAACCAATACAAACCCAACTACGCGATTCTGCCTGGC
>Ga0136560_1001565_pt1 | contig 11812 bp, 4 predicted proteins | sample AntRauMeHopE1497_FD_104925 | JGI IMG/M metagenome (GOLD analysis project Ga0136560, IMG submission 104925) | Saline lake microbial communities from Rauer Islands, Antarctica - Metagenome Hop E1 #497 | ecosystem: Environmental > Aquatic > Non-marine Saline and Alkaline > Saline | place...
CGCTGCGGGAGGTGGTCGGGAGCGGGCAGCAGGCGGAGGAGGGGGGGGGGGGCGGGAGGGGGGGGGACGACGCGCACGGCGACGGGCCGGCCGGGGCGAGGGAGGGGAAGGAGGGCGAGGAGGGCGAGGCGGACGACGCCGCTGGGGCGGAGCACCGGCCCTTCGCGCCCGCGGCGTCGGCGGAGCACGGCACTGCCGCGCGCGGCGGGACGTGGCACCGGCAGCTCAGCCGCGGCGTGCGGGCCGGGGCGGCACCGCCCCCAGGGAGCCCCCGGGCGCCCCGGGCGCGGCACCCCCGCTCGCTCCGCCTCCGCGGGCAGCGCCCCTGCTCGTATCTCCACGTGCCCTTCCTCTCCGGCTGCCGCGCGGCCTTCAACGGCATGCGCATCGTCAGCTGCCGCTGCTGCAAGGGCAACTGGGTCCCCGCAACGGTGCTCTCCACCACGGAGCCCCCGAAGCACCTCCCCGTCGTCGGAGCCGGCGTCTTCGTCGAGGCGCGAGTGGTCAGGCTGCGCCCCGCACTGGCCGGCGAGGCCGACTGCGGCCCCGTGGGCGCCGGCATCGCCTTCGCCGACGTCATGCTCTTCGAGCAGCTAGCCGCCCGGCTCAACGTCCTCGGCTGCAACTGTGCCTTCGCCGTCCGGCCCGAGCTCGTCTTCCATTCGGGAGTGTTGGTCAGCACCATCTCCGCCACCGGCTACTACTGCGAGGCACTGCCCCCGCCGCCCCTCCCCCGGATCGAGCGGGGATTCCCGGCCACCCGCCCCGGGGCCGTCGCAGCCGAGGGCGCCGTCCCCCTCCTCGCCCAGGCCTCGCGCGACGCCATCACCCGCACGGCGCGGTCCGCGGAGATCGGCCGGAGGGCACGGCAGGCGGCGCTGGAGGCAGGGAAGCGCCGGCAGCAGCGCACGGAGGGCGGCGCCGCGGCGCTGGCCGGACTGCACGGGGCCCTCGCCCCGGGGTCGCCCGCCGGGGGCCCCGACGACGGATCTGCCGCCTCGCCGTCGTCCGGCCGGTCCCGTGCGTCGGTCGCCGCCAGGCAGCCCGCGCTCCGGTCCGCCGCCTCCTTCTCGATGGGCAGCCCGGGCGGCGGCGGCGCCTCCGTGGGCGGCCCGCCCGGCATACAGGGGGGCTGGAGGCGGCAGCACTCGGCCCTCGCGCGCCTCGCCGACGACTCCCCCACTGGCTCCGCCGCTGCCTCAGGGGCGGCGGGCCTCCTCGCCGCCGACTCGGCACCCGTCGAGGGCGGCCTCCTCCGCTCCGAGAGCGACGAGGGCTCTGCCAGGACGGACCCCGCGGGCGAGTCGGAGGCTCTGCCGCAGGTCAGCGCGGGCCCCCTGGTGCGATCTGCCAGCGCGTCGAGGGAGGAGGGCACGACCCTGGCGTCGCTGGACACGGGGCCCGAGCTGGAGGCGTCGCCCGTCACGGCTCCCACGGACGGGTACGGGCGGGGCACGGGCCCCGTCCCTGCCGCGGTGCTGCTGTCGCCCACGACGGACGACGTCAGGCAGTGGGGGCTGGGCCTGTTGGGGCCGACGCAGGACTGGTCGGACCCGTTCGAGGGCGAGCGATCGGCCATCCCGACGGCGGGCCGGCGGGCTCTGCTCCACTCTTCGTCCTCCTCCTCGTCCGACGACGACGGCCGGGGCGCCGAGTCGGACGGTAACGACTCGGCTGGTTCCGGCTCGAGCCGCGACGGGGCCGACGACGACGACCACCGCGCCTACGTGTTCCGCGTCGACGACAACCAGGACGAGGACGGCATCGCGGCCATCAACGAGCGGCGGGAGCCCCCAGGCGTCCGCCTCATCACCGCCGAGCTGCCGCCCGCGCGCGACAACCTGTGCTTCTCCGCCTCGCGGACCCGCCCCTTCGCCTACCTGCTCCGCTTCCGCCTCGATGACGTGGCGGCGGAGCAGGAGGCGGCGACGGCGGACGCGCGGCAGAGGGCAGGGATCGCGTCCGCCGCCGCGGGGACCATCGGGGACGCATCGGACGAGGCGGACGCCGCGGCGGGCAGCGCCGCGGCGGCCTCCGGGGCCGGGGCGGCGAGCGTCCTGGCTGCGCTGGGCAACCTCGCCTTCCGAGGGCTCGGCGCCGCGCCCAGCGGGGGCGACGCCACGGGCTCCGACGCCCCCACGGCCCGGACCTCCCTCCCCGCCACCCACTTCGTGGTAGAGGCGTGCATGCGCCGTGCCTACGGCTTCCTGTGCCTCCGCGCCCGGCACCTCTCCCCCTGCACCGTGAGCTGCATCCGCACCCAGCTGGACCTGCCGGACAACCTCACCCTCGACGTCATGGTCTCGGGAGTGATGGTCGTCGAGCCGGGGAGGTGGATCGAGGACCGAGCGATGCCCTGGTCGCTCCTCCCTCGCTCCCTCGACTTCGAGGGAGACCCCACCGCCCCCGCCATCGGGCCCCCCGACTCCGCTTGGTCCCCGCCCTCCCTCGTCGCGCCCGCCATCGCCGACGTCACCGCGCGCCGCACCGCCGATCACAACGAGGTGGCCGAGGCAGCGGCGCTGGGCAACACCGTGGCCGGTCTCCGCGCGGCCTTTGCTCACCGGGCTCTGCCCGCGGCGGCCCCTGCTGGCGCGGCGGCCCCTGCTGGCGCTGCCGGCATCACGGGGACGGCGGTCGCAGGCGCTGCGGCGGCCCCCGCGGGCACTCGCTCCGTCACGCCGGCCGGCCTCGCTGCGTTCGGCCCTCTGCCGCTCGGGGCTTCCGACGCCGCCGCCGTCGGGATCCGCCTCATCCCGGCCCTGGCCGAGGCAAAGGCCGGCGAGGAGGACGAAGACGAGGATGAGCCGGCGGAAGCCGTTGACGGGTACGCGTCGGACGCCGGAGGCGGGTCCTCGGCCGGTGACGACGGCGATGGCCTAAGCCCGGCCCTGGGCTTCACGGGGACGACTCTCGCCCGTGACGGCTCCGACAGCGCCATGGGGCGGGCCCGCGACCTGCCCTCGTCGGTGCACGCGAGCGAGGCGGCGGCGAGGCGTCGGAGGCGGCGGCGAGAGGCCGCGCCTCCCGCCCGCCCGCCGCCCGCCTCCCCGCCGTCCCGCCGCACGCCGGCCATGCCCACGGCGGTGGTAGAGCCGCCTGCGGTCCTCGCGGCGGACATGAGGGCAGCGGGCGCGTGGGACGCCGCGCTGACGTCATCCGTTGGCGTCGCTGCCCACATGGCTGTGGAGGCGATGCGGGGGGAGGGGCAGGGGCCCGGCGACGAGGAGGACGACGCTCGCGCCGCGACCCACGCGGCCGCGATGGCGACGTCGACTATGGCACGGCAGCAGCCGGGGACGCCGTCGAGGGAGGGCGCCGGCGCCGCGGCGGCGCACGAGGCGGACGAGACCGGAGCCGACGAGGCCGTGGCGGCGCCCGACGATGACGCCGCGGGCGGGTCCGGCCCCGGCCCCGACGGCACGCCGCAGCGACGCCGATTCAGCCAGACCCCCGGGGCGTCGCCGCTGGCCATGCTCCGGGGCGCTTCGGCACCCGCGGCGCCGCACCTCGCCCGCGCCTCGGCGTCCTCCCCGGCCCTGGACCAGCTGCGCGACGCCATCTCGCGTCAGGACAGCACCGGCGTGGCCCTGGCCCTGGGATCGGCCATGCCGGAGGCAGGCATCGGGGTCCCTGACGAGGTGGGGAGCGCCGAAGGCGACGCCGGGTCCGTGGAGGCGTCGTACCGCGGCCGCGCTGGGTCCAACGACGGCTCGCGCGGATCTGCCGCCTCTGCCAGGGACCTGCTGTCGACCTGCCCGGGCGTGCTGCTGGCGCCCACATCCCAGGTGCCGGGATGCAAGACCCGCAAGTACCTCGGCCGCCTCAACATGCACTTCGTGCGCGAGTCGTCCAACGTCAGGGAGCTGGGCGGCACGGCCGCCTTCCTGCAGCTCCTCATCCAAGAGGCCGCCGCGGTGGCCCGCGCCCAGGCCGCCGCGCTCGGGGCCAACGCCCTCGTCGGGTACAGGGTCAACCCGCGCGAGAGCACCGACCGCTCGCGCCGGAACCAGGCGTACCACGTCGTGTCCGTGAGCGGCGACGCCGTGTTCGTATCGCCCGAGACTCTGTGACGCGCCGCCCATCCTGGAAGCAGGCCGGGTGTCAACCTACCAACGCAAGGGCCAGGGCGCACAACGGGGCGGATACACGGCGTGGGGTGCGGTCGAGTGTCGGCGCAGGGGTGTGCAAGAACCTGCTGCCTCGCGGCACGCCAGCGAGCCATCGTGGCGGCATCACAGCCACTGGCCTGCACAGCATCACCCACACTCGGCTGCGCCCGCCGGATCACCAACGACACTCTCAGGGTCGAGCGGACAACGCGATGCACTACGCCACCCGCGCTTGGCAACTACCGTGCACGAGGCTGGCAGCACGGCCCGGCGCCCGCTCTGGACCCGCCGATCAAGGGGATACGGGACGCTTGCCACAAGCAGCGGTCGTGATGCGCAGCCTCGTGCTTGCGGCACCGGCGGCACATGTCTCGGGCCGTCGTGAGCGACCCCAGGCACACCCCAGCTCCTCGACTCGAGCCCTGCGCGCGCACTCAGCCACCCCATGCGGAGCCCCCTCGAGGGTGGGGCGCGGCCCAGCCTCCTGTCACTCTCGATTGTCATCGCTGGTGGTGCGGCGGCCGCAGCTGCACGGCCCGTTGACCTCAGCGGGCTTCACCCGGTGGTGGCAGAAGCTTGCCGTGCGGGCTTTGTCTCCGGCGGCTTCGCTCGCAGCAGCACCGCCCGGGGAAGCGGCGGACGGGTCGTGCCGGACTTCGGGCGCGTATGCCAAGGGGCTGATCCGGACGTGGCGTGCCCCGGGGACTGGCAGGTGCAGTCGGGTATGACGCGTGCCGGCATGCAGGGCGCCTCGGAGTGGCCGGGCATCGTGGACCCGCTCGGTAGCGACGCGGCGCATGCGGGAAGCACGCACGCGTCGGGATACCGTGGCGTGCCGGCGTTTCCGATGGGAAGGACGGCGCAGACGGCTCGCCTTGTGTCCGACACGCCGCCGGAGTTCCGGGCCCAGGCTGACGTGAGCGACGAGGCGTGCCGGGCTCACCGGAACAACGCGAGCCGTATGTCCGGCATCCTTGCCGAGGGCGAGGGCATCATGGTTCTGGAGGCCTGGTGGATGCCGACAGCGTTCCCGCCGCCCGAGTACGGGCAGGACTACCACGCGTACATGCTCGGGGGAGACGCTGGCATGGGGCCGCAGTCGTGCCCGCTCCCTCCGACGGCGGCGCGCCCGATCGGCTTGCCGAACATCGACCTTGCGGTGGGAGTGGCATCCGATAACAGCCGGTTCGCTAACTTTGATTGGGCGAAGCATTGCGACAAGCGCATTCGACCGGGCGAGGTCCTGGGTCCGCTGGGATGCACCGACCCAATGTCCATGGCATCGATGACCAAGCAGCTGGACGCAGCGCTGCCTACGTCAGGGCCAGGGACGCCGGTCGTCGGTCCTGCTTTCGAGCCCTGGGTCACCCCTGCGCGAGCCTTCCGGGACCGGCCGCACCAGGTCATCATCGTGGCAGCTTATAACCTGTCCCGTCTAGGCATGCTGCAGCTGCCCGAGCCGGGAACCGGCGACTACGTGGGGCAACCAACTGCCGGGATGGCACGCCCGCTGGCGGCGCACGGGCTTGAGCACGTGCTCGGCAACGCGACGCTGATGCGCGAGACTGCCCGGCTGCTGAGCACGACCACCCTGATGATTGAAGGAGTCGGCGTGAACGGCTTCTGTGGCTTCACAGCGCCATTGTCGGCTCCGTCGTTGCCGGTGATCCCTCCTTGGACGAATGCTGTCGGAAGCAGTGGTCCGGTATCGCTGTCACTATGCCTGGGAGGGCATAACACGTCGTGCGACGTCGAGGCGCTCACATGCGGCGGGCTTGCCGAGCCCATGTTCCACAACTTCTCGGACCCAACCGTCGCCGCATGCGTCAACAACAACGCGCTCGGGTCGTCGAAGGCGGGCACCCCGGCGACTTGGACCCAGTTCGGCTACGCGTCTATGGCCACATGGTGGAAGCCGTGCCCGGGCTGCGCCGTTGGGTCGTCGGGAGGGGCCTGCGACGCAGACGCTTGCCGGGCCAACGTGACCCAGCTGCTGCAGCGTCGTGCAGTCGTGGCTCGCCGCGTCCCGTCGCCGGGCGTGCTCGCGGCACTGCAGGAGGCGGACGGGAGAGCCTTCTCGTGGTACGCGTGCCGCCCGACATCCGCTGCCAGCTACATGTCCGGGTACCCTGCGCCCTGCGTGCGTGGCGGTGTGTGATGGCGCGCGCATGGAGGTCGGGCCGGAGTGGCGCTCGCAGCGTGTGGGGTGGGTGTCCCGCAGCGGGGCCGAGCTGGCTGGGGGCAGCGGGGCCGGCCGGACGTGGCTGATGGCATGGTCGGGCCGGCATCACAACGCCGTGACGAGCGCTGACGAAGCGAGTGCCGGGTCGACCGCCCCGCGGTGCCAGAGTGCCGTGGACCTGCTCCGGTCTCTGCTGCAGTCGGGCCGAGTGCGCGTGGGGTCGCGGGCAGGGAGCAGCGGGCTCGGCGACACGTCGTCAGCGGGAGTGGAGGCGGCGCTGCTGTCGTCGCTGCTGTCTTCAGCGAGCGTGGTGCTCGTGCTGGACGTGCCCGTGGGGCAGCTGCGGCGGGTGTCACGGGCAACACTTGTGCAGAATATCGCCGCGGAGGCGGCCTCGGCGGCTGGGATGTCCGTTGGGTCGTGCGTGGTGGCCGCGTGTGAGTCGTGCCCGCCGGCGTCGGACGGCATGGTGTGGTCCAACAGGACGGCAAACCCGGCCACCGGACAGCCCTACGTGCCCGCGCGGGCGACGCCGACAGTCCGGCTGAGGGTGCGTGTGCGCTTCCTGCCTCTCGGGTCGCAGTCGTGCCAGTTTCAGGGCGCCGTGTGGCCGCCCAACGACTGGCTCGTGGACGCAAGGTCGCACGGGCGGGACCCTGTGGCGTTCACGGGGCCGCAGTCGAACGCAAGCTGGGCGAGCACCGGCAGCGCCGCTGAGGCGGTCCGGACCGCGTACTTCAACACGTACGAGCTCACGGCTATGGCATCACCATCTCTGCAGGCGGCATCGCTTGCGGCGGCCGTTGCTGACGAGTCGTCGCACCGTGTGATCGGGTCGTGGCTGGTGTGGGCGAGCGGGTCGGCGAACGCGGGGGCCTCGGTGGAGGCCGAGCTGCGGTGCCTGACCGACTCGATGGAGGGATCGGACGCGACGTGGTGGGCAGGTGGCGCATGCGAGTCCCTGACCGACGTCGAGGAGAAGGTCGGGTGGTCGGCCGTGGCCGGCGGGGTGGTGCTGCTCGGCTGCCTCGCGGCGCTGGAGTCTTGGATGTGTATGCGGTGCCGCGCGGGCCGCGGGGGCGGCAAGCTGGGGGCCATCGCGGCGTCGTCGGCAGTGAGGGACCGCCGCGCTGCGGTGTCCTTGCTCGGGGCCGCGGGGCGCGGTGTGCAGACGGCCGCGGTGGCAGGGCTGGTGCTCGGGCTAGGTCGGCTCAGCCCGATCGGGATGATCGTGAGCGCATCGGCGCTGTGCGTGCACGGCTTGTGCGCCGCGCTGTCAGCGATGCGGGCGATCGGGCGGTCGAGGCCGCGAGAGTGGGATGAGGTCTTCGGCGACGACGAGACCACTGGGCCTGGCGAGCTACCGAGCCCTGGTCTGCGGCGTGTGCTCGAGCGCCGGTGGCTGGGCGGCATGGGGATGATGGGCAAGGCGGGCGTCGCCGTGGGCTGTCTGATGGACGCCGACACGGCGCTCGGGGCCGCGTGTCCGCTGGCCGTGTCCAGCGCTTCGTTGCGGCGGTACCTGCAGCTCTCCAGGGTGCCCTCGCTCGGCATGCCGCTGCCCGGTGCATCGCTGGACGTGGGTCGTGCGCCCATGACGTGGAGGGTCTGGCTGGGGCTGGACGATAGCGGTCGGGGTGGGAGGCGGGACGAGGCCGAGGCGTCGGCGAGCGACCGGTCCGAGGCCTCGCGCCACGACAGCGACGAGGCCCAGGCCCATGATCGCGTGGTCCAGCGGCTCGGGCAACCGGGCGCCGGCGCAGGGGAGCTGGACCTCGAGGGCAGCGGCGCGGGGATCGTGCTGCACGTCGGGATGCCGAGCTCGGGGCGATGCGACGACGTGACGACACTCGCCGGGAGCGACAAGACCGGCGCTTCGGCGGGCCCCAGCGGCAAGGAAGGCGCCGACAGCTGGCCGGCGAGTCCCGCCGTGCGGGCGGGGCACTCGCAGGAACTCTCGGCCGGCTCGAGCATCCCGCGCAACGCCGCGGCGGCGTCGGCCGTGGTGCCGGCCGGCCGCGACGGTGTGCCGGCGCTGTATGCGGTCGCCGAGGCGCCGTCACGCCCGGCTGGCAGCAGGGGGCGCGATGCGGCGTCGAGGCGCCGTAAGCGGAGCGGGGCTCCCGCGCTGCTGCCGTGGCTGACCGGATGGGCGATCGCGGTGCTTCCGGAGGCGGCGACGCTGACTGCGTGCGGGCTTGTTGTGGGTGTGGCGCTGTCGGGGCCGTCGTCGAGCGACCCGGTCGGGGCGGGGCTCGCTCGGCGGCTGGTGGTGGGGGCGGGACTGTTTCGCGAGCCGTCGGCTGTGGCGGTGGCGGCCGCCGTCAGCGCGTGGCTGCGGCCCCAGCTGTGGGAGGCGACGAGCCCGGCGGTGCTGGTGGGGCTGGTCGGCGTGGCGATGAGGGCTGTGCACGCGATGGTAATGTCCGAGAGCTGCCGGGGCGGGCAGCGGTCCCGTGGAGTGGCTGGTGGGGTGCAGTGACGCAAGTGACAGAGACACGCGGGGCCCGAGCGTGCAGCTCTGAGCGCCGGTGCGCACGCAGCACTCGCAAAGCCGTCGCTGACCAGTGCACGGGAAGCCCAGAGGCGTTGTTTGGCGCGGCCTCAGACGCCCGCGATGTCACCGCGTCGCGTCCTCCTCGGCGCTTCCCGCCTCGGGGAGGACAAGCCAGTCCTTGCGCGGCCGGGCCTGGAGGGCCTGGAGCCTGGGCAGGAAGAAGGCAAACCATAGGAGGCCGATGCCGAGGCAGCCGAGGGAGACGAGAGCGAAGCCGTCAGCGAGGTGCGTGCACTCTCCGCCCAGCGACGCGCACGCTCGCGCCCCCTCGATGGTCAGGCACGACGGGGAGCCGTCGAGGGCGATGCGGTCGGCGCGGTTGATGCCGTGGGAGACGAGGGGGGGCCACCAGGTGGTGACGCCCTCGCGCGCCTTGGGGTAGCACCCCGACTGCTCCAGAGCCTCGATGGTCATGAGGGACAGGGGCCCGGGCCACATGCCGCCGAGGTTGGTGACGGTGTTGAGCATGGTCATATAAGTGCCGCCGATGGCGGGGTCGGCGATGCGGTTGAAGAATGCCATCTGGGCGACGAACATGACGTTGGCGGCGAGGCGGAGGAGGACAAAGAGCGCGATGACGCCGACGTACCACGCGGTGCTGTGCTCGGGGTGCTCCCCCGGCTGCGCGTCGGACACCGCGGCGACGAGGAGCGTGACGCCGAGGCACATGGCGATGCGGAAGGGGTAGGTGGAGGTGAAGGCGTCCAGGGGCCGCGCCCCCGCGGTCCAGCGGGAGGCGAAGAGGCTGAACGCGATCTCAAAGGGGGTGTAGATGAGGCCGATGAGGAGGATGGTCTGCCGCGGCACCCCCTTCTGCAGGAGCTCCAGGTCCAGCCCGGCCTGCAGCCCCGCGAAGGCCACGCGGCTTGTCACCAGCATGGCCATGAGAGCAAGCACGCTCGGGAGGGTCACCACGCGCCACGCGGCGTGGTAGCTCTCCCGCACCGCCGCGCCCGCCGCGGCCAGGCTGTGGTCCGCGGGCCGCGCCGCCACCACCGGCTCGGGCGCCTCCTTCTTCAGCAGCGCCAGGAGGACCGTGACCACGACGAAGGCCGCCCCCCAGAAGCACATGAACCCGCCCAGCGTTACCAGCGGCTCCCCCGTCGCGTTCTCGGGCGCCCGGAGGTGTGCGTCGCAGAACTCGGCATCGCCTAGCGCAAGCAGCAGCGCGTACGACGTAATGTACCCCGCCGTCTGCCCCACGGAGTTGCAGACCGAAGCGTAGCCCACGTTCTCCTTGCGCAGCATGGTGAGGGCCCACCCGTCCACGGCGATGTCCTGCGTGGCGACGAGGAAGTAGAGCGCAAAGAAGGCTGTCGTCAGCTTCCAGATGTCAGGGCTCGACCCGGGGCCGATCTCGCCGTCGATCTGCGCACCCATGACGAGCATCACCAGCCCAGTGATGATCTGCACCGGCACGACCCAGCTCTTGCGCCGGCCGACGCTCTCCAGGTACACCGAGTCCACAACTGGCGACCACAGCACCTTGAGCGAGTACGGCCACGCGGCGAACGAGAAGATCGCCTTGGCCCCGAACCCGAAGCCGCGTGATTGCAAAAGCACGGGGATGGCGCTGGCCAGGCCCATCGGGACGCCCTGGAGGGTGTAGAGGAGCAGCAATAGCAAAAGGCTCGGGATGTCCTTGCTCGGGTCTGCCTTGGCATCGGGCTTGTCCGAAGGCGCGTCCATGGTCGCGCCGCCCCCGACGGTCGACTCCCCGTCATCGAAGCTGGGTGCGAGGCTGGCGGTCTCCTCTGCGAGCTGCTCGTCCTCCGACCGGCGGCCGTTCCGCTGCGGGGGGCGGGGGGAAGGCGACCGCACAGCAGTGTGAGACGGGAAGCGGCGGGCGTATGGCCTGGTATGGCACCGAGGGAGCGCGGGCCACGTGGAGAAGGACGCTCACCCGAGCCGCGGCGCTGGGAGAGTTGCCCATCTGCATTCGTCAAGGTGCCGGGACGACAAGCTATGAGGGCACGATGCCGGGCAGCGGCGTTGTCGCGTTGTGCAGCTTGCCTCGTGTGCTCATCCGCCGCGGATCTAGCCATGGCGACGATGCGCCCGTGCGGCGCGCTCTACCGGGCATTCTTTTGGCGCCCCCTCCCATGCATGCACACGGCGTGCTCCGGGCACCCCCCGCGGTACCAACACAAGCACGAGGCCACCTGCGTCTCGTTTCGCGCAAACCCCGTTGCCTCATCGACCATGGCCGCACCCCCCACGAGGATCTTCATCGGAGGCCTCACGGGGTGAGGATCGCGCTCCTGGCTTCCAGGAGCACCAGCCCGGTACAAGCTCCGGCGCTCAGAGCGCGAATGCTCGCACGCTTTCACGTTGGTGTCTGCGGAGGCGCGGGAGCGGCACGGGGTGGCGTTTCTGGTGTGACAGCATGGCGAAGCGGAACCCACTTACTCGCTTCTTCCGCGTTGGGCTCGCGCAGGACGACCATTACGACGGACAGCCTGCAGAGTGCATTCTCCTCCTTCGGCCCCATCACTAACGTGGAGGTGAAGCCTCAGGGCTACGCCTTCATGGAGTTTGGGAACGTGGACGGAGCACGCTCGGCCCTTGATCGTGAGCCGAGCCCTGGACACTCGTCTAGCGAGGCCTCCCCGGAGACGAGCGGCCCGAGCAGGTGGAGTGTCAAGCTCTTGCCGCGACCATCAAGGCTGTGTCCGTGACGAGCCCACTTTCGCAGGCATGAACGGGGCCAGCGTCGACGGCTTCCCCATTCGCGTGGAAGCCGCGCAGGGCCGCAAGTCGGCCGTCGCAGGACCACCGGGTGGCTTTACCGGCGGCTATGGGCGCGGCGGCGATGACCGCGGAGGGTACGGGCGCGGCGGAGACGACCGTGGGGGTTACGGGCGCGGCGGAGACGACCGCGGGGGTTACGGGCGCGGCGGCGGCGGCGGCGGCGGCGGCGGCTATGACCGAGGCTACGACCGCGGCGGCCCCCCCGGCTAC
>Ga0136560_1001566_pt1 | contig 11811 bp, 4 predicted proteins | sample AntRauMeHopE1497_FD_104925 | JGI IMG/M metagenome (GOLD analysis project Ga0136560, IMG submission 104925) | Saline lake microbial communities from Rauer Islands, Antarctica - Metagenome Hop E1 #497 | ecosystem: Environmental > Aquatic > Non-marine Saline and Alkaline > Saline | place...
CCCGCGCTCCCCCCCTCCTCTCGCCTCGTCGGCACCCGGACCACCCCGCGGAGGCCAGCCCGCCGCCTCGCCGACGGCCGCGCCGCCGCCTCCGCCGCGCCTCGGCCCAGCGTCGGCAGCTGCGGAACCTCCGGCTGCCGCCTCCGCCCTCCCTCGGCTCTGCCACGCTGGACGATCCGGAGCGCTTCGAGCCCGGCGGCGCGGCGGCCCCCGCCGACCGACGATGCGGTCATGTGCCTCCGGCCCGCGTCCACGGATGACGTCACGGACCCCCAGCCGCCGCGGGGCGGCACGGGGGGCGCCGCCGCCCCGCTGCCGGCCATCACCGACGCCAGCGCGCTTCGCACTCCCGCCCTGAGCCGGCCGTACCCGCCCGGCCTCCCGCCCGCGGCGCCCTGCTCCTCCTCAGCGACGCCATCTGCGCCCTGCTCCTCCTCGGTGACGTCATCGGCACCCTGCTCCTCCTCGGTGACGTCATCTGCGCCCTGCTCCCCCTCGGTGACGCCACCGACGCCCTCCGTGCCGCCGCCATGGCTGTTGGGTCCGCCGGCCGCCCTCCCTCGCCTCGCGGGGCTGTGTCCGAGGGTGGGCCGCGGCACCGGAGGGGCCCGAGGCGTGGCGAGGCCCGGCCGTGACGGCCCCTGCTGGTCATCACCGGCGGAAGGCCGGCGCGCCGCTTGCCAGCCTGAGGGTCGCTTGCGGGCGGCAGGCTGGGCGGACGAGGCTGGGGGGCGGCGGTGGCCGCGTGCCGGTGCCGTCTCCTCGGCGGGCGAAGGGTCCCGGCGGCGGGGGCGAACCGGCTCCTCGGCGGGCGAAGGGTCCCGGCGGCGGGTGCGAACCGGCTCCTCGGCGGGCGGGGGGTCTCGGCGGCGGGCGGGGGAGGCTGCCGCCGACACCGGGGAGTGGGGTGGTGTGAGTGGAGCCTCCGCCCGCCCGCGCGGCTCCTCGTCCTGCCGGGGGGTGGCGGGTCGCTCGGGCGTGACGGTGCCCCCCGTATGTCGGCGGTCGATGAGAGACGCCGTTGCTCCCTCGGGGTCCCGGCAAGTCGAGGCCACAGCGAGCGCAGCCGCGGCCTCGGAGTCGTAGACGCGCACGCGCCACGGCCCGTCACGGCACCGCGCCACCGCGATGTGACCGGGCTCTGCAAGCCAGGAGGCAGGCACGCAAAGGCTGGCCCCGCCGTGGCTGAGCACAGCCAGCAGCGGCCACGGCTCGCTGCGCAGCCGCCGCTCGGATGGGGACGAGGCGCCGACCGGGGGCACCGCCCTGGCGGCGATGCCGCTGACTCGGATTGCGCGCTCGGCCACGGCTGCGCCAGCTGCCAGCGCGGTGGCCGGGTCGTCGGCGTCGTCTCCGTCCGACGCCTCCCGCACCGATGCGCGCCACTCGCGGGCGCTCACGACCTCCTTCGCGGCCAAGAAGCGCCGGAAGCGCGGCACGCTCGAGATGAGGCGCTCGCACGCCGCGTGGCCGTCCGAGGCCGCGACATCCATTCCGGCGCCGCGCATCGCCTCCCTCACCCTTCCAGCGGAGCTTGCGGCCTGCGGAACACCACGCGGAGGCATCAGTGGCGGCGGACGTCTCAGTTCTATCGGCTCCAAGCGTGGGCGGGGCGGCAAACACCGCGAAGCCGCCGCAGCGGCGCGTCACCCGCTGCCTTGCGCTGTGCTGCAAGGGGAGAGCCTCACAACCTCGGCGATTCCGTCGTCCAGGTGGCGGTACTGCAACGTCTGGAGGCACAGCTCAAGCGCATGCAGCGCCAACGGCGAGGCGTCGGCTGCCATGCCTCAAGCCGGCGTGGACGGCGCAGCTCGGCCTCAGACGGGTGCGGCTGAAAGCGGGTGCTCGGGCTGCCGTCTTGCTGCTGCGGGCAGCCAGCACGAGTGCGTCGTCGGAGGCCCAAGGGCGACTGCAGCCGCCTCTGCAAGCCCACCCGTTGCCCGGCCTCGCGCACACCGCTGGCACATCCACTAGCATGGAGAAGAAGGACGATGTTCCCAAAGAGTGCAAGCCGCTGGCGTGCGAGTGGCAGGAATGCATGGCGAGGTGGCGGTGAGCCGGGACCGGGCCGGCCGAATGTTCTTGAGCCCGCGAGAGCATCCGCAAGCCTGCCCTGGGAGGCTTTCCGCTTGCGCAGGTGGTCCGAGTCGAAGTGCAAGCCTCACCGCGATCGCTACTTCCGGTGCCGCGAGGCTGTGCGCCAAGGGTCAGCCCCACAACAAGCTTAGGCCGCCACGGCACCTGAGCCTGGTGCCGACAGGCCCAGTTGCGGCACCCGGACGGCCCTGGCCTGGCCATGAAGTGCCTTGTGCCAGGGCTGGCGGCTAGGCCCGACAGGCGATGCGCGCCTTGCACAGCGGGCAAGGCCCGAGGACGGACCCGAACGCGCGGCGGCTGCCCGGCACGGAGCGCAACCAGCGTGACAGGCACTCCGAGTGGAACGCCCTGCCGCACGCGTCGCACCGGACCGGCTGGCCGCCCGCCCCGAGCGCCTCGCGGCAGACGAGGCAGTCCTCGCTCTCCGCCTCCGACGAGCCGGAAACCTCCGTGAAGCCGCCGAGCTCCGCGCCCAGCGCTGCCACGGCCCGCACTGCCGCCAGAGGCTCGTCCGGCAGGCTCGCCACGGCGCCCCTGGCCGCTGTGGTCTCGGCCTCTGGGCCCGAGCACAGGACGAGGGGGCGCCCCGGCCGCACCAGCGCCGCTGGCGTCCCATCCACCGTGAGCCAGGAGGTCCGGCCTGCGCGGAGGTGCCCATTGGGGGGGCGGCAAACGGCCTTGTTGGGCAGGCTGCACACGCGGCGCCGGACCGACATGCCTAGCGCCCGCCCAGCGCGCGAAAAGCCCTGCCTGTTGCGTGGCGGTTGGCAGCGCTTGCTGAAATCATGGACGCGCGTGTATCGCCAGGCCCGGTGGTCAAGAGGGCAGCAATCCCTCGGCGCGCACATCTCACCGATCCGCCACCGTCTGCGCAAACCCGCGCCGCCCAGCGCCGCGACTACAAGGGCAGCACGTCGTCTGGCGTCAGCAACTCCGCGAATTGCGTCGGAAAGCGGGAGCTCGCCTCCCAGAACCAGCTCTGAAGCAAGCATGCCCTCTGGAACAGCCGAACCGACCACCTCGCACATGCCCCTGCACCGCTCGGCAATGTCCACGTGCAGACTTGTGCCAGATCCCTCGTCCAGCACGCTCAGCCGCAGCAAGCAGCGGCCGGCTGAGGCAGCCTCCGGCTGTCCCGCCGCCATTGCAAACCCGGCATCGCGGAGCTCAGCTGCGGCCGACGTTAACCAAGCAGCAGCCATCTTGCAGTTCCAGACCCGAATGCACTACTGGCTGGCCCAAGAAGCGGCTCTCTGGCACGCTGGGACAGCCTAAGATGCGCCCGCAGGGCGGCCAAGCTTGTGGGCAGCCGCCACGAGGCACTCTTTCCGCCGATGGCCCGGCACTGACAAGGTCTGTTCACCGTGTTCCGGCCGACGCCCTGCGCCCTGGGGCAGAGTGGTAGTACGGAACTGGCGAGCGCTGCCGGGCCTGGCTCGAGACCTCACACATCAAGGCCCGCTTTGTCGCCCAGAGGCGTGGAGCGTTGCATTCCTTGCGATAAGTTTGCCGAGCGAGGCGCACACTCTCTCTTCTGACCGGCCATGATGAGCGCCGGAAGCCTTTTCGTTGTGTTTGCCGCCGGACTTCTGGCTTCAGCGGCGGGAGCCGACACAGACCGGTCATACGGTGCCGTCATTGACGCAGGGTCGTCTGGGTCCCGGGTCTACATCTACAGCTGGCCGAAGCGGGAGTTTGAGGGGGACGAGTTCCTGCCTCCGCAGAACCTCTCGGTGCCCGTTGCCGAGACCACGTCGTTCAAGTGCACGCCCGGCGTGGACTCTCCCGCGGGGGTCGCCGAGCTAACGCGCATCGTGGAGGAGGCGCGCAAGTTCCTCGTCTCCGAGGCGTCGGCCTCGGAGCCTGCCCGCACCGCAATTTTCCTCAAGGCGACCGCGGGCCTGCGCGTCCTGCCCCCCAAGCAGCGGTCGGAGCAGCTGCAGAGCGTGCGGCAGATGCTGCGCGCGAGTGGGTTCCTGTTCCGGTCGGAATCCCAGGCGCGGGTGATCTCGGGAGAGGAGGAGGGCGTTTTCGGCTGGATCACGGTCAACTACATGCTCGGGCGTCTCAACTACACGCTCCCTGGAACTCTTCAGGGCTCCTACGGCGCCCTCGACCTCGGAGGTGCGTCGACCCAGATCACGTTCAAGCCGTCGGACCCGGACATCCTGGAAAACTCGTACAGCGTCCGCCTCGGCGGCGTCATCACCGAGAGCGTCTACACGCACTCGTTCCTGTACTTCGGGGCGAACGAGGCCATCGCGCGGGCCGATGCCGCATCGGTTTTCGCGTCGTGGCCCGGGTACCCGTCGCTCCCAGCCCCGGCCTCCGTTTCCTCCCCCTGTCGCTTCACCGGCAGCACGGCCAACTACACGGACCCCGCCACTGGGGCAACCACGACGATTTCTGGCTCCGGGAGCCTGGCGTCGTGCCGCGGCGACGTCGTGGCGTCTCTCCTGAACAAGGCCGCGCTCTGCCTCACCGTGCCAAAGCCTTCCCGCGCCCCCGCACTGCGAGCCGCCGCCTCCCCCGGCCCGCGCCGAGCGGCGGCTCTCGGCGCCGTCCCGTCGCCCGCCCCCGCCATCAACGCCTCGGCGGCCGGCTGCTCGTTTCAGGGCGTGTACCAGCCGCCCGCCGCCGGCCTCCGCCTCGTCGCCTTTTCCGGCTTCACCTTTGCGTGGGCGACCCTCGGCATGCCCGAGCAGGGCGGCACGCTGGAGGAGTTCCGCTCCCGCGCCGACGCCTTCTGCGCCCTGTCGTGGGAGGACGCGCAGCGGCGGTACCCCGCCGTGCCGGCCCGCTTCCTCGCCGGCTACTGCTTCAGCGCCGCATACACGCTCGGCCTACTCGTCGACGGGTACGGCCTGGACCCGCGCGACCCCTCGGCCCTGCGCGTGGCGCCCTCGGCCGACACCTACGGCTGGGCCCTGGGCTCCATCCTGTACGAGGCGAACTCCCTCCCGTTCTCGGTCCTCTTCCCGCCCACTCGCAAGCCGCAGGCCGCGGAGCCCGTGCCGCTGTACGTCGTGTCAGCGCTCCTCGCCGCCGCCATCCTCATCGCCCTCGCGCTGGCCGCGAGGCTCTACCGCACCAGCTCCGCGGTGCGCAAGCCCCTGATCGCCTCCCGCGCGGACAGCGTCGACTCGCGCGACCGCGGGGAAACGATCAACCCGATCAGCCCGTGACATGTGCGTGTGCTTCACGCCCGCCCCCAACACTGCAACCACTGCCCCGCCAGCACCACGGCTCACGGCCGCTCCCCACACTATCAATGCAAGAGCGGAGCCGGCCGCACATCGGCGCATTGGGCCAACCATGAACGAGTGGGCAAGCCGCGTGTGGGCGCTTTCTGAAAACCTGGCTTCGCTGATCCACTGGGCTGAAACACCACGATGACGACGGAACACAATGACGATGGAACACACTGACACAGCCCCGTCGCTCAGGCGTCGATGGCCTTGGCCTCGTCTTCGGTGCGGTACCCCCACGGGTTGGCCTGCTGCCAGCGCCAGCCGTCCTCGCACATGTCCTTCAGCGTCTTCTCCGCGCGGAAGCCCAGCACGCGGTCCGCCTTGGACACGTCCGCAAACACCGAGCCGAGGTCCCCCTCGCGCCTCGGCCCCATGGCGTGCGGCAGCTCCCGCCCGAGCACCTCCCCCATGGCGTCGACGACCTGCTTCACGCTCGACCCCGTCCCCGTCCCCAGGTTGTACACAGCGCAACGGCCCTCCGTCTCCTCGGCGTCCTCCCCTTCCGGCCGCTTGCCGTCCACGTACGCCTGGATCGCCGCCAGGTGGCCCTTGGCCAGGTCCACCACGTGCACGTAGTCGCGCTCCGCCGTCCCGTCGGCGGTGTCGTAGTCGTCGCCGTGCACCGTCAGCTTGTCCCGCCGCCCGACCGCCACCTGCAGCACGAAGGGCATCAGGTTGTTCGGGCGCCCCGCCGGGTCCTCGCCGATCTTCCCGGAAGCGTGCGCGCCCACGGGGTTGAAGTACCGCAGCAGCACCACCTGCAGGCCGTCGTCCGCCTTGGCGGTGTCCCGCAGGATCTGCTCGAGCATGAACTTGGTCCAGCCGTAAGGGTTGGTCACCCCAACGCCCACGAGGGACGACTCGGAGAAGGGAGGCTCGCTGCCCGAGCCGTACACGGTCGCGGACGACGAGAACACGAGGAGGGGGCAGCCCGCCTCGCGCATCACCCGGAGCAGGACGAGGGTCCCCGTGATGTTGTTGTCGTAGTAGAGCGTGGGCTTCTCCACGGACTCGCCGACCGCCTGCAGGGTGCGTCGCAAAGAGGAGCGGCGTGGCTCGCCGCTCGCTGCGCGCGCAATGTCGCGTGAAGGCTCGCGCTCGGCGGCTCACCTTGAGACCTGCGAAATGAATGACCGCGTTGAACTTGCGCTCCGCAAACACGGCCTTGAGGGCAGCCTCGTCGCGAAGGTCGGCCTCCTTTGCGATCACCATCTCGGGCTTGCCAGTGATCTCCGCGACCCGCTCCAGGGACCGAGAGCTGCGCTCAGCGAAGGCAGGCGGCAATGCACGTGGTTCTGGCGCAGGAAGCGGCCGGCCCGCGGTGCGTCGGCGCCCCGGCGCGCCAAGTGACTGCACGACCCGCGGGAGCTTTGGTCCCCTCGCTTCGGAACACTGAATGCAGGCATGGCTGCCCCGACCGGGCCCGTCGCGGTGAAAAGGTTGAAACCATGGTTCAGGCAAGCTCGGCACCGTGCCCGCGGCGAGCTCACGTCGAGTTCACGTAGTTGTCGACGACCACGCAGCCCATTCCGGCGTTGACCAGCTCCACCAGCGTGTGGGTGCCGATGTACCCGGCCCCGCCCGTCACGAGGATCCAGTGGCTTGCGGTGGCTGAAGATGCTGCCATCGCTGCGTGCGCTTCGAACCAGTGTGCGGGGCGGAAAGTTCGGCGACGGAACACTTGCGACTCTGCCAGCTGGCGGGTCAGACTCGCGTGCTGTTCCGCGATGCCCCGCCGCAAGTGGACCGTCTGGTGCACCAGGCATCGTTCGGAGGCGCGCAATCACACCATCGCGGAGTCCCCCGCGGCGTGCAGGGCCGCCAGCAGGCCCGCGTGCGCTCGAATCGCGGCGTCGCGGCGCACCTTGCCCTCGCCGCTGACCAGGCCGGACGACGCGGTCCACCGCGCCCCGCTCACCGCCACGGGGCCGATGCGCAGGCCGGGGGCGAGCCCCCACTCGTCCGCCGCCGCCGACGGCGCCACCTCGCGCACCGCATCGCCCGCGCCCACGGCCACGCCCAGGGAGCGCAGAACGCCCCACACGATGCACTCCGCCTCGGCCGTCGGCGACGTGGCGGCCGCGGGGTCGTCGTCGTTCCCGGCGTCCTCCTCCCTCGGCTCGCTCGGCCCCGAGTCGGCCTCCGGATCCGCCGCCGCCGGAAGCGGGGCCGGCCGCCGCCCCCATCGCGCGGCACCCCGCCCCGCACGCCCAGCGTCGTGTGCGCCCGGGGTCTCCCCCGCGAGCGCCAGCACCACCACGGCCGTCCCGTGCTCCGCCTGCGCGTGCACGATGGCGGCGCTGACCCGCGGGTGACCCATGAGCGCCGCCTCGACTCGGCCCGGGACCAGGGCGAGGCCCCGGGACGTGGACGCCGCGGCGCTGACCCGCCCCAGCACGCGGTACCGCTCGCACGCGCCGTCCGGCCCGGCCCGCACCCGCTCCGCCAGATCGCCCGACCTCCACCACGGGCCCGAGCCGTCCGGGTCCACGAAGGCGGCGGCGGACTTGGCCTCGTCGCGCCAGTAGCCTTCGCTCATGGAGCCGGTGCGGACGCAGACCTCCCCGACGCAGCGGCGCCCCAGCACCGGCACGCCTCCCTCCGTCAGGCCCTCCGAGGCCGGGTGGGCGGCGGCCACCGAGGCGGGGGCGTCGGCCGCCGACCGCCCGTCCGCGGCAAAGAGCGCCCCCGACGCCGCCGCCAGGGTCACCTCGTCCTGCGACTCGTCTCGCGGGATCTTCGGTGTGGACCACCACTCTTCTCCGTCGCCGCCGAGGCCGAGCTCCGGGACGGGGGCGAGGCGGATGACGGCGCGGACCATCTTGGCGGTGGCGGCGACGGGCACGCCGTCCTGGGTGATGCCTCCGACCTCGGTGCTGCCGTAGGATTCGGAAAAGGAGGCCGCGGCGAGGCGGCACACCCGAGACGCGAAGGCTCTGGCGTCGGGGGCAGTCATAGCGCCGCCGGTGATGGCGGCCTCCAGCCTGGGGCCGAACGCCGAGGCCGCCAGGGCCGCGCCCAGCGGTGTCTCCCCCGCCCGCGGCGCGACGGCGGTCCCCGTGGCGGCGGCCCGGGCGTCGATCCCCGCCGCGACGGCCACGAGGCCGCTCCAGATGCGCGGCGGGCAGCTCATGTGCGTCGGGGAGAGCCACGCAACCTGCGCCATGAGGCCCTCCACGCCGTGGGTGGCGGTGGTGGCGGCGTCGGTGACGTCAGCACCCGCCTTCTTGTCCCCCGTCTCGTGCGCTGCCCAGTGGCTCGGCGCGTAGAACAGCAGACCCACCCTGCCCCCCGCCACCAGCCACTTCCACAGCTTGGCACGGTCCGACGAGTGCGACAGCGGGATGTAGCTGGCCGTGGCCAGCGGCGTCGCGAAGCTCGCCTCGCCGATGTCCTCCGCGAAACCGCTCACGGTGGACACCACACCCTTGGGCCGACCGGTGCTGCCGGACGTGTAGCACAGAGTGAAGGTCGACGAAACCGCGTCAGCGGCGCCCTCAGCGGCCGGCGGCTGGCTGCCCGGATCCTCCAGCGGGAAGGCCGGCAGCAGCGCGGCGGCGGCGGCCGGGGCAACGAGCTCAGGAAGGCTCCACACCGCGGGGTCGCCAAAGGCCACCTCCACCGCCGTCACGTCGTCATCATCGTCCGCGGACAGGCCGTGGGACGACCGCTTCTTGCCGTGCTTGGCCGGCCCGGCATCGGCAGCCGCCGGACCGCCCGTGGCCCCGGCGGCAGCGGCGGCGGCTTTGTCCGGGACGGGCGACGCGGCGCGGGCCTGCGTCTGCCACGCGGCCGCCGCGTCACTGGGCGGGGGTGGCTTGGACTTCGTGCCGGCGCTTGCCGCGGCCGCGCCGCCAGCGTCGGGCCCGTCCTCCTCGGCCCTGTCAGACCCGCCGTCTCCCCCAGGCCCGGCACCCTGTCCCGCCGACGGCACCTCCGCGCTCCCCGCGCCCCGCAGCCACCGCGACACGTCCCGCAACGCCTGCGCGGCGGCGTCAGTGCTGTCCTCGGCCGGGAGCGATGCGTCCATGATCACGACGTGGCGGAGGCAGCCGCGGCCGCCCGCCGACGAGTGGCGGTCCCTGCGGCCCGATCGGGTCGGCTTGGCCGGCTGCCGGACCCGCGCCGCGGCAGAGCTCTGCCCCTGGTCGCTGCCGGAGTCGCTGTCCTCCGCGTCCGGCTCTGCCGGCTCGGGGTCGTCGGCGTCCGGGCCGGGCAGCCGCGTGGCCCTCGCGGCGGCGGATGAGGCGCGGCGCGAGCGCGGGAGGGCGGGTTCGGAGGCAGCGGCGACCCTGGAGACGACGCTGGCGACGCTCCACGGCGCGGGGCCGTGGGTGTGGGGCGTGAGGAGGAGGTCGGAGGACACGACGAGGGCGACGGCGCCGCTGTTGCGGAGGACGTGGACGGCCGAGTCGGCGTCCGCGGTGGTGTGGACGCCGACGCAGCGGAGGCCGGCCAGGGCGCAGCCGATGTCGACGGCCACCCACTCGACGCCCGTCGGGCCGCTGACGCACACGACGTCGCCGCGCGACACCCCCGGGAGGGAGCGGAGCGCGCGGCCGACCCGCTGCGACAGCTCCAGCAGGGCCCGCGCGCGTAGCCAGCGCATGCCGCCCACGCACACCAGGTCGCCGCGGAGGCGGGCGGCGCGGACGAGCGGCGCCGTGAGGGCGCGGAGGGAGGCGCTGCCGCGCGCGCCGTACGCGGCGGCGGCCCGGGCCGCGGCGTCGGGGAGCGATGCCACGGCCGGCCAGCTCTCGGCCTCCCACCAGGCCGACGTGTTCGCCCCGGCGAGACCGAGGACGCACGCGCCAGCCGTGGGGGCGTCCGGCGCGCAGGCCGCGAGCTCGGCACCGTCGACGCAGTCCGCCTGGGCGTCGGCCAGAGCCAGGTTCTGGGCGACGGTGGCCAGGCCGCCGGCCCGGGCCCGTGCGTCAGCCCAGTCCGCGGCGCCGGCAGCGGCCCCCGTCCGGAGCAGACGCATCACGGGCGGCTCGTTCGGGGGCACGCCGCCGGCCGCGGTGGGCAGGGCGTTGAGCTCCGAGGCGGCGAGGACGGCGACGAGGAGGGCGGCGGCGTCGGTCCGGGCGGGGGAGGGAGCGGCGCCGGGGCGGGCCTGCAGGGGCGGCGGCGCGGTTTCGGGGTCGGCGTCCTCCTCGGGTGCCCGCGCGGCGTCGGCGGTCGCGGGTGTGTCGTCGGCCACCCGGCTCGGCTCGTCGCTGATGATAGCCGGCGCGGCGACCCGCCGGGGCGGGCCCTGGGCCCACGCCCTGAGCGACTCCCGGCCGTAGACGAGGTCGAGGTCGAGGAGACGGGGGTCCGGTAGCCCCACGGACGGGCGCAGCGCGAACCCGCTCAGCGCGTTGGCGACGAGCAGGGCCGGCGTGGCGGGGGGGATGGGCTCGAACGGCCCCGCGGACTGCGGCGCGATGGCGGTCCGCACCTGCCACTGGTGGCTCCCCTCCCACGACCACGCGAAGCGGCCGCCGCCTCCGCGCGGCAGCGGGGCCGCCAGCGCCGACGCCGAGCCGGCCGCCAGCACGAGCGAGGCGGCGTCGAGCGCGCTGGCGCCGCCGCCTCGCGGGTCCAGTCGCCGCAGCAGCTCTGCGCACCGGACCGCGCCGGGCGCCCCCGCCGCGAGCGCCGCCCCCGCGGCCGCCGCCAGTCCCCGGAGCAGCGCCACGGCCTCGGCGCTGGTCTCCAGCGGCCCGCCGTGCCCCGGCCGCATCCCGGCGTCCAGGCACACCCGGCGGAGGCGGCCCGTGTCCTGGAAGCCGGCTTCGATCACCCGCCCGGTGACGTCACACACCGGGACCGTGCCCCCCAGCGACTGCGCCAGCTCCGGCGGCACCCCCGCGCTGGGCGACCCGGGCTCTGCCCACCACCCCGCCGCCCACACCGCCGCGGGCACGGCCACACCCGCTCGGTGCGCCGCCGTCTGCAGCCGCTGCTGCCTCGCCCCCTCGGCAACGACCTCTGCCTCTGCCTCCTCCAGCGGCCCCGCCGCCCACTCAGACCACGCCAGCGCCGCGGCGCACACGGCCCGGCACCGGGCCAGCTCTGCCAGAGCGCGCTCCAGGCCCCTCACCAGCCACGGTGCCGCCTCGGCGGGCGCGGGCCCGCCTGCCCTGACGGCAAGGACGGCCCGCCCCGCGGCGCTCCCGGCCATGCGCTGGCCGGATGCCGACACCGCGGCCGCGCCGTCCCCGTCCCGGCCGGCGTCTCCGCCCGCCAGCACGGCCGCCAGCGCCGCGGCGCTCTCCTCGGCCGCCCTCCCCGCCTGCATCACCCTGTGCGGCGCGAAGCTGCGACACGACGACGGCGCGCGGCGGTCCGTGCTCCCGAGAGGCGTGACGCCGGCCTCCCACGCCGTGCGCGACGGCGCGGCGCTCCACGACGAGGACACGGCGCGGGTCAGGACCGCCGACGTCCAGGCGCGGCAGGCCGCAAAGGCCGCCTCCTC